>WBZQ01000341.1_pt1 | contig 39020 bp, 33 predicted proteins | sample 5204251 | NCBI WGS metagenome assembly WBZQ01 (sample SAMN12412402, study PRJNA552823) | activated sludge metagenome | isolation source: activated sludge from nitrification reactor of wastewater treatment plant... | place: USA: Virginia | collected 2017-09 | reverse complement strand
TGCATCCAGAGCAGGCTGTGCAGTAGTTCATGACTGTCCCGGACCTTCGAACAGCCTACACAAAATAAGAGGAGCACAAGGAAGAAGGACCAGGACCGATGCTGTCCGAAAGATGCTCCTGCGCGAGTGCCTCGTGAGATGTGCGAGATTTCTGGATCCTTTGCCATAGGCCGTGCAGTCTCCGCTGTCCTGATTGAAACGATTGCGAATACGTAAATGGTGTCGAGCCGTTCAGCGCACGTGCGAGCGTGCATTCTACGCGTGGAGAATCGAACGGTCTATCCCGTGGATGCATGGCCAGCTTCGGCGTCCTGTGTTATAAGAGCGCGCGATGCTGACCGGTGTCGGGGACTGTATCCAAAATTTCCGGGGACTGTATCGGATCACATACAGGACCAGACAGATGGGTGGCCATCTGCGATTGACGCCCCTCGTCCTAGCAGCACGGTACATTCAGAACATTCACATCGAGCGGGGTTTGTCGGTGATGTCTCGTTCTGATACAGGGGTTGGCATCGTGCCCATCGAATGGTACGAATGGTGCACATTTATGTAGAAAGGCGGTTTATTCCTACCGGTCGTTCATCGACCGAACGTCGATAAGCTTTTCGCAGCAAAGGGTGAGTCGGATGAAGGACTTCATCAGAATCCTCTTGGTCACTTCAAGAATTGATTTCCCGGCCATCGCTCTTGGTCTGTCGATCACATATTTTAGTGGAGGTAGAGGAGGTGACGGGGTAAGGATGTATGTGGTGGCTTATTCTGACACAAAGCAAGGTGCCGTTGATCGAACATGAATCCTTTTAGGTACACCTAGGTATCTGACTAGATACGGTTTCTGGATCTACGTAGTCGATTTATGAAACGAAAATGTGGGCAAAAAAATAAATGCTCTGTAGACAAGCGAGCTTACGAAAGAAGCGGCTCTTGGGTGTTCACCTAGGGAATGAATCATGCTTGCTACGGTGTCAGGAAGAACACTCTGGTGGCATGTTTTTCAGCAATTGAAAACCACTCCAGAAAATGCATCAATTGAAATGTATTGATGGCAAGGGGCTATGTGTGCGTCTGAAGCCTCATCGAAGATGGCCAGAGAAGCGTCTCAAAATTTGAGAGGAAGCAACAGCCATGTGGCGATATCTAGGGAGGCTCTGATTTATTCCCCTTGCGGTCTATAGCTATGGATGGCCTCACACCATTTGGGGGCTCGCCATGTCGCAACAGACCTTTGCCGAAGCGAGCTTTGAACCGTATCGGAAACCGACCCGCCGCGAGCGGTTTCTGGCGGAGATGGAGCAGGTGATTCCATGGAGCGAACTGGCGGCGGTGATCGAGCCGTACTATCCCAAGGCGGAGGGGGTCGGGCGTCCGCTGGTCGGAGGCGAGCGAATGCTCCGTATCCATTTCCTGCAACATTGGTTCACTCTGTCTGACCAGGCGGTGGAGGAGGCCCTGTATGACTCCCGTGCCATGCGGCAGTTCGTGGGCATTGATCTGGGGCGCGAGCCGGTACCGGATGAGACGACCATCTGCAAATTTCGGCATCTCCTGGAAGCCCATCTGTTGGGCGAGCAACTCTTTGCCTTGATCCGGACGTATCTGGCCGAGCAGGGGCTGCAGATCAGCCGGGGAACCATCGTGGATGCCACCATCATCCACGCCCCCCGTTCGACCAAGAATTGCCAGAAGAAGCGCGACCCGGAGATGCATCAGACGAAGAAGGGGAATCAATGGTACTTCGGCATGAAGGCCCATATCGGGGTGGATAGTCGAACCAAGCTGATCCATTGGGTGGTCGCGACGTCGGCGAATGTGCATGACAGCCAGGTGTTGCCCGAGCTGTTGCACGGACAGGAGACGCGGGTGTGGGGCGATGCCGCCTACAGCGGACAGCGCGAGGTGATTCAGCATCACTCCCCAGCAGCCAAGAGTTTCATCCAGGCCAAAGCCCACCGCTCTCGGTCCTTGAGCGAGGCGGAGCGCAATCGAAACCGCGCCAAGTCAAAGGTCCGCGCCAAAGTCGAACATGTGTTCCTGGTGATCAAGCAGATCTTTGGGTGGACGAAGGTCCGCTACCGCGGACTCGCGAAGAACACCAATTGGCTCTTGGTCACCTGTGGCTTGACGAATCTGTATCTGACGCGACGGCGCCTATTGGCGGGAACGTAAGGAACCTGGGTAGCCGTGGTCCATCGGACGGCGGGTGCCTCCACGAAGAGGCTGCCGGACCAGCGGAGGCTCACCAGATTCCCCTGGTGACCGGCCGAGAAACAGATTGCTCAGCGCAAACGCGAATTAATCAGCCCTTCCCTAGCTACAATCTGTGCTTTGTCATGTGATTGTGTGCTTCGCGAGCGGATGAAAAGCGTCGCCTTCCAAGGCGCAGAGCCTGAAGGATGGCAATGAAGAAACCAGATCAGAGTTTTTGGCCATTTCAGAAAAGCACCAGCACTCTCTTCGCTGTGCTGCTGTTTATCGGTCTCCTCATCCTTCTGGTAGTCGTACGATTCATCTACAGCTGGCCAAGGGGAGATTCTGCAGGTGCGATATTGATGGGCATCGCGGCCTTCAGCAGCGTTCCAATACTACTCGCGTTGGTCGATCTGATTATCGAACGTGGTGCCGTCTTGAAGTATGCGGGGTTCGAAATCGACTTTTTCAAGCTTGAAAGTTCGGCAATGGCAGGAATTACCATCGATCCCAACGCCGGAGTGCCAGGCCAGCCTGTGACTGATAGCAGTACCACGAAAATCTTGGATGCCCTCAAGGCGGCCACCTCATGCAATGTGGCCATCATAGACTTGGAGGACGGGGAGGCCTGGTGGGAGACTCGTTTGTTAGTGCTCCTGGCAGGAGCCGAGCGACTAAAACGACCACAAAAAGTTGTTTTTGTAGGAACAGAGGGGGGAAGGCGACAGCAATTCCAAGGTTGGGCACATCCGGATGAACTGATCAAGTGCCTGGTTCGGCAGAACGAGCAGTATCAACGTAGTGTTCTCGCCACCAGAGTAGCTGTTAGGCAATGGGACCTGGTTGATCCTCGGAATCAAATTGCAGGTCAGCCATTTCAACTTCCCGCTACGCCGCCATGGATGACATCAAGTTTGGCAATACGATATCCCAGGATGGCGTTTGATCAGTCGACTGGATTGCCCAATGATTTTTTCGCCGAGCAACTGCTGGCGGCTGAGCTTGGGCAGGAAGTTGAGAGTCAAACAAATATTAGGGGGATCAGTTTGGCGAGCGTGGATGAATTGTTCCGGTCTGTGTTGATCAAGGAACATCTCGATCAGAGTTGGTCGTTGGAATCTCAGAGGGAGGTATTCTTTCGCGGTAGCCACCAGCATATTGCCCTGACCAAGAATAAGACCTACGTGACCATGCTTGCTAAGCTGGATGTCATAGGTGAAATGGTCAAGACTCTCACTGAAAAGGATCGGACGTGATCTGCTTTGCTGTGGGCCGAGTGCACATAGATGATGATGTCCCCTTGGGTCATCAGAGGGATGTTCCGATGGCACTATTGTCCAGACTGAGACAGAACTGTCCAGGACAGGACAGGATAGGAATGGCTGGTGTTCATGAACCCCGATGATCTGCGCATCGCTCGCATAGTCATCGTGCATAGCGATGGGCTATATCGAGAAAGCCTCGGCCATTATTTGTCACAGGCTGATGGGATCTCGATTGTTCACAGCGCTTCCAAGGTGGATGATGCCAGGGAAGTCATCCTGGCGCGCACACTGGATTTGCTGATTCTGCAGTTTGGCTTGGGCCGGTGCCATCCGCAGGTAGGCGAGGTACAGGCGTTAGCCTCTGAGCTAAAGACGATTGTGATCGGTGTGCCGGATACGGATGAAGCCATCCTGTCATGTATCGAGGGGGAGGGGGCCGCTGGGTATGTCCTGGTGGATGGGTCACTGGATGATCTCATGAACAACATTCATGCGGTCATGAAAGGAGAAACACTTTGCTCGCCACGGATCGCGAGCCTCGTCTTTGGTCGCATGTCTACGCTGGTTCGCCAGGTCGGATTGAAGAGCAGTCCCGGTAACGATACCTCCCTCACCCGACGTGAGGCCGAGATTGTCCGGCTTATCGACGATGGGTTGAGCAATAAGGAGATCGCGGTGCGGCTCCATATCGAAGTGTCGACCGTGAAGAATCACGTCCACAACATCCTCGATAAACTGCAATTGCACAATCGCTATTCTGCAGTGAAGTACCTCAAAGAGCAAATCATCCCCACCGGCCAGTTCTAAACTCTTTGCTCAACTGTTCGATCATGAGCTCTGTCGCTTCTTCGAAGCGGGCTTCGTCTGCGTGTATCTATCGAAGCAGGATCTAGGAAAATCTAGATCCTCATCCTCCCCGAGTCTAGATCCCAATTCATTCTCCAGATCTATTGGCCTCTTACCACGACACGTCTAGACTGCGCCTCAATAGGGTTGTGAGGTCGGCCTTTGGACAAGATCAGGGTACTCCTGGCTAATCATCCAGTGATGGTGCCCGACGCCATACGAGAACTCGTGGCGGAGCAGGAAGACATGGAATTAGTGGGTGATTGCCGCGGACCGATGAAGATCCTTCAGGAGACCGGACGAGTCAAGGCCGACGCAGTCATCTTGGCGCAGGAAGGGTTGGAAGAGCCTGGTCTCTGTCGTCAATTGCTGGCTGTGTATCCGGACCTCACTATTGTGTGTGTTGCCTGCGACCTCGGCGCCGCTTTTACGCAGCAGCTTTGCTCATACCGACGGGAATTCACTAACTTGCAGCGTGAAGACCTTCTGCAGTCGCTTCGCGCAGTGGTGCGAGAACCATGTACTGAGCGAAATCAGTGAGGCTTCACTGGCGGTAGCTGGCAAAGATACAGAAGAATGGTCGATGGTGACAGAAAAAGAGCAGAGCGCCCAATCTCAATCTTAGCAGTGGAGGAGAGCAATGCCAATTACACCGACCTATCCAGGCGTTTATATCGAGGAAATTCCTAGTGGCGTGCGTACTATAACAGGGGTCGCGACCTCCATCACTGCATTCTTGGGGCGGACAGTTTTCGGCCCTACCAATGAACCGGTGACGATAAACAGCTTGAGCGATTTCGAGCGGCAATTTGGAGGGCTTGGAGTTACATATCCCCTAAGCTACGCCGTCCGTGATTTTTATCTCAACGGTGGAAGTCAAGCAATCATTGTCAGGCTCTACAAGGACCCGGCCCCGCCGAGCGATGCTACGGCAATCTTGACGGTGGACGATCTCGATCTGACTGCCAAGAGCCCCGGTGTGTGGGGCAAGAAATTACGCGCAACAATAGATGTGGAAGTCCCTGATGAAATGAGACCACGGTTAGGCCTAAGCGCAAGCGACGCCTTGTTCAACCTCACCATTCGGATGGGGAATAATGTCGAACGGTTCCTTAATCTGACGGTGACGGATAATGCTCGACGTATCGACAGGGTGCTAAAAGCTGAGTCGAGCCTGGTGGATTGGAACGGAGACTGGCCTGCTACAACACCCACTATGGCGAAGGTGGTGGCAGCGCGGGACAAGCTCAAGGATCTGAATGCCGCGTTAAATGCCACGCCAGTTGTTCCAGCAACAGTTACTGCAGCGACAACCGCCTACGAGACCGCAAAGACAGATCTGGACGATGCCGCGACCATGGCCGAAAAGAAACTGGCCGCTGCATTGGCGGCTAGACCACAAGTACCAGCGGACATTACTACCGCCGAAGGCGAGCTGAAAACCGCTGAAGACGACATGAAGGGCTCGAACGGTGGCGCGCTCGATCCGACGGCGTATGAAGGCAAAAAAGATGACAAGACCGGCCTCTATGCACTGGACAAAGCCGATCTGTTTAACCTCCTCTGCATCCCGCCGGATACTCGGGACGGCGACGCGCCAGTGGCAGTTTTTCAGACGGCTATGGCGTATTGCAAAGAGCGACGCGCCATGCTGATCGTCGATTCGCCTGCAGCCTGGAGCAGAAACAAGGACACAGCGGCAGCCGACGCCAAGAAAGGGTTACCAGATCTCGGATTGTCGGGCGAGGCGGCGCGCAATGCCGCGCTCTATTTCCCGCGGGTGCTGGAGGCCGACCCGCTCCGCGATGGGCAAGTCGACACCTTTGTTCCGTGCGGCATCATCGCCGGCATCATGGCACGTACCGACACCGCGCGTGGCGTATGGAAAGCGCCCGCCGGTCTAGATGCCGCTATCAACGGCATTCAGGGCTTGAACGTCGCCCTCAACGATGCTGAAAACGGCATGCTCAACCCGCTCGGCATCAATTGTTTGCGCGTGTTTCCGGTCAACGGACGGGTCGTGTGGGGCGCGCGCAGCTTGCGCGGCGCGGATCAACTGGCAGATGAGTACAAGTATGTTCCAGTCCGCCGTACGGCGCTCTTCATTGAAGAGAGCCTCTATCGAGGCACGCAGTGGGTCGTATTTGAGCCAAACGACGAACCTTTGTGGGCGCAGATTCGTCTCAACCTGGGTGCCTTCATGCACAACCTGTTTCGGCAAGGAGCCTTCCAGGGAACTACGCCTCGCGATGCCTATTTCGTCAAATGTGACAAAGAGACTACGACGCAGAACGACATCAATCTTGGGATCGTCAATATCGTGGTCGGCTTCGCGCCGCTCAAGCCTGCGGAATTCGTCATCATTAAACTGCAGCAGATGGCGGGGCAGATTGACACATAATTGAAGGAGGAGCCATGGCTCAGTTTAGCGTGAACACACAGCGTTTCGATCCGTACAAGAACTTTAAATTTCGCGTCAAATGGGATGGGAAGTACGTCGCCGGCGTGAGCAAGGTCGGCGCGCTCAAACGATCGACGGAGGTCGTCGAACACCGGGAAGGCGGAGATCCGAGTTCCAGCCGTAAATCTCCTGGCCGGACGAAATATGAAGCCATTACCCTGGAGCGTGGCGTGACCCACGACACCGAGTTCGAAAAATGGGCCAACAAGGTGTGGAATTTCGGCTCCGGTTTGGGGGCGGAGGTGTCTCTCAAGGATTTCCGAAAGGATCTCATCCTGGAGATGTACAACGAAGCCGGTCAGCTGGCAATCTCCTACAAGGTATATCGTTGCTGGGTGTCGGACTATCAGGCACAGCCGGATCTCGATGCGAATGCCAACGCCGTCGCGATCCAGACGCTTAAGCTCGAAAACGAAGGCTGGGAACGCGACTACGAAGTGACAGAACCGTCGGAAAAGAGCTTCACCGAGCCATAGTAGTCGTGGTGAATGAGGGAGAGAACGATGCGCGACCTGTCTACAGCAGAACTTCTCACCGCCTGGGATCGTGCACGGGACCAACCTCCCACGCAAGAAGCTCTGGTGTGGCTTGCCGCTGTGTATCCCGAGCATTCCATTGAGCAGTTGGCACAGTGGAGTGTCGGTCAACGGGACTCGTGTCTGCTCACATTGCAGGAGCGTTTGTTCGGCTCTCAACTCAATGGTGTGACGATCTGTCCGCAATGCCGGCAGCGCGTCGAGTTGGCGTTCAATGTGTCCGACCTACGTGTCGAGCCGACTAAGGTCGGTCCCATTGTTCCGGTGGGAGGGGTCATGACACTGACAGCAGAGGGTTATCGGGTACATTTTCGACTACCCAATACGCTGGACTTGGAGGCGATCGAAACCAGTGCTGACATTAATAGCATGCGAGAGCAACTCCTCCGTCGTTGCATCACGTCTGTTATGTGGGAGGGAGTGGAGAAAGGCGATGGGGAACCAGTGAGCAATCCGACCCAACTGCCGATGACGCTAGTGGATGCCATTGCCGAACGCATGGTCGAGGCAGATCCTCAGGGAGACACGCGTTTTGCCCTCAGTTGTCCCGATTGCAACCACGAATGGTTCTCGACGTTCGACATCGCAACCTACTTCGCTGGCGAGATCCATAATTGGGCCAAGTATCTCCTGCGAGAAATCCATAGCTTGGCCCGTGCGTATGGCTGGCGCGAGGCGGATATCCTTGCGATGACGCCAAGGCGGCGAAGAGCGTATTTAGAATTGTTGGGTAATGGGTAAGAAGGAGATCGGTTTGTGCTGGACTATCTCAGTCAGTTAGCACTCAGGGTTCAACAGTCGGAGTTCGCAGTACAACCACGCCCAGTGTCCCAGTTTGAATCGCGGCACCATTCAATCCCTACGACTCCCGAGTCGTCCGTCCTGGAAGAGGCGGATGAGCGAGGGGTGCAATCCGCCATTTTTATTCCTACCGAAAATGACGCGGAGAGGTATGCGCAACCGGCTGATAGCCATATCCCTAGAGAGACAGACACCTTGGACTCCTTCTCCGAGGTCCAGCCCACAAAGAGACATCACAATCTGTATCCGGCACAATCGACCGTAACGCCGCCCATCGTGGCTGCTGGAAGCAGCACAGAGACTGCCGACTTGTCAGTGGTCGAGGTGGCGCATCCTGCCCCGCATAGGCAACAGGCTGAACAGAGTGAACGAATCACCAGAAGTGTTGTCGCGCAAGCTCAGTCACTTGTGAGAATCGACAAGGGAGCATCGGCAACTAACGTGCCATCTAAAAGCAGCGCTGAGGCGACTGACTCGTTGGTTCTGGAGGTGCCACGTCCTGTTTCTCGTCGGCCACAGACTGAACAGAGCGAACGAATCGTCCGAAGTGCAGTAGTAAAAGCTCAGCCTTCTGCGAGAATCGACAGACAGGAGCAACAAGCAAGTAAAGCTTCTCCCGATCCGTTGGGACGTCCGGATCGTTCAGAATTCATTGATCTCGTGGTTCAAGGGAAAAATGAGTGGCAGCCCTCGATTGTACGAATCGATATTTCAGAGGGAGAGAGGGCACCCTCCCCAATGACACGAGCTCGGAACCACAGCGTAAGAGGCACATTCAGTGATCCTACGGATACGGAGCCGTTGTTTGGCCGCAAGGCGGAGGTCGCAACGAAGTCCGGGTTGGCTCCTGCGTCGAGAAGAGAACATCCTCAGCCTCTTGGTGATCGGACAGCCCCTCAATTTGGGCAGGCCCACGCAACTAACGAGCCCACGATCCAGGTCACCATCGGGCGTGTTGAGATTCGCGCGACCGTCCTGCCAACCCCGACCAGAAAAACGCCGACGCATAGGTCGGCCATGAGCTTGGATGACTACCTCAAGCAACGAAACGGAAGTCGCGGATGAGTAACGCGCTGGCGATTGCCACAGTCACCACGGCCTTGGCGCAGATTGTCAGAACTGCGGTGCAATCGGTCCTGCCCGGTTCGGACGTGTTGACCGAGCGGCCCGATAGTACGCCATTGGGGCAGCCGCGTGCCCGCCTGTTTCTGTACCAAGTATCCCCGAACGGATCCCTCAGAAACAACGACCTCCCGACGCGTGCGGCGGACGGGAATGTGGTCAAACGTCCGACGACGGCACTCGACCTACACTATCTCTTGGCATTTTACGGGAATGAAAACGATCTGGAACCCCAACGGATGCTCGGCGCTGCAGTGCGAGACCTTCACGCGAAGCCGGTGCTGATGCGGCAAATGATTGCGGATGCCATTGCCAGCGAAGCGTTTTTGGCGGATTCCAATCTGGCGGATGCAGTGGAGCAAGTAAAGTTCACGCCCTTAGGATTCTCACTGGAAGAGCTGTCAAAGCTGTGGTCTGTGTTCTTCCAGGCACCCTACGCCTTATCTATCGCATATCAGGGGACGGTCGTCTTGATCGAAAGCGAGGAACATGCTCAAGCTGCGCTGCCTGTGCTGCGCCGGGGCGCGGAGGACCAGGGAGTCCACACAGTGCTCGGCCCGTTTCCGAGCATCGACAGTATTCACGTTAGTGCACCGGAGGATGCGGGGCGGCGTCCGCGGCCTCCTTCCTACCCGAGTGCGCAACTGGGCACGGTGTTAACCATCGCCGGGCGTAATCTTGGTGGTGAAGTGGTCACTGTCCGCTTCGACCATGCCCGATTGGCGGTAACGAAAACAATCGTGGTTCCGTTCATTGACAGGTCGGCAATCGAGTCGAAAGTTACGCTGGTGGATAATGCTGCGGCGCAGGCCGAGTGGGCTGCGGGGCTCTATGCGGTCACTGTAGTCGTAGAAAACGGTGGCGTCGAACGCACAACCAATCAGTTGGCGTTGTCTTTTGCTCCGAAGATCGCGAACATTGAGCCGCCCAATCCGGTAGCGCGAGATATCAGCGGCAATGTTGCGCTCACGATCACGTGCGGCCCCCAAGTGCGCCCAACCCAGCGCGCGATGCTGCTCATCGCCGACCGGGAAGTGGCGGCACAGGCACATCCCACCGAAACGGACACACTGGAATTTATCCTTGAGAACGCACCGGTGGTGACCGGTGCGATCGCGCGTCTTCGTATTGATGGAGTCGATAGCCTGCCGTTCACGCGGCAAGCCATACCGCCTCCGCCGCGCTTGATGTTCGACAATAATCAAAAGGTTACGATCTCATGAACGATCTTGCGGTCTGGCACAAGAACAACGATGAATACCTCTCCGCCGCGATCGGCCGGTTACGGGCGCGGTTGATCCGGTTGGCTGAGCAGCACCAAGTGCCCGAGGAAACGTCCCCGTCTTCGCCTCCATCTCCGAAAAAACAAAGCTTCTGGAGTTGGAATCGAGACGAACGAAACGAGATGGATTCAGTCCCCATAGAGCAAGAGACCAGTGCTCGTGTCAGTCACCCACAGATCGAACACATTCAGGGGGCCACGAATCAGGAGGCCACTCCTGACCCTCCGCCCGCACTGATGATCCTGAGCCGTCGGTTAGGGCTGGGGCAGTTCGAGGAGCATATTCTGCTGCTCTGTGCGGCCATGGAACTCGATACGCGCATCGCCGCGCTATGTGCTCGAGCCCAAAACGACCCGTCACGCCCTTACCCCACCTTTGCCCTCGCGCTTGCTTTGTTTGACGATCCAGTGTGGGAAGCGCTTTCTCCGGAACGCCCCCTGCGTTACTGGCGGCTAATCGAGATCAACCAACCGGGTGCGCAACCCTTAACGATCAGCGCGCTACGCGCCGACGAGCGCATCGTGAGTTACCTGAAGGGGCTCAATTATCTGGACGACCGACTGATGCCGTTGTTGGCGCCGCTTACCGAGGCGGCGGACGACTTACCGGCATCCCAGCAACGGCAGGCGAATACAATTCTCCATCATCTGCGCACTGCCTCCCACGGACTGCCTGTGGTGCATTTACTCGGAGTGGATTCCGCTAGCAAGCGATCCATCGTGAAACGCACCGCACAAGAATTGGGTGTGAGTGTCTATCGACTTGCCGCCGACATGCTTCCAGCCACGTTTGCCGAGGTGGAAACGCTGGCCCGCTTGTACCAGCGTGAAAGTCAGTTGTTACCTGTAGCGCTTTATCTAGAGGCACAAGACAGCGAGAAAGAACCACCGGCCGTCAACCGATTCCTTGCCAAACTGTCCGGGCTCGTGTTTCTGGACACCCGCGAGTCGTGGTCGCAAGTGGGGCGTGATGCGCTGACGCTCGACGTAACTAAGCCCTCTTCCGCGGAACAGGAGGAGGCGTGGCGAAAAGTGCTGGGTGATGATGCGGGCGGGAGCCCCACATTGCTGGCAGGCCAGTTCAACTTGAATCTGTCGGAAATTGGACGTATTGCGCATGCCGCGACAGGAGATGAAGAACCAACTTTCGACCAGGTGTGGAATGCGTGCCTCATTGCCGCACGCCCGCGGCTGGATACGTTGGCCCAGCGTCTGGAAGTGAAGGCACAAACGTGGGACGGCTTAGTGCTCCCGGAAGCGGAGAAAAAGCTGCTACGGCAAATCATGGATCAAGTCGGCCGGCGCCACCACGTGTACGAGCGCTGGGGTTTTAACCGCCGCATGAATCGCGGGTTGGGTATCAGCGCGCTGTTCGTAGGGGAAAGCGGCACCGGCAAAACGTTGGCGGTCGAAGTGATCGCGCACGAACTGAAGCTCAACCTCTACCGCATCGACCTCTCGCAGGTGGTGAGCAAATACATCGGCGAAACGGAGAAAAATCTACGCAAGCTTTTCGACGCCGCCGAGGACGGCGGAACTATTCTGTTCTTCGATGAGGCGGACGCCCTGTTCGGGAAGCGCAGCGAAGTCAAAGACAGTCACGACCGCTACGCCAACATTGAGATCAATTACCTGCTGCAACGCATGGAAGCGTATCGTGGATTGGCGATTCTGGCGACCAACATGAAAAGCGCGTTGGACACCGCCTTCATGCGCCGCCTGCGCTTCATCGTCAACTTCCCGTTTCCAGGCATTCCCGAGCGGCAACGAATTTGGAAAAGAGCGTTCCCCAAAGAAACCGAGAAAGAGGGGCTAGATTACGAGCGGTTAGCGCGCTTCAATCTCACCGGCGGCAGCATCCAAAATATCGCCATCAATGCAGCTTTCTTGGCGGCGAGCGCAGGAAGCCCCGTGACCATGCCGCTGATTCTTGAGGCGGCCCGCAGCGAATTTCGCAAACTCGAAAAACCGATCAATGAAGCCGAGTTCCGCCTGATGCAGGCGGTGGAAGCGAAGGCATGAACATCAAGCTTCACATCGATCGCTTAATGTTGGACGGTGTGATCATCGCGCCCGACCAGCGTCATTTGCTACAAGCCAGCGTGGAAACTGAACTGACCCGGCTGCTCACGGATGGAGGACTTTCGCCCAGTCTCGCGCAAGGGACTGCCGTGCCGCAGATTTCCACAGATGGCATTCAATTGACGAGCAACAACCCGACGCAACTCGGCCAGTACATCGCACAATCGGTGTATCGGGGAATCGGTCATGAATAAAACAGCCATTGCTCAGCGAGCCAAAACGACAAGTAGCTTGCCACCTATGCAAGGCATACTCCAGCGCAAGTGCGCCTGCGGTAATCACGCAATGGCGGGCAGGGAATGCGCGGAATGCGGCAAGAAGAAACAGGTTTTGCAGCGCGCTACCTTTTCCTCTTTCGGGAGAGCGAACGAGAGTGCGAGGGAAATCCCGCCTATCGTCCACGAAGTTCTCCGCTCACCCGGCCAGCCGCTCGACGCAGAGACGCGAACGCTCTTCGAACCGCGCTTTGGTCAAGACTTCAGCCTCGTGCGGGTACATACGGACGGTCGCGCGGTTAAATCGGCACAAGCTGTCAACGCTCTGGCCTATACAGTTGGCCAAGACGTGGTCTTCGGGGAAGGTAAGTACGCCCCCGGGACCAAGAACGGCCAGCGTTTGCTCGCGCATGAGTTAACACATGTCGTGCAGCAACAGGGGCGCACCCAGTTCGCTCAAAAATCGTTCGGGTTGTCAGCACCATACGATCTCGCCGAGCGCGAAGCAGGCACGGTGGCTGAGAGCATCGTTGCGGGACGACAGACGCCAATGATCACTCCCACACCTATGAGTGTGCAGCGCGATGTTGGCTGGGCACAAAGAGGACCCAATCCTTATGGAACGGCTGAATCCCCATGGGTTGAAGAGGAAAAACCGCTTGAGGTGAATCCCCAGAAGCAGACAGAAAACAAAGCGTGTACGCGAACAATTCTATCGGAGGGAACGTGTGAGTTTCTGGCAAAGAATTCGAGTTGGAGTTGTTGCGATCCGGAGAATGGGATTGAAGACAAATCAAAGACGACATCTAAGGGTGAGCCGGGTAAGGAATGCCCCAGCCAAAAATGGACGCCTATCTTCACCTGCGATAGCACATGCGAAAAAGCTCTGACGAAGGGATGCAACGACGCCGATAATTGGATGGCAATACCTGGGGATCAATTTGCACGAAGCAAGTGCGGGGACATGTATACAATCTGCGCTAATGGAAAAAAAACGACCGGATACGTACGCGACAAGTCGGTTACTGCTAAAAGTTTTGAAGTTAGTCCGGGTATTCAAAATGCACTGGGCGTGACAGTCGGCAGTTCCTTTAAAGGATCGATATACCGTCCCGGTGTGGCGCAGGCGGTAATCGACGCCGATGGGTGTTGTAAAAGTACTTAGCCTCATCGTTTTGTCTTATGTCAAAGAGAGTGTGTGATATCAGGTCCAGTACGCTGTCGGTCGAGTTTCAGCCAACAGTGCGGAAATCAATGGGGGTCGGGAGTTGTTTCTTGATCTTGAGAGGAAGGATGGGGAGAGGGTCGAAATAATTTGAACGCGAGCACTTTGAACCATTGACGTGGCTAATAAGAAGAATCGAGCCATGAATATGAGGCAACAACAAACTAACATAAAGCCAGCGCTATCCTTTACACCAGTACAGGTTGGCCTTCTCCAGCGCAAGTGCGCCTGCGGGACGCACACGATGGGCGGCGGCCAGTGTGCGGACTGTGCAAAGAAAAAACCCGGTCTCCAACGAAAGCTTGCCATTGGGGTAAGTAACGACCCGCTGGAGCGAGAGGCGGATCGGGTTGCGGATCAGGTGTTGGCAGCACCTTCACATTCCGTAGTGAGCGGCGCACCATCGCATATTCAGCGTTTCACAGGGCAGGCGATCGAGGGCATAGATACCGCGCCCGCCAGCGTAGACCGCGTTCTCGCTAGTTCCGGTAGATCGCTCGAACCAATGTTACGACAGGACATGGAGCAGCGCTTCGGCCACGACTTTTCGCGAGTGCGCGTTTATTCCGGTGAAGCCGCCGCGCAGTCCGCGCGGGATGTGAATGCCCACGCATATACTGTCGGCAACCACGTGGTATTTGGGGCAGGGCAGTATGTTCCACATACCACTGCCGGACGACACCTGCTAGCCCACGAGCTGGTACATACCATGCAGCAGAGCAGTGTATCTGCTGTCGTCCAGCGATTGTGTGATCCCGCTCTCCTCGCTGGTCGCACCGACCCCATCTTTTTCCCGCTTGAAGCCAGTATTGTGGACGTTTTCCGCGGTGTTTTGACTTTGACGTCATCGCTGACGCCGAGGACAGCAGTTGGCTTGGTTCAACAAGCTCTGGTGGACCTCGGCTTCAGCCTCGGCACGAGCGGCCCGAACGGCAACGGCGTAGACCGGCGATTCGGACCATCTACTGTCACAGCCATCACTGCCTTTCAAACTGCGGAAGCAATAGCTGGTGCAACAGCCGGGATCCTCGACCAACCGACGCTGAAGTGTCTGGACGATAAGAGATCCCAACTGGCCGTCCCGCCCCATCAGGCTGCCACTTCAACCCCGGCGGATGTGCAAGTCCTCGACCAGGAAACAGGCGGCCGGGACGAGGATATCTTTTTCGAGCGGGGTAACTCAGTGCTAGATGCGGGCGACAAGGCGAAGATTGGGCGGTTGCTGACCCGCGCCGTCAATCCCTTGAAAGGATGCTCCATAACGTTGGAAGGATTCGTCAGTGAAGACGAACTAGTGGAATTTGGCGCAAACCTCGCCACCCAGCGAATCAACGCGGTCGATGCCGAGTTTGCAGCTCGGAGTCACGACGATCCTAGTCCCGCCTGTCCAGCTCCGGTCTTACCCTTGCGCACGCATTCGCCGCTTCCGGCGGTCAGTTCTGGTGTGTCAGCCTATCGTCGTCGGCGTAAGGTAGAAGTTGTGCCCGCTGGAGCAGCCTCCACTACCGCACCATGCCTGCCGGGTTCTGCGCAACATCGGGCCCTCACGGCTGCGGAGAGTACGATCTTGACCGATGCAATTGATCAGGCCGTGGTGTGGCTGAACGCAGCCATCAGCGAACTGACGCCGAGTGATCCTGAAGGGGACGCCGCGCTCACCGCTTACTTCGGGGGGGCAGGGCGACGCAGTACCATAGAGACCAATCTTATAACTTGGCGCGACCATCTCGATACTGTCGTCCGCGTGAACAACCAGCACGGCACCCAGTGTAACGCAACATGCCGCACGGCCATTGCTTTTAATCAAGGCTCCGGTGCTGGCGCACAAATGACTGTTTGTCCACCGTTCTTCCAATCAATGTCGATACACACTGCATTGAACCAGGATCAAAAAAAGGCATTCGTGATGCTGCACGAAGCCGGTCACGGTTCCATTCGCACTCGGGATACCGCTTACGGCCACGCCCGCCTCATTGAGTTTCTGTCCGGTTTTCCAGCCATTGCCGAGACCAACACTGACAGCTATACGCTCATGGTGTTGTGCTTGAACGGCTTCGCAGGCTTTTGTATAGCTCCGACCACAGCAGATACGGTGGTAGGTCTGAGTGCTGCGGAGTCGGTTAAATCGCGGCGTGGCCTGGCCTGGTTGCAGACTTGGCTGACTTGGACCCAGCAAGACACTTCCAGTCTCTATGGCAGAATGAATGTTGCCCGCGAGAGTGGGCAGGGGCTTAGGGCTATAAATACGTATTATGCCGATGTGTATGACGTACTCGTTTCAGCGTTTAATGTCCGTCGTCCAGCAGGTGATCCCCCGCCGACGTTCTCAGAACAGACGCTGGTGGCATCTGTGCTTGACCGCCTGATACCAATGGAGCGCGCCACAGCCGCTGGGCTAACGGTCGAAAAAGACACGAGCGGTTCACCCATTGCCCGCTGGGTATCGGGGCCAGGGCGTCATGTGTTCCTGACCGACCCCTATTTCTTGCTTACTACCGACCGCGCCCGAGTCGAACACCTGTTGCCGTTGATTATCAAGGCCAACCTGCAAATCAGCTCTGCCCTCGAGCCTATTTATGAAACCTATATAAAACAAAACGTGAGAAGCAATCGAGCAAATAAGCCATGACCACGACAAATGCAGAACCCCAAACACTCTCGCCTTTGCCGGGCGATTGCCTGCCAATCCCTCACGTGCGTGCCGAGATACGTGATGCCCACGGCCAGGTTGGATGGGTGTTAGAAACCCATATCGTGCCTGGTCTGGACCTGGACGGCCATGGCTCGCCAGTGGTGTTGGTTCCAGCCGATCGCCAGGGTCTGAGTCAAAATGATATGTGGTGGCGACTGTTCATCCAGCGCGGCAATTGTGGTCATGAACTGGGTATCGTCATCGGCATAGGAGACCCGGTGCTAGAACCGGGTGAATCTCACGGCTTGCGCAATTTTAGCATGATGGAATCCACAGCAATGGGGGGTAGCGACGATCTGCAAGGTATTGGCGTTACTACTTATGCTTTTGACGGAAAGCTTTATGTGGGTGGCCGTACCGAAAACCGGTAATTGGCGGAGCCTGGATAAAACGCAGACGAAGTTGAAGGGATGATATGAACGCGCTACGGCAAGGAGTAGCACCTGCAAACTTCTTATCCACTCCGGCGCCAAGCGGGTTGTTACAACGTAAATGCGCCTGCGGGACGCACACGATGGGCAGCGGCCAGTGTGCGGACTGTGCGAAGAACAAAACCGGTCTCCAATGGAAACTTGTTATTGGGGCAAGTCATGATCCGCTAGAACAAGAAGCCGATCGGATTGCTGATCAAGTGATGGCTGCGCCGGCACATTCCGACGTGAGTGGAACACCACCACACATCCAACGATTCGCCGGACATGTGACTGGAGAAAATGGCACAGCTCCTGCACGCGTAGACCGCGTCCTTGCCAGCTCTGGCAGACCGCTGGACTTGGCGCTACAGCAGGATATGGAGCAGCGCTTCGGTTACGATTTTTCAAGGGTGCGGGTACATTCTGGGGCAGCTGCTGAGCAATCGGCGCACGAGGTGAACGCTCATGCCTACACGGTAGGAAGTCATATAGTCTTCGGCACCCAGCAATATCGACCGGGTAACTTGGCTGGAAACTGGCTACTAGCTCATGAGCTAGCCCACACGATTCAGCAGGGGGCGGTGCGCCGCGCGGATGCAGGGGCGCTGCACATCAGGACACCGAACGAGGGGAGTGTGGCCTCGGGCGAGCCATTCGTGGGGTTGGCTTTGAGGAGTGTGGAGCCGGTGTTACAACGTGCTTGTGGTTCTGCCGAAATCGGGAGCGTCGGCGGCTGCATCGCGCGCGGGGGTGACATAACTGATTTCGGTATAAGCAGCGACAGCATCTATCTATTCAACAAAAACTGTGACGATTTTGCTCCGGGTGAACGGGCGCGTCTAGGGGCCTACGCGCGTACTATCGCCTCTGACGCTCGCGTGGATATCGATGGGTTCGCGAGCGAAGAAGGAGAGCCGGGATTCAATGAAAACCTCTCCTGCGCCCGTGCACTACAGGTGCAGGAGGTTATCTTGGCTGCAACTGGAGTCCAGGCCACGATATACAAACACGGTGCAACCTCCGGTGACCGTCCGACTCATCGCAGCGTCGTTATTACCCTCCACACACCTGAACCCGAAGCCGAGCCGGAGCAAACAACGTGCACACCGAAACCTGGGATCAAAAACTCGGAGTGCGACGCATATGTCAAAGAGAGTTGGTGGCTTCCAGAGGCATATGTTCATAACGCGACATGTGCTTGCCAAGAGACTCCCAACGTTCCGACTGCGAATTGTATGCGAAAGTTTCTCCAGGACCGCTTAGGACAAGTCGATCGGGAGGTCAAGGTGGAGGCTTCACACTGGCTAGGGGCTCTCATGACCCGTCGCGTCAGCAAGAGCGAATACGTAAATTTCGTACAGCTGAACCTGACACCGATAATCTTCAAAGATCATGTGGACGCGTATCGAGACTGTTGTTGTCCATCCGGTCCAGCACCTCTGGAAGCGTGGCGTGGGGTAACGACGTTCGCGTTGCCTTGTGCCGGTGTAGGCGCAGCGATTCGACAGTTCGGGTCGTGCCACGGAACTCCAGGCGAATGGTAGCCTTTGCAGGATGAGTAGCACGGCATTGCTGAAAAGGTATCGGTAAATGATTGACCTATGGATTGCTAAACATACTGGATTACTGGCGTTACCGACTAAAAAGAGGTTGCTATTTTCCCTAGTGGCATTGGCGAAGCGCCCGAGTCGGCTGCTCACAGAAAATATTCACGGATTACCAGCTGCTTTCTGCGAAGCCATGTAGACCCACACGTTTTGCGAGGTTGACCATGAATCCGAGCGAGTAATCAAGTGAGGGGTTAAATAGGATGAATACGCAGTTACAAACTCAAGTCAAAGACAATGCAAAGTCCTGGTTCATGCCCGCGCCGAATGGACTACTCCAACGCCAATGCGCCTGCGGGACGCACACGATGGGCGGAGGGCAATGTGCGGAGTGCGCGAAGAAAATGAGTCGTCTGCAGCGCAAGCTTACTGTCGGCGCTAGTAACGATCCGCTTGAGAAGGAAGCCGATCGGGTTGCCGGTCAGGTGATGGCAGCATCGAGCCATCCCGCCGTCGGTGGCGCACCCATGCGCATCCAGCGTTTCACGGGGCACTCGACCGGGGAGACGGGTAAGGCGCCCGCCAGCGTAGACCGCGTCCTTGCCAGCTCTGGCAGACCGCTGGACTCGGCGCTACAGCAGGATATGGAGCAGCGCTTCGGTTACGATTTTTCAAGGGTGCGGGTACATTCTGGCACAGCTGCTGAGCAATCGGCGCGCGAGGTGAACGCTCATGCCTACACGGTGGACCACAATATCGTATTTGGCACGGGCCAGTTGGCGCCGGGGACGCGCGAGGGGCGACGCTTGCTTGCCCATGAGTTGACGCACTTTCTCCAGCAAATGAGCACCGCGAGGATCGGCGAGGTTGAGTTGGCAGAAAGCAACACCGATCTGGGAAAGAAGGCTGACCCGTTCGCATCACAGCCGGATTACGGGTCGACGCTCAATACGACACCCGTTGGCACTAGGCTAGTCCTCTCGCGCAAGGACAAGCAGCCTCCGGCACCCGAGACGGAAGACTGCAGCGACGCGCAGACGGAGATGCTCAAGAATCACCTCGATGACGCGAGGACATGGGTAAATGCCGCGACGCCTAAAGTAGTCTCATACGCCTACTTCAACGCAAATCCGCGCGTGTCGGCTGTTCCGAAGAACCCAAAAGAGATGGATATGGTGCGGGACGCCCTTCGCGATAACTTCCACACGACCAAGGACGGCGTACTGAGCATCAGGGATGGGTTTCAAGAACTTCGAACGGCGCTGAACGGCTCGTTTACGTTCGAATGCGAAGAGGAGGGCTGTACCGATCAAGCCTACGTTCGCGGCGCGATCGCCCCAGTCCGGCGCCTCGGCGACATCCACGTCTGTCCGCCATGGTTCGACTGCAAGGACTATTACCGCCGCGTGACGACACTCATTCACGAGCGGGCGCATCAGTACCCCGGCGCGACGGACAACGCCTATGAATGGGAAGGTTCGTACACAGCATTGTCTCCAGATGACGCGATTGATAATGCCGAGTCGTATGCGGTGGCCGCACGACAGATTTATCATGGTGGGAGCCGAGGGCCCGGAATGCCTGTGTGCTAATTTAACAGGCGTTAGCTATCGATATGGATTGATGCAGGACTTCGTGGAGCTAGGTCGAAAACTCTATGCAAGAACAAATTGTGTGGCACGCTCTTCTTTGGGCCGTCATAGTGGGAGATCCCACACTATATTCAATTGAAACCGCCACGAGAGGGAAAACAGTATCGGAGTCAGGTTTAGATAAGTTGAGTGAATACAGACGACGGTAATCCTAGATTATCCATTCGAAAATGAACTTATTTAAAACAACACAACAGAGAATTCAAGGCACGATAAGAATGGAATGTAAACCATGACCACCTTTCCCAACTCTCCCCGGCTAATCAAAGGCGCCCTCGTCGGCGTGGATCTCTTCAATCCCCTCGCCAGCGTGGTGGTTTTCCAGTACAACCCCGACACCATGACGCGGCGGTTGGAGGCGCGCGCGACGAGCGGTGACGGGGATCGGGGTGAGGCGCAGCGTTTGACTGGTCCGCCCAAGGAAACCATCACGCTCAGCGTCGAAATCGATGCCACTGATCAGCTAGAGCAGGCCAATCCACTTGCCGTGACAATGGGGATCTATCCCACCCTGTCGGCGCTGGAGATGATGCTGTATCCGAAAAGCGCCGTGGTCATCGCGAATACTATCTTGTCCCTCGTTGGTACCATCGAGATCCTGCCGATGGAGGGCCCGTTCGTCCTGTTCGTGTGGGGACCGCAGCGGGTGCTGCCGGTGCGGTTGAGCAGCTTGAGCATTGCGGAAGAAGCCTACGATCCATTGCTCAACCCGATCCGCGCCAAGGCGGAGTTGTCCCTGAGCGTCCTCAGCTATCAGGATCTCGGCGTGCTGCATCCCGGCCACTGGCTGTTCCTGGCGCATCACATGGCGAAAGAAGTTATGGCAACGATGAACGTCGCCAACAGTGCGCAAAACATTGCAGCGGGGTTACGTCTATGAATCCAACGCGCAGCGTATTATTTTCGCCCACCAGCCGGTACCACAACATCGACACCGCTACTATGACCCAGGAGGACGGTACCGAACTGATTTATCTGAAACGGCGGTTCGTACCGTCGCCGGACCGCTTTGCCTTGCTACAAGAACATGTGGTTACGCAAGGCGAGCGCTTGGATAATATCACGGCACGGTATTTAGGCGACCCGCTCCAGTTTTGGCGCATCTGCGATGCCAATACTGCGATGAATCCACCCGAGCTGACGGCAGAGGTTGGCCGCCGGCTCCGCATTACGATGCCGGAAGGCATCCCAGGGATCCCGAATGTTGGTTAACGGCCTGCATCTCACGCTGCTCATCGGACCCGCGGTGCCGATTCCTGTGCCGCCGCCGGTGCTGGAGGCGTTGCAGAGCGTGCAGGTGAGTAACTCGGGAGATCGCAGTGGTTTCCAGTTGACGTTCACGGTCGGTAAAGCTTCGTTGATCCAACTCGCGCTGCTGCAGGCAGGGTATTTCGATCCGATGCTGACGCGAGTGGTGATCATTGTGACGATGAACGGGCTTCCGCAGGTGTTGATGGATGGGATCATCACCCGACAGGAGGTTGCCCCCAGCAACGAGCCGGGGAAATCCACCCTCACAGTCACGGGAGAGGATTTAAGTGTGATGATGGATATCGTTGAAATGAAGCTTCCTTATCCTGCGATGCCGGACGCCGCCCGGATCGCCGTCATTCTCGCAAAGTACGCGGTGTTTGGTATTCAACCGATGGTGGTCCCGCCGCCGGTTGTGACGGTGAAGAGTCCCACCAGCGAGATTCCGACCCAGACGGGGACCGATCTGAGTTACATCAAGGGAATCGCCTCGCAGAGCGGCTATGTTTTCTATCTCATGCCGGGACCGGTGCCGCTTACCAGCATCGCCTACTTCGGACCAGATCTTCCGATTCCCATACCCCAGCCGGCTCTGAGCGTGAACATGGACCGGCAGAGCAACGTTGAATCGCTCACCTTTAGCCTGGACGGCCTGGCCAAGAAGATCACCATTATTACGATCCTCGATCCAGCGACGAAGAAAATTCCGATTCCGATTCCGGTACCGAACGTCAGTTTCCTCCATCCGCCGCTCGGCGCCAGATTGACGCCGCCTGCGAAAGTACGGTTCTCCGACGATATGGCGAACCTGGCGCCGGATGAGGCGGCAAAGCGTATTTTCGGGTTGATGCTCAACAATGCCGACGCGGTCACCGGTAATGGTTCGCTGAACACGACGCGATACGGCTGGATCTTGCGACGTCGCACGGTGGTGGGGGTGCGTGGTGCGGGGCCTACGTATGACGGTTTCTACTATGTCAACAGTGTGACCCACAGCATCAAGCATGGCGAATATAAGCAGAGTTTCACTCTCTCAAGGGACGGATTGATTACACAAACTCCGGTGGTAGGACCATGAACCAACCAGGCCCCAACAGAACTTATCATGGGAAATATCGCGGCACGGTGTTCCTGAATGTCGATCCGGAGCAACGCGGGCGGTTGCAGTTGATGATCCCGGACGTCCTCGGGCCGATCCCATCGAGTTGGGCGGAGCCATGTGTGCCACTGGCAGGACCTACCGGTCCACCGATGGGCGTGTACATGGTGCCGCCCATCGGCGCCGGCGTGTGGGTTGAATTTGAGCATGGCGACCCTGACAAGCCCATCTGGGTGGGATGCCGGTGGGGATTGCAGTCCGACATTCCGCTTGCAGCGCTGGCGGGTAATCCCGCCGACCCCGGTATCGTCATCCAGTCGCTGTTACAGCAGGCGATTATTGTCAGCGACATGCCGCCTTCGGTACCGCCTCCGGTCATGCCCCCGGTTCCCACGACTGGCGGCATCATTCTCCGGAGTACCACCGGAGCATCCATCGTCGTCAACGACGCGGGTATTTTCATTTCCAACGGGAAGGGTGCCACCATCAATATGATCGGCCCCACGATCACGATCAACAACGGGGCCCTGGTAATCATTTAGCCTTAGGGAGGGAGAAGCTATGCCGGGTTTTCTGGTTCATGTAGGGGCGCAGGTCCTCTGTTCCCATGCCGGACAGGCGACTCCGACTGTGCCGAATCCGCGGGTCACGGTGAGCGGTCAACCCACGGTGCTGATGACAGCGCCTTACGTTGTCGCCGGATGTACATTCCCACCGCCCCCCGCCGCCAACGGCCCTTGTATTACCGCGCAATGGTTGATCGGAACAACCCGTGTGTTATCCAACGGTCAACCATTGGTGGTGCAGAGCAGCCAGGCGATCTGCGCGCCGACTGGCACGCCCCTGCTCATTGTCGCCACTCAAACACGCGTGAGCGCCTTGTGAGGCACGTATGAACATCGATTATCCGTTCCACTTCGGCAACCGCGGTCGCACGGCCACGACGAGCGATGACGACCACATTCGCGACATGATCGAGCAGTTCCTCTTCACCAATGCCGGCGAGCGGGTGAACCGTCCGGATTTTGGCAGCGGTCTGCTGCAGATGATCTTCGCTCCCAACAGCCCGGAGTTGGCGGCGGCTGTGCAGTTCACCGTTCAGGGAGGACTGCAGCGCTGGCTCGGCGATGTGATCGACGTACAGGCGGTCGAGGTCACCAGCCAAGAGTCCACGCTGCGCGTGGGGGTGAAGTACCAGGTTCGGCGCACGCAGGACACCCGCGTCGCCACCTTTTCCAGGAGCACGTCATGAGTACCTTGATCTGCAGAAGTGAACGGCGCCGTAAGACCGTCCGTCAGCATGCGCAACTCAACGGGCTCGATTATCTGGAAGTCGACCCCGAGCCTCACATCTTAACCGTTTTTTTCTTGGGCAAGGCTCCTCAGGCATGGTGGGAGAAGGATGCGCAAGGCAATCCAAAACTGAAGCTGAACGATCTTCTTCCTTACCTTCGCATCCAAGGTGGCCAACGCATTAGGGGCTTAAAGGTACAAGAGGTACTGGAGTTGCAGCACAACGATCTGGCGGAACTCGATGACTCTATCAAAGTGAGACTAGATCGTTCAGGGGACTTTTCAACCTACACCTTCCGTGTAGTCGATGGGCACGATAAGCAGGGGGACTGGAAACGCCATCCAAAGTTTGATGCTCGTTACGACCGTGTCGAGTTCAGCTTCAAGGTGGATTGCCCCACCGATCTCGATTGCAAACAGACACTGGTGTGCCCACCGGAACCGCGGGACGAGCCGGTTATCAACTATCTTGCCAAAGACTACACTAGCTTCCGGCAACTGATTCTGGACCGGTTGGCCGTTGTGATGCCGGAGTGGCAAGAGCGCCATGCGCCGGATCTTGGGATCGCGCTGGTCGAAGTGCTCGCATATGCGGGCGACCACCTCAGCTACTATCAGGATGCGGTGGCGACGGAGGCCTACCTCAACACAGCGCGGCAGCGCAGTTCAGTGCGGCGCCATGCACGTCTGTTGGATTATGTGCTGCACGAAGGTTGTAACGCCAGGACCTGGGTGTGTGTTGGAACTGACAGTGTGGTGACACTTGAGCCGCGAGATGTCTATTTCGTTACGCGACTTGAAAGTTTTGGGTTGGTGGTGAAGGACGAAGAACTACGCCAAGCACCATCAGACAGTTACGAAATTTTTGAGCCGATGGCCGCTGCGGAAATCAAGCTCTACCCGGGGCAGCACGAAATCCACTTATACACTTGGGGGGATAAGGAATGTTGTTTGCCTCGCGGTGCCAGGTCAGCGACTCTGATTGGTCACTGGGGCAAGGAGACGCAACCCAATGAGCCGCCTGCTTGTGACCCGGAGAAAAAAGAGTCTGCGAGTGACAGGACGATTTTTGCGGAAACCCCTGGGAATCCAGAACTTCACCTGAAGCCTGGGGACGTGCTGATTCTCGAAGAAATCATCGGCTCGAAGACCGGCAATCCTGCGGATGCCGATCCGAAGCGCCGTCACGCTGTGCGCCTGACGGATGTACGACAGGGTCACGATCCGCTCTTTCCAGACCTTGCTTTGACCGAGATCACTTGGTCAGAAGAAGATGCGCTACCGTTTCCACTGTGCCTCTCTGCTATGGGACCTCCGCCAGATTGTGAGGTCATCGAGAATATAAGCGTCGCTCGTGGCAACCTTGTCCTGGTGGACCATGGCCAGCGCATCACGGAAGACCTGCCCCCCGTGCTGGTCAAGGACACCATCGAAACCTGTGACTGCACCGGCAATGTCGCCGACACCGTGATCGTGCCGGAGCCTTATTGTCCGACTCTGAGGGAATCGCCGTTGACCTTCAGCGAACCTTTGGCGCCCGACATCTCCGCTTCGCGAATGCTTATACAAGATGTACGACAGGCATTACCTCACGTGATGCTGACCGGCACTGTTTCCAACGCCGAACCGGTCGTCTGGTCTGCGCAACGGGACTTGTTGGGTAGCCGAAATCCGGACCATCACTTCGTTGTGGAAATGGACAACGATCGCCGCGCCCGCCTCCGTTTCGGCGACGACGAACTGGGGCAGCGTCCGGACGCGGGAACGGCCTTTCGTGCGGACTACCGTGTGGGCAATGGGCCGAGCGGCAATGTCGGAACAGGCTCCATCGCGCATCTGGGCACGCGTAGGCTCACGTTGAGCGGCGGCGTTGTCTCGATCCGCAATCCTTTGCCGGCTCGCGGCGGAACCGCGCCAGAGCCAATGGCCGAGGCTAAGCTCTTTGCCCCTCATGCCTTTCGACAACGCCTGGAGCGGGCGATTACCGCGGAAGATTACGCAGCTATCGTGCTGCGGGAATTCGGCAATCGCGTACAGCGCGCCGCCGCGACCCTGCGCTGGAACGGTAGTTGGTACGAAATGTTGGTGGCGGTCGATCCCTTGGGACAAGAAGAAGCCGATCCAGCTCTGCTTGAGGAAATCACTGGTAGGCTGCATCGCTACCGCCGCATCGGACATAACCTGGTGGTGAAATCCGCGCGCCGTGTGCCGGTGGACATCGAACTGATCGTCTGTGTCTTGCCCAGCTATTTGCGCGGCCACGTGAAAGCCGCTCTGCTGGACATCTTCAGCAATAGGCGATTAAGCGATGGTAGGGTTGGGATGTTCCACGTCGATCAGGTGAGCTTCGGGGATGACATTTACCTGAGCACACTGGTAGCTGCCGCTCAAGCTGTTCCAGGCGTGGAAAGCGTCAAGGTCACCACGTTGCAACGGCTCTATGAACCTGCCAACAACGAAATTGAGAATGGTGTGTTGCTGCTCGGCCCGCTGGAAATTGCCAGGCTGGACAATGACCCGAGCTTTCCGGAGAACGGCAGGCTGCGGCTGGATGCGAGAGGTGGACGATGAAGACCAACTGCTGTTGCGGAGCGCTATTGATCGACCCGGCGGCCTGCGGTTGTTGCGAGGGCCTAGAGATCTTGACCCCTCTGGCGACGGTCAACCGGCCGGGTCTACCCGCGCTGTCCTACCGCATCGGCACCCATGCCACTTTTCTTGAAACTATGAAGGCGCGGCTGTCAACCCTGTTTCTAGAAAAAGAGATTAATGGCAAACAGGAAAAAGTTTATCCACTACAGAAGCTCACTTCGCGTGAAGCGGACGATCCCGCGATTGCATTGCTCGATGCCTGGGCAACCGTCGGCGATGTCCTGACCTTTTATCAGGAGCGCATTGCCAACGAAGGCTATCTACGCACCGCCACTGAACGCCGGTCGGTGTTAGAACTGGCGCGACTGGTGGGTTATCAACCAAGGCCTGGTGTGGCCGCCAGTGTGTATCTGGCCTATACCATTGATCCGAACTACAAAGAGGAAACCGTGATTCCGGCGGGCAGCCGCGCACAGAGCATTCCAGGACCAGGGGAGACAGCGCAGTCGTTCGAAACCAGCGAGGACCTGAAGGCGCGGGCGCCGTGGAACAATCTCCGCCCCCGGATGAAGCAGCCACAAACGATAGAGAGTATTCGTTTCGGTGATGGCACACATGCTCACCTCTACCTAAAAGGCATCTCTACCAACCTGAAACCCAACGATCCATTGTTGATTGATTTTGGCAATGGCACGCCAGAATTCCACCGTGTGCAGGAAGTCGTTCCCGATGCCGTGGAAGATCACACTCGGGTGATTTTGCAATCACTTTCTGTCGGCGGCGTGACAAATATCATGGCAGTCAAGGGTGAGAGGCAGGATGGCTTGATCGAAGCATTGACCCTGCGACCCTCCGTTCCACCAGCGAATTCGCGAAAACTTGTCCGCAGTCTCAATGATCAGTTCGGCGGTAAAAAAGGTGATGACAGCAACAAGGATGGTCAAGACGCACAGCTTCTGAAAACTCTGAATACCAATGAGGCGAGTTACGCAGCCTCAAAGGTATTTGCGCCGGTATTGAGGGAAACACTGAGAAGTGCTTCTGCGAATGCCCAGGTCACTCCAGAAAACGAGATCAGGATTTACGCTCTCAGAGTGAAAGCCTCCTTGTTTGGGCATAACGCACCCAGAGAACCACAATACGAAGATGCTACGATCCCCAATGGGGAATTTTCGGTTGCGAACCCTAACGCGGGAAACTTGAAGCCGCAACCCTGGCCTGAGTGGAAGCCAGATGGTGAAGCCGGTAACGTCCTCTTTCTCGATACGGACTATGACAAACTCCTGAATAAGACCTCTATCGTTGTGGAGCAAGTGGGTACACCAGCTGTCGTTCATAGTGACATCACCGTACATACGCTCTCTCGCACTGCTTACGGTATGAGCGGCAAGACGACAAAAATCACCCTTGAGAAAAATTGGTGGAAGCCTGGCAACGACATCACACCTATCCGTACGACTACTGTCTATGCGCAAAGTGAGAAACTGACACTTGCTGAAGAACCCATCATCCAGCCGGTCTGCGGCGGGACTGACGACCTGATTGAACTGGATGGTTTCTACGAAGGTTTGGAAGCTGGACGCTGGGTCATCATTTCCGGTGAACGGAAAATCGATGGCACGAGCGCCGTCCGGTTCAGCGAGCTGTCGATGTTATCCACCGTTTCCCAAAACATCAACAGTAAGACCTTGCTGCCCGGCGATACAATCCATACCTTCATCAAGCTTGCTGAACCGCTCGCCTACTGCTTCAAGCGCGACAGCGTGAAAATCTACGGCAATGTGGTCCTGGCCACCCACGGCGAGGCCCGCACTGAAACGTTAGGTAGCGGCGACGGCAGCAAATCCTTGCAACAGTTTACCTTGAAGCAGCCACCGTTAACCTTTGTGACAGCCCCCAATCCGTCTGGCGTGGACAGTACCTTGAAAGTGTATATCAACGATGTGCAATGGCACGAATCTCACACCCTGTTCGGTTTACAAGCCAAAGATCGGCGCTTCGTCACGAAGACCGATGACGAAGGCAAAACCTCTGTCATCTTCGGCAATGGCAGAGAAGGCGCGAGGCTCCCCACCGGGATCGAGAATGTCAGGGCCGTCTATCGCAATGGGATCGGCATGGGCGGGAACGTGAAGGCGGAGCAAATCAGCCTGCTTTCCACCCGACCACTTGGCGCTAAGGAAGTCATCAACCCCCTGCCGGCATCGGGCGGTGCAGACAAAGAAACTCGCGATCAGGCGCGTAAGAATGCGCCTCTAGCCGTCATGGCGCTGGATCGGCTAGTGTCTGTACAGGATTATGAAGATTTCACCCGCGTCTTTGCCGGTATCGGCAAGGCCCGCGCAGCAGAACTATCCGATGGCCGACGCCAGATCGTCCACCTGACCATCGCCGGGGCTGACGACATCCCGATTGAGACCCATTCGGACCTCTACCGCAATTTGATGGCGGCTCTGCGACGTTTCGGCGACCCCTATCAGCCGTTCCGCATCGAACTGCGAGAACTCAAGCTTCTTGTGCTCAGTGCTCGGGTACGCATTCATCCGGACTATCTCTGGGAGAAGGTGGAACCCAAGATTCGTGCTGTCCTGCTGGACGCCTTTAGCTTTGAGCGGCGTGAACTGGGGCAGGATGCCTTACTCAGCGAGGCTTTCAGTGCGATGCAAAGCGTTACTGGGGTTGAGTACGTGGATATCGATACGTTCGGCGGCGTTGCAGAGAAGATTGCTGATTCTACGGGAGCGAGACGACTACGCACACCTGCTGAAATCGCTGAGGAGGTACAGACAATCGTGGAGCAGAGCAGTTCCAAGGGTCCAGCACATCGGGTCAGCGTGAATCTAGCCGATTTTGAGGGCCAGGGGTTGCGATCGGCGCAACTGGCCTACTTGAGCCCTCTGGTCCCCGCGACCCTGATCTTGAATGAGGTGCCACGATGAACAAAGATGGGCTTTACGAACTATTACCTGCCATCTACCGCATCCGCGATGCCGAACAGGGCGAACCACTCAAGGCGTTGCTCCGCGTGATCGGCGAACAAGTCACTCTCGTCGAAGAAGATATCCCCAGGCTATACGACAATGAATTCATTGAGACCTGCGAAGACTGGGTTGTGCCATATATCGCCGAATTGGTGGGCTATCAGCCGGTGCACGAAGCTGGTGAACCAGGAGACGTTGGGACTGAACAGGGCGCGGCACGCAACAAGATACTCATCCCGCGCCGAGAAGTCGCCAACACGATTCGTTACCGCAGACGCAAGGGCACGCTGGCCTTGTTGGAGCTATTGGCGAACGATATTGCGGGATGGCCGGCGCGGGCGGTGGAGTTTTATAAATTGCTCGGCTGGACCCAGTCGCTCAACCATTTACACATGGAACGGGGGCGCACCGTTGACCTACGCCACAGCGGTTCCTTGGATCTGCTTGATACTCCGTTCGACACACTGGCGCACAGCGTGGACGTGCGGCGTATCAATTCTCGCCGCACGGGGGGCCTGCACAACATTCCAAGCGTCGGCCTGTTCGTGTGGCGGTTGAAATCCTATCCAGTCACGAAGACTCCTGCCTGTTGCGTGGAAGCTGAAGGTCCCCATTGCTTCACGTTCAGCGTCTTAGGTAATGACGCGCCGCTCTATATGAAGCCGGTGCCTGAGGCCGATACAACCCACATCGCCGATGAATTCAATTTGCCGGTACCCATCCGGCGTCGCTTGCTCGAAGATGCCAAGGATCGACTCTACGGTGAGAAAAACAGTTTCTTTATCTGGAAGGGGGTCAAACGTGGTACGGAGATCGTTCCTGAAAAGCTGAAGGAGCGGATCGTCGCGGCGGATTTAACCGATTGGACCTATCTCCCCCGTCCGGGCATGGTGGCGATCGATCCCGTCTTAGGACGCATTGCTTTTCCTCCACAGCAAGCACCGAAAAACGGCGTGTGGGTGAGTTACCGCTACGGATTCAGTGCGGATATCGGTGGGGGAGAATACGATCGCCCGCTGTCTCAGCCGAAGGGAGCTGTCCTCTACCGTGTCAGCCAGGGTGGTCCGCTGGATACCCTCACGAAAGCGCTCGACCTCTGGCGAGAACAAAGAGCTGTCGATGCGGTGATCGAGATCGACGATAGCCGAGTGTATGTCGAACAGATCTTTATCGAATTCGCTGACGGTCAAAAAAGCCTTCAATTACGGGCGGCCAATGGAAGACGTCCGGTCATTCGTCTGTTGGATTGGAAGACGAGTCAGCCCGATGCGTTCACCGTCATCGGAAAGGCGGGGGAGCGGTTCGTGCTGGATGGCCTGTTGGTTGCGGGCCGAGGCATACAGGTGAGCGGCGAGATGACGCAAGCAATCATTCGTCACTCCACGCTGGTGCCGGGGTGGAGCTTGGACGGCCATTGCGAACCACAGCGGCCGACAGAACCCAGTCTGGAAGTCTTTAGTCCAAACGTGTGCGTGGTAATCGAACACAGCATCCTGGGTTCGATCCAGGTCAACCCGCTTCCGGCAACATCCGTCGAGGAACCGGGGCTGCTCGCCAACATGCCGGAACAGGAGGTGCAGCAGGCCCGTTGCCAAGGTATTGGGCCAGATTTCCGTCTTGACCCGATCAGGTTGTGCATCAGCGACAGCATTGTGGATGCCACGAGCGCCGATCAGGAGGCAATCGGCGTGCCGGGTTGTCCCGTCGGGCACGCGGTGCTGAATATTTCACGCTGCACGGTGTTCGGTCAGATACACGTGCATTCGATCGAATTGGGCGAAAATTGCATCTTCGAAGGCCGTATCACCGTCGCCCGTCGTCAGCGCGGCTGCGTGCGGTTCTCCTATGTCGTACCCGGATCCCGCACACCGCCACGTTTCCAATGTCAGCCGGATCTGGTGGAACGCGCGATCACACAGAAACTTTACGACGAAGCCAAGGAGCACTCCCTGCCGCAACCTACGGCAATTGAAATCGAGGCAGCAAAGGAATGTGAACGGGTCCGTGTCGCACCACAATTCAATAGCACTCACTATGGTATGCCCACCTACTGTCAGCTCGCTGCGACCTGTCCTGAAGAAATTGTACGGGGGGCCGATGACGAATCGGAAATGGGGGTCTTCCACGATCTGTTCCAGCCGCAGCGCGAGGCTAATCTGCGTGTCCGGTTGGACGAATACATCCCGGCTGGGTCGGACGTGGGTATTATTTTAGCCAGCTAAAAAATCGAGGAGAATCATCATGAAGGGCGATTTTTCCAGAGAGACCTTCGACTCAGCTAAACACTTCAGTCGCGTCTTGCAACAGCAAGGCCGCGTCCAATTGGATGCCGATGGGAACGAACAAGCGGCAATCTTACTCCATTATTTGAGGACGTTGGCAGCAGATTTGATCGGGCCGTTCGCTGGCCCCACTGGGTCTAAAGGCTTTGAGATATTGACGGTCAAGGATGGCGATTTCACCATCGGCAAGGGACGTTATTATGTTGATGGAATTTTGTGCGAGAACGAACAGGCAACGTCCTATAAAACCCAGAAAGACTTTCCGGTTGACCATGATGTGAAGATAGAGGGGACGGAGTATTTAGTGTATCTCGACGTCTGGGAGCGCCACATCACAGCGCTGGAAGACGACTACATTCGAGAAAAAGCCTTGGGTGGACCGGATACCGCAACGCGGACCAAGGTGGTCTGGCAAGTCAAGGTAGATAACGGAAAGGGAGACCTTATTGATGGCCCTCCCACAACACTTACTAGTGGCGCCGTGCGCACGGGTTGGAAAAAATGGATTACACGGTGGCAGCCTCCACATCTCGGTTGTCTCAAGGCGCGAGTCGATCGTCCGGAAGACTCGAATGATCCCTGCCTGACCGCCCCGGATGCAAAATATCGTGGCCAGGAGAACCAGCTTTATCGGGTTGAGATTCATCAAGGAGGCATGGCTGGGGAAGCCACATTCAAATGGTCGCGGGACAATGGTTCGGTGGTAAGCCGGGTGGTTGAATGGTCCGGCACCGAGTTGGTCCTTGAGAAGCCACTGGGTTTTGATGCTGGAAATTGGGTGGAACTGAGCAATGACGGTCAGGAGCTTCGAGGGCAACCTGGCACACTGGTCAAGCTGCTCAAAGTCGAAGGTGATCGCTTTACGCTAGAGTCCGCAGTCTCCCCACATAGTGGTGTACCCTCCGGTGAAGTATGGCCAACCAAGGCGCGCCGTTGGGATCAAAGCGGAAAAGGTGGTGTCACGTTAAAGGAGGGAGCGGTCCTACTGAATGAAAGTGCCGCTGAAACCAACTGGCTCGAGTTGGAACTTGGCATTCAAATACAGTTTATGAAAGATAAGGAGCAGCCACATCGCTACCGCACCGGTGATTACTGGCTTATCCCTGCCCGAGTTGCCACGGGCGATATCGAGTGGCCTGTGGAGGTAGACAGTGCGAGCGAGGTCGTTCCTCGCCATCAACCACCTTTTGGCATTCGACATCACTATGCACCATTGGCGATTTTGAAAAACGACGGGACGGCTGAGGATTGCCGCTGCAAAATCCCCACCCTTAATGACTGTGAGCTGCTCAGCTTTGGAGAAGAAGGCATAGGCGGTCATCCATTGTGTGAAGCGGCCACACCTAAGCAGATTTTAAGAGCGTCGACCAAATCGGTTGGGAGAGGTGATACCATGGGTCGTCGACGGGTTAAGTCGAAGTGAGCGTGAATGTCGAGTACGAGCGGCAAGCACCCACGAAGTGCGAGATGCTTCCGGCGCCGCTCGGCATGATCAGAGCGTGGAGAGAAATGTAAGGACATCGTCCTTCACGTTGAAGCGCGGATAGCCCCTCCCATCGGGGAGCGCTTGTCCAGTGGTCGAGAAAGTCAACGGGGGTTACCCATTTTTTATCCTATATGTAGACGATGGTCTACTTGCTCTTGCGATGCATCAGCAATTGGGGTTCCACACTCACAAGACCGGGTAGGCCGTTGAGTTGTTCGATGTTCAAGAGGCTGGTGGCAATATCGCCGTTGGTTGCCTGGACCCATGCGGCGTGTGGAGCGTAACTTGGGATTCGCACGATTGTGTAGCCACGATCAGCCAAGTTGCCACGGAGTTCTTCGGTTTTTACATCTGGTGTGAAGCGAAGGAAGATCTGCCCAGTTGGAACGGCGAGAGGTCCGTGGGGATCACGTGCATACACCGGTGTGATGTTGAGCGAGGTTCGCAGATCTGCTGGTGGAGCGGGTTCTCCTCGACATATTGTAATGGAGTTTTCCTCAAGAACAAGTTCGACCGCTGTCTCCAAATAGCTTGGTAAGGAGCCATGCACGGCAAACAATGCTGGTTGTCGGACATACTGCAAAGAATCCTGCTCTGTTCTGATCCGCAGAACATCGGGGAATGAAGAAAGGGAATTATGAGGCTCCATGCCTGCATTCTATGCAGGTAAGGGGTCTTTTTCTACCATGGACTGACGAGAGGAGGGCCTATGGCGCTGTCATACCGGTATGGGGGAATTCAGGGGCGGCAGTATAAGCTGGGGGTGGCAGAGGGTTATGTTGTCGTTCGAACGCGGAGCCGGAGATCCCTCGATGCTTCACTGGAATCCAAGAAGGGGAGAGAAGTGCTGGCGGAGTTGGAGCAGGTGATTCGCTTTTACGATGCGGGGGTTGAGGTGTTTCGATATGGTTCGGGTTGTCGGTCGACCCAGGCGCGGGGCGCGGTTCGCTCGACTCTCAAAAATCAGCGGGATGTGCAGTTCGCCGGGCGGGTGTTGGTCGACCCCCGTTCGAAACGGCCTGTGCTCTATACGGAAAATGTGTTTGTTCAGTTCGCTGCCGACATGGCCGAATCGGCTTGTCGAAAGCTTCTCAAGGAGTATCGGCTGGCGATGAAGCGGCCGATAGAGTATGCCCGCAACTGCTTTTTCGTGCAGGCGGCAGAGGGGACAGGGCGAACGGTTTTTGATATTACGGATCGATTGCTTCGGCATAAGCAGGTCCAGCTCTGTCATCCGGAATTAGTCAGGAAAATGGGATGGCGGCAGGTGTTCTCTCAGCAATGGCATCTTAAAAAATCAACGATCGATGGTACGGTCTACGATGCGCATGCCAATGTTGAAGCTGCGTGGACACTCAGTCAAGGAGAGGGGGCTCGGATCGCTGTCATCGACGACGGATGCGATATCGATCACGAAGAATTGTCTGGTTCGGGAAAGATCGTGGCGCCGCGAGACGTGACTCGCGAGACGGATAACCCTCGTCCCGGGAGCCGGGACAACCATGGGACGGCATGTTCCGGTGTCGCGTGCGCCAATGGCCACCATGGCGCGTCAGGGGTTGCGCCCAAAGCTCAGCTGATTCCGATTCGCTACGCGTCGCCGCTAGGTTCTCAAGCGGAGGCGGATGCGTTTGTCTGGGCGGCGTCCCATGGAGCCGATGTGATTTCGTGCAGTTGGGGACCGGAAGACGGCGATTGGTCTGATCCCAGCGACCCTGCTCATCATCAAGTGGTGCCGCTCCCCGATTCGACTCGCCTGGCCATCGACTGGGCCGTTGCCAACGGCCGGAATGGCAAGGGATGTGTGATTACCTTTGCGGCAGGGAACGGCAATGAAAGTGTAGACAACGATGGGTATGCCAGTTATGAGAAGGTGATTGCGGTTGCAGCCTGTCATGCCAAAGGGAAAAAGAGTGCGTACAGTGATTTCGGTAACGCGGTGTGGTGTGCGTTCCCCAGCAATGACACGTTACTTCCCATCCCTGGAATTTGGACGACTGATCGCTCGGGTGTGGCCGGCTACAATCCTGGGCAGATCAGTCGTGGCGATGCAGTGGGGAACTATGTCAACGATTTCGGGGGGACCTCCAGTGCCTGTCCAGGGACAGCTGGTGTGGCAGCCTTAATTCTCTCGCGAAATCCGTCGTTACGCTGGGACGAAGTCAAACACATTCTCAAGCGATCTTGCGATCAGATCGATGTTGCTGGCGGTAACTATAATACGGACGGCCATAGCCCCTTCTATGGCTATGGCAGGGTGAATGCCAGGCGAGCGATCGAGCTGGCCGCACCCGTAGTTGGGACTCCGACATCGACGCATACTGCATCCCGGATCGTTCCTATTCGAGATCTCAAGACGTCGACAATTTCGATCGACATCGGAGAAACTGCTGCGATTTCGGCGGCGAGAATCAGCATCGATATCGAACACACCTATATCGGTGATCTCGTCGTCAAACTTGCTCCGCCTTCATCCACTCGTGTTGATGCCATTGTTCTACATGATCGCCATGGTAGCGGATCGAATAATCTAAAAACCACCTATGATTTCGCGAGCACCCCAGCGTTGGCTGCACTCGCAGGGAAGGGTCCTCAAGGCAGATGGCGACTCATTGTCGAAGATAAGGAGCGAGTGGACGAAGGACGGATTCTACAATTTTCGGTATCACTGAGCTATTAGAGCATTTTTGGTTTATGTCTCTACATAGCCTGAGGATGCGAAGTAGCGCGTGCATTCGGCAGATGTGAAGCGGTCGAGCAGCAGGCCGAGATCAGCTCAGAGCGCCTCCACGGTACGAGGGGCGGCTTTACAGAGCCGGGCGTTGAGTTTGGCAATCAGTGTTTTGATAGGGTTGAGGTCGGGGGAATACGGCGGAAGATAGCAGATACGTGCCACCACTGCTTCCATGGCCTCTTTCACTCCCGCCACCTTGTGACTCCGTAATTTGTCGGCAATAACGATGTCGCCGGGATGAAGCGTCGGGCACAAGAAGTGCGAGTCAATGCCGGTCTTCGTTGAAATTCAGAAGCGACTCCGTGTGGCTGTTACGCAATCTGCGATTCGGCTCTCCTTTGACCATGCATCTCTGCGTGTAAGGCACGTTGGAGCAAGGGGGCAGAGACCGGAATCCTTTGATCCGGCGCAATCGCGGTTCAATGGCTAGCAGCGCGCTGGCCACGCACCGATGCTTCTGGTCCGATGTGCGCCAGCGATCCACCTTGTCCGTGATCTGCCCCAGCTGAGCGTTCAGTGATTCCAGACAGTTGGTGGTCTTGAAACTGATGCCGACGGTGGCAAACACGCCCGGCCGATTGAGGGTGAGCGTCTCCTCCAGCCCTTCCTCCAAACTGTGGACGGCAGAGAGATTGACGGGGTGCAACTCCCGCCGGAGTCGAAGCAGGGCGGCCTTCGCCTCCGCATACGCCGGGCGCTCATAGGCCTGCTGCCCATCGGGCAGGTATCGCACGACGTTTTCCCGCTTGTGCCACTGACAGCGCTGCACGACCGCGTGCGGCCCGAAGACCGTCTGGATCGCCTTGCGCAGTCCCTTCGCTCCGTCGATCACACAAAGCAGCCCGTCCTCCGGTCGCAGCCCCCGCCCGACCAGACCGCGGAAGAAGGCCGCGCACACGGGCTCATTCTCCGTGGCGGTCTGGACAAAGCCCAGGATCTTCTTCTCGCCGGTGGCCGTGATCCCCAAGGCGATGATGATCGTATCTTCGGCGAACGTTTTGCCATCCACGATGAGGGCCACGAAGGTCTCGCCCTCCAGCCGCCGTTCACACAACGTCTGCAGCTGCCTGGCGCTAGCGCGGATGAAGCGGCGGGAGACGACACTGGACGCACTGATCCCGAACGCGTCCGGCACCGCCTCTGCACACGCCACATAGTCCCGGCAGCTCAGTCCGCGCAGGACTTTGCGGAACAGCCCGGCATCGGCTGCCCGTGGGGCTCGTAAACGCTCGTAGGTCTGGAGCGGTACTTCCTGCCGGCGAAACAGATCCCGTATGCGCGTGTACGTGATCGGCAGTTTCTGATCCGCGAGGTACACGGAGCCCTTCTGGCGGCTCCACCGCACCAAACCGGGCTGGCCACCTGTCCGGCGGTAGCGCTCACCGGCCAGTGCGGTCACCTCGGCGTCCAACGCCTCTGCCACGGCTTGCAGGCCTAGGGGAATGAGCGCTTGGATCAGGGCCACGGTACTATCCACATCGCGGGTCTCCGGCAGCGCCCCAGGACCGTCGGGCTCTCATCTTTGACCTTGCCATCTCGTTGAATCCGCACTACGCTCTTCATTAACCGGCTCCTTTCGTTGGGATGGGTGGTGGTTGTTTGGCGATGATCACCGCACACACCACAAAGCGAGCCGCTTCGTCAATTTTCAACTAAGGAAGGTCTGATTTATTCCCCTTGCGGTCTATAGCTATGGATGGCCTCACACCATTTGGGGGCTCGCCATGTCGCAACAGACCTTTGCCGAAGCGAGCTTTGAACCGTATCGGAAACCGACCCGCCGCGAGCGGTTTCTGGCGGAGATGGAGCAGGTGATTCCATGGAGCGAACTGGCGGCGGTGATCGAGCCGTACTATCCCAAGGCGGAGGGGGTCGGGCGTCCGCTGGTCGGAGGCGAGCGAATGCTCCGTATCCATTTCCTGCAACATTGGTTCACTCTGTCTGACCAGGCGGTGGAGGAGGCCCTGTATGACTCCCGTGCCATGCGGCAGTTCGTGGGCATTGATCTGGGGCGCGAGCCGGTACCGGATGAGACGACCATCTGCAAATTTCGGCATCTCCTGGAAGCCCATCTGTTGGGCGAGCAACTCTTTGCCTTGATCCGGACGTATCTGGCCGAGCAGGGGCTGCAGATCAGCCGGGGAACCATCGTGGATGCCACCATCATCCACGCCCCCCGTTCGACCAAGAATCGCCAGAAGGAGCGGGATTCCGAGATGCATCTGACCAAGAAGGGCAACCAGGGTATTTCGGGATGAAGGCACATATTGGAGTAGACAGCCGGACGAAGCTGATTCATTCAGTGGCCGCCACCGCCGCCAATGTGCATGACAGCCAGGTGTTGCCCGAGCTGTTGCATGGACAGGAGGCGCGGGTGTGGGGCGATGCCGCCTAGAGTGGCCAACGCGACGTGATTCAACAACACGTGCCTGGCGCCAAGAGCTTCGTGCAGACGAAAGCGCATCGCCATCGGCCGCTGAGTGAAACCGAGCGCGCCCGGAACCGAACCAAGTCGAAGGTGCGGGCCAAAGTCGAACACGTGTTCTTGGTGATGAAGCAGATCTTTGGATGGGCCAAAGTCCGCGACCGGGGGCTGGCGAAGAATACGAATTGGCTCTTCGTCACGTGCGGCTTAACGAATCTGTATCTGACGCGACGACGCCTCTTAGCGGGAACGTAGGAGACGTGTGTCCGCAGGGCAGCCATGGGCCATTGGACGGGGGTGAGCCCACAAAAAGGCTCACGGACCAACAGATTCTCACCGGATAGCCCAGAGGGAGCACCCCAGTAACTGGTTTCTCAGTGAAAACGATTAATCAGCCCTTCCCTAAGACTGACACACCCTCCTCCCGGTCAACTCGAGCGGTTCGCCGGGATCGTGTTGAAGGAGCACAAAGACGGCGAGTGGCAAGGGACAAACTGCGGCGATCTTCCGAGGTGGGCTCTGTGAGAGGGAGGGATGCCGCCCGCCTG
>WBZQ01000097.1_pt1 | contig 39021 bp, 39 predicted proteins | sample 5204251 | NCBI WGS metagenome assembly WBZQ01 (sample SAMN12412402, study PRJNA552823) | activated sludge metagenome | isolation source: activated sludge from nitrification reactor of wastewater treatment plant... | place: USA: Virginia | collected 2017-09 | reverse complement strand
GAAGGCCGTTCCACTCTGGTAGCCGACCGGCAGTAACGTAGCGATTTCAACCTGCCATGCACGGAAGTCGCGCATACACATTAATGCTCGGGATTCTCGGTGGACAGTACAAGACCTTGACGTTATTTAGACTACCCTGACCAAACAATCACTCGCTGGCCGCGCGGCTAGCCAAGCGTAAAGGCTAGGAGCATCAGCGCGCACCTCGCTCAATGCCTCCGCGGCCTGTGCTCTCCAATCCAGATCGCCTGGTTCCCGGAAATTGCGCCTGAGTTCGCGCACCGTTATTAGTGCTCTTTCCGCCCATGCACGGAACTCGTCAAGATCCCAGTGCGCCACTCGCCCGAGATGGGGCATGGCGCCGTCCTTTGCCTTTTTCGCCGGAGTGACGAGGACAGGCTGGATCGACGCGTTTGCTGACGCTGGAACATGTTCCCGCATCCAATCTGGATGCGAAGCGGCCTGTCTGGCCTTGGTGGCGTCGATGATTGCTGTATCGCCTTTGGCGTTTGCGTGATCCTCGAACACGAGTGCGATGCCGCCCACGATCCACCATGGATCAGGCGACCCATCGCATTCGCGCTTTCCTGCCGAAAAGCCCAAGTGCTCGCCGAGAAGCACTTGGGCCTGTTCGAATGTGTCGCCGCCCCGGAGACCATCGCGAATCTCCCTCTCCCGCGCCGAGAACCCCCGGTTGTGCACGGTGCCGAGCTTGACTAGCTGTGCCTCAAGTTGTTCCACCTGAAGCATGCAATTGGTCCTCTCCTGATCTTCGGCGCTCGGAGTGGCCGTACCGCTCCGCGCCAGAGAGATGAGCCATGGGATACCGGTTGCTGCCTCCTTGGCCTTTCGATACTGGGTGCGCGCGAGTGCGTCGAAACCGACTTCTCCGTCTGCGGCGGCCAGATCTGCAGCCGCGCCCGCCAAGTAGTGCCACAGTGCCCTGTAACCGCGCAACCCACTGTCTGTCAATCCGCCCAGGACCTCTCGGGCCGATTCATACGCCTTGGCATAATCCTCATTCCACATGGACGCCTGCCATGCGACCTCGTGGGCGACGACACACTCCAGTTGATCCATGGCCGGGAACTCCGCTTGAGTGGCGGCTTCGCGCGTTTCGAGAATACCCTGATTCGCTTCCTCCCAGTCTTGGTCATGCTCAAGGAAGATGTCGAAGTTCTCGAGAATGTCTATCGCCTTGATCTGCGTAGACTGGCGGATGCCGAATTCGAGCTCCGCCTGCAACTCAGGGTGAAAGTACGAGCGACGCTTGTGATCGGTAAGATAGGCCGGCAAGTCCTCGCCCGTCACAACGACAGCCGAGTAGTCGTTGAGGCCCCGCGTGCACCTGCCAATGGCCTGAAGCACTCGCGTCTGTATGCGCTCGTTGAACAGCATGCTTGCTCCCATGCGATTCATCAGAAAGCGCTCCTGAAGGTTGGTCGCTCGGGGCAGGCCCTCCACAAACAACAGCCGACAGTCGTCCTCAGGGAAATCGATACCGTCGTAACGGTTAGCAATCACCGCGACGGCCCGCGCGGATGCCGTAAACCTCGCCTTGCTGATCTCAAGATCCGTTGCGGAGAAGACTGGATACTTGAGTTCACTGCTTACATCATTCGCAATTTCGTCAGCATCGACCTGATTTGGCGTCAGTACCAAGCTGCGCCCCGCTTTACTCATTAGTTGTCGACGCAGACTCCGGGTATCCTCTTCGTTGAGCGACTTTTCGGGAAAAATGAAGAAGCGCCGGCCGATTCCCTGCCGATCCCAACCTTCCGGAATCGGCAGCCGCATGATTCTTGGCCGCCCGGTCAGTCGTTCGAGATCGCCCCCGGCTCCGAGGGTGGCAGACATGAAAACGCGCTGCGTCGCATTGGCGAACGGCCTATGAGACCAAGTTGGCGGGATGAGGGGACGCAGCAATACCTCCGAGGAAGACACGTAGAGTTGGCATCCGCGTACGTGATCCACAAGCATACGCCAGACATACCGCTGTTCGGTTCCATCAATGTTCTCTGAGATGGCAACGCGAAGCTCGTCAGCGATCTCGATTAGTTTAGAGGTCGGAATCTTGTCGACCCAGCTTGCATCGTCGATGGTCTGCCAACTCCCTGTCAGCCGCGTGTAATTGACATCCGAGAGAGATCCTTTGAGCACACCAGAAACCGCCTTGAACAAGTTCTTATCGCTCTCCTTGAAGCTGCTGATCTGCATCGTCCATTGGCTGACGATGTAGTTCTCTGCGGCGTGCGCATCATCGACAATGATGATGTCCGGGTTCTCGAAGAACGGATTGACGTTGAACAGGCTGTTGTAGGTTGTCACAGCCACACGCTCGCCGTCCATGTAGGCTGTTTTGGCCTCCGGCGTGTAGTTCTTGATTGTGCCGGTGAAAGCTTCCACCGCTAGTCCATATTTCGTTGACGCTTCTTCCGCCACCTGGTTCACGAGTTGTCTCGTCGGGCACAGGTAGACGACACGTTCGTTGAATTTTCGTCGGCGCCATTCGGCAAGAAGGAGCCCGACCAGCGTCTTTCCGCTACCTGTCGGCAGTTGCAGTGCCACATCGGATGCTTTGAGCGCATGCGCTACGTAGTTGCGCAGCACCTGACCCTGATGATCGAACAAGCTGGCATGCTTGCGGCGAGAGAGGTCACGAAACAGTCTATCCGGGCTTTCGGGAACAGTGGTATGGGATGTTGGTTTCTTGAAAGCCATGGTAGAGAGAAAACTTAGTTTGCAGGGCGTGTCCGCACGGACCACACAGTATATCAATCGCAAAGGATCATTTGTCTCGTAGGTTATCCGATCCGAGAATCTTAGATGCCTGATGAGGGCAAACGGACTGCTTTCCAGGGGGAGGTATCAACAACACGAGTCAAAAAGAGGAACCGGCTGTCGTTTGAAGACTGGGTTCATGGCGTCCGCGCACATGTCAGGCTACTTTAGTCGTTCGATCGTACCAACGTGATGCTGCCAGTGCCGCCAGCGGAGTCGACAACGTACTGGTTCCGGACCAGGCTTCGATCAATCGGGCGCCATGCCGGTACTAGCCATGGCGTGCCCTTCCACTTGCTACTTCTCCTTGCGTACGCCCTTGAACGGCTCCTTGTCGGCCTTCTGGTCAATGAAGCGGCCGGTTGTTGTATCGCGCTTGACCCAGCGGTCATTCTGGGGGTTGTGGGTTTGTGAGCGGTCACGCACTTGTCCGATGCGGTGTCCGTCGCCAATGGGGGGATTTGTTGCCATGGTGTAGCTCCTTCGGTGAGTTTTCAGAATATCGCCTTGACCGCGCCGTGTTATTCGTGAGACAGTCCGCGTATCAGAGATGCGACAGCCTGAACTGTACGGGCTGTCGTTGCGCGTGTCAAACACTTTTTTTCTTACATGTAAGTCAGGAGGGCATCGTGTCCGAGATATCGCTCGAATTACTGGTGGAGCGGATCAAGCAGAAGCGAGGGCTAAAGGGAATCCGTGAAACCGCAGCAAGAATTGGGATCAGTTCCGCCACTCTGTCACGGGTCGAGCGCGGCTATCTGCCCGACCTGGAGACATTCCAAAAAATATGTCAGTGGGTCGATATCGATCCGGGCGAAGTACTGGGGTTTCAGTCAGTCCGCGCGAAGCCCGAAGTGCGCGTCCACTTCAAGAAGGAATCGACCATGTCGCCGGCGACGGCTCAAGCGCTTTCTGAACTCATACTTTTGGCGCAGAAGGAACTCCTCAATGAAGAGAATGTGTAAGCGAGGAGTGTGACCATGCCCTTTGAACGAGGATTCAAGGCGCAATGCGAACGCCGCTCGCTGGATTTGCGCAAGGCGCTCGGGCTAGGCTCGACTGATCCGCTCCTGGCGGACGACCTCGCTAGGCATCTCGGAATCAACGTCCGCACGGCCGCCGACTTTCCAGGGTTGTCCGAGGTTGCGCGCGAGGCGCTTGCGCATGATGAGTCCGGGTGGTCGGCGGTCACGCTTGAATGCGGGACTAACAAGCTCATCATTCTTAATGGTACGCACTCTTCGGGCCGTCAATCGAGCGACCTCATGCATGAGCTGGCTCACCATCTTCTTGAGCATCGACCTTCGGAAGTTGACGTCTCCCAAGAAGGGCTTTTGGTTTTACATAGCTTCAATCGGGTACAAGAAACCGAGGCAGATTGGCTCGCGGCCAGCTTGCTGCTGCCTCGTCCGGTCTTAGTCTACGTCAAGACACGCTTTTCGGAACTTGAAGAAGGGGCTCGACATTTCCGTGTGAGTCTCGCCATGCTGCGTTACCGTCTGGATGTGACAGGGGTGAATTACCAGTTCGGTCGCTAAGATCGAACGGTCCGTATTGATATATGGCATCGACTGCCTGCACTGACTTGGATCGTTGGAGGTGATGAATGAACGCACCACATATCGCCAAACGCGTCGGCATCTGGATTCGGGTCTCCACCGAAGACCAGGTGAAAGGGGAAAGCCCCGAGCACCACGAACGTCGCGCCCGGCTGTACGCCGAGGCGAAGAGTTGGAGTGTCGTCGAGGTGTATCGTCTGGATGCCGTCTCTGGAAAAACGGTGAAGGACACGCCGGAAGCCAAGCGTATGCTTGATGATATCCGCTCTGGCCATATTACCGGCCTCATCTTCTCGAAACTCGCCCGTCTCGCCAGGAACACCAAGGAACTCCTTGAATTTGCCGACTTCTTCCGCGAGCAAGGGGCAGACCTCATTTCACTCGCCGAATCGATCGACACCTCGTCACCGGCCGGCCGGCTCTTCTACACCATGATCGCCGCCATGGCCCAGTGGGAACGAGAAGAAATCGCCGAACGGGTGGCTGCTTCGGTTCCCATCCGGGCCAAACTCGGAAAACCTTTGGGCGGAGCGGCTCCTTTCGGCTACCAGTGGCACGACCAACAGCTCATCCCTGATCCGAAGGAAGCACCGATCAGGAAACTGCTCTACGAACTCTTCCGTGAGCACCAACGGAAAAAGACCGTCGCCCGGCTTCTCAATGAGCAAGGGTATCGGACGCGGAATAGCTCCCTCTTCTCCGATACCACAATTGAGCGCCTTCTCCGGGACCCGACGGCCAAGGGCATCCGCCGCGCGAACTATACTCACACGACCAACAGTAACAAAGCCTGGAAGCTGAAGCCCGAAAGCGAGTGGATACTCCATCCGGTCGAACCGGTTGTCTCCGAAGACCTGTGGGACGAATGCAATGCCATCCTGAACGCCCAGCAGGAGAAGGGTCGTCGGCCAGCCAAGAAGACGATCTATCTCTTCTCGGGCCTCGCCTACTGTGTCTGCGGTCAGAAGATGTACGTTCCCTCGAATACCCCGAAGTACGTCTGCTACCGCTGTCGCAACAAGATCCCCATTGATGATCTTGAGGCTGTCTTTCAGGAGCAACTGAGAGGCTTCTTCTTCTCCGCTGAAGAGATCGCCCGTTCGCTTGCCGAAAGGGATGTTTCGATCAAGGGGAAAGAAGAACTCCTCGCGAGTCTCGAAGCCGAGCGCCTCAAACTACAGAAAGAGATCGACCGCCTTTATGATCTCTACCAGTCCGGCGCCATCGACAAGCACGGTTTCGCATTGAAGTACCGGCCGCTCTCAGAACGTCAGCGCCAGCTCGAAGACAGACTTCCGGCCCTCCAAGCCGACCTTGATGTCTTGAAGATCGCCAAGCTTTCCCAAGAAGAAATCATCACCGAAGCTCGCGATCTGTATTCCCGCTGGCCGACCTTGCCCTACGAAGAGAAGCGCCGCATCGTCGAGACTATCACCGAGCGTATCGTGGTAGCGGACGGAGAGGTTGAAATCAATCTCTTCTACAGTCCTCCGGTCATGCCTTCATCTACGACATCCAGCGGGGGCAGCGGAACCCCTCCCTCTTCCTCCCCAAACCGCGGCGAAAAGGCAATGAAACTTCATGGCCGCGTTGCCTTTTTGCCATTGGTCAGGGTCAGCCTCAAGGCATTGAAACCAGAGGCTTTTGCCAATGAACCGAAGACGCTCGGCGAACACGTCGCAAGGCGGCGGTACGAGCTTTGCCTGACGCAGGAAGAAGCGGCGGAACGTCTCGGGGTAAGCTCTTGGACGGTGCTCAACTGGGAAAAAGGGAAGACGGAGCCACACGTAGCCAGCATACTCGCCATTCTCCGGTTCCTTGGATACGATCCGTTTCCGCCACCGAAGACTCTTGCTGAAGAACTCGCCTTGAAGCGTAGCAGGCTTGGTTGGACACAGTCACGCATCGCGGAGATGCTCTGCATTGATGAAGCGACATGGGCGGGATGGGAAGCCGGGCGACAGATGCCCAAGGGAAGACACGCGGAACTCATTCGGCGCTTTCTTGATCACCTACCGGTGTGAAAAGTTCTCTGGAGGTGTGAGTAGCCCAGATCTTACAGGAGTGAAGGGTCCGATTTGCCTGACCTCGCGATGTTCTTCTTCTGACCAGACCGCCACCAACGAATGACTTCCTCGAAGTCAGTAGTCCAGTCATCATTGACTGTCTTGCTTACCGGCTGAAACTTCAGGATGCGGTTTGAGATGCTACCCGGGAGGAGCCAGTCTGTGACTGTGTAGAGGAAATCTTCCCAGCGATTCGTAGAGGGATGCATCGAAACGGCCAGGATGTCGAACTCACCGTAACGGTAGGGCCGGGTGTCCTCACCACTCGTCGGGTCTTTGCCGCCGCGCGTACGCTGCGTCTCGACAACGTACATATCCGACGACAAGGAACGATAGCCTTCGCTTGCCAGCATCGGCCGGTGGTCCTTCTGGCGTTGCATCTTCACCTGGACCGTGACCGCTCCAACGGCATCTCGGAGCTTGTAGTCGTAGGAGTGATTGCCTGGAGGTGTTACGTCCGTCCAGCCGCACTCGATCATGACCGGAACCACGTACTGCCCGAAGGCCGCGTCGGCGATGACCCCGCGGATGCCGCGGACAGTGAGGTCAGGCGAACGAGCGATGGCTTCGAGAATGATTTCAGCTGGAGCATTGAAGCGCTGCTCGATCATGTGGATCGGGAATTCTTGGCGGAGTGTTCGGAAGACATTCCGTCGCTCGTCTTCCGAACAGTCCTTGAGAAGGGAAAAGATCTGAGCGAGCGATTGTTCGGTCATGCTTCCGCTTTCGGCCGACCCGGTTGCAGGGGTTCAAAGGCAAGGGCATCCTGCCGGCGAACAAAGCGCCGACCGCCAACATCGAGTGTCCCCAGACGTTGATGCTTGATGAGATTCGCAATCGCTTGACGCGAAACGCCCCGGAGACGTGCCGCTTCCGCCTGTGAGATCCATTCGGAGAGGTCAATTGCCTCCGGCAAAAAATCTGTTGACAAAGTAAACTCATTCCGTACTATGGGAACCTGACAGATAATACCGATTTCGGGATGGTGACGCACCATGAACAACCTAGTCGAAGGACTGCAGGCTTCGCTTTTCGCCACTTCGGCTGAGCATTCATCATCCCTGCTGGTCACGGAGACACCTGCTTACACGACTCCTTACGGTGCCGCCTATCTGGGGGATTCGCGCGAGTTCCTCGCCAAGCTCCCCGAGGGAAGTGTCAATCTCATCTTCACGTCACCGCCGTACGCCCTCCATTTCAAGAAGGCCTATGGGAACGTCGACAAAGCTGATTACGTCGAGTGGTTCCTCGCCTTCGCACGAGAGATGTTCCGGGTACTCGCTGACGATGGAAGCTTCGTCCTCAACATCGGGGGGAGCTACAACCCGAAGGTACCGACCCGCTCCCTCTATCACTTCAAGCTCCTGATCCGCCTGGTCGAGGAAATCGGCTTTCACTTGGCGCAGGAATGCTTTTGGTACAACCCCGCCAAGATGCCGGTACCAGCCGAATGGGTGACCGTCCGTCGCCAGCGTATTCGGGATTCAGTCGAATATGTTTGGTGGCTCTCGAAGTCTCCCTTCCCCAAAGCAGACAACCGGCAAGTCCTTCGGCCCTACGGCAAAGACATGCTCCGGCTCGCCCAACGTGGTGTTCGGAGCACGGTCCGGCCTTCAGGGCACGCCATCCGCTCTTCGTTCGACAAGATCGACAACGGGGGGTCAATCCCTCCGAATGTGATCGAGGACGAGATTCCAACCGACATGCTTACGCTCGGGAACAACTCCGCCAACGACATCTACACCAAGCGCTGCAAGGAGTCGGGCATCAAGATTCATCCGGCGCGTTTCCCGGCAGCACTCCCCGAGTTCTTTGTGAAGCTCCTCACCAACGAAGGAGATGTAGTGCTCGATCCTTTTGCCGGCTCCAATACAACGGGCTCCGTAGCAGAACAACTGGAGCGCCGATGGCTCGCGGTGGATCTGGTGGAGGAGTACCTCTTGGCTAGCCGATTCCGGTTTGGGGGGGTAGAGGGTAGCTACAGCACACCCGAGAGAGCTGGTTTGTTGCGCTGATCCTTCTACCTGTTTCTTGCCCGTCCTTCCAGCCATATCACTTTTCTTTGTAGCGAAAGCGTCACGGCAGCTTCCGTAATCCGGCATACTTTGTTTAGACCGTCGAGCCTGCAAGGGCTTTGGTCTTCCTACATCAAGTTGGACATTACGCGCAAGAGAATACTTCGGCTCCCAAAACTTCAAAAACTGCTGTCGTATTTTGTATCCTGAGCAGTCACATATCGAACTAACAATCCCAGTGGGCCGGGCATGAATGACAAGCGACTAACCGATCAGCAATTGCTTGCTACTCAGGGGACGGGCCTGATAGAGGTCTTGGTGTCCACTATGGGCTTTGTCTGGAGACCCACTACCCAGCACGATGCCGGCATCGACGGTGAGATTGAGGTTCGCGATACCTCAGACGGACGGATGACTGGCATGCTCATCAAGGTTCAAAGCAAGGCGGTGTCAGCCTTCCAGAACGAGACCGAGGAGGGTTTTGACTATTGGCCCGAACCGAGAGACGTTCGCTATTGGCTGGAACACAATCTCCCCGTCATCCTCATCGTCTCCCGGCCAGCAACCAACGAAGCGTACTGGATTTCGGTTAGGGAGCAGAGAGCCTCATGTCCCCAGTCGAAGCGGTTCCACTTCGTCAAGCGACGTGACCGACTTGACGGCTCGTCTCAAGCAAGACTGGTTGCTCTTGCGCAGGCGGACTCACCCAGTGCCATCTCTCCCGTCCTCGCAAAGCAGGAATTGCTTGTCAGCAATCTTTTGCCCGTAACGCAGTTGCCCGATCGGATCCATTTCGTGGACACTCTGTTTCGAGATTCGAAGGAAGTAGGTGAAATCGTACGCAGCAATGATCTTCGTCTTGAATTCATTCTGAGAGGGGGGCAAATGCTGACCGTTCGTAACCTCACTGACGCTAAATACCAGTGCTTATGCAACCCAGAGATGGTGAAGAGTGCGCCAGTCGACGAATGGTCAACTTCCTCTGACCCGGTGAAACAGCGTGACTTTGTGGCTCTTATGAACCGGTGTTTACGTGAATTGCTTCATTCAATGCCAGAGGCTCTTCGTTTCGACCGCGCAAACCATTGTTACTATTTTCCACCCTCACCCAACGGAAAGCCCTATCACTACGCCTATCGTGGGGACAAGAAAGCAACAGCCAGAGAGGTGTTTAAGGAGCGCATCAACAAGAAGACAAATAACGTCATGGGCTATCGACACTCTGCCATGAAAGCTCAATTCCTCTGCTTCGATGGCGCATGGTGCCTAGAAGTCACCCCAACGTATTTTTTTACGTGGAAGGGATATCAACAGAGTAAGTGGCATGCAGAGTGGCTCAAGGGTATCAAGGAATTTGAGAAGAATGCAGCCGTTCGTGGTCAGCTCATGATGTGGGCAGATATTTTGCTTAACCCGCCAGATCTATTTGGTGAGAGCTACCCGTTTCTTGGCTTCGGCGAACCGCTAACCTTCAAGAATAGCTATGGCATTGACGATGACGCTTGGATTGCCTCAGACCCCACTGGAAAGCAATTGCTCAACAACACGTCAGCCCCGCTTTTTGAGCTTTTGTGATGAAACTCAGCTTTCTTGATGAGCCTGAACTCGAATTTGGCGGCCATAACCGACATATCGACATCCGGCAAGGATTGACTCTTTTCGGGCCGCTAGATGCGCTTGATGGCCAGCCGCGGAAGATCCGCCTTGGCATCGTCGGGACTCAACAAACGATCGACGGTATTCGGCAGTGGTTGGATCGATGCAAGAATGGCATCAAGGCGAAGACGAGCCGCCAGCCACACCTTTTTCCCGATTTTCCTGGATGCGGAGAGCATTCTCCATTTCGAGCCGAGTTTGAAATCGACGACAGCTTAGTGAGAGCCATTTCTCCCCGAGAGTTGACTCGTATCACCTCTCAGTCCCACTATTTGGCTCTGGCTGAGGGCGAAGAGTTGCTTTCCAATGAAGTGCAAGCTATCAGTGAAAAAGGGCGTCCCGAGGTGGTCATTGTTGGCGTGCCGGCTGCCCTGATTGAGCTTGACGGTGACGAGGAAAACGAAGTCATCGCCGAGTTCAAAACCGAGGAAGACCAACTGGCCTACGAGACGAACGTCGATCTCCGGCATATGCTCAAAGCCAAGGCCATGCGGATGAATCAGCCTGTCCAATTGGTGTTACCACAGACTTACGACGACAACGCCAAGGGAAAAATCAGCAGACAATCGGGGAAACGAAACCTACAGGATGAGGCGACACGCGCCTGGAACTTCCACACGGCACTGTATTACAAAGCGAACCATCGCCCCTGGCGTATTGTCCGGCACGCTGCAGACCTGCACTGTTGCTTCGTGGGCATCAGCTTCTATCGTTCGCTGGATCAGGCTAACCTGATGACGAGCATGGCCCAAGTGTACGACGAGCGAGGAGAAGGGGTCATCGTTCGTGGGAAGCCAGTGAAACTCTCAAAGGATGATCGACAACCGCATTTGTCTAATGAGGATGCCTTTGCGCTCCTCACTTCTGCCTTGAAGGAATATAGAGGCGAGCACAGGCACCCGCCTGCGCGAGTGGTTCTTCATAAGAGTTCATCGTACAGCCATCAAGAACTTGATGGATTCAACAGTGCAGTCGATAGCCAGGGGATTGATACTGCCGACTTTCTGGTCATGGGAAAGGCGTTCACTCGTCTGTATCGCGATGGAAATTATCCGCCGCTCCGAGGCACCATGCTCAGTCTTGATGAGAAAACCCATTTGCTCTACACCCGTGGCAGTGTCCCGTATTACGCAACCTATCCGGGAATGTATGTACCACGACCGCTGAAATTCCACATTGCGCAAGCTGACCAGAGTCCGCGCCAACTAGCCGAAGAAATTCTCGCCCTCACGAAACTGAACTGGAACAACACCCAATTTGATGGCGCGGAGCCCATCACGATGCGAGTCGCATTTCAAGTCGGTAAAGTGCTCAAGTACGTACCGGAAGGCGGTATCGTTCAGCCGCGGTACAGCTTTTACATGTGAGCTGTCCGGCACCCGTGGCCGATCATGTATTTAAGCTTCCGTCGCGTGGCCGTCAATAATGAAGCCGATGGGGCGCCTGGGGCGTTCGGGTGGTTCGACTGGCTGTGCCCAGCAAAGGAGCTGCACCGTCGCTTGGTGAGCAAGGACCACACACGGTGTTCCATTGAGCGTTCCTGTGATTCGGATTCCGTGAAAGGTTTCTTGCGCCAAGCTTTCCACTTCAATCTGGGCTCCACCGTTGAGAAGTGCCAGGATTGCAGGCTGGAAGTCGTGGGGGAGCTGCTGGCGCCAGTCGGCAATGGATGCTGCAAGCTGACGCAGGAGGACCGCGGCACTCTGAAATTGCTGGGTTTCCTCAGGCGTTGGCATTTTTTGCAGTCGAATTCGCTCCAGAGACGCGATAGAAGGAAGTTCCATCGCTTGCTTGTCTGCCAAAGCTCGGAAGCTATTTTGCAGTTTACGGGATTCGCCAGCCTGCTGTTCCCTTAGTGCTTCCAAAATGGAACTATGTGTCAATCGTTTGCCCGCTTCTTTCGCCAAGAAGCCCAACTTTTCGTCAAGCCTGCCAGGCTCCACTACACCTGCTGATAGGCTGTCGTTGGACGCTGCCTCTTTCGTCTTTTCGGATTTCATCTGTCTCTCAAGAGTGCTGTGAGTAATGCGGCTACGGGATTTGAGGGTATCATTTTCCTCATCGATCAGCCATCCTAGCTCCTTTCGTGAGGGATCGCGCGATCACTTCCGCCATCGCCGCCCGGCGATTGACGACATCCTCCGGTGACACCGCCTGTCGCGTCACTTTCACCTTGTAGCCGCGCACGGTCGTTTCGGTAGTCGTCGGCGTATTGAGATCGTCGAGGAACGTCGGCAGGTCTTCGGCGCCGATCACGTGAAGGGGTACTCGTGTAAGATCTTTCGTTTCTCGCTTGAATTTCTCTTGGCGTCGTTTGTCTGGCACGATGGCGATGATCTGAGAGAACCCGGCCGCATCACACTTCTTCAAGTTCTCCTTCTCATGCTCGACATCAGTCGTGATCGAGATTTCGCAGGCGATGGAAAGAGTATCCTTGCGGAGCACTACATCGGCTCGGCCACTGCCGGCAGCCTCTTCGATCGTGGCCCGGAAGCCGCGCTCTTCTGCCAGGCGTTTGACCAGGTGCTGGATATACTTGTGTTCTTGCCCCCCGCGACCTGAGAGCGTCAGCTCGGCTTGCTGTGTACGTGAGGTTGGTGGTTTCTTGAGTTTGAGAGGTGCTGGCGCGAGAGCAACCACTCTTGTTTCGGGTTCCGGGGTCATCATCACAGGGCGTTCAGTTTCCGCCTTGGAACTCACCATTGCTTCCTCTCTGGTGTTGCTTCGGCTTTCGGGTTCCACAGAAGCCGCGCGGAGCAAAGCACGGATGTCTTCAACCGACGTGCCATACCGGTCGCGTGAATTTTGCTGAAGTTCCTCGTACCGTCTCTTTGCCTCGGCTTCCGAAACGTGAGATGGCGGAAACGTCGTCAGATTGAAATCCTGATTGGACGTTCCGAGTCGCACGATGGCTTCTCCGCGGGCAAGACCTGGGAGATCCTCCACATTAAAAGATGCAAAGCCTTCCGCGAAACGTCGGGCATCACTTTCGCCTACCCGGAAGACAGCACGGGTGTAGGCATTGCCGAACAAGGCGCTTGTGATCTTCGGCACGGCCTCAAGCTGGGCAAGCGTCTGATGTGCGAGGATGAGGCCGAGCCGATACTTGCGCGCTCCGGTCAGGAGCGACTCCATGGAGGGCGTCGCAAAGGACTGGAACTCATCGGCATAGAGATAGAAGGGGGTGCGGTCGGCCTTTGCCTGCTGTTGTCGCGCCAGAGACAATTGATGAAATTTGCTCACGAGGAGACTGCCGAGGAGATAGGCGTTCTCCTCGCCAATCAGGCCTTGCGAGAGCTTGGCGAGGAAGATTTTCCGTCCTTCCATGACGGCTCGCAGATGAAGCTTCGCCTGTTTCTGCCCGACGACATGGCGGATGAGCTTGGAACGAAGAAAGGTATCCAGGCGCGTCAGGATCGGACCGATGGCACGGGAACCGATCAAGGGATATTCCCGTCGCCAGAAGAAGGTGATTTCTTCGTCTTCCACGCTTTCGAGATAGTCCTTGCGGAAGCGATCATCGACTAAGAAGCGCCGCAAATCAATCAGAGTGCCGCCCGAGGGACTTTCGAGCAAAGCAAGTACGGCATTCCCGAGGACGGTGCTCATGGTATCCCCCCAGCTCGTCGACAGACGCCGGAAGATGCTCACCAAGTCGGAAGCGAGAAGTGTCCGCTCGATGTCGCTTCCGGCCGAGAGGATATTGAAGCCGACCGGCGTCTCGGCATCGCTCGGGTCGAAGAGGACGACATCTCCGGGTTTCCGGTCTGGCATGCGCCGGAGCACATCGTCGATCAGATCACCGTGGGGGTCAAGAATCGCAAAGCCATTTCCTGCCGCCGCATCTTGAAGGATGAGGTTCAGTAGGAGAGTCGACTTGCCTGAGCCCGAGGCGCCGATCACCCAGAGATGCTGGAGTCGTTCTTCTTCAGAAATTGAGACGAGCGTCTCTTCGCCTCGATGGATGTTCTTTCCGAGGATGTAGCCATGATCGACCGCAGCTGGGGGGCACGCCTTTGTCGGGCGATCTTCTCGCACGAGGTACGAATGCCGAACGGAAGCATCGGGGAGATGGACGAAGCCGACGAGTTCTTCTGCCGAGAGAAGCATACCGGTGCGGAAGGTCTCACGGTCTCGTACCCCTCTCGTGTGCAGGAAGCTGTCATATTCTTCGTTTTCCAGAGGAATGAGCTCGTTTCCTCCCGGCCGCGCAAACTGCAGCAGGAAGGCCTGAGTGCCGCGCGCCAGTTCCCAAGCCCGTTCCTCTTCAGGCGCTTCGGCGTAGAGGCGGATGCTCACTGCGAACAGGGGGCTCCGGAGTTTCTCCCTCGCGAGCGAAGGAAATTCTGGCGCATCCGCAAAGACACAGCCACCACGTCCATCATCCAGAGCATCAAAAGTAGCCTTCGCCCAAGGGTTCCAGGTCCGTTCGAAGAGTATCTGGACGACGATTCGTTCGCAGTGGCGGGCGGAAGCGAGCGCCGGAATGAGCGCGACATATGGGTCGATATGGAAAGATCCAGCGAGATGGAGAGGCAGGAAGAATTCCCGAGACAGTCCGATGTCGACGGCTATTGATTTCCGAGTGCCGTTCTGAAGGGCGAGTTGATCTTCCGTCTCGACGAGACCGGCTTCCGGCACGAATGCCTGGAATTGCGCCGTCACGCGTTCCCGATCGCTTCGTCGGCAGACGACCTGGAAAATGATGTTCTGGTCTTGTCCTATGATTTCAAATGAGAGCGTACCGGAACTGGCTGAAAGAGCCCCGAGCAGTCGGAGCGTCGTCTCCAGCTTGGCGGAAAAAGAGTGCGGGACAGTTAGACGGAGAGCAACCAGCGATTCGAACGGGGGAGCTTCCGCTGGTTCCGGTTCCTTGAAGTCGGGTACCGAGGGTCTCTTCGTGCCGCCTGACGAAAAAGTCTTCCGAAAAACGTCAACGAGTATGCTGAAAGAGGTGTGCCTTTTGCCGTCGTCGATCACCTCGTCATTGCGAGCGAATCCCGGAAGCAAGTAGCAGGGACGAAATGGGGGTTCAAGTGAGACCGGGTAATCGGCTACCTGCCAGCCTCGTCCCCGGACTTCCCAGGCATAGAAGCTGGCGGTGGTAATTTCCGCAGGTGAGAGCGCGCCCATGGCAGGTCGTCGGGTCTCTCGCTAGCCACTGCCTCCCAGGCGCGAGAAGAAGTCTCGCATGATTGGCTTGCGCTCAGTCTCCGTGAGCGCCCGGATGCCCTTCGTCGTGGTCAGATCATCAAGCACCCGCAGGACGGCCGTATGCGCAATCGATTGGAACATGAGCGCGGTGTCAATCTTGTAGTAGGTGAGAGGCTTCAAGAAATTCTGGACAAGCACTCCGATCACGGGTAGCTCCGAGAGCCAGGCCCAGAATCCCGATTCCTTGATGCCAAGCCAGGAGGAAAGGAAAAAGCCCGTCCCGAAGGGAGCCGCGCAGACATGGAAGACATGCTCACCGCGGCGAATCTGGAGATACTCCCGTTTGGAAGAGAAGACACCTCCTTCGGAGATGTTCACCCGCTCAATTTTGACCCCATCGACGTTCTCACCCTTGATGAGGCGTTCGACTTGGGCGTAGAAGTCATTTGACGACTGCTGCATGCCCTCGACCCGGTGATTCCAGTGAGAGAGGATGACGGTTGGAACGATGTGACTCATGGAAACCCCCTTCCGTGGTGTTGATTCTTCCTTTCCGCATTATCCTCAATTTTTCAACCACTTCAAGAGCGTAGAGAAAGATCCTCCGGCCGAAGTGTCGTCGCGCTGAATGGTTCGCTTGGAGACTGATCGATCATGAGGCGCAGGTAGATATCGTAATTGGCGAGGCGCATGAGGTCCGAGGCGCCAAAGCGGGGAGCGAACAGCTTCTCGAAGAAGACAGCGTCTTCGGGACCCAGTCGAAAGGTGATTACGGTGCCGACATTTCCGAGCACCGCATGCAACACGGCCGGTTCGAGCTGATGGAGATGCTGATTGGCGAGAACAAGCCCGACGCCGAATTTACGCAGTTCCGAGATGGTGCCGGCAAAGGAGAGGGTCGTGAAGCTCTGAAACTCGTCAACATAGATGAAGAATGGGCGGCGAGCAGAGAGCGGCAGTTCCGCCCGTGAGAAGGCAGCGAGCGAAAGGGTGGTCACGAGCAGGCTTCCAAGCAGATTTGCACTGTCCTCGCCGAGCTCGCCCTTCGAGAGATTGACCAAGAGAATTTTGCCTTCATCCATCACTCGCCTGAAACGGACATCGACTTTCGGTTCGACCAGCATTCGATACAGCCGCGGATCAGCCAGGAAGGCGCCGACCTTGTTCTGAATGGGTGCGATGGTCTCCTGTCGATAGCGCGGGTTGTACTTCGGGAATTCCGAAAGCCAGAAGGCGCGCACTTGCTCATTCGCTACCTTACCAATCACCTCCTGGCGGTATGCAAGATCGGAAAGCAGGCGAAGAATATCGGGGAGCGTCGCTTCGCCGTATTCAAGGAGGGCATAGAGAGCGTAACGCAGGATATGTTCCATGCGGACGCCCCAGGCTTCCACCCAGAGCTTCTTCCAGGCTTCGATGAGGCCAGAGGCCGCAAGCGGTATCTTGTCTTTGGGTATCCGGCGCAGGGGATTGTAGCCGAAGGGTTGGGTCGGATCGGGCGCATTGAAGTAGAGGAGATGAGAACTCCGTTCCTCGGGAATGCTCGTGGCCAGTCGCGTTACGAGGTCGCCATGAGGATCAAGGACAGCGCAGCCACGGCCAGCCCGGATGTCTTGGAGAGCGAGTGTTTCGAGGAGCGTCGATTTGCCCGTTCCGGTTTTTCCGATGGCATACATGTGGAAAAGCCGGTCCGATTGCCGGATGCCGAAGCGCTGAACAGGAAGACGAGCATTGGTCTTGGCGAAGAATGAGATGTCGGGTGCGGAAGACATGTCTCTACGGTAGCGCATCTGGTGGGAAGAACGAGACACCTCCTCGTGCCAGAGAAGCACGTTCACACGTCTCGGCGCCACATCCATTCGGCATGATGATGAAGTCGGATAGTTCTTTTGAAAGGAGAATCCGACATGAATGACCTCAACACACTTTCCAATATGGAGCTTTTGGCGGTGGTGGTTGGACCGCGTGAGGCCCTGCGCCTCTATCGGGGCGCCCTCTCACCGCTTTTTGCCTACGGGACGGAGAAAGGTCACAGCACCCAGCGGCTGCACGCTGTACGCGAACTCATCCGCCGCTGGCTCATTGAAGAAATGCGAGAGCGAGATACGATGGAGAGCCCAGCTAAGGTGCGTGACTTCCTCACGCTCCACTTCGCAGGCCAACCGCACGAGTCGTTCGTCGTGATCTTCCTCGATTCTCAGAATCGACTCATCAACGCGGAAGAACTCTTCCGCGGGACGCTCACGCAAACCTCGGTATATCCGAGGGAGGTGGTGAAGCGATCGCTCCAGGTGAATGCGGCATCGGTGATCTTCGCTCACAACCATCCGTCAGGAGTGGCGGAACCGAGCCGGGCTGACGAACTCCTCACGTCGAATCTTCGACAAGCCCTCGGGCTCGTTGATGTGAGGGTGCTCGATCACATCATCGTAGCTGGGGCTGCGTCGGTGAGTCTGGCGGAGCGGGGGGTGGTGTAAGGAAGGGACGAGAACATGATTCGCGGCATTCTTGCGAGTCGATGGGAACATTGACTCGCTTTTCTTGTGGAAAAAGCTGCCGGAGAGTAAGCACTCTCTGGCAGTTGATGCCCAACTCACTTCTTCGAATACCTCCTGTACGTAGCACAGACGTCGCCTCGGTTGGGGTCTCCGACCGGTGCGTTGCCATCCCCACGGATACAGGCGCGCACGCTATGCCATTGATTTTTCCATGCGCCGTTTTTCGGGATAGACCACTTACCATCCATATGTTCGACATCCGTTTGTCCCGGCAAGAGATGACTCGGTTCGAGGCCGCTGTAACCGATCACAAGCCAGCTGCTGCCGGTCGCTACAGGACTTTGAATCTGATAGATCACGGTGGCGCTTGCTGCCGGAGCTACCGGTCCCGTATTCCTTACCCAGAGTTTCGGCTTGATACGGTCGCCGGTATTCGTAGTGCAACAACCCTCTTCATCTTCAAACTTCGCAATGATGAGGTTCGGTTTGGGTCTCTCCCCGACGGTGAAGAAAAGAGCGGCACAGTTGTTGGTCTCGTCAGTCTCCTGAACCGCATTCTGGTAATCCGCGCAAAAATATAACGTGCAGGTACCGGAGGAATTCGGCAGAGTGACAGGCGATTTGTTTTGTTCATAGGCCTTCGCGCCAGGACCCAGTTCCTCGGCCCCGGTTCCATCGTCGGTCAGGAACGTCAGATCCGTACCAGGACACTGAACGCTGTAACTGCTACGGATATCCTTCGACGGCTTGACCGTACCCTGGTTTTTGATCCACGCGCCAAAACGGGCCTGACCTCCAGCATAGGAGGGGGCTTGCAGGATTTGGAGTCCGCTTACCACGAAATCGACGTCTGGGATGTTCGCTTGCGCCGTTACTTCGAAAACAGCTTCGGTACTGCAGTTGTTCGACTCATGCTTTTCGTCGTGATCGCCACCGCCGTTGTGGTCATCTTTCGGATGGTCGATGCAAAAAACGACGTTGTAGATGCCGGGCGCATCTATCCAATCGTGAATTCTTACGCTCGTCGTCTCCGTGTGTGTTTCTGATACCTCAAGATTGGAACATCTGGTCGTAGTACTACCTATCCGCCGCCAGGCTCCCTCGCCGCTGTGACGATCCTCCTTGTAGCCTTTGGAAAGGTAGAAGTGCCCGGTGATATTCTGGCTTTCGTTCTTAAGGCACGAACCGTCGCCGCTGTTCTTGGATTGAGCCTTCGCATAAAAAGACTCGTGGAGACCATACTGATAGGACTCAATCCCTTGAGGGGTTTCAAGCCAAGTCTTCGTGACGATGAAGTCGGGGCGGCTGGGTTTGGCAGAGTCGGTAATCGGCTTTTCGATACCCGCACCGACTCCAACAGTAATAACTTCACTATTGCCACAAAAATTATTAGCGGCTCTCGCCCATTCGGGCTGTGTCAGACAACCAAGACACACACAAACAAAAAAGGAACCTGCTTTCATTTCAGTCATCCCCTTCAATTCGGATAACAAGCCGCCGAAATCCGCCTGCACACAGACCGATCAGAAGAACCCATTAAATAATTTTCGCCATCCGCTGTTTTTCCAACAATGTACCACTGAGTAGCGTTATCACACATGTCCACCGGAGGAAACCAACCCACAGCATCCCTAACACGAAAAGAACACCGCTCCTTGGTAGGGTCACAAGAGAAAGCGTTGCCCATAGAGTACTCTGAAAAAAATGAAACAGGATTCATAAAACCTCTATCTGTCTTTCCGTAGCCCGCCCAGACGTCGCCTGTGCCAGCTTGATCGTATACCGCTATGTTTCTTCCCGGAAAAGCAACGCCAAAATGAAGATGATCTTTTCGTAACCCACACCACGTGTAATTGCGAACATATCCAATAACATCGCCTGGCTCCACAACATCATTTTTCTTCACCTGCACATTCTTTAGATGAGCATAGAGAACATCCACCGGCTCTCCGTTAGACGTATAATGACGAACTATTATCCCTGCCCCTGGAATACTGACTGTTGTTTTTCCGTCAGATGAACATCGGTTTGCTCCACCATACTTGCTAATGTTTTCTCTCACAATGAGGACAAGTCCCTTGGCGACAGCATAGACCGGATCATTTTCAGCAGCGTTTATGTCTTGAGCAAGATGGGGATCACTAAAACCAGAATTATGCCCATGCCACTCTAAATAGTTACTCCAGCCGCCGCTTGCCGTCGGCCAACACCAACCGGTGCGCATTGGGGTACCATGACAAGCAGCTATGCCAATTGATATGTTGGCGCCAGATAATACAGATATGATGCTCAGTTGGATAAAAAGGCGATGCATTGTGACATCCCTCCAGAGAACCGAAAATCGATCAATAAAGCGTACGCTTGCGAGTTAAAATCTTAAGAGATTCATTGCAGTCGATGCTCAAATTATTATTGACTAACGCAAATACCAAGGCCATTAAATCGGCCTGAAGCTTTCCACTACTGCATCAAAAATTAGATCAGGAATTTCTTGGGAACAAAATTCTTCTGCTGCATCAATATACATGTCCACAGGAACGTCATAAAAAGTCGTGAAATAAAAACCAACATCCTCTTTCAGAGAGACGCGAGGAATACTCGCCTGAGTAAGGCATGATCCGTATATGGGGAAATAGGAATTATTTTTGTAGTACTCATTCCCGACAGCTGTCGTTTTTTTCCAGGAGGGATTCTCTATTGCAAAATCGTCGTTTTTTATGCTGGTATTTAACCTTTGTGAAAATGTATTAAATACAACAGAACCTGTCTCTGAGTCACCATGACTCATCGGGGAAAATGCCACTCCGAAATTCGGGCACTCTTTAGATCTTTGAAGATTATGGCAATCAACAGGCATGCCAAATCCGGCACTGTAAAACTCTTCAGCAGACCATGTAGCTGGATACTGAACTATAAAGCCCAGTGTCTTATTCTGGTAGGTCTTCCAATCGGAAGTGTCTAAGATTTCACCAATAGGGATTCCAACAGATCCTTCTCCATTGATCTGATTTTGAGCAGGAATTTGCCTTGTTTCCTTACTCCACACCAAAAACACACCACCCAAGAGCACGATACCGATGCCAATAAAAACGTAGAGATACCGCTGTTGCATAAACACATGTTACAAGAAATGTTTGCTTCAAAATTAACAGAAAGAGTGTCATTTGTCAATGTGCGCGCGCCTTAAATTCTATTCTGAAGTGCAACTTCCTTTTAAACAAAAGACATCTCGTTTCAGGGTAAGATAGTTGTGTCCCAACTAATCAGTAATCCTTAACGAGATGTCCTACACACACCTTAGCCCGAAACAGCGTTTCAGGCTAGAAGTCTGGAGCGAATTAACCATGACTCAAGAAGAGATGGCGTACCGACTCGGGGTTACCCCCTCAACTGTGAGTCGAGAGTTTTCTTCAGATGGAGGGAGGGCAGGATATGATGCCAGGCGAGCCCATGCGCGTGCCAAAAAGAAACGTACGAAAGGGAAACGCATGAGTAAAAAACTCCTTGCAGATCCGTTCCTGTCTGCCTACGTAGAAGAGAAGCTTCTTCTCTTCTGGTCTCCAGAGCAGATTGCTGGGAGAGGGAAGGAAGAAATGACAGAGATGGTCTGTCATGAAACCATCTATCAATTCATCCATGAAGAGAAACCGGAGTGGAAGAAATATCTCCGTCAAAAGAAAGGAGGGTATCGGAGACGATGGGGAACCAAAAAACGAGAGAAGGAGCGTGAGGAAGGGAAGAAAAGACGTATCGATACCCGGCCTGCCATGGTAGAAACCAGAGAAAGAGTAGGAGACTGGGAAGGTGATACTATCGTCGGAGGAGAGAAAACGACGGGTATCCTGACGCATGTAGAAAGAAGAAGTGGGTATCTCCTGGGAGATCTCTTTCTTCAGAAGCGAGCAGAAGAGATACGAATGAAAACCGTAAAACGGTTTTCATCAGTCTCTCCTGACAAAAAATACACCGTCACTTATGACAATGGAACAGAGTTTTCGGATCATGAACGACTGGAGCGTTTCAGTGGTATTGATATCTACTTTGCCTGGCCGTATCACTCCTGGGAGAGAGGAACGAATGAGAATACGAATGGATTACTCCGGCAGTTCTTTCCGAAGAAAATGAAGTTCGCTACACTCAGACAGAAAGACGTGGATAGAGTGGTTGATCAAATCAACCACCGACCACGCAAACGACTCGGTTATCTTACCCCGTACGAGATTTTTGTGGAAGGGAAATCAGTTGCGCTTCAAGATAGAATGTAGGCGCGTGCTGTTTCGATTTGTTTTCCCAAGTACTTCGTTTCTGAAGATGGAATAAATCTCTCGTGCTAGTCGCTTCATGCTCTCAGGCCGTGTATTTCCTTGTGCTTGCTTCTGATAGACGCATCTCGGGATGTGGTCGGCAACTCTAGTATTCTCTTCTCGGGATACGTCTCGCTTTATGCGATGCTCTGCTGGTATTTCAGGGGTACCCTCTTGAACCTTCGCTGGTCCGGGTTCCTGTGTTCTAGCGGTTCGAGATATAGTCCGTTGCGGGCTACAGTTTTGTGCTTCGGAGACAACTTCCTGACCCTTCAACTTTTCTGGTTTTTGTGTTGAAATGGTTCGAGGTATGCTCCGTTGCGGGCTACAAATTAAAACAGATACCTGCTCCTTCAGGAGTAGGTATCTGTTTTTGTATCCAAGGGGAGTTGAGAGAGGTGTTGTTACTCGCTCCCATTAGCTGTATCAATGGTGAGTTGGTTCGTGCGGCAGATTTCTGCGTAGGCCTGTGCACTCGGACGGATGGTGCGCGCTTGGGTGGTATAGTCGACGTGGATGAGTCCAAAGCGGGGCCAGTAACCCTCGCTCCATTCGAAGTTGTCAAGGAGTGACCAGTGAAAATAGCCACGAACATCAATACCGTTGGCTATGGCACGGTGGACGGACTGGAGTGTTTTTTTGATGAAAAGTTCACGGTTTGTATCAGTAGCATCTGCTAGGCCGCTCTCGGTGATATAAATCGGCTTGTGATATTTTTTTAAGTTTTCAAGTACTGACTGAATAGATTCGGGCTCCAAATCCCATCCTAGGTCGTTCTGCCATTCTCCGAGTGGTACAGGTGAAATAGCTCCCCATGCTCCCCAGCCTCCGAAGCGGATATAGTCTACCCGATAGAATTGAACGCCGATAGCGTCACAATAGTCTTCTAAGTTGTGGAAGAATTGTCCATTACGAAAGTAATTTAAGAGGGGAATGATGAGACGAACCAAGTACTGGTTTTTATATGGGCGCATGAACGCAAACCAATGAGACAGCACAACGGTGGCCTTTGGTTGATGCATATGAATCATGTTGTACACTTTTTGATGCGTGTGGTGGAAATTTTTGATAGCTTTTCGGGCGCGCCAGATGCTGCGTCTTGCTGGTGGACGGTCTCCTCGGATATAACCACGACCGACAAAGGTATTTGGTTCATTGAAAATAGCCCAGAATGTGATGAGATCTTGATACTCGGTGATCATTCGTTCGGCAAATCTCAGGAATTTTTCACCGACAATTGGATTTTCCCAATTACCATATTTTGTTTCAACCCAGGTCGGATTCGTCCAGTGCCAGAGGGTGACGAAAGGCTCGAGACCGCGAGCACGGAGAGCCTGGATGACAGTACGATAGTGTTCGATGGCGGCTTGGTCGAATTCGCCTTCCTGTGGTTCGATACGTGACCACTCGAGAGAGAATCGATGAGCGGTGTGTCCGAGAGAAGCGGCCAGATCGAAGTCAGTCTCATAGCGCGTGTAGTGTTCGCAGGCGGATCCGGATATGTAGTTGTGTGGGTTAGTGGCCTCAGCATGGAATCGCTGCCAATGTGGATTCCATGAAAAAGTTTGCTCTGATTCACGGGCAAGTCGCTCGGCATTGACGAGTTCCCACTCACTCCAGTCATTGTGATTATTGCCCTCGACTTGATGCGCGGCGGTGGCAGCACCCCAAAAAAAACCATGAGGAAAAGTGAGTTTCATAGAAAGATATTTATATCATTTGCATTGTACCGTGCGCGAAGAGAAAAAGAAAACAGGACTTCGCTTGGTTCAGGCGAGAGTCCTGCTTGATTTGCCGTGCGGAAGAGGTTACCCGCTCGGTCCGGGACATCCTTCTGCGTTCCATCCGTCCGGATATCCATTCTGCTGGAAATTCTGGATGATATTGTTCACGCCAGCCCCAGCGAGCAGGCGGACGATATCGGTCGGGCAGGATTCCGGATTGATGTCGACGACTCGCGTCCCGATGCGACCCGGATTCTGACCTTGGTAGCAGGCCAGCGCCACGTCGACCTCGCCGATGGTGAGGTAACACGTGTATTTCTTGGTTTTCGACGGCATCGACTTCCAGCCGGTAGCCTCGACACTTCCTGCGTAGTTGCAGCAGTCGGTGTCGCGCGCCAGCATGACGACGAGCGTCACATTGGCTTTCTCGAAAAACAATCGCTCGGGTTCGGCAGCCGAGGTGGAGGAGATGGAGAACGCCGCATAAAAAAACAGTGCGGCAATGAGTTTGAGTGCGTTTTCCATGTTCATGTGGTGAACTCCAGTTTGTGAAAGGGCGAGTACTGCGAATGTTGCAGAAAGCGCAACTCTCGATTGTAGTACAAATCGTCTGTTTAGTCAAGACCAATTCTGGAGCGGAAGATTTGACTTTTTGGCTCAAATTCAGTATTCTTGAAGAGTACACAATGAGTATTTTGATGCATTTTTTCCTATGGATTCACATTTTCAGTTTCCCGACCCAAAAACAACGAAGCCGGGAGAGCGGCGAGTGCAGCGGGTACTCGAGATGCTGCCGGGGGCGCTCACCTGGTCAACTTTGCTTGGAATGCCGTTTCTGGCATATTTTTTCCCGCTCGTGGCGGCGGTATTTATTATTCTTTTTGATATCTATTGGGTACATCGAGCTATTTATATCTCGCTCCTTTCGGTGTATGGCAATTATCTGGTTTCAGAGGGGAAACGTATTGATTGGTGGGAGCGTTGTCAATACGCCTTGCATCCAGAACAGTACCTGAGTCTTCTCCAAGAACGTTTGGCTCATCTCAATGACAATCGACGGGCTTTGCCATTTTTTTCGTTGTGGCGTCGGCATGTGATGCGCAAAGAAATACGACGTACGCAAACGATTCTGCGGGAAACACAAGCTCTCGTACCGATACAGCATCAGATCATGGATTGGCGCGAAATAGTACACGTTGTTTTGCTTCCGACCGCGGGTGAGCCGGCAGAAATCATCGAACCCGCCATTCAATCGTTAGTGGAAGCGAATTTTCCCAAGGAGCAGATGATAGTCCTCTTGGCAACCGAAGAACGAGAAAATCCAGAAACCCGAGTACCCAAAGTGGAATATCTTCAAAACCGTTTCAAAGGTATTTTTCGTGATTTCTTGGTGACGACACATGTGGTTGAAGGGGGCGAGATGAAGTGTAAAGCCTCGAACGCTCGTTATGCCGCTCGTGAATTGATGAAGTATCTTGATGCGCGTGATATCGATTACACACGGGTTATTTTCTCTAATTTTGACTGTGACAGCGTAGCGCATCCAGAGTATTTTGCGGCCCTGACTCATGCCTATGTCACGGATCCGAAGCGTTTGCAGCGGGCATATCAGCCTATCCCGATGTATCATAATAATCTTTGGGATACGGCCGCGGTGGTGCGTTTGGTGGTGACTGGCTCGAGTTTTTGGCACCTCTTTCAGAGTACACGTCGGCAAATGGTGACTTTTTCGTCACATTCAGAACCGTTTGATACCTTGGTGAAAGTGGGATTTTGGCCGGTCAATATGATCAGCGAAGACTCTATTATTTATTGGAAATGCCTCTCGTATTTCCATGGTGACTATCAGGTGACACCCATTCATCTTCCAATATCATTGGATGCGGTTTTGGCGGAAACCTGGTGGAAGACGATTCAGAATCAGTACAAACAGAAGCGTCGCTGGGCCTATGGTATCGAGAATTTTCCGGTGACGATGCGAGCCTTGTGGCCAGATCGAAAAGTTCCTCTTTTTATGAAGCTTCGCATTTCTTTTGAAATGGTTGAGGGGCATTATTCGTGGGCGACGACCTCAATGATTCTCACCTTTGTTGGATGGTTGCCGCTGGTATTGGGGAGCCATGATTTTCAGGAGAGTGTACTCGCGCATAATCTTCCTTTTATGACGAAGGCGCTCATGACACTCGGTATGACAGGACTGCTCATTTCTATCCCAATGGCATTGGTATCACTCCCATCCAAACCGAAACGCTATCACTGGAGTAAGTATCTGGTCATGTTTTTCCAGTGGATATTTCTTCCTATCGTTGCTTTCATTTCGGCTTTCCCTGCGATTGATTCGCAGACGAGACTTCTTTTGGGGAAATATTTTGGGGAATTTTGGGTGACCGAAAAAATGCGGAAGAATTAAGAAGGAATATTCTCTGTAGTGTGATGGGTATCTGATATCCTGAGTCATGAGGTACGGACCTTTTTTGGATAAAAAAACTCCAGCGACCGATGAGGTGCTGGATTAGGGGGGAAGCTCATACCAAGTGACTGCGATGCAGTCAAATTGCTCATTGTCTGGCTCGTCGGGAATGCGCCAAATGGTTTTGTTCGATGTTTGACAGACGATGCAGACATAGGGTCTCATCTCGCTGGGATTTGACTTGCGCACCTCTACTCTTCGGCGAATGCGAGCATTGGTACATTCGACGTGTATATATACTCCCTTTTTTGTGGCTCGGAATCGACGAGATTTCTCAAGGAATGTCTCATCGTCAGGTCTTATGAGATGGCTGGGATAGAGGAGCCCAGTGGTTGCCATCAGTGGCATGGATGAGTGTGGTTGTTGGAGGAGCCTTCGGAGAATTTCTTGCTGTTCCGATGGCCACCAGTTTGGAATGTGCCATCTTATGAACATGAAGACCCCTTTCCTATTCTTGTTAAGGTAAGAAATTTTTATAGCATACTTTTGAATGTTTTGTCAATACCAGTATATTGACTCTTCTTTATTTAAGTGCTATAATAAAAAACAGTTATTTGAAGGTTGTTTCATCCCTCTCTCCGACCGGAGCGAGGAATCTATTGCTTCCCTGAAGGAGGGGAATTATGAGTAAGAAGAATCAGAATGGGTTGCTTCGCGCGACATCTGCTGAATGTCGCAACCCTGATATGCGTCGTGCAACGCCCAGCGGCACGGGTGTCATTGGGGGGACAGTCTCTGTGGTGATGCCGAAGGTATCGGCTACGACCACTGGCTTCAATAAGCGGGCGCCACGTGTGGCTAAGGTGAGTCGTCGCCGCCACAACAGCGATACGCCTCAGCTGACGTATCATCAGCGGCCTGGTTGCGGATCGACTGTTGCCGTGATTCTTGTCGGGCTTGCCGTTCAAGCTCAGCCAGGTGCTGGTCAGGACGGGCTCAGGGCGGTCCGGCATTTTCTGGGGAGGGGGGCGTAACTCTCTGGCGGGCGACAACAACTCATCAGAGGCGGCTAGGAGGAGCCTCGTATTATTTTAAGGATGGTGTTGGTTGAGGAAACTCTCAGACAACTTCGTGTAGGTAGCACTTGTAATGAGGCTACCTTTTTTCTTTTCTTCCCATTATTCCATATGTACCCGATTGATAAAACGCGTGAGTGATTGTCGTATGAGGGGGTGCTGTTCGAGTTTGGGATCAGCGGCCAAAAGGAGTTCGGCTTCGGTACGAGCGAGAGAAATCAATTTGATATTGGTCAGGCTTTCCATAGCGACGTCTGGAAGTCCGGACTGACGCGTACCAAAGAAAGAACCAGGACCACGGAGTGCAAGATCGGTCTCCGCAATATCAAATCCATTAGAGCTTTTTTCGAGGGCCTCGAGGCGTGCATTTTCAAGAGAAGCATGATCACCGGGAATGAGGAAACAGTATGATTGATGTTCTCCCCGACCGACTCGTCCTCGGAATTGATGGAGTTGGGAGAGTCCGAATCGCTCGGCCTCTTCGATGACAATGACAGTTGCATTGGGGATATCAATGCCCACTTCGACTACGGAGGTCGCGACGAGAATATCAAAAGCGTGTTCTTTAAAAGCCTTCATCACGGCTTCTTTTTCTTGAGATTTCATGCGGCCGTGGAGTAGACCGATATTGAACTCGGGGAAGATTTCCTTTTCGAGCTTTTCGTGTTCAGCGGTGGCGGCTTTGACATCCTTGAGGGCGAGCGAGGTCTCGACAAGTGGGAAGATGATGAAGGCTTGGCGGCCTTTTTTTATTTCCTCTCGAATGAAATCCTCAATCTTTTTCCGATCAGCATTGTTGCGAGCGATTTTGGTGATAATCGGTTTGCGATTTTTTGGCATTTCGTTGAGCAGCGAGATGTCGAGATTTCCAAAACAAGCGATAGCGAGCGTTCGTGGGATGGGTGTCGCAGTCATGGCGAGAAAATGAGGGACTGACAGAGATTGTCCGTCATCACTCTGAAAGCTCTGTTCTTGGAGTTTGGCGCGCTGTGAAACGCCGAAGCGGTGTTGCTCATCCACTACGATGAGCGAGAGGGAGCGAAAGGATACCTTGTCTTCAAGAAGAGCATGTGTGCCGATGATGATGCTTGGCATGCCGGCTGCGAGTGCGGAGAGGAGTGTTTTTTGGGATACTTTTTCGCCATCGAGGAGATGATAGTTTTTGGTATAGAGCGCGAGTTGAAACGGAGTATGGGCAAAGAGTCGAGAGAGGGATTCGAAATGCTGACGTGCCAGTACTTCGGTTGGAGCCAACAAGGCAGATTGATTGCCCGAGAGGGCAACAGCGTGGAGAGCGGTCGCGGCCACGGCGGTTTTACCTGATCCGACATCACCATTGAGCAGACGATTCATGGGTCGATCGAGTGCGAGGTCCGAGAGGATAGAGGCTGCCGCCGCGTCTTGGGCTCTTGTAAGGACGAAAGGGAGGGACGCGATGAAGTCTTGTGTTTCTGATCGACGAGGAGGGATGGGTGTGGCATGTGCGCCTTGATAGAGGGCACGCATTTCGAGAGCTTTGAGTTGCAGAAGAAACATCTCATCGAAGGCGAAGCGTTTTTTGGCGATGAGTGACACTTCTTCATTCTTGGGGAAATGAATATCGAAAAGTGCGCGATGCAGGGAAGGGAGATGTAGTTTTTCGAGGAGTTTCTCGGGGAGCGGATCGGGAATCGTGTCGAGTTTTTTGAAAAGAATGGCGATGAGGTAGCGAAGATATTTGGAGGTGATGCCGGAAGTTTCTGGATACACGGGGACGAGGCGAGCAGTATGCGTCGCGTCACGGGTGGCGCGTTCAAAAGCGGGGCTTGTGAGAACGAGTCCTTGCCTGTCCTCGGTCACTTTGCCGGAAACGCGGATCTCCATACCTTGGGAGAGTACCTGTCCGACGAATTTTTGATTGAACCAGATAAGACGAATGGAGCCAGATTCATCAGTGAGGGTGGCGCTGGTGAGGAGCATGCGCTGCTTGAAACTTCTCTGAACAGAAAATTGAGTCAGTGTCCCGGCGAATGTGGCTTGCATTCCGGGAGCAGCCTGATCAAGAGGCAATGTCTGTGAGTAGTCTTCGTAGCGACTCGGAAAATGGAGTAGCAGGTCGAAAATGGTCACTATACCAAGGTGTGCGAGCTTACTTTGCTGGAGTGGCTTGATGAGGGGGAGGGATGAGAGTGGGTCATCGAGGGTCATAAGGAGGAGGGAATAAAAAAGAAGATATCGTACAGGGAGTATAGCGCGGTGAAGAAGGTGTTTCAAATCGACGCAGTTGCTTAGAGAAGAAAAAACCTGCTGGTTGAGGGCGGGGGAAATGTCTGGAGTCCAGACGAAGAGAGAGGCAGAACAACAAGAGGGGTCGACTGTTTAGGCTGCTACTGTGCCGAAGGGCGTCCGGGACGTGGGTGTGACAGCTCGACGGCGTTGGGTGTATTTCGACTGGGTTGTTGGGAGCTTCTTGGTTTCAGTCGAGGGAGATGAGCTGACTGCGCCGATATCCATGCCATCGAGAAGTTGTTGTATGACTTCAGGAGCGGGAATCGGGCGATTCCCAAAGCGACGGAAGGTAACAAAACGACCACCTGTGTTCATTGCTAACTTGATGTCGAGTTGCTTGGTATATCGGCCGCATACATTCGAAAGATATGTTTCCTGTGCCGGATTCAGAAGCTCGGCAAATTCAACTTCGGCGATAGGACTTCCTTCGGAAATAGATTCGACGGAGGCGATAAAAACTTTTTTGATCCAAGGGAGTTGCATTTTTTTCTCCAGAAATTGGGATTTCCTTGTTATTCTGCCTGGTATTGTGAAATCAACTACTAAAAAAATATAGCCCAAAAGTATCAGATTGTCAATATCGTGCCAGAGAAGAATTGTGCGTATAATGAATGAATCATAGTCGTGAGAGACTCTATTTTTTGACTCTGCAATATGGAAGGGATGTTTCCGGCTTTTTATCAAGGCAAGCAAGTAACGGTTGATCAAATTATCATTAGTCCCTCTGACCTCGGGATGCTGCGCGGATTCACCATTTTTGATGTGATGGTTGTTGAGTATGGTCGGGCTTTCTTGTGGGAGCGGCATTATGATCGCTTGGCTTTGTCAGCTCAGTCGATTGGACTAGCTGTGCCACTGAGCAAAGAGGCGTACGGGGCAGCATTGGCCGAGCTCATCGCGCATTCATCGACACAGGAATTGGTGTTGCGAACCGTGCTCTCGGGTGGGCCAAGCGAGAATGGTTTTTCTCCCGAACCAGGTCGAGAGACTTTTTATATTCTCACGGAGGAACGGCACCGTTTGCCTCTGAGTGTCTACGCGACTGGAGTGAAACTCATTACTCTGCCATACGAACGCTATCTCCCTCAGGTCAAGTTTGCCAATCACGCTATTTCTCTCTGGGATCTTGAACGTCGGAAACGCGAGGATGCGTTTGATAACCTCTACGTGGCTCAGGGAATGATTTCGGAAGCATCACAGGGGAATATATTGATGGTCAAAGATGGCGTCTTAGTGACACCACGCGAGGAAGTATTGTGGGGCATTGTTCAGGGACTGGTGATGGAATTAGCCGAGGCAGCTCATATTCCGACACAGTGGCGGAGCATCTCACTTGAGGAATTATTTGAGGCCGATGAAATCTTACTCACTGGCAGTAGCAAGGGCATTGTGCCGGTAGTGTCTCTTGATGGACGAAAAATCGGTGACGGAAAACCAGGCCCAGTGTGTGCTCAGTTAACGAAGGTTTATCTGGATTCTATCAGGGCCTCTGCCGTGTAGAATTGTGGTAATAATAGAGAACGATTTTGATGTGTCCTCGGCAGGAGTCGAACCTGCGTTTCCTCCTTCGGAGGGAGATGTCTTATCCGTTATACGACGAGGACGTTTCAATTTTCAAAAAAACCGGGCCACCCGCCTGAATACTCCTTCATGAGGAGAAAGCGCGGACCCGGATTTTTTATGTGCGCTTGGCAGGAATCGGACCTACGACCTTCTGGACCGCAACCAGACGCTCTATCCACTGAGCTACAAGCGCAAAACAACCTTTGTCTTCTGACCTTGAAAACAAAGTTAAATATGCAGCAATTTTTCGAGAATGTCAATCACGCTTGGATCATGAGGCTCTTCTCGCACATGCTCACGCAGGTAGAGACGAACGGTGCTCTGATCAAGGTCGCTGAGTGGAATATGGACATGAGAGATGAGTCGACCATGGGTGTGAAGAGACAGAAGTCCGTCAAGAGGGGGGTCAGTGTGAATGCAAAATGATTGGAGTGTGTCGAATGCGTAAAATTCATTGTGAGCGAGTATACCTCGTGTCGTAATGGCAAAGTGGTAGATTTTCGGGTCGGCAATGTGGAGCAGATAGCCGGTGATGCCCGCCAGAATGAATGTAATAGCCATAATCGGACTATTCGTGTAGAGTGCCCAGGCGATAATGAGGACAAGGGCAATGGTGACGATGACTTGCGATTTTTTACCCAGCTCAAAAGTATCATGTTCAGGCGCACTCCATTCGAGGAGTACGTTGCCGAAATATGGAGAAAGAGATTTCCGTTCCATAGAGTTTTTTTGAGTAAAAAAGTAGCTTTCTTCTACTATACCACAAAATGTTTACAATCCGCTGTTCGCTTGCTAGGATTCTTTGTACGGAAGTGTGGCTGAGTCTTGACCTGGGTCAGGAGGGGTGGGCAGACTCCGGAAACAATCGTACATTGAGAATTTGGAATACAAGGAAGCGTGGCCGAGTGGTTGAAGGCAACAGTCTTGAAAACTGTCGTACCCGAAAGGGTATCAGAGGTTCGAATCCTCTCGCTTCCGCCTTCACTACGCTGAAACGGAGCTACAGTGCGACACAGTCCGATCGGAGCTTTGTGAAAGTGAGATACATCGTCGATAGAGCAAATACTGAATTGGATATACTCCGTTCTGTTTCAAGGTTTTGCGCAACTGGAGCAGGAACTTTTGGCGCTCGGGGTGGTATAATGAAAACATGAAACAAAAACTCACGGTTGCCGTTGCTGATTTTTCTCCTTTCATCATGAGTGATCGGGAGGGATATCGCGGATTCGAAATTGATCTCTGGGAAGCTGTCGCCAAAGAAATTGGTGTTGATTTTGAGTATCAGAAATGTGATTTCAAAGAGGTGGTACCCTGGTTGATGACACGGAAGGTAGATATCGGATTGGCGGGGATAACGATTACCGAGGAGCGCGAAAAACACATTGATTTTTCTCATGAAACACTTGATTCTGGACTGCTGATCGCTGTGAGAAAGGATAGAAATAAACCGAGATTCTTTGAAGCACTGGCGACGATTCTTCGGGAGGGCAGGAGATTTCTTCAGTCCGCCGTATTTGGGACGCTGATTTTTATTCTTTTGGCCGGCAATATACTCTGGTTTGCTGAGCGGGGCGCGGAGACCTTTCAGCGGCAGTATTTCCCGGGGATTTTTGAAGCTTTTTGGTTGACCGTGGTTTCGATGTCTACGGTTGGGTTTGGGGACTATATTCCACAGACTTGGGTCGGCAGAATCGTGACGACGGGCATTATTTTTAGTGGTGCTGTTCTCTTTGGACTTTTGGTTGCTCAGGTGGCGGCTTTTCTCGCAGTCAGAAAGGTGAAAGGGGAGATCAATACGAGTCGAGATCTTTTTGAAAAGAAAGTAGCCACGGTGACGGGATCAACGAGCGTCTCGGTGCTCAGTCGTGTCAACGCAGAGATTATAGCGGTGGCCGGCGCAAAAGAGGCCTATGAGAAATTAAAAGAAGGATTGGTAGACGCAGTGGTGTTTGATGCTCCAGTAGCGATTTACTATGCGAAAAATGATAAGGAGAAACAAATTGAGATTGTCGGAGAACTGTTTGAGAAGCAAAAATATGGTATCGCGCTGTGTGAGGGGAGCGTGTGGCGTGAGCCGATTAACCGAGCCGTACTCAAGATAGTGGAGTCGGGTCAGTACGATATCTTCTATAAGAAGTGGTTTGGTGACAACTTGACTATGGAAGTGTAAAAAGATGGATGTGATTTGGTTTTTCTGGTATACTCAAAAACTCATCCTTGACTCCTTTGCGTTATGTCACAACCACTTTATGATTTTTCGGTGCCGGTATTTGTGAAAGCTCTGACAAATCTCAAAGCCCAGCTGGGGAAAGCCCAGATGTTCTGCGCGGAAAAGAAAGTCGAGGAATCGACATTGCTTCAAGCACGTCTCGCGATTGATATGTTTCCCCTCATCAAGCAAGTGCAAATCGCTTCTGATAACGCCAAAGGTACGGCAGCTCGGCTGATTGGTATTGAGCCGCCCAAGATGGAGGATGCGGAGCAGTCTCTTTCTGAATTGATGATTCGTATTGATAAGACGATTGCTTTTCTTGAGACACTCACCCCAGAACAATTCAGAGATGCTGCTCACGTGAAAATCCGACTTCCCTATTTTCCGGAGAAGCATTTTCTTGGAGGGGAGTTTCTTCCTGAGTATGGCGTCCCGAATTTCTTTTTCCACGTGGTAACGGCGTATGCTATTCTCCGTCACGTTGGGGTGAATATTGGGAAGGCAGACTATATGGGCTCCCTTTCAATGTATAACGATTAAGTAATAATGAAAGCACTCGAAGTCAAAAATGTACGAAAGACGTACGCGGGAGGAGTGGAAGCGCTTCAGGGAGTCAGTCTTTCTCTGGAAGAGGGTGACTTCTTTGCCTTGCTCGGACCGAATGGTGCTGGTAAAACAACGCTCATTAATATTCTTTCGGGATTGGTGAATAAAACATCTGGAGAACTTCTGGTGCATGGCGTTTCAATTGACCAGGACGCCGCACAGGCAAAGCTCCAGGTAGGAGTGGTTCCTCAGGAATTTAATTTTGGTATTTTTGAGAAAGTAATCGATATTGTTCTTGATCAGGCGGGATATTATGGGATTTCCCGACGTCAGGCATATCCGAATGCCAAGAAATATCTCACGCAGCTTGGTCTCTGGGAAAAGAGGGATGTCCAGGCACGCGAATTGTCTGGTGGTATGAAGCGTCGTTTGATGATTGTGCGCGGGCTGGTGCACAATCCCAAGTTTCTTATTTTAGATGAGCCAACCGCTGGAGTGGATATTGAGTTGCGACGAGGGATGTGGGATTTTCTTCGTGAACTCAACCGTGACAAAGGTGTGACTATCCTACTGACGACCCACTATCTCGAAGAGGCAGAGGAGCTTTGTCGCCATATGGCTCTTATCAATCAGGGAAAAATTGTAGCATCGGGTCTGATTAAAGATCTTCTGGCGAGTATGGAAGATGAGTCGGTGACACTGGATTTGAGTCAAGCTCCAGCTGAGGAAATACTGCTGGACTTAGCCTCATTTCATCCTCGGGTGACAGAGCAATCTCTCGAGGTCACCGTGAATAAGCAGCATTCTCTCTCTCAGGTAATACAACGCCTCTCGGGTGCTGGTCTCGAAGTACTTTCTTTACGAAACACCTCAAATCGTTTGGAAGAGTATTTTCTCCGTATGACCCAGAAGAAAGACGTATAAATCAAAACAATTTTTCAGAATATGAATTTTCAAAGGAATCTTATTGCCTATCAGACTATCGTTTACAAGGAAGTAAAGCGCATGTTGCGAGTATGGACACAGACCCTTCTTCCTCCAATAGTAACAATGACGCTTTATTTTGTGGTGTTTGGAAAATTTATTGGTTCGCAGGTAGCGAATATTGATGGGTTTACTTATATGCAGTTTATTGTCCCAGGGCTAGTCATGATGTCAGTCGTGATGAACGCTTTCATGCACACCGTATCTTCTTTCTATTTCGCGAAGTTTCAGAAGACCATTGAAGAAATACTTGTGTCGCCGACACCATACTGGGTGGTCATCGCCGGCTATATTACTGGCGGGGTAGTACGAGGTCTTCTGACAGGCTCACTGGTGCTTGGGGTGGCACTTTTTTTCACGCGTATTCATTTTGCACATTGGCCATCGGTACTGTTGTTCGCATTTCTTGCAGCTCTTCTCTTCTCACTGTTCGGACTTATCAACGCGGTGTTCGCCAAGAATTTCGACGGAGTCTTTATCATTCCCAATTTTGTCCTGACCCCACTCACTTATTTAGGGGGAGTGTTCTATTCCGTGAAGCTGTTGCCGGAATTCTGGCAATCAGTCTCACTCTGGAATCCAATGGTGTATATCATCGGGGGATTCCGCTATGGGATACTTGGCGTAGCTGATACCGATATGTGGTTGGCTTTGGGTATACTGAGCACGTTTGTGGTCGTGGCCTTTACTGCTACCTGGTGGCTCTTTTTCACCGGCAAAGGCCTCCGAGCTTAGCTGGATTTTCTCAGGATGGACTTATACAATGCTTGCATTTTGTCGTGAAATGTGCTAACATAGAGGTAAGTAAGTTTTCTTTCGAGTCCCGCAGTAGAGGGTGGGATAGCGTTCGCAAGCGTCTCTCGGTGGTGAAGTTGTTGCTTCTCCTAGTCAAGTGCCAAGAAGGAAGGTCGTCTTACGGTGTAATCAGTTCGAAGCAACAAAGTATGTCAACAAAGTTGTATGTCGGCGGTATTTCATATCGTTCGACTGAAGATTCGCTCGCTGAAGCTTTCGCACAGGCCGGTTCGGTCGTGTCCGCGAAAATCATCACTGATCGTATGACTGGTCGCTCTCGTGGATTTGGGTTTGTCGAAATGGGATCCCCAGAAGAAGCGCAGCGCGCCATTGATATGTGGAACGGCAAAGAGCTTGATGGTCGCACACTGACTGTCAACGAAGCTCGCCCACTCGAAGATCGCCCACGAAACTAGTTTTCGTCACAGCGTACAAAAAGACTCGCGCAGTCATGCTCGGGTCTTTTTGTTTTTTGAGTATTGAAAATTGAATTCATCCAAGTGTATCGCAAAGATGGTGTATACTGGGAGCAGTATCCAATCATGGTAATACATCTATGCAAAAAATGCTGCTTTTAGCTCTCGGTTTTGGTTTCATCGGGGTTGGTTTATTTGGTTTTACCTGTGGGTCACGTCCTGATTCTTTCGATATTGACCCATTGCACAATATCATTCATATACTGTCCGGGCTCCTCGCCTTTGCGGCGGTGATGTTGGGAGAGAGAATGACTCGTTTCTACGCGCGTTCTTTTGGGGTGATTTACCTCGTTGTTTCGGTGATCGGGTTTTTTTCACCAGCCCGTTTCGTATGTGGGCTTTTTGTATTGAATACTTCAGATTATTGGTTACACATCGGTATAGCTCTTCTGTTATTCTGGATTGGTTTTTCTCGATACTCAGAAAAACAACCCGTTGTTTAGGTGATTATGGAGAGCGAGCCGTCCTAAGATATGTTATAATGTGAGTGATGTGTAATTGGGTTATGGTGGTATGAAGAATCTCCTGAGGAATCATTTTTTGAAGAAAGAAGTCAATCTTTTTGTATGTTCGAAAGAAATACGTCATTGAATGTAGCGTCTCGTGAGGAAAAAAAAGCAACACGCGTGTTAGGTGCGCGAAGTATTGTTGTTGATGAGGGCAAGAGAGTGGCGGCGAATGACGACAAATTGATACGACCAAGAGTGAATATTTCTCAGCTGAGTGATGAAGATATCAGAGCGGGTTTCCCAGAAGTCAGTCCCGAGATACGTGAGGCGGGAGCTCGTTTACGTGAAAAGGTACGTCTCGCTAAAACAGAACGGGGATATATCCGAGGAGAGCAGCCAGCTGTTGGAGAATCGGGAGTTTCTCAGGAGGAGGTATCGCCGCTTGTGAGACAAGTAGAGAGTGTGCCACAGATGGCTTCCCAAACACAGTCATCAGAATCCCGCCAGACTCTTCCGTTGAGCAGCCAGGCTTTACGTTTTGAAATTCAGACGCGAGAAGAACAACTGAAAACTCTGCAAGACCAAGGCGAAAGAATACGAATTCAGAGTCAATTGCAGGCCTATCGGAAATTGCTTGAGGAGAGTGAACCGCAGACAGTACGTGATGAGCGGTTGGTTTCTTCGCAAGCAGTATCTAAAACCACTTCCTCGCGCTTATGGGGAAGAGTGAAGGAGTGGTTTGGGAATGTCTTCGGAAAATAAGTGTTGTGCACTTCTTATTTCGAAAACAGGAAAGATTTTTTAATGGAGTTCGAATGATTTATGATGTACCAAATATATCGCATGAGTTTGTTGTTGATGATGGTGCTCGTATTGTGTACTGCACATATGGCACACGCGGTATCGTGTTCTGGTGGAGGTCGCACGGGTTCTTGTTTGGCCGGATGCGCCGATCCCGCTGATTTGATTCCTGCTCCTGCGGGGTGTGGGGCCGGTCAATCCTGTTGCGCGGGATCGGCGGCTGGTGGTGGTGCGGGATCGGGGGGTGGTGCAGGCGGAACAGTGACTGTGGCAATCAATAATCCGGTCGCATTTGGTACAGTGGAAGCTCTCCTCTCAGGAGGGATACTCCCATGGCTACAGGGTATTGTTGCGACTCTTGCTCTGGTTTGCTTTGTTATTGGGGCGCTCATTTATATGGCTGGCGGAGCTAATGAGAATAATATCAAACAAGGAAAGTCTGCCATGACTGCTTCTCTGATTGGTTTTGCACTTGCTCTGGCCGTGCCAACTTTTCTCAAAGAAATTTATGGTATTTTTGGAGTAGCTGCTCCGAGTGCTGGACCAGCTTTGGTAAGTGTGGCACTCAATATTTTGAAATTTCTCCTCTCCATCGTTGGTATCTTGGGCACCATCATGCTTGTGGTGAGTGGCTTGGCTTATATGGGTTCAGCTGGAGCGGATGATAAGGCAAAATCGGCCAAAAAAATGGCAACCTCGGCGATTATCGGTATTGCACTTGCTCTGGCGTCATTGATTATCATCCGACAGGTCACCCAGTTTTTTCTGTAGTTATCTTCACGAAGATTGGTGTTACTCCATTTGAGAGGATGGTTTACTTGCTCTTTTTGAATGTGCAACGAAAGTATTTTGAGCGAAGACAACACCAAAGACCTTGTGGACGCCGGCCTGTTTCAGGACGCGGGCGCAAGCATCAAGTGTGCTGGCGGTGGTGGTGATATCATCGATAATCCAGACAGATTTTCCTCGTAAAGAAGATTTATTTTGCTTGCTGAGAGAGAAGGCGTTTTTGATATTGTGTTTTCTCGATTCTACATTGGGCATTTTTTGTTGTGGAAGAGTGAAGCGGTGGCGAACGAGACTTTGGGTGTCGAAGGGAATGGCGGTTCCGGGTAAAAGAGTTGTGGCAAGAGTATGCCCAAGGAGTTCAGATTGATTGAAGCCACGATAACGCAGTCTCCAGGGATGAAGCGGAACGGGGAATATACAATCAGGAAGAGGCAATCCAGATGAGATCACCGCTCGGACGAAGAGTTCTGAGAGTGGATGAGCAAGTGATTCAAGGGAGTGGTACTTAAAAGCGTGGAGGGCGGTGTTGATGAGGGGCTGGTTAAAATCATAGGCGACAAAGACACCATCAAGAGTATTTTTAGAAGAACAGGAAAAGCAGGTTTCACCGTGCGGAGTGAGGTGTGTACGACAATAGGGACAGGTTTGTTCGTATCGGGGTTTGATTTTTTCGCAACAATTCTGACAGAGGAGAGTGTCGTTTTGTGCGCAGCCTAAGCAAGAGAGCGGAAAAAAAATATCAAGGACATACCGTCCCGCGGTGTAAACATGTCGAAGAAGAGAAGATGAGGCGATTTTTAGTGTGGGCGACACACGATAGTATTATGATGGAGTGCAAGATCGACATGCTCAGTTTGATGTTTGATGAGTGTCTCCGCAAGAGGATATTCAACGA
>WBZQ01000340.1_pt1 | contig 39040 bp, 38 predicted proteins | sample 5204251 | NCBI WGS metagenome assembly WBZQ01 (sample SAMN12412402, study PRJNA552823) | activated sludge metagenome | isolation source: activated sludge from nitrification reactor of wastewater treatment plant... | place: USA: Virginia | collected 2017-09 | reverse complement strand
AAAACAAGGCTCCAATATGCCTTGTCTTGTACTATCTCGACTGAAGAAAATATTAAAAAAAATCGTGAATCTCACCTTATTCTGTCTTCCATTGAACCTTATCGATTTTCTTTTGGTTCACAAGCATAAAGCAACTTCCCTATGAACAGAAGCCCCACAAAAACAGCCATCGTACCAATAATGCCTGCCAAAGAAGTAGCGAGCTTGTCATTGTGAATGCCCGGCATCAGATAATCAGGAAGAGCCGCAACAAAAAGCTGTTTTCCTTGCCCCAGAAACCCCTGTGCTTCTGCTACTTTTTCCAATCCGTCTGGAGATGTTGACGCGAAGAGCGATACAATACCCCCGATAAAAAGAGCTACAGTAAACACTCTTCTCCAATTACTGTTCATACGTTTCTTCTTTTTCAAGAACCGCCAACTTATACCCCTTCTTCATGAGAAGAGACAACACTGTGACCGTAATAGCCCCTTCCATCAGCCCAATCGCTACATGCGTCAGTGTCATCGCGGGAAACACGGCGGACAAGGCTTTCGTTCCGGAAATGGCGATTTCAAATGAAGTCGCAACTGCCGCGGCAATAACCGAAACCCAAGCCGCGACGAATGCACTCTGTAAAAGACCCTTCTTCTCCATCTTCCCTCGCATCAAAAAACGAAAGAAGGTATACCCGCCAATCGCCCCAATAATACCCATATTGAAGATATTTGCTCCGAGTACAAGTACACCACCATCACCAAACATCAGCGCCTGAGTCGAGAGTAGAACCGTCATGACCAGCAATGCTTCAAATGGGCCAAGAATGAGCGCTGCAAGTACCCCTCCAAGCAAGTGTCCCGATGTTCCTCCATCAATCGGAAAATTCACCATCTGCGAAGAGAAGATGAGAGAGCCGATAGCTGCCATGCGGAACATTTTTTCCCGCCCCAACTTCGACAATCTGCTCCGAAAACTCATTTCAGAACCTCCGTCTACATGAGGAAACGTTGCCCACTTCGCCTTCAGGACTGGTACCTTCTCCAAAAAACTCTGGCGCACCTTCTGCAAAGCAAACGACACAGCCACAGCGACCGCCCCCGCCAAACTGGCCGCTGATCCATTATTCAAAAACCCATCTGGTATATGCATATTTTTGTCTGAAGAATTACACAGTCACTCTCTCATCCCCTCATCTTGTCCTACTTACTGAATAGACGACGTTAGAACCTATTTGATGTCGGTTTCGCTAACCACCATTCTATGAGTATATATAAGACTACTAGTATAACCACTTCCAAAAGCATTTCAATTCCAAATTTTGCTCCATCACTTTGTGAGGAAAAGTATTTTTCAACAATCGGTTCAGTAATAAGGTTACTTACTAGGATATAAAGCGCAATGCCTATCAGAAACATTTTCATAAGATACTCTATTAATTGATATCACTTAGTATACCAGTTCAAATCCTACTTGAGTAACAGAAAACAAAACTTTTACAGATTTGTTTTCTCTCGTGGTTGGGAACAGCGTACAAGAAATTCGTTTGGAGATAAATACAAGAACTATTCCTGTGCTTACCTTCTACTTTCTTTTTGAAAACCACTTTTGCGCATTCGGTCTACGATGCGGACAGCCCGGCCAACAACACGGTCTTCGCTTTCCATTAAGCAAATCTGCCTTGAGTCGTTCAATATGCTCCTTTCTTGTTTCTTGTTTTTTAACGATAGTCACCCAACATATCCACTCATTCCGGGCGAGAGGAGTCAAGCCACTCCAAATTTCTGATATCTGAGGATTGAGCATCAGCATACCTTTTAAATCTTTTGGTATAGTATGCATAAATCCTGCAACAATTTCTTTCTTCACATCTTTAAAACATCTAACATATAAGAACACTTATTGAGTGGAAGAAAATTCAATGATCCACTCAATACCATATTTATCTCGAAACATACCCGCATATGAGCCCCACGGGCTGTCTCCGAGAGATCCTTCTACTTCTCCTCCAGCTGAAAGACCGGAGAATAATCTGTCCGCCTCTTCTTTGCTTTCCGTACCGACCAAAATTTTACTTCTATTTTCGTTCTCATTCACTCGTCCTAAAACTTCCGGCACATCATTGGCTATCAACACGGTATTGTTACCAATAGGTAAGGCAATATACATTATTTTACTTTCCTCTTTTTCCGGCACGAGAAATTCATCACTCGCAATATCTCTGAAACGCACCACCCTCACAAATTCTCCACCAAAAACAGATTTGTAAAACGTAAATGCCTCTTCAGCATTACCATTAAAATTAATCCAAGGATTTATTGTAGCCATACAGCAATAACAGCAAATGAATAATAATCTTTTTCCTAAATTTAAGTATATCAGGTTCACATTCAAAAAGCAGACATCAAAAAGTGAGTTTTGTTGCCGTCTCTATTTAATGTTAGCTCCCCCTCATGAACAAACTGAGAATTTTAGATTGGGGAAATATCAAAAAAGTGCGAAAGAAATTGAAAGATTTTGACATAAAAAGATATAGTGGCTCAAATAAGCCTCTATTGAGAAATTGCTCCGCTTACTGGACTCTAACTAGAGCCTCATCTATCCTTCTACTTCAACCTTGAATCCACCGTAAGCCATGCGCTTCATATCAACTGGCATCTGTGCTTGGTCAACATCTTTCATTTGCTCACTCATTTCTTTCATGACCTCCGCATTCACCTTATCTCGATGTTCTTTAGATTCAAAAGTGATAAAAGAAAACCACACCGTCTCATCAGCCTGTGCACCAGTCATTTCTGGAAATGAACGGGCTTTTTCCTCTCCCATCTCCATTGCCGCGAGATCATCACCTCTACATTCAAAGTATGATAAAGCACCATGCTTCATCCAAGAATCACGACCCATTTCAGCCATCTTCCTGTACTCTTCCGCCTTATCTTTTGGAACGACGAGTACAAACCCGTCTATATATTTTGCCATACTATTTTTATAAAAATTACTCCTTCGTAATTATAACAAAAAAACACCCTTTCGAATGCCTCTTCCAATTCTTTGCTCTGCCTGATAGACACTATTAAAATCTGTTTACAAGAGCGGGGCTACCAATATATACCTAGTTTACCTGCAACATTCACTCAATAGCCTAGGGCGTTATATTCTAAAAACACATTGGATAACAAAAACAGGGTTTACCATCCTCGCATCTTTCAAGACAGGTACTGATTTGCTTTTGAGTTTTATAATTTGAATAAGAAGAAATTGCTATAGCAAGGATGAAAAAAGAAAAAGAGCCTACTAAAAATCTAACTAGCCGTTTTCTATAAGTTCTCTTCCCAAATATTTTATAGGCTGCAAAACAAACTAGAGACACCAGAAGAAGTCCGCCCGAAAAATATGTTAGAATCTTCTGACCAAAATTCGTACAAGCATAGGCAATCTGAGGAATAAATAGACCAAGGACAAGAAGGTAAGCGAATTTACACATATTGTTTATTTTCATATTCCAAGCATATCACAGGCTCGAATCATTTCCGAGGCAACAAAAAACAAGACTTTTTACAGATTTGTTTTCTCAACTTGGAAGATAGGACACTCAAAAACCTCTTTTCCAGAAAATAAAAAAGTTTGAGGCCATCAGGAAATATCCTGTGGCCTCGTTAAATATCCTGCTCATACAACACAATTCAAAGGCGTCTTTTTACTCGGAGGAAATCCGGTTGCCGCAAAGGTCAAAACCGCTTGCTCGCCGTTGTTTCTCCACCCATGCCGCATGACGCTCATGTACTTCATAGCATTCGGCGCAACCGGAGTCACTCCCGTCATCCGCTCCGTTTATATGCTGACGCATCTCCATCACCCACCGACGATCATCGGCCGATAGCGACACGAACCCCTGTTCACGGATTCGCTCGTACACACACTTGAGCCGCTCAAGTTGATCACATGCCATTTTATACTCTCCTCTTCCACTTAAACCATCAACATGAATTCATGCACCTGGGCATGACACGAGTTCAGAAACGATCCGAACATAATATTTTAGCATATATTTATAAATTAGTCAATATTTGTTTTCCCCCTCCCTCACACAATTCTCAACAAAATCCAAATCCCATCCAGGGTAACGAAATTTGAGGCTCATAAAAGCCTCTATTTGGCATTTTTTTCATCAATCAGATTCGATACTGACCAAAGGTATTGGAAGATGCCACGCATGCTCTCGGTGATAATGCGATGCTTCACCGCAACAATGAACGGATATCGGCCAGAAAACTGTACGAATAGATCATCAACGATCCAGACAGAAGCCTGAAATCCATCGACACCCGCCGGCATCTCCCGAAGGATGATTCCCTGTTTGATGATTTTCTTCGAATCGATACCGCGCGCAAAACCATGCGGCACAAGCGTCCGTGTCACAATACGCTTCTTCTTCTTGATCTTGAGAAGGATGTCTCCAAAACCGTCGGAAAAAATCCTGGTGTAATTCCCGGCACCTGGTGTATCGATCGTACAAATAATAGTCCCCGGCTTGAGACTCACGAGTGTCTTCTCGATGAACGCCTTAATACTGGCCTTCGTGTCATAGACCTTCGCATCGGGAAAATCGGACTCACTCCGATACGAATCAGCGAGTAACCCTCCAAGCCTACGTGCAATCTCGATCCGATTCTCAAGAACATTCTCGAGCATTTTCGGTGACTCAATCCAGTACCAAGTTGTCCCGTGATACAGATGCGATGAAACATATCCATCTCCAGCAAGCCGATCAAGTACGCTCGCTACTGTGGTCCGTGGGAGCTCCGCTTTCTTGGCCACCTTCGCGGAAGACGACTCACCAAGCTCCGTAAGTGCGATATACACAGACACCTCATTTGCACTGAAACCAAGATCTCTGAGGTGTTGCCGTATTTCTTTCCGTATTTCGAATGTCATATACCCAATATTATATCCTCATAAAACCACGGATTGGAACCGCGTGCAATGGAAACAGGAAAAACAGCCGGACGAATCCGACTATTGTGATATTTACCTGAAGGCCGCCATATTGTTTCTTACTCAATTTTCGATGCGGTTCCAGAAATACCGTTTCGCAAAGATTCGTTCGCCGATATTCAATTGTCGATATTTCTGTGCCATAGACCAAAGCCTACAGTGTCGCGCTTACTTGTTCAACCTATCCCTTTCAGATTGACAAGTATGTAATTTTAGCGTATAAAGAAAAAATTCGTACTTTTCCAACCACCACACTCTAAGGAGCTCCCATGAGTAAGAAAAAACCGTACCCCTTCGGCGCTGCCGTCGCTCGCTGCTGTCCCATTCAGCTCGGGCACGAACGTGTTTTTCAGGAGATGATAGATCTCTGTGAGCAATGTTTCGTCTTCTTAGGGAGTGCCAATGCTCCATGGTCACTCCCGCTCTTCTTCAACTACCACGAACGGAGAGAATTGATCAGGCTGGTTTTCCCGGAACTTCCCGTTGTTCCGCTGCCAGACTTCCCGAATGACAACCAGAGCTGGCTCGACGCTATCGATGACATATTGCTCGTTGCTGGCATGAACCCAGCTGAAACCATTTTCTTTGGTGGATCTGACGAGGATGTACTTGTCTTGAGCGAGGATGGACACCGGAGAACGCGTATTGTGAATCGATTCGACGGAACGACGCCGGTCATTTCCGCCAGCCAAGTACGCGATGCACTCATCCATCAGCGTACTCTCAATGGCATGCTAAATCCGCTCATCATAGATCGAGTCCTTCGAATCTGGACCGAAAAATGGCCAAACTTCCTCCAGAAACGCTGAGTCACAAGCAATAGAAAGCGGCACCCCTAAGATTCTAGAGTGTGCCGCTTTGTCATTTTCAGAGAAGTGAACGTGTCCTCTGAGACTGGTTATCCGGATCGTCCGGAGGAGGAAGCAACTTCGTCAAACCGCCCTTTCTCACGAGTGTGAGTGTTTTATCAACAATGGCGACATTACCAGCTGCGTACTTCGTCCCAGCTTGCCGACCAATGAGTCTCCTCTTGAACTGGTCGTATCGTCCGACCGAATTGGCCACAATACCGATCATCACGTCCACAACCCGCCGCGCATCAGTGAGATGCAACACCCGCTCTGGATTGATAGTGTTTCTCCAAAAACGGAGCATCGGCTCGGGACCATCATAGCTATTCGTGTCACAAACGATGGCATACACGTCACTTTTCCGTTCGAGCGTTGCAAATACCGACTTGGTACTGATCAACTCGATTGGAGCTGAGATGCCAAGATACTGCTCGATATGCTGCGGATCGACTCGGTCGCAGGCTGCTTCATCAGTGATGAACACCGTGAAGACATTCTGTGCCGACTGAGTATCAACGCATTTGACAAGGTAGTACGCAACGAGCTCATGCGATTCCGTCCCCTGTCCACCACCGCCTCCTTCGAGTTCGAACGCGGCAAGCATGATGTCGAGCTCTGGTCCCTTCCCGAAACGCGCCACCTGGATTGGATATCCATCAGACCTCGCATCGCCATGAGCGATGAAAAGGATCTCGAGATCATCCGACCCGAGGTGTTCGCACATCTCAGTAAAGAGGAGCGGTAACCGACGGAAAATTTCCTTCGGCCATGTGATCATTGAACCAGTCACGTCCATCACAACGATCAGCACGTTTGAAGCTGTGCTCGTAAGCGTATGTCTCGCCTCTGGAATCGCCCCCTTGACCTTCGCCGCGAAGGAGTCAATTTTTCGTGCCTTCCCGACATTCGGATCGTAGTTAACATCCACGTGCCGTGCACCGCCGCCATAGGCTTGTTTCGCATTGGCGAATCCGCTGTTTCCAGCAACTCGCGTTCCGCCCGGATTGGCAGTGTCGTTCTTTATCCAACCAAATGCTCCGCTCATGATACTTTCCTTTCTCTCAATTTGAAAAGTTCACGCGTTTCCGTACGACCAAATATCCTGCGACGGATATCGGTGACGGTCGAGATTAGCTCACGCGCGTCTTGGGGTCGGGCCAACGGATCCTTGCGGATCATCGCCCGGATATACTCCGCAAAAAGCGGATTCATGTCTTTCGGCAGCGTTCCTGAATACGGATCGCCGCCCGCAAGGTAGACCATCGTCTTACCAATTGAGTAGATATCAGACGCCGGTATCGGAGGAAACCCACTTGCGAATTCCGGAGGGCAATACGCCTCCGTCCCACCCTTGGCTTGGGTTGATGCATCTGGATGGGCAATACTCAGTCCAAAGTCAACCAATACCGCATTGTGTTCCTCGAGATGAAGAATCACGTTATCCGGCTTCACATCACAGTGGATTATCCCCTGATAGTGCAAGTAGCTCACTGCACCGAGCAGTCGCTGAAGAATCCAGGCAATATGCTCGTCGTCGATCGGTCCCTCACGTTCGACTTTCATCTTCAGATTCTCACCCTCGATGAACGACATCACCAAGACCTGCCCGAAATCAGGAAGTTCAAGGTAATCACGAAACACCGGCAGCGACACATGATGGACTTTCGAGAGTAATGCGGATTCCTCACGGAAGAGCCGCATATACATCGGGTCCCCCGTCTTCTCCTGCTTGATGCAAGCCGGGATATCGAGCGCGACATGCTTCCCGATGAACGTTCTTCCGAAGCTCCCTTCGCCGATTTGCTTCAGCACTTCATATTGACCGATTCTCATGACACATCCCTTCTATTCGTAGATAGTCCAGGAAATACTCTGCGTACCGCTTCGGCAAGCTGAAAGATTCCAGCTTCGTCAGCAATTTGGTTCTCATACCGGAGTACAGTCCCACACCCGGCGATTTCCGCCTGTCTATAGATCGAATTAAATTTCTCGTCCGCGGTCCACTGATGAGCCGCGACCAGTTCTTTCTCCTCTCTGTTGATGCCTCGCTCCGTTTCAAACACGACGCGGTCCGGACTGTCCACAACAATGACGTTATGATGTGTCCAATGAGAGAGCTTCATTTCCGCAAGCTGTGCCCATTCGATGAGCAAAAGCCCGCGTTTCCCGACAGTCACCTCTCGCAACAGCCGTCCGACATGCGGTGCCGTCAACCGATGCGCCGTTTCACGACTTTCCTTCTCACATCCCGAATCAAAGATCCGTGCTTTGAGAACATCACGTCTGACCGACTTCCGATCATCCGCAAGTACGCCCTTTCCAAAAAGATCAGCGAGTTCGTCCCGAACTAACTGTGACCCTGGAGAATCTTCAGCATAGAACTGCCGTATCAACGTATCAACATTCACGACGTGAACTGGGATGCTATGTGCGCCGAGACAGGTTGCAAGTGACTGCGACACATAGGTCTTACCACTTGCTTGTACACCGGTCACACCAAGTCGGTATTGCCCCGAGATCCTCTCCTCGAGAAGCTGGGAAACAAACATCGGCACGAATGCCGACACATCGACTCCGCTCCGAACGAATGCCTTTACGAGCGACGATGATACGATGCGATACTCCTCATGCGCCTCGATATAGACAATCCGATCTGACAGATCAGGGAGAATGTACGTGTGATACATCATCTGCTCCTTCTCATATCGAAGATCATCCGCGTTCCGAATTCCACGGAATACCGCGTCGCACCCTTCACGAAGATAAGCGTCCACAAGAAGACTGCTCGAACCGATAACCCGTACCCGGTCGAAACCAGCCATACGAATCGCCAATTCAGCAATCGCCACGCGCTCCGAAAGCGAGAAGAGATACGACCCCAATTTGAGATCATTGTTCGCAATAAGTACGACGACCGACTCGCACCGGTCAAGTGCTTGGGAAATAAGATCGAGATGCCCAAATGTAATCGGGTCCGCCGAGAGTGCCACCAAACCGTTCCGATACCGTTCCATTTGCTTCTCCACATAAGTTGTTAATGAACCGTCTCTATCGTAGGTCCGAATCATCCATCGTGCGTCAAATATTGACCCGGCAAGGGGGCGCTCATCGCGCTCATTCATCATATTCGGCTTCTTTAAGCCACAAAATAACTTAAATAAAAACAAAAAACTGACGAATTATTTCGTCAGCAATACACATCTCAGCTCTAATATATATCACTCGATACTATCATGAACAAAGATTTTTATTGAGAATGAGTAACGATTCCTCTTTACCAGGCTGGACAGTTACATGCCCCCCACTTCTTATGATCGTATAAAAAAGAAAAAGCCCCAAGTCACTGGGGCGTTGCATCATGTTCTGATGCAGAAAGAGTTTTGGCGAGCCTTGTCACAACTGACAGACATTTCGCTCCTTGTTGTAATCTCGTTCTATTCCTGCCACCCTCTTGCCTTGCAAGCTCTTCAAGATGAGGCACCAGTTCTCCGAGATGCTCAAGGATACTTGTGATTATACGGATAGGGCTTTTCGGCGAGTACAGCGCTTGTACTTGAGGATCATGCTCGGGTGCCAGATGACTCTCACCATGAAAGCCCCCTTGTGCCCGTACCTGCTCCAACAATTGCAGATAGCCAAGAATCGTCCAGACCGCCGGAATCATCTGTTGAGCAACCACTCGCCGAATTGGTCTCTCGTCGACTACTTCATCAACAGAACCAAAGAGTGAGAATTGACCATGATGTTCTTGTCGCTTGGAAGCCAAGTACTCCGACACCGTTTTTCCAAACGTTGTAACATCCAGTCGATTAACAACAGCCCGGATAATCCACGAGTGATAGGCTACTTCGGGAAACGTTTCACCTGTAATGTCAGACACTCCTTCACCAAGACGAGCCAAGTGAGTCAAAATGCCATAGGGCAACTTCACACACCCGTCAGTTCCGTCAGCATGGTTCTGCACCGAAAGAGGAAGAGTACAAAACCGCATTGCCCCCCTTACCCACTCAGATGTTCTCCCAATCTTTCGGGCAAACTTGGCAACGGTCATCTCCGGTTCGGTCCGCTGAAGCCACCGATAGAACTTCCAGGCAGCCCGAGCTTCTTCGTGAGGAGGCACCTGTTGATGCCGATTCTCATTAAACTGGAGCGGGATAGTCTCTCTGACCGTCATACCGAATCGAATGTCTACCCGGTATAAGCCATCAAACGCAGAGGGGCCGTCTTCCTGTTTCATGCTTTCTGCCAAAAGAGTACAAGCAGCATAACGACGGTGTCCGGCCACTAAGATGAAGTAATACAAAGCTCCATCCAAATTCACGAGCGGCAAGCCTGCCAACTGATGACGGCTTCCCCAGAGCTCGTTGATCTCCACAATATACTGCGCTGCTTCTTCTGGGGTAAGCGCTACCGCAACCCCTGGTGTTTGTTGCCCCTGTGCCCTAATACTCGGAATAAGGTCATCTGCGACATCTACCGTCGTTCGTACCTGGGTAAGAAGTGAAATAGCCTCAAGCGGTACTGCGACTGGCAATACTTGATGCGCCCTCACTTTGATTTCATTACTCTGCAGAGTAAGTGTTGCCATTCTTGGTTCCTCCAAATAGAATACGGTTTTTGAATTGGAAAATTACTATCGAAGAACCAGTTTCTCAAAATCAAGAGGAATAGTCAACACTCGGTTCGAATCCTACTTGGGCAACAAAAAACAAGACTTGTTGCAGTCTCGTTTTTAGGTGCTCCACTGAGCAAATCATATGAGGATCTCCCTTTACAGCTCAACTCCTGGTTGATACAGCTTTTTGTCTCTGTAATTCCTCAACGTATACGCGGTTGCTTCAAAAAGGTTTTTTGGTAAAGCGTCGAGAGAAAACCACTTCCACTCTTCGCATTTTTCTGGCTCCATCACTTTCGGCTCCCCACCAACATACCTTCCCAAAACACCTAAATTCAGATAGTGTTTATTGTCTGTCTTTATATATCGCATCTCATCACATACAGATACCAGCTCAAATTCTTCAATATCTAAATTGGTTTCTTCTTTCACTTCACGCTTTGCCGTTTCAAACACTGTTTCTCCAAATTCCAAGTGTCCACCAGGAAAAGACCATTCTCCGGTTCCGTGAGAGGCATTCCGCAATCCCAAGAGAACTTCGTTTCTCTCATTTTGAATAAGAATTCCTACTCCAACCTTGGGTCTTGGTTTTTCGCCGGTTGCGTTCTTTTCCATAGTCACAAAAATATCACTTACCAATGTATATCCTATCACAAGTTCTACCATCCTCTCGGGAGGATAAACAATAGGGCTTGGTTAAGCCTCAAATTTCAGTGTTCCACCCACTGGACACTATCAGAACCTGTTTTGTTTGGATAAAAGAAAATGACCTATTTGCCCGGTTGAGCTCATAGGTCATTCAAATTGTCTGTCCGTTGCTTCAGCCCCTGTTGGCCTATTCCTTCAAATCACAAGTGTACAGGCCGAGGTCCAGCGGCATACAAGCCCTGTTCACGAAGCTGACAAGCAGGGCATCGGCCCACTTTTCATCGAGAACGCTCTCGCCCCTTGCTTCGTTCATGTGTGCATCACGCCGCACGGACTCGACAGCACAGGAAACGAAGTGCTCAAAACGCTGCTTGAGCTGGAGAGCCATATCTGGCAACAGCTTTACCTGCACAGCATCCAGGTATGGCTGAAGGAGTCCACGAACTACCTCGTCGTTGATCTGTTGTCCCTGAAACTTCGGGACAATTTCTGAAACGAACTGGTCGTGGTGTCGCCTCGCGCTATCCACTTGGCAAATTCACCTAAGTTCATCAAGATGCTCCTGGCTGGTTGTACATGGAGACAATTATGCCTCCCGAAAACGTTGTCCATTCGGACATGAAAAAATAACACTTTTGTGCTATTTAGTCAAGTCAGCTCCCTCCAGTGAACAAACTTAGAACTTTTGATTGGGGAAGTATCCGGAAGATGGTAACAGAAATGGAGCGGGCTTTAGTGTAAAAATTTTTGAAGCCGCTGGGTGATACCATGCGGCCTCATGTATTCGCGCCCCGTTCAGGTGCCTAGTTGGTCTTCATCTTGGCCATGTAGATCATGGTGTTGTGGCCGTTGAAGTGGAACTCGGTCTGGATGCGGAAGACGACGAAACCTTGCTCCAGCTTCTGCTTGATCGTCTCTTCCTCGCTCGAGCAAAGTGCGCCAGACCAGAACTCCGCCACGCGCGTCAGGTCTACGTTCTGATTGGCGATGATCGTGAGCAGCTGGTCGGGATTTTCGACATCACCGCGCAGAGCCTGTTCGATGACTTCACGAGAAACGTCTTGCATGGTTCATCTCCTTGTGAGAACTTTCCCTTTCAGCCGGGAACGTGGCCGTTGCTCTAACAAAACTTGCAACTATACAGTATAGCACCTTTCTCAGTCGGTGTCAATACTAAAACATAAATAGAGGCTCAAATAAGCCTCTATTATAAATTGCTCCCCCTAGTGGATGAACTTAGAACTTTTGATTGGGGAGAAATGAAGTATCAATTGAATTCATTAGTAGGCAATTTTCCTATTATGCAAGAAGAGTGCTAAACCTAGTCCTTGAGCTCCACTTCTAGAAACCTATCCTGCCAATTTTCTGGGAACCCCATATGAGCAACATCAATTTCATGCTCATTTATGATTCCTTCTAATCTACCTAGCCATGTAGAGGTCGGATTTATTCTTTGCATTAATATATGTGCAACTAAAAAATAGTTATAAACATTAACTGGCTTTTCTTGATTAAATAAGTGTTTATATTCATTATGATCGAGCAAAATTCGAGCAAACATACGCTTATCCCACAAACGCGCATGGTGCGCACTCACATTTCTTATAACAGATAAACCAAACATCCAGCTCGTCAGATAGATATGATTCAAACCAAAAGTCTTAGAAACCATCTTTCTATTTTCTGCATTCAAATTTCGGTAAAAAGTCACGACCTCACCAAATGATAAGGATTCAAAGAAAATCCAAGCCGGTGGATATTCTGGCGAATTATATTTACAATAGTAATTTTTAAAATCTATGTCCTTACTGCTCTTTGCTTTCTCCAGACAATCAAAAACGTATTTATCAAATAAATCCTTACTTATATAGGAATCAACACTACTATGCCAGTGCGAATTATTTTCCTTTAAAGAAATTTCGCCTATCATCCTACTTTTTAATGATTTCTCTATTCGCTCAGTAACATCTAGAACTATCAAGCGCAACTTTTTATCAAATTCGTAAATATTCAACACTTGATCGAAGGTTACGCCATCATCAAACACATCTACGCTCTTCTGGAAAAACTTAAAATAGGAAGATAGGTGGTAATAGCTTATATTTTTTAAATATCCAGCCATTTTCCCTTTATCAAGCACTTCCAGCCCCCTACTCTCTAAAAGATCTATAAGATCATCAATCTTTTTTGGGGGCTTACAGTATTGTGTCCTTTTGTCATTTTCCATTTTTTATGATAATATGAAAATATTAATACCTGCCACGCCTCTAAACTATGCGAACCGGGCGGGTTTTTTGTTGCTCACTTTTGACTATACTCTTGAGTACAAAAGTATACTAGAACCACTTGACGATTCTTTACATTGCTTCTATAATAGGAGGCAGAACTTTCATAATTTGTAACTTTTTAGGCGAGGAATTCTGAATATAACTTACCAGAGTTGATGAATTTAAACCTAAAAAGATTCCAATTAACGTATCCAATCCTTAGAGAAAAAAGACTAGGTAAGACCAATACGGGAGCCGGTGCCCGCGGTTGAAAGCCCGCAAAAAGACCATTACTCGTCTAAGGGGTGAACGAATGCGTGGAATTGGTAATTTGATAGACGCCTTTTAGGCTGTCACAAAAAACTCTACAACTTATTGCTTTTCTTAGCAGTAATTGTTCGTGTTTTTTGGTAAATTACCAATTCTACACATTGCAACAGGCAACAGAAAGGCGGCTATCAAAAAAAGCCGCCTTTTATGTTGCCGGAAACGCAAATCGAACAGCCGAATATCAGCCAAGAACAGCAGGATCTTGAGAATCTTGTCGGTTTCTTTGACTTGCTCTTGAAGGTCGACAGACGGGTCAATCCCGAGCTTTATCAGGAAGACCAAAGCCATGATTGATACCGTCATTCTCTCCATTCCCGAAAAGAGCTTTTCCTACGCGGACGATCCGCGTGTTACGCCGTGGACTCTTCATAGCACCAAAGGCAACTATCGAAAGCACGTCAAAAACCAGACCCCGAGGCAAAAGGAGGATGGCACCTATCGCCCGCGCATAAGCCTACATGAAAGAGGCAAAGAAAAGAGCTTGAGAATCGAGTTTTCCATCCCGAAGCTCATGTATAACAACAACTTGGACGAAGTATGTGAAAAGGACTTTGAAACGGTCGTTCGTACGCTCCAAACGCGCCTCATGGACTTTGCCGTCATGGTATCCCCTACCGCCATCAAGGATGCTTCGGCATCAGTCTTCCATCCTTCAAAGAATATCCTCCTTTCCGAGGGATACACGGCGCACGGCGTTATAAAAGAGCTTCAGAAATCAAACCTCACAAAAAGGATGGATTTGAACAAGAGCGATTTCCGCAACGATGGAGAATCCATGCAATGCTACACGGCATCCCATTCCCTCGCTATCTACGACAAAATCCCCGATCTCAAGAAGCCGGCAAAACGTGCCATCGACAAGGAACAAACAGCAATCCAGGGCTTCCTCTTCAGCCAATTGAACAGCTTCCAGAATCCAGTCGAGATTTTGCGCGTGGAAGTACGGATTACAGACAAGCGGAAAATGAATACCCTGCTTGCAAAACACGGCTTTCCGCAATACCCGACATTCCAAGATATTTTTCGAGAGGACATTTGTCTCTCGCTCGTTTACGCCTATTGGAACGATCTCATCATACAGCCGAATTTGTTCCTTTTCAGTCTCGCCAACACGCCGAAACAAGCCCTCAAGAACTTGATACAAGCATATCCCACAATCAAGCCAAAAGAAGCAACGTATCTTGTCGGGTTGGATATGCTCGCCAAAAGCGACGATGGGATCAGGGAGCTCCGTGGCTATCTCGAAAAGCAAGGATCGGTTCGTGGTTGGTTCAGGGTCGCAAAAGACATGAAAAAGCTCAATAAGGCTCAAAATCCGCTCCATTGCCATGGATGGATCAAGCAAGCTGAAAAACAGCTACTGGCGTACAAACCCATTCGGGTTAACGACTTGCTCTGTAAAGAATTGTAAAGTATAATAAAACCATACATAACCAAGAAATATGCCAAAGCAAGAAAAAGAATTTTACACCGCCAAAGAACTCGCGGAGAAATTATCAGTAAATGTCATGACGATTTACCGATATATAAAAGCTGAAAAAATCAAGGCATACAAGATCGGGAAAGAGTTTCGGATCGAAAAAAACGATTTTAAGAGTTTTCTAAATAGTGCGAAGACAAAATAAGTAAAATCCTATGCCCAAAAATGAAAGGAAGACCGAGTCAATAGTTAGAAAACATTTTGAAGCTTTTCTCGATCAAATCATCCTAGAAGAACAATCCTCAGATAACCCAAAAATCAAGAAGCTCCTTTCGACAGCATCTAAAAGCGGCTTAGGTGGAGGGTACCCAGAATTTATCATCCAATATAGGAACAATCCTGATTTTATTATTGTTGTTGAATGCAAGGCAGATATAACAAAACATGAGAGCAAAAACAGGGATTCATACAAAGATTTCTCTGTCGATGGCGTTTTGCTTTACAGCTCTTACTTGGCAAAGGAGTTTGATGTTTTGTCTATTGCTATTAGTGGCGAAAGTGAAACAAATGTAAATATTTCTCACTTCTTACAAGTAAAGGGCGATAAAACAGCGATTCAAATATTCAGCAACAAGCTACTGTCACCAGAAAATTATTTTCATGGATATATAAAAAGCCCTGAAAAATTCAGACAGGACTACGAAAAACTTCTAACCTTTTCTAAAGCCTTAAACGAAAATCTGCATAGTCATAAAATAGTAGAGAGCGACCGCGGTCTCCTTATTAGCTGTATTCTGATTGCTCTAGAAAACAAGGCGTTCTCTAACTCTTACAAGGATTATACCGATCCAAAACAACTAGCCGAGTTTTTAACTACAACAGTAAAAAATGAATTCCAAAATGGCAATATAGGTGATGCTAAGTTAGCAGTTTTGGTAAGTCGTTTTGAATTTATAAAAACCGATACATCTTTATCAAAAAAGGAAAATGTTTTAAGGGATATAATTTCAGATATAAATGCAAACATTAAAGATTTTATCAAAACCCATGAATACTTTGATGTTCTTGGACAACTCTATATCGAGTTCTTAAGGTACGCTAATAGCGATAAGGGGCTAGGCATAGTACTTACTCCCCCGCATATTACCGGGTTCATGGCAGAGCTAGCAGAGGTAAATAAAGATAGTGTGGTCTATGACAATTGTACCGGTACGGGCGGATTCCTGGTAAGTGCAATGAATTTAATGATAAAGGATGCGAAGGGAGACCAAACAAAGATTCTAAGTATCAAGAAAGATCAGCTGATCGGTGTTGAATATCAGGCTCATATATTTGCGCTCGCCTGTTCAAATATGTTTATTCACCAAGATGGAAAAAGCAACATTTTAAATGGAAGTTGTTTTGATGAAGACGTGCTTAAGGAGGTCAAAGCTTATAAGCCAACTGTCGGGCTTCTTAATCCGCCTTACAAAGCAGACAAAAAGAGCGACACCGATGAATATGAATTTATACTCAACAATCTAGATTGCTTGGTGCAAGGAGGAAAATGTGTTGCCATCATTCCAATGCAATCCGCCTTAGCACAAACGGGAAAAGTCTACGAATACAAAAAGAAAATTCTAGAACAACACACACTCGAGGCTGTTTTCTCAATGCCTGATGAATTATTTTTTAATTCAAAAGTAGGGGTAGTATCTTGTATAATGGTTTTTACAGCCAAAAGACCTCATCCAGAAAACAAAAGGGTTTACTTTGGATACTACAAGGACGATGGCTTCGTGAAGAGAAAACACAAGGGGCGCGTCGACTTATACCAGAAATTTGAAAAGGAGATAAAAGAAGATTGGATAACTTCCTATATAAACAGCGAGGTACGGGCTGGCTTTAGCGTAACAAGAAGCATCTCCGCTGAAGATGAGTGGTGCGCAGAAGCATACATGGAAACAAACTACAGAGAAATTGGGGCGGGCGATTTTATAAATTCTATCCATAATTTCGTAGGATTTCAATTCAGCACAGGCAATATCCAAGAAATTAAGAATGCAGCTTTAACTGAAGCTGATCTTCAGTTATTTGATAGGAAATGGAAATATTTCAAATATGAAAAATTATTCGATGAAATCTCAAGAGGGCAAAGGCTGACTAAAACCGATAGAACATCTGGCGATATCCTTTACTTTTCTGCATCAGAATTCAACAATGGTTGCACTGATAAAATAAGCAACCCATTGTTCGTTAAACAGGATGCCATTATCTACACAACATTTGGTGATGCTTACTATGTGAAAGGAAAATTCACAGCAAGTGATGAAATAAGTATTTTCCAGCACGCTAAATTAAATATCTTTAGCGGTATATTTGTATCAACAGTAATCTCAAAAAACAAATACAAATACTGCTTTGGTAGAAAAGCATTCAAAAACAAATACACCAATGACGACATAGCCTTGCCCGTTAATAACGATGGCGAACCTGATTGGCAATTCATGGAAACTTACATAAAGTCCCTCCCGTACTCATCAAATCTATAGGCATCACTTGTGAAAGCTGTAATTCTCGCAAGAGTATCCACGGAAGAGCAAAAGGAGGCGGGCAATTCCCTGCCCGCTCAATTGCACCGTCTCGAGGAATACTGCGAGCGGCACGGCTTCAGCGTTTCCAAGACATACAGTTTCGACGAAAGCGCATACAAGCTCAAACGCGACGAATTCGACAAAGCGGTCGAATACATCAAGGAAAGCAAGGAGAGGATCGCCGTATGTTTCGACAAAGTAGACCGTTTCACGCGCAACGTCTTCGATAAGCGCGTTCCCCTGCTCTATGAGCTCGCCATGCAGGATCGGATCGAGCTTCACTTCGCCTCGGACAACCTCGTCATCAATCCGAACATTTCTGCGACTGAAAAGTTTCACTTCGGAATCAGCCTCAACTTGGCAAAATACTATTCGGACGCCGTAAGCGACAATACCCGCCGAGCCTTGGAGCAAAAGCTTCGCAATGGCGAATGGACGGGACAGACGCGGGTCGGATACCTCAACACGCGCGAAAGCGGCAGGAGCGATTTTGTGCTTGATCCTGAACGGGCAGATCACGTCCGCAAGATGTTCGAGCTCTACGCCACGGGAAACTACTCGGTAAAGACCCTACAAGCGGAAATGAGCAGGCTCGGGCTTCGAGGCAGACACGGCAAGAAGCTTTCCCCGAGTATGATCCATAAAATGCTCACGGATAAGTTCTATATCGGCACCATGACCGCCAAGGGGAAAGAATACCCCCACAAGTACCCCACAATCGTTCCTAGGAGCGTTTTCGAGCGGGTACAGGGCATCCTGTCCAGTTACAACAAGAAGATCGTCAAATACGCCGCCAAGCCGTTTGCCCTTCGTGGATTAGTGCATTGCGAGAAGTGCGGCGGTACCATCACCGCGGAGCTCAAGATCAAGAAGAATAACCCGAATAACCGCTATATCTACTACAGCTGTTCAAACTTCAAAGGGCAATGCGATCGGGTATGGGTACGGGAAGAAGAGCTTTTGAAGCCGATCAAGAAAATCCTCGGGAAAATGCAAATGCCCCAAGAACGGATCGATGCGGTCGTCGCCGAGCTCAAAAAGATCAACGAGAACAAGAATGAATTCCACGAAAAGGCGACCCATCAACTTCAAGCGGAATACAATCGAATCCAAGCGAATCTTGACCGAATGATAGACCTCCGAATCGAAGGCAGTATTACTCAAGAGATCTATGACAAGAAGTTGAAGGAGTACAAGGAAAAGCAGTACGACATCAATATCCGAATGGAAGAATATACGCGGGCAGACGAAAACTTCCATATCGCGGCAAACACGGTACTTTCCCTCGCCAGCCGTGCCTTGGATATTTTCGAAAGTTCGGAAGCAAACGAAAAACGACAGTTGCTGAATGCTTTACTTCAGAACTGCCGTCTTTCAGGCAAAAACCTTTTGTTTGAGCTACGTTCTCCCTTCGATAGTATCGCGGAGTACGCGCATCATCCTACAATGCTCGCCAGTCCGGTCTAGAACCTATGTGGGCTGTTGAGGGATCTTTAGGGACACTTTGGACGGACCTAAATGAGACAAATGAGACACTTACAACGTATTTGTCTCATTTCGGAAAACTTGACTTCTAAGGCTTGCTGTAGCCCTCTTTCAAGAAAGCTAAACTAATCCAAAGAAAATTATTTTATAGGCCCCATAAGAATGGGATAGATAACAATCAAGACAGGAATAAGAAACTTCAAGAGAACAAAACTGTGAAAGACTATAAAAATCCACGGGATATTCAGCTCAATGTGACTAAATGGCCAATATTTATTCTTGTCATTTCCTCTTCCAAGGATTTCCCACTCCGAGTTATATAAAGACAATGGGAGTTTAGTTTCTATCATATGGATCACATCGAATTTACCCCCATTCAATCCCTTATATGACCTCACAATACGATACCAAAAATAACAGATAATAATTCCCCCAGATCCAATCAGGATATAAAAAAACGGCGGGAAGCCATCGCCCTTTCCAATCGCAAATCCAACGACGGTTAGTATTGCCGTATTTAATGCCAGAAAAAATTCGTTCGACTTTTGTCTCCTGTCGCTAATTTTTTCAGCAGACTCAATATAAAGCTTATACTGCTCGAATAAATATTTGTAGTAATCTTCGCTTATTGAGAACGATGATTGGTTGAAAAGTATTTTCTCGAGTTCGTCTTTCTTCATACAAGAGTTTACTTATCTGTTTCCAACTACCAAACTTTTTACGTTTTCCCATGTCCAATTGTAATAACCCTCCAGTCCGTCTGGTCTCGGACAATTTTTTTCCTTGTATCCCTTTATCCCAACCACGGGTACTTTAGCTTCTTTTGCCATGTTTATTTCTGCAATTACGCCACTGCACTTACTGGTTTTTTCTCCAACCATCACAATAACAAGATCGCATCTCTTTATTTTCGTGAGGCATTTTTCCTTCCACTCCTTTTGGTTCCACGGTTCTTTTACTGACCAATCTTCCATATCAAATGGCGAACCGTTATTTTTCGCTTGACCAATAAGGGAATCCCTCAAAAATTGATCATTGTCGAAATCGAAACTTACAAAAACTTTTTTCCTTGGCTGTAGCACTGAACTGTACATATGTTTTACCTAATGTTTTTAATTACTTCTACCACTTTTCCGCTCAGGACGTACTGATCGATTTCACCCTCGTCGATGACGATCGGCGGATAGTCCTTGGTCGATTCGGAAACGAGCATCACCTGCTGATGTTCTTCGTCGAGATAAAACTTCTTGATATTCGCGAGTCCGTCTATGACCGAGAGTACATACTCCCCCTTCTCCGGAACTTTCACGTCACCATCGACTATCACGTAGTCTCCCGGGTCGATACTCCGTTTCGATTTTCCGATCTTCGCTTTGTTCATCGAAAACCCGTCCGCCTGTACCGCGAATAATCCTTTCTTGTAAGGGACAAGTGCGCTCGAAACACGGATGTAGCTTTGGATATAGTTATCCGCGAATCGGGTTGCTGGACCACAGTTGGCCGCTCCATACACCGGAATAGCCACCAATCCGGACATCAAGGAAACTCCCTGCTTGATCCTTTCGATAACACCCTCTCCTTTATCCATCTTGATCAAGCCCTTCTTCTGGAGCTGGGAAAGATGGTGCTTCACCGTCTGAGGATTTTTAATCCCAACAAGCTCAGCAATATCCCGGTAGCTCATTTTCCCAAGATTACGCTTCTTTGAAAGTTCGAGGAGCTTTTTCTGGTTTTCGTGCATAAGTTTTGGCTTCATAACGACACCCTCAGCGTATCAAATACGACAACACTTGTCAATACTTGTCGTTTACTTATTTACACTATTGACAGCATTCCGTAAATGCGCTAGGCTAAAGACAGTCATTTACACAACCTCGCTTTCCAGCGACGGACAGGAGCAAAAACTCAGACGTCCGCTTTGCGAAAAAGTACAAGGGAAACAAGAGCTGTTTTCTACGTGCTTAAATCGTGAAGCGGGCGTTTTATTTTGCCTACGCCCCCTGCCGGGAGTCGGTCGTGTAAACGGGATTAATCATTAACCACAATCCTATGACGAAGAAAGTCGTGAGTCAGGATCCGAAGGATGCGCTTCGGATCGAGTATGTCGATATCTCGACGCTCAAAGAGTCGGAATATAATCCGCGGGTCTGGTCGGACGAGGCCAAAGCCCAGCTCAAAGAGAGCCTGAAGCGATTCGGGTGTGTTGACCCCCTTATCATCAATGACGCTCCCGGACGGGAGAACGTGGTCATTGGCGGAAACTTTCGTCTCTTCACACTGAAAGAACTCGGATTCAAGACGGTTCCGGTCGTGCATATCCGTATCGACGACTTGGAAAAAGAAAAAGAGCTAAACATCCGTCTCAATAAGAACACGGGCGAGTTCGATTGGGATCTTCTCAAGAATTTCTCCGAGGAATTCCTCGACGATATCGGATTTTCAAGTGAGGAGATAGATAGCATCTTTGATTTTGGAGAAACGCCGGAAGAGTTTGACCTCGCCAAGGAGCTCAAGAAACTCAATATCGAAAACATCGAGATTGAGAAGGGGTCACTATGGGAACTCGGCCGACATCGATTGATGTGCGGTGACTCTACTGTCGAAGCCGACGTGCTCAAGCTTATGGGCGGCGAGAAAACGACATTTTGCTGCACAGATCCGCCATACATCCTTGATTACCTCTCCGGAAAACAGAAGCACGGGAAAGCGACGACCGGATTCGGGTACAAGCGCGACCGACGGTATCTCGAAACGGATGTGTTGCCGGATGACTTCACCGAAAAATGGATGGCGAACGTCCACAAGATCCAGCACGAGGATTTCAACATTCTTGTCTATGAGAACTGGAAGAATCTCCGTATCATATGGGGCGAGATGGAAAAGTACTGGAAGGTGAAGAATATGATCGTGTGGCATCTCGAGAATCGGCACCAGAACTTCGCTGCTAAGCATAAGTTCTTCTCCAAACACGATATCGCCATGGTTGGGTCTTCCGCTGAAAAAACAGTCGACTTCAATCTTGAGCAAGAGGAAGACGCACTTCAGAACGAATATGAGACCGCTCTCTTCGCGATCAGCGGTAACCCGCAATGGGAGAAGTACCAGAAAAACAAAAAGCTCTGCCCGACGGACTTCATCGAATTCCGAGCGTCCGATGAAAAACATTCCGGTCAAGGAATTATCTTCGGTACCAAGCCGATCGAAATACTCATCCCCTACATCAAGGTGCTCTCGAAGCGAGACGATATCGTTCTCGAACCATTCGGTGGAAGCGGCTCAACCCTCATTGCCTGTGAAAAAATGCGACGACGATGCCGCATCATGGAAAAATCACCCGTCTACGCAGAGGTGATCCGCAAGCGCTGGGAGAAACTCACCAGACTCAAGGCGAAGAAGATATCGTAGGAATATGGGAATCCCGGCAACACCAAACGAAAAACGGAGAGCGACAATCTCAAAGCGCCAGAAAATACAGCGCGAGATTTTGCTCACCGAACTTCGTAAAAATTCCGTCATGACGGTCGCATGCCAGAAGGCTGGGATTCCACGTTCTACCGTTTACCGTTGGATAAATAATGACACTGAATTTATGAGCGCCATTGAAGGAGCAAGTTCCGAAGGAAGAGACGTTATCAATGACATGGCCGAATCGGTCGTGATCAAGAAAGTGCGCGAAGAGAATCTTCACGCCGCCAAATATTGGCTCTCCCACAACAACAACCGCTATCGATCCGCCTCAAGCAGAATACCGCTCTCGAATTTCGCCTCAAGACAGATCGAAAGTTTGCAAGATATGTGGAAATTTCTCTTCGACAAAATTCGAGGCGAATCGAAGAAAAAATAGGAAGTTTGAAGGCTTTTTCGAGACTTGAGTTACCAACTGGACTTATTCCACCGTTGCGGTACTGTGTTCCCTGCTAACCAGTAACCTGTACCGCAATGGATACCAAATACCGCTATTGCCTCTACGCAAGGAAGTCGAGCGAAAGCGACGAACGCCAGGCACTTTCCATCGATTCCCAAGTCGATGAGATGCTCGACCAAGCCAAACGGGACAAGATCAAAATCGTGGACATCCGACGCGAAAGCCACTCAGCAAAAGATTCGGGAGAGCGTCCGGTTTTCAACGAACTCATCAGAGATATCCGCAAAGGAAAGTTCGACGCCATCCTCACTTGGGCGGCAGACCGCCTGAGCCGCAATGCCGGTGACCTCGGGTCGCTCGTCGATCTCATGGATCAGGGACTACTCAAAGAAATTCGCACGCACGGACAAACCTTCTCCAACTCTCCCAATGAGAAATTCCTCCTCATGATCCTCGGGAGTCAGGCGAAGCTTGAGAACGATAACCGGAGTGTCAACGTGAAGCGTGGTATGCGAAGAAAGGCCTCGATGGGCTGGCGTCCCGGTGTCCCACCGCTCGGCTACATAAGTGACAAGGATGGTCTCAAAGGAGAGAAACGGGTCTTCCTCGATCCCGTCCGGGCTCCGATGATCCGGGAAATGTTCGAACGCGTCGCGAACGGCGAAAGCGGACGGATGATCTACCGCTGGCTTATAGGAGAAAACTTCACCACAAGAAGCGGCAAGAAAGTCACGCTCAGCACCATCTATCTCATGCTCCGCAATCCGTACTACGCCGGAAAATTCGAATATCCGGTCGGGAGCGGAATCTGGTACGATGTCGGACACGAATCCATAGTCCCACAGGGAGTCTTCGACGAAGTCCAGATCCAGCTCACCGTCGCTCCGAAATCCAAACCCGGCACCAAGGAATTCGAATTCACGAGAATCCTCAAATGTGGTGCGTGTGGATCAGGAGTGACCGCCGAGGAAAAGTTCAAACGACTCAAAAACGGAAAGGTGCTCCGATACGTGTACTACCACTGCACGCGGTCACGAGACCTCTCCTGCAAGGAACCATACATCCGGGAAGAAGATCTCCTCGACCAACTCATCACCATCGTCAAGGAAGTGCCGATCAAGTCAGTCTACGCGAAAGAAAAGCTCCAACGTGAAGTCGCCCGATACCGGAACTTAACTGAAACCATCCTCAAACGAAAATCACCGGAAACCAAACTACCGAAAGTGGACTTCCGGGACTACGCCCGATACGTGCTCCGTGAGGGTACGAAAGAAGAAAAGCGCGAGATATTGTCCTGCCTCAAGACAACCCTCATGCTTCAGAATCAGACGGTGACGATCACTTAGTAGTACTGACGAATGTACTCATATGCCCGATCAAAGAGTGTGTCCTCTTTATGGAGAGCATACTTAAACAGCGTCTTACGAAGCGCCTGCTTCACTTCTCGTTCCCCTGCTGCCGTACTCTGCCATCCTTGAAATCGAACAATTTTTACAATCTCATCTATATCGCTCACGATGCGTTCCACAATGGCTGGAGTTTTATCGGTCTTCATCTCCAAAAACAACTCCGTTAATGCTGATTTCGCAACATCTCTATTCTCTGGAGTTTCTACTTCCTTCTCAGCAGCGACTGTTTCTTTGGCAATCTCGATCAACTGCTTCAAAAACTCAACGCTATTGATCAATCCTCGTTCTGCTTTGTCTCGCAGCTCTTCAAGACGTTTTCCAAGCTCAACAAATCGAGGGTCGTGCTGATGCTTAGCAAGACGCTTCCCTAACTCCATGATAATAGTCACTGTTTTCTTCTTGTCGGCCTTTTGCATCAGATCTTCAATCACTTCCGCATCCAAGACAATCTTTTCAAGATTATCGTTGACCTTTTCAACCTGAATATGCTCGTGAATCAGCTTCATCGTCTGAGCGCCAAGCGCATGCCACAGAAGCCGTCCTGTATCACTCGAAGCTGGTCGAACTGATTCATATACCTGTGAAAGCCAAGTGTAATCTTTCTGGAATGAATCAAGAATTGGATCCGGGGAAAGCGTTTCCCACATATGAGAAAGTCCGTCAAAGTCAGCCGCAAAGGCATCACGCTTTTCATCCGTGTTCAAACAATCCTGAGCCAATAGGAGCCCCTCGTATCCACCAACCGATCGATCAATTCCGTAGAAGTGCGACAAACACTTATCGACAGCTTCTTTGAACTTTTCCTTCAGTTCATTGATATTCGTAATCACTCTTCGCACACTGGCATCGTCAAACTCAAGTGCTTTAGCCACGTCATCAAATACACCGTAATAATCAACTATCAAGCCATGCGACTTATCCTTATACACCCGGTTCGTTCGGCAGATTGCCTGAAGCAGGTTGTGATCTTTGATGGATTTATCCAAGTACATGCATTGCAGTATTGGCGCATCAAAACCAGTAAGCAACTTCGCAGTCACAATCAAAAACTTGAGCGGATGTTCAGGATTACGAAAATCATCAAGCAGTCGTTCCTGAGTATCTTTTGTCATCTCATATTTCTGCTTCAGCACCGAGTCTGCTTCTCCCTTTCCGCCAGTCGAAATCACGACAGCACTCGCCTCAGGAGAAATAACCTTATTTAATTCCTGCTTATACTGATCGCAAGCAAAACGGTCTGGTGTCACAATAAGCGCCTTGAATCCATATGGGTCTACCTTTTTGTTGAAGTGCTTCACAATATCCGCGACGATCATCCGCACACGGGCCGGAGACTTGAGAAAGGCTGACATTTTTGCGGCCTTCTTTACTAAGTTCGCACGATCCGTTTCATTGAACTCCCCTGTCATTAGCTCAAACTCAGCATCAATCAACTCTCGCTCAACATGAATATCCAAAAGGCGGGGTTCAAAGTGAAGCGGCAATGTTGCCCTGTCTCGAAGCGAATCCTGAAAAGAATACCGAGTCATATACCCACCTTCGTCTTCATCAGCTCCAAATGCCCAAAAGGTATTGCGTTCCGATTTATTGATCGGCGTTCCCGTAAGACCAAAGAGAAATGCGTTTGGCAATGCGGCGCGCATCTTACGACCCAGATCACCCTCTTGTGTCCGATGCGCTTCATCCACAAGCGCGATGATATTTTCTCTGTCATTCAGCACACCATCAGCTTCAGCAAACTTAAAAATGGTCGTGATAATAATTTTGCGGGTATCCTTGCTCAAAAGATCCTGGAGTTCCGCCCGACTATTTGTCGGCACAACATTAGGAATATCGCTTGCATTAAACGTTCCGTTGATCTGCGTATCCAAATCTTCACGATCCACGATAATAAGCACGGTCGGACTCTTGAGCTCCTGTGAACGACGAAGTTTTTGCGCAGCAAAAACCATGAGAAACGACTTTCCAGACCCTTGGAAATGCCAGATAAGACCCTTCTTTACCCGACCCTCCTTCACACGCTTCACGATCAAATTTGCTCCTTCATACTGCTGAAATCTTGCAATAATCTTGATGCGCTGTTTCCGCTTATCCGTTGCAAACAGCGTGAAGTTTTCCAGCATGTCCAAAATAACAGCTGGCGAGAGAAGGCCGGAAAGTGCCTGCTTTATTTCCGTTAAACCCGAATTAGCACCGACAATACGCCACGGGCCCCAGAGTTCAAGCGGCATTCGCACTGATCCGTAGCGAAATGTTTTCCCCTCAGTCGCAAAGGAAAACACATTCGGAACAAACAGCTGTGAAATGGTATTCTCGTAATCATCATGAATATCGATTGCTCCATCCAGCCATGAAATAGATGGTCGCACTGGAGTTTTGAATTCTCCAACCACAAGCGGAATGCCGTTAACCAAAAGCACCATATCCGGACGCTTTTCAACGGCCGCACGAACCGAGTATTGATTCGTCGCAATCAAAGAGTTATTTTCCGGATGTTCAAAATCAAAGAAACGGACAGAAACATGTTCATTGTTTTCGCCAAACGGCATCGTTTTCTCTCCTTTAAGCCAAGCAGAAAATTCCTCATTGGCACGCACTAATCCGGAATGTTGCACCGAAATCAGGATCGCACGGAGTTTGTAGATCACTTCATCGGCCTTGTTCGGATCTTCGGCAATTTCTGGATTGAGTCGAACCAAAGCATCCTTGAGCAATGGCTCAACCAAAATATCTGTTACTTCGCGCTTAAGTTGCATCGCCGGAACATATTGCCACTTTCCTGATCCAGCCAGAAGCACTCCGTCCGATGCGCGATAATTTGGATTTTTGAGATCTTCCAAACTTGCACCAGTTAACTCATGTAAGACAAAATGCTCAGTCGTGTTTTGCTCATTAAATGCCATATCTTTAGAAAATCGAATTGATTAAAGACTGTCTGAGATTTCTCGTAGACTGAAAAAATGACTCTTGCCGCTTCTTTTCTATCCAAATTTTGTGACATTTATTTCCAAGTTTTTCCCGCTCACCCTCGGATGGAAGATAGATTTTGAAATTTTCCAAAAACTTTGTAGGAACACGTTTTTGTCCGGCACTTCCCGTCATGTGACGCTCCGCCATTTTTCTAAAAAATGGCATCTTCGTTAGGTAGTAGATATAGAACAAATCCGATTCTTTTTTCGGGCGTAAGACATGAAATTCAGTACTACCAATTCCTACAATACTTTTTAGACCCTGCACAATAGCACCCTTACCATTCTCCATACATGGAGTTATTTTTGCAAAAAGAATATCACCATTTTGAAAGAAAGTAAGTGCTGTTTTATTTTTTTGAAAATCCTTTGTTTGACCTAATGCAAGTTCACCATCTTCACTAACGGCATCCATTGGTATGAAATCAACATCCCCCTCAAAACTTTTTAGGCTCTTTGGGATCAAAGGATTGATATGGGCAATGTGACTTAAGCCAGCTTCCTTGGAATGAGAATTTTGATAGCTATTCAAAAAGATGCTCTGCAATGTTGTGTCTAGTTTCTCGATAGCATCAATTGTATTTTCCTCCGTCTCATCCACTGTCCAAAGAAGCTCAGCAAGTTTTTTCTGCATTTCCATCGGAGGAATCTTAAATTCTTCCTTTGCAAGAGTCTTCCAGTTTATTGTCGGTGAAAGAGAACCAACAGAAATTGCAATAGCCCTACTCATGAAATAATTAGAATTTAAGAAAAATGGGAAAAATGATAGATCAATAACATCAGGCTTCGCACGTAAAACCATCGCATGCGCCGAGCATATACCATCAAATGGAGCAACTGCAGCTCGTTTAAGATAAGCATTTCTCTTTCCGAAGATAATATCGCCATTTTTCATTCTCAACTTTTCCCCCTTAAGACGAATCGGAGTGCCCCATCGACGAATATGTATTGAGCCAGAATCAAGGTGCTCTAATCCGATATATCTTTCGCTATCTTCCGGAGTTGGTTGCGCTTTTTCGGTAATATGTTCTGCGATATCACCAAACCGCACCACATTCCATGTGGATTTATCAAGGTCAATTAAGTCTTGAATTTTTGACTTCAATGCATTCATATAAACAACTTCAAAATATCAAACTTTTGAATTCTTTATCTTTACAAGAGATACGCCAAATCCTAAGTTAATTAAATCTTTCATTACGTGCATTAATGTCAATTTGCTGAAAAATGGCAAATCAAAATCTCGATTAGACTTACTAATCACGCCAAAAATAACGATGTATTTCTCTCCGCTTGAATCGTTTGGCCTCTTTGTTAGATCGCTAATTTTGAAAGCCTGCTCTAAGATATTGTTAATTTTCTTGCGAGAATCGAAATCAAATAAAAGATTTGCAGAAACATATCCCTGGTTGAACAGATGGCTCAAAACCGCCGAGCCAGAATATCTTTTTACATGAATCATCTGTCTTTGTTTCGTGTAGACGTCGCAAAACTCAAACTTGCTTCTCCCTTCAATCTGAACTTCTTTTTTATCAAGACACAGCGCACCATTAGCGATTGCCAAATCATTATTATATGCATTCTCATCGCTATGATTGTAGTCAATAAAATTGATGCCGAGCGTTTCATTAGGTACAGATCGATAATAACCATTTACTGACTGGACCAAATCATTTCTTACCGCATACCATTTTCCTCCAGTCAAAAAATAGGTTTCACTATCAATTGAGTATTCAAAATATATACATTCGTAAACCCTCCAATGATCCTGCTGATATTCATTCGACTGCGAAAAACGGTATACGCTGTTATTTTCAAGATCAAAAAGATTAACAATATCCTTATTGAGATACTGCTTAAAAGAGAGGATGTGAATATCATCCAGTAATTGCTCGTCTCTTTTTTTCTGTGAGTACTTAAACCCCCCATGATCTGCCCAATCCAGTATCTCAGGGACCGTGAGCCACATTTTCTCTGGAGATTCTTTATTGATTTCATCAATCAATTTCGAGTTCAAATCATCTACCTTCGATGGATCAGAAATTTCATGAAGCGCATCAACCCAAGGAAAGCTGGCGACATAGTCTTTCTTTCCAAATTGATCCAGGAAAGTTTCAAGATAGCTTGGAACATCCTCAAGATTGCATTTAATAGATGCTCGAAGAGAGTCCTTTCCCGCCAACACCTTCCCAAATGACTCATCTCTTGATTCACCAGCTACGCTTCTCACTAAATCTTTTTCTACATCAAATCCAAAGTTATCACTTGCAACTGGTCGAGAAGACTGTATGCGCGTTTGAATTCCTTCGGATTCTAATGTTTTGGTATCTATGCTTCTTATGGAATCTTCTTTGACGGAGTTCAATGTGACCACAAGACCAAAACGCTCTTCAGCCACCCCTCTTTGAAGTAAATGTCTACCTGCCGGGCCAAATGTTAATGCAAAATAACGATCTCTTATTCTTATCAATAGTACTGCCGAAGCTGCCGAACTTGGTGAAAATATCTCATCTATACCATAACCACTAAACAATCTTGCCCAGCGAGGACTTGGTGAAAAAGTTGATTTATGAAAAAGTTTCCCCACGCCAACTATATCTTTTTCATCTAATCCATCATTAACAATATCGCTTTCGTTAATGAAAGATGACTTTATCAAATGAATAGTAAGCGTGTGAGTTTTCTTAATCATATATCTCTTTTCAAAACCTCAAACAATTCTTCCGTGCTCTTTTTTAATTCTTCACTCCCCTCAATCCAATCAGCAACGACCTCAGAAAGTTTCTTGGATTTGGCACCATTGTCATTTGAAGAAATATAAAGAGAAATATTCAAATTGGCATTATTTTCCAAAAGTTCCTTATTGGTCAGTACGCGCGCAAAACCATCGACATCCTTGAAATCCTTGTACGTCTCGTACATTTTTTGAATGTGCTTTTCATCAAGATAGGACGTTGCATTTTCTCGTGTTACTTCGCTCACTGCGTTTATAAACAAAACCTTTCCTTTTCTTGCTTTTGGTTTATTGAGATTGGTCACAAGCAGACAGGCTTCCATCGGGGAATTGTAAAACAGGTTCGGACCAAGACCGATCACCGCCTCCACAACATCATCCTGAAGCATCCTCTCGCGAAAGACTTTCTCAGAATCACGGAATAGCACGCCATGCGGCCAAAGCACGATACTTCGACCATTCTTCGAATCAAGACTCTTCAAAATATGCTGTTGGAAAGCATAATCAGCACATCCTTGCGGGGGCGTACCGTACATATTGCGCCCGTACGGATCATTCATCCATGCTTCACGGTTCCAACGCTTTATGGAATACGGCGGATTCGCAAGAATAATGTTGAATGTCTTAAGTTTGTCGTTTTCAATGAATTTCGGGTCAGAAAGCGTATTGCCGCGAACTATATGAAAATCCTCAATGCCATGGAGAAACATGTTCATCCGAGCAATAGAGGACGTCATGAGGTTGAGCTCCTGACCATAAAGCTTCAGTGTACGATACTCTTTACTTCGTTCCTTGAGATGATTGACGCAATTAAGAAGCAACCCTCCCGATCCGCAGGTAGGATCATAGACACTTTCTCCTGGTTTAGGGTCCATGATAAGTGTCATGAGATGGACAACGGTGCGGTTGGTATAAAATTCCGCCGCTGTATGTCCGCTATCATCGGCAAATTTCTTAATGAGAAACTCATATGCCACACCCAATTCATCATTGGGCACATTAGCAATACTCAAATTCTCTTCGGAAAAATGTTCCAGAAGATTAATGAGGGTCTCGTCAGAAAGTCGATCCTTGTTGGTCCATGAGGCATCACCAAAAATACCGTACAGTTTATCTTGGTTGGCTTTTTCAATCTTACGGAGTGCTATCTGAAGCGCTTGTCCGACATTAACCGTTACTTGTCGAACATCCCTCCAGTGAGCGCCTCTTGGAACTAGGAATCGGTGATTTTCTGGGAAATCACCACCTGTTTCCTTGAGCGCAGTTTCTCGCTCCTCGTCATAGACATCACAAATACGTTTAAAGAAAAGCAACGGAAATATATACTGCTTATAATCACCAGCATCGATAACGCCCCGCAAGAGCGTTGCCGCTCCCCAGAGATACTTTTCCAAATCTTGTAGCTTGATAGCCATACCTTTTAGAGCAATGAAAATTCTTTCAGAAGACCTTTTAGTTTTTCTTCGGACTCCCATGTTGCTTTGAGCGATTCCTGCAAATCTCTCGCTGCTTCCTCCATAGATGGAAGATTGTTTTCGATTTTCTTTTCGACGTACAACGGGATATTAAGGTTGAAATCATTGGCCTTAATATCTTTCAGTGTTGCCACCTTTACATGATTCTCAACATTCTTAAAATCAGAATACCAGCGATAAATTGTATCAACATGCTCCTTATCAAGATAATTCTGAGCCCGTCCGATTCGAACCTGGTCAGAAGCATCGATAAAGAGTACTTTGTTCTCTTTTTTATCTGGCTTGTTGGCACGGAAAATAAGTACACAAGCCGCTAGCGATGCCCCATAGAAAATGTTCGAGCCCAAACCAATCACGGCTTCGAGAACATCCATTTCAAGAAGTTTCTTGCGAATCTCCCCTTCTTTCCCTTTGCGAAAGAGTGCCCCATGCGGAAGTACCACAGCAATACGCCCATGTGGATAGGCCATGGATTTCACCATATGCTGAACCCAAGCCAAATCGCCGTTTCCCGTTGGCGGAACCCCAGCAAAGTTTCTTCCGTATGGATCGTTCATCCACAAATCATCACCCCACTTTTTGAGTGAAAATGGTGGATTAGCAATGACACAGTCAAATGTTGCAAGAGTGTCTCCGTCATAGAAGGCCGGACTTCGAAGCGTATCTCCTCGGACGATATGAAAATCCTCGACGCCATGCAGAAACATGTTCATCCGAGCAATAGATGAGGTGGTAAGGTTCTTCTCTTGACCGTATATCTTGAGCGTCCGCGCATCTTTGCCCTGAGACTGCAGCCGGTCCACACATTCAAGCAACATCCCGCCCGTTCCGCAAGCAGGATCATAGACGGCTTCGCCTTGCTTCGGGTCGATAATGAGTCCCATCAAATGAACAACGGATCGAGGGGTGTAAAACTCCCCCGCTTTTTTGTTAGTGAGATCAGCGAATTTCTTGATCAGATACTCATACGCTTGACCAAGCATATCAAGGTCAACCGTGCCATTTGCCAGCTTGTACTGAGAAAAATGCTCTATCAACTCGATCAAAAGGCTGTCGGGCAATTTCTCTTTGTTTGTCCATTGAGCATCACCAAAAATACCGTAAAGTTTTTCTTGGTTTGCTTTCTCGATTTCACGGAAGGCATACAGCAACTTTGCCCCAACGTTTTTCGTTGTCGCGCGAACGTCATTCCAATGGCATCCATCAGGTATTCTAAACCGGTGAAATTCAGGAAGCTCCGCATAACTCACATCTCCCTTTGATTCTTCAAGGGCTTTTTTATATTCATCGTCGTAGACGTCAGAGAGACGCTTGAAAAAAAGAATTGGAAAAATATAGACCTTAAAATCAGCCGCATCAACTGGACCCTTTAGAATCCACGCAGCTTTTGCAAGATGTTGTTCGAGTTCGGGTAGTGTAAGTTTCATATTATTTCTATTTCACCAAATCATCTATCGAAACCTCAAGTGCATCCGCAATTTTCTTTGCTGTTTTGATAGTAGGATTCGGGATACCACCTGCTTCTATCTTGGTAATAGTGTAGAACGATAGATTTGCCTTTTTAGATAAAATATCCTGGGAAATACCTACTCTATTTCGGTATTTCTTAACGTTTTCACCTATTTTTATCTTCACCTCCTTTGGCATAATTGAGTATAACTATACTACTTACTATAATAATATGTATAGTTATACTCGTCAAATTACAAAAGTATCAAAAAACACTCCCTAAATTGAGAGTGTTTTTGAGATTTCTTCTGTAAATTTCCCTGCTATCGGCACCCATTCCTCCGCCGGATAGCTTGGTCTGATTTCCCGATAGTTTTCCGGGATTTCGAATCCGGCATTTTCGGCTATCATCTTCAGGGTATCGGCCGATTTCGAATCATCTTTCGCAAGCCATTCGAAGTTGAGGCTCAAGCGACCATCGCTGGAAACCGTGAAGAGCGACTTTTTGTTGGATTTCAGAAAGATCGGACTGAATGAGGCATATCGCCCGGTGCCGAAATTGACCTGATCGGCTCGTTCTTTGCAGAAATCATAGACTTTCTGAAATGATTGGAATGACTCCGTCGAATAGTTTTCCTTGAAATTCTGAATGAGGCTTGATTCGTCCCACTTACGTCTCTCCGAAGTCGAGCTTGCGACATTGATATCCTTTTTCACTTCCGCTCCATAGATCTTCGGGATCATGATCTCGTACTCGCCGTGCTTGTAGTATTCGAGCTCGACCGCATAGACGTCGAATTGGCTGTTCTGATTGACGTAGAGAATAAGATCACGGAGCCGGTCTTCGAGCTTGTCCATAAGAACAACAAACTTGAATTTCCCCTCATCGAGGCTTCTTTTTGCGTTTTCCACGAGTCGCTCCGATTCCTCGTCGGAAAGCTCGAAGAAATCCTGGATTTTCTCATTGGCCGTGACACCGAAGACTTTCTTGGTGTGATTGTCGAGAATGTTGATGAATTCGCCGAAATCGTTGGAATGTTTCCAAAGAGCGGCTCCGTAGTCGAGCGCCTGGGCGATCACCGTGCGCTTGTCGGGATTCTTGTAGAGCTTGGTCTCGACGATATACAGATCGCCGTCGCGGTCGATGCCGATCGCGTCGATCGGACCGCTGTTGGTCGGGAACTCCCTCGCGAGGATGAGGAGCCTGACGTTTTCCTTGAGTTGAGCGAGAGGGATGCTCTCCGGATTCTGGTAGATGTACTGCTGAAGATAATCCTCCCTGTCGAAGGACGACTTCTCGACCGAAACGGCCTTCTCGCCGTTCCGGGAAATGATGATGGACATAGTTTTTTTACCTTGGACGGATTTAGATTTGAGCCGGTTCGGGAAACACAAAGCCCCGCACCAGCTCGGCAGGCTTTCGCCCACACATATCCGTTTCCAGATATGACCGTCCAAGGCTTGCTGATACGGGGTTCAGTGCCTTGGACGGATTTAAGACCATATCCTGAAGACTTTTGCAGTCTTCAGGGGTTAGATCGATTCAGTTGTTAAGGTAATTATACTCCGAGATAGCCTCGCTATCAAGCCACACTTTAGCTTACATTTCGGATCTTGCGAAGGGGGCTTGCGAGGTTCGAATCCGACTACGGGCCGGCGGTCGGAATTCTGGCGAAAACAAAAACACGACTCCAAAGAATCGTGTTTTTGTTCGATTTGCCCATACTGGGGCTTTTCTCAAGTTTTCTGCCCGAAGGGGAACCGGTCGCTTGAGAAATACTGATGTTGGCTCCGACGACAGGATTCGAACCTGTGACCAAGTGATTAACAGTCACCTGCTCTACCGCTGAGCTACGTCGGAATGTCTTAATACCATCACACTGTATCTCAAAAACCCTTCTCTGGCAAGACTGATGGCTCACAATAACCATGGTTAAGAGATATTCCCCCTTCTCGGTCACCTGAGAGCCGCTTATTTCTTCAGATTCTTCACCATATCATCAACCGACTGATTTTTTGGTTTCAGAGCCTCTTCAAACTTTTTTACTTTCTCAGCCCGAGAAGCGTCTCCTTTGTAGTGTTCGACATACGCCTGCGCGACTTGGGCTGCCTCCGCGGATTTACCAGTTTTGATCAGTGCCACAGCATAGTTGTACCAGACCTCTCCGAGCTCGGGAGTGAATTGATACACCGGTCCAAGTAAATCTGCCACTTCCTGATAATTCTCTTCTCGTATATATATATTCGCCAGATTATAACGAGCCGGAAAGACATACGGATTCTTTTCGAGCACCTGCCGCAAGTACCGCTTGGCTGCAAACGCATCATCATGCTTGCTTCGAAGCGCAGCCAGAGCGACTAGTGTGGCAAGAGAATCTTCTTGGCGTTCCAAAGAACGAACCAAAAATTCCTCTGCCCGGGTGTCATCGCCCGACTCCAAAAATCGTGAAGCCTCAAAAAAATCCGGGTCATATCGTGGCGGTACTTCTGTATCTTTGACAAAACGATCAAACGCCACCCGAGCCTCTTCGGGCGAGAGCGCTTGCATGTGCTTGAGTATCTGTACCTCCGCATAGTTACCCAAATCATCGGGACGAATCGTAATCAAACGCTGTATCAGCGCCTCAGCCTCATCATATTGTCCTCTCTTGAGTACGATATGGGCCAGGTTTCGATACGCCCACGCATATTCATCATCATCCGCAATCGCATCTCGAAAATACCGCTCTGCTTTTTCAGTATCACCATGATTCAAATACCAATACCCAATGTTATGATACGCATCCGCAAAACTGAGGTGTTTGAAAATAGAAAGCGGCAGAAGGACGAGCAGACAAACCCCCGCACCAATACCGAGAAGACCTCTCACACCTTCCATCGAACGCTCACGAAATCGCTCCCACAAAAATACTATCCCACCCGCTGAAAAAAGAAGGAGAAAAGGTATCAATGGCATCCGATAGCGTGAGTTAATCGTCGTCATCAGGAGTACTGCGACATACGCCCCGAAACACAATACCAGTATCAGACGTGCCCGACGAAAACGAGCTAGTGCGTCTTTATCCTTCTCCCCAAAAATCACACGCTCAAATGTCCGAGAAAAAAGTGCAGCGAGTCCAATCCCACCACAAATGATCACAAGAAAATACCCGGGCAATACCCATAGAAATGGAATCTGCGAACGGTAAAAAGCATAGCTGTAATTATCACTGTATTCCCGATAATTCAACAGAAGGAGTATTTTGTAGCCAATATTTGAGACGAAATGTCCTGGCGACGCGGTGATTTCCGCCAAGGATTTCCGTATCCAAAATTGTGAGACCTGAGAAGGAAGCAGTTCTTTCCCTTCGTATGCTTCCGCCATACCGACAGCATCTGATTCTTCATATCGAGGATGCGGGCGAAGAAAGTCTGGGACGCGCGCGGTCGAGCCATCTCCGCCCCACCAATTCCCCTGATACAATACCAGCCCAATGGAATAGTTTGTCAGCACCCTGTCATGCCCGACGACAAAGTTCCGAAGGGTAATCGGGAGAATACAGAGAAGCATTCCCGCAAGAAAACAAGCGGAGAAAAACCATTTGTCTCTCTGTTCCCAACCACGAGAGAAAACGAAAATCAGCATCAAAACAACGGGGGCAAAAATAATCGTATTCCCCTTAATCAACCCGATACAGCCAAGCACGATGCCCATCAGAAAAAAAGACCAGCGCTTTGGTTTTTCGAAAACCGAAAAAAGCATGAGGAGAAAGAGAGGGAGACTGTATACTTCGAGACTCGTCTTCAGAAAGAGTCCCTCGTAAAATACAAACGGACCATACAGCGCCGCCAAAAGTCCGGCTACCATACCAATAGGCTTTGTCAGCATGCGCTTGCCCACCCAAAAGAGCAGGACCGGAAACAAAGCTCCCAGTAGAAATTGAAATCCAAGAACCACAGAGGAGAAAAAAGACTCACCAAATATCTTCAGAAAAACCGCCAGAAAATACGCGTAAAACGGCTCGGTAAAAAAGACTTTGTCACCCATCCAACCATGATTCACTATAGTCCGTGCCCACTCAAGATAGTATTCCGCGTCGAGCATCGGCAATCGCAAGGTCTCATCACGTACCAAAAAAGATACGTATGCCAGACGAGTAGTGGCAGCCAGCCCAATCAAAGTAAACACAAACTTCTTTTCGGAAGACAAAAGACCATGCAAAATATTCCTCACCTTGGGCCACCAAGCCACACGAGAGACATGACGCGCGGCAGGACTTTCTTTTCCAAGTAAAACCCTTGCTTCCTTACGGCTGAGCGCAAATTTATCCTGAAGATCTCTTTCTGTTGCGCGGGGATGATTCTCAAGAAATTTCCGTATTTTCTCGCTTCGACGCATAGACCAAAAATGAGAGAAACTTAGTAATCTCGCAGTTTTTTCAGACTAGCGTGTTCACGAATTTTCTCCAGAGCCTTCGCCTCAATCTGACGAATACGTTCGCGCGTCACACCAAACTCCTGCCCCACTTCTTCCAGTGTATGCGTCACACCATCCTCAAGTCCAAAACGAATACGCAGAATTTTTTGTTCGCGCGGTGTCAATTCACCCAGGATATCCGAGATATGCTGCTTCAACAGTTTCCGTGAAGCCGACTGATGCGGCATAATCGTTTCGGTATCTTCAATAAAATCTCCCAAGACAGAATCATCTTCACTATCACCGACACTCGTCTCCAAAGAAACCGTCTCCTGGGAAATCTTTTGGATGTGGCGAATCTTCTCAACTTCGATATTCATTTCCGCCGCGATTTCCTCTGCCAATGGTTCACGTCCAAGCTCCTGCACCAAACGACGCGTCACCTGAGCGTATTTATTGATGGTTTCCACCATGTGAACCGGAATACGAATCGTGCGAGACTGATCAGCTAATGCGCGAGTGATCGCCTGACGAATCCACCACGTCGCGTATGTCGAAAACTTAAATCCTTTCTGATAATCAAATTTCTCAACGGCACGGAAAAGACCAATATTCCCCTCCTGAATCAAATCCAGCAAAGAGAGATTATGCGAACGCCCGACATATTTCTTCGCAATCGAAACTACCAAACGAAGGTTGGCTTCGGTGAGGCGTTGCTTGGCGTTCAGATCGCCTTTCTCAATCGCCTTAGCGAGCTTGACTTCTTCTTCACCAGTCAACAGCGCTACTCGGCCAATTTCTTTGAGATACATCTGCACCAAGTCAGCTGAGACCTCGTCCTCACCCATATCAATCAGACGCGCCTTAATCTTGGCCGCCTCCTTATCACTCGCGCTAAACTTCTCGCCCTCCTTGACGGTCTCGATCTTCAGAATTTCTTCCGATCCGATAATCCGTATTCCTCCATTTTCCAATCTTTCATACAAAAGCTCCAATCCTTCGAGATCCTGTTCGACATCTGGCAAGATATGAATAATCTCATCCTCCGTAACAAAACCACGCTGTTTTCCACGAAGCAGAAGTTCCTCTACCGCATTCTTCTGTGCGGTCGCCTTCACCTCCTGTTTTGGCGAGAGAGTCTTTTTGTGGTCCAATTTTTTCGCAACCGGCTTTACCTTGGTCTTGTGTGCTTTCTCCGTCTTCGCTCCTGATTTTTTGATCGGCTTTGCCGCTGGCTTTTGTTTCTTCATCACTGGCTTGCGAACTTCTTTCACCTTCTTTGTAGGAGATTTTTTCACGGGAGCCGCTGATTTTTTTGCTCCTTTCTTCGGAAGCGCTTTTGGGGATACTTTCACGATTTTTTTCTTATGAATGACTTGCTTGTTCTTTACGGATGTTTTAGTGGCTTTCTTCAGCGGTTTTTTTGCCACCGACTTTGCTGGCTTTATCGGCTTCTTTATTCCCTTTTTGACCACCTTCTTTGAAGTCTTCTTCTGTATCATATATATCCACCTTAAATTGGCTTATACAAAAAATGTGAAAAAATACTTCCTCCTCCACCCACAGAAATGACCGACTCGGAC
>WBZQ01000339.1_pt1 | contig 39050 bp, 51 predicted proteins | sample 5204251 | NCBI WGS metagenome assembly WBZQ01 (sample SAMN12412402, study PRJNA552823) | activated sludge metagenome | isolation source: activated sludge from nitrification reactor of wastewater treatment plant... | place: USA: Virginia | collected 2017-09 | reverse complement strand
GGACTCTCACCCGCAGCACGCACGCGCGTTTCGCCTGGCGTCAACGGTGACCTGTTTTATGACCAGCCGGGTAAAAACTACTTCACGTGATCCCGTAACCACCTATGCCAGAAAAGTCGTCGAAGGAAAAATCCTAACAGGCCAGCCGGTCAGGCAAGCCTGCCAGCGACACCTAGATGACCTTGATCAAGCCGCCTCGCGCGGCTTTTTTTTCGACCTGGAAAAGGTAACCCGCGCGATAGGGTTTTACCGGGACGTGTTACGCCTCAATGGCGGCGAATACGAAGGTAAAGAATACGTACTGCTAGACTGGCAAGCATTCATCGTTGGAAGTGTGTTTGGCTGGGTCGACGCGCAAGGCATGCGCCGGTTTCGCATTCTCTATATCGAAACCGCAAAGGGCAGCGGAAAATCACCGCTGCTAGCAGGCATTGGCCTATATGGACTTGTTGCCGATGGTGAGCAACGCGCCGAAATATACGCGGCCGCCACGAAAAAAGACCAGGCCATGATCCTGTTTCGCGATGCCGTCGCCATGGTGAACCAATCGCCGTTACTCTCGAACGTCCTGAAAAAGAGCGGGCGCGGCGATGACGCCTGGAAGATTCAGTATGAAAAAAATTCCAGCTTCTTCAAGCCGATCTCATCGGACGAAGGCCAATCAGGACCGCGTCCCCACATCGGCCTGATCGACGAAGTACACGAACACAAAACAGCGCACGTCATCGACATGATGCGCGCCGGGTTCAAGTTCCGCACGCAACCCATGATCGCCATGATCACCAATAGCGGATCGGACAAAAAGACCCCGTGCGGTGTGTACCACGATTACGCGCTCGAAATCGTATCGGGAACGCGCCGCGATGATGAGTTGTTCGCTTACGTGTGCTCACTCGATGAAGGCGACGAGCCGTTCAAAGATGAAAAGTGCTGGCACAAAGTAAACCCCAGTTTGCGCTATGGCGTGCCCACGAAAAAATACATTCGCGGGCAAGTCAAAGACGCAAAGGGCATGCCCAGCAAAGAGGCTATTGTCCGCAGGCTCAATTTCTGCCAATGGACCGAAGCATCCAACCCGTGGATATCACGCGAAATATGGATGAATGCGCGCATGACCTACGACTGGCGCGACCTCCGAGGCCGCCGCGCGTATGGTGGACTTGATCTCGGATCAACCACCGACCTTACAGGCCTGGTGTTGTGGATAGAACCCATCGAACAAGGCGAACCGTGGCGTATCGTCCCGTTCGCCTGGCTACCCGATGAAGGGCTAGGGCGCAAAGAAGAAATCGACCGAGTGCCTTATTTCGCATGGAAAACCGCAGGGCTATTAGAAACCACACCGGGCAAAGCGATCAGCAAGCGCATTGTGCTGCAAAGACTTGTTGAACTGCAGGATTGCTTCGACATTCAATGCATCGCCTATGACGAGTGGCGCATGCAGGATTTAATACAAATGGCATCCGATGACGGTTACACGTTGCCGGAACTGTTCCCGTTTAGGCAGGGCTATAAAAGCATGAGTCCAGCACTCGAGATGTTCGAAACAGCGCTGTTAAATGGTGAAGTGGTACACAACGGCCACCCCATCATGACCATGTGCGCCGCCAATGCTGTCACCGCGCAAGATCAAGCCGGTAACCGCAAGCTCGACAAACTCAAGGCAACAGGCCGCATCGACTTAATGGTCGCCGCCGTGATGGGCGCAGGTGTTGCGCTGACAAACAAACTCGAAATTCAACCCGAACCTGGAATCGTATTTCTGTGAATAACTGGGAAGCCATCCAAGCCAAAGCAAAGGAACCTGGCAGCACCGTTCTGAACAAATGGCTCGCGGAGCGTAACGCCGTCAAGAATGCCGGTAACACATTCCCATTATCCAGTGGCACCCGTGGCAGTGAATTATACGAGTGGATGACCGGCGGGCTATCCAGTGCAGGCATGGCGGTAAATGAACACACCGTTAGGCAGATCACCGCAGTTAATGCCTGTGTGGGCTTGATCGGCGGCGCGATTGCCAGCATGCCGCTGCACTCGTTCGAGACGGTCAATGACGATGAGCGCAAACGGTTTCGCGACGATGTGACCTACATGCTGAATGAGTCGCCGATGCCCAACTGGGTGGCCTCCGCATTCTGGGAATATGTCATGCAGTCCAAGCTGCTGCACGGCGATGCCTTCTGCCGCATCCATCGTGCCAGCCCGATGTCACCCAAAGTTGCCGGGTTTGAACCGATCCATCCGCGCAGCATGGTCAGTATCGACAAAGACGGCATGATGTTGGTTTATACCTATACCGATGAGAACGGCAAATACATCACCGTCGACCAGGGCGATATGCTGCACTTCCCGAGCATCGGCTTCGATGGCCGCCGCAGCCCATCGGCTTTGAGCTATGGCCTGCGCAATGCCGCCGGAACTGCACTGGCAGCCAATGAACACAGCGCAAGGTTTTTCTCGAATGGCGCGCGTCCGGATTATTTCCTGACCACCGATGCCACGCTCAAAGAAGAAAACATCGAGATGATGCGCAAGCAATTGAGAGACAAATACGGCGGCCCGGCAAATGCACACCTGCCCGGCATACTCCATGGCGGCCTCAAAGTCACCACGATATCGATGCCCAATGAGGACGCGCAACTCTTAGAAACCCGTGGATTCCAGGTTGAAGAAATCGCCCGCGCATTCAACGTGCCGCCATTTCTGATCGGTCATAACGAAAAGACAACTTCATTCGGCCAGGGCATCGAGGAAATGGGGCGCATGTTCGTGCAATACACATTACTCAGACACTTAAACCCGATCCGCCAGGAAGTCACCCGCAAAGTATACGGTCGCGGTAACAAATTCGTAGAACACAACACCGCAGCGCTCGAACGCGGTGATCTAAAAACCCGATTCGAAGCCTACCGCGTTGCCATCGGCCGCGCCGGTGAACCCGGATTCATGACCATCAACCAGGCCCGCAAGCTTGAAAACTGGCCTGCTATCGATGGTGGCGATTCTTTAAACAACGGAGGTAATCATGCCGACACAACTACTCAAACTGCTGGCCGATAATCGCGGCAAAGGCTCGTTTCGCGCCGAAGCCACGGGCGATCAAGCCACGGTTTATCTTTACGATGTGATCGTTGCGGACGATATGTGGGGTGGCGTCTCTGCGCTCACATTCGCTAAAACGCTAGCGAGCATCGATGCACCGGTGATCAACCTGCGCATCAATTCGCCAGGCGGTGACGTATTCGCCGCGCGTGCGATGGAAGCCGCGATCCGCGAGCACAAATCGCAGATCGTCGCACACATCGACGGCGAAGCCGCCAGCGCAGCCACCTGTGTCGCACTCGCAGCCGATACCGTCAAAATGTCGGAAGGCGGGCTTTTCATGATCCACAAATCCTGGTCTGTTGTTTTAGGTAATGCCGATGACATGCTGCAAATGGCCGCCTTGCTCGAAAAGGTTGACGAATCGCTGGTCGCAACTTACGCCAATCACACCGGCAAAGATCAAAAGACTATCAGCGAATGGATGGCAAATGAAACATGGTTCAACGCACAGGAAGCGCTCGACGCCGGATTCGTCGACGAAATCACCACTGCGCCTGTTAAGGCACGCAACCAATGGAACCTATCCGCTTATGCCCACGCGCCAAAGATGGCCGAGCCAGTGCGAGAAGAGCCCACAGCGGACACCATCAAACCAGAACAAATCATCATGCACGATAAACAGCTAGCGCACATGCACCGCATGGCCGCGCTCGCCAGACACTTGTAACGCATCACGCAAGCAACCCAGAAGGCCGGACTTGTTCCGGCCTTTTTTATTTTCAACCAGGAGAAAACAATGGCAGAAACACTACAGGCTCTGCGTGAGCGTCACGCAGCGTTAGCGCAAAAAACCCGAACCATGGTCGACGATTTCAACGACCAATGGACACCCGAGCATCAGGAAAAATTCGACGCCGCAATGGCCGAACTCGATGACATCAAAGCGCAGATCGAACGCACCACCTCTATCCTCGCGAAAATCGCCGATGACGCCATGACCGGATCGATCATCGAATCGGCTGATCGCCATGCCGGAAAGAGCAAAAACCCCGTCGCGCTTGACCTGTTCAAAAAATGGGCAAAAGACGGTGACAAAGCACTCACCGCAGAAGACTGGGCAACCATCCGCAACACCATGAGCGTGGGCACGAATACCCAGGGTGGTTACACGGTACCGACCGAAGTCGTGGGCAGTGTGCTCGATGTGCTCAAAGCGTTCGGTGGAATGCGAGAAGCAGCCACCGTGATTGAAACGGCAAACGGCGATCCGATCAATTACCCAACATCCGATGGCACATCGGAAGTCGGTGAGCTGATCGCTGAGAACACCACGGCCACCGCAGCCGATCCAACATTCGGCGTGATCTCTCTCGTGCCGTACAAGTTCAGCTCGAAAGTCGTGGCGATTCCGTTTGAATTGTTGCAAGACAGCGCAATCGACATGGTTTCGTTCATTTCGAAACGCCTGGGCGATCGCCTTGGCCGTATCGAAAACCAATACTTCACCACCGGAACCGGCACCGCTCAACCTAATGGCGTGGTGACCGCGTCCGCATCCGGCAAAGTGGGTACTACTGGCCAAACCGCAACCGTCATTTATGACGATCTGGTCGATCTGATTCACTCAGTCGATCCCGCTTACCGTTCCGGTTCCGGCGTGCGTTTCATGATGAACGATGCCTCGCTGAAAGTTATTCGCAAATTGAAAGACTCGCAAGGCCGTCCGATCTTCCTGCCCGGTTACGATGGCCTGGCCGGTCCTATGCCCGACACCCTGCTCGGTTACCCGATCACCATCAATCAAGACATCGCCACCATGGCAGCCAATGCGAAATCGATTCTGTTCGGTGATTTCGCACGCTACACCATCCGCGACGTCATGGGCATGACCCTGTTTCGCTTCGAAGATTCGGCCTACGTCAAGTTGGGGCAGATCGGCTTCCTGGCCTGGATGCGTTCCGGCGGCACGTTAACCGACGGCGGCGCGCCAATCAAGTACTACCAAAACTCAGCCACCTAATCAAACCCGCAGCCATGGGATTGGGGCACCGGTTCGCCGGTGCCTTTTTTATTTGCAAAGTCTAGGAGTCTGAAATGGCAAAGAAAGAAAGCAAAACGCAACAAGCGCGGGTTCTCGGTGGCTTTACGCTCGACGGCATCGAGTACCGATCCAATGAAATCATCGAAGCCGATCCTGCTCTCATCGCATCGCTTGGAACATCGGTCGACACCGACAAGGACGCCGTCGCCCATTGCCTCGTACAAGAAGGCGCGCAGCCACGCTTGCACCCATCGGCAACCGTTGCCGAATCACCAGCCGCCGCAGAACCCGCAGCAACCCCGGAAAACGCTGACCAGCAATAACCCGCATCATGCGCCTGAAACTCATCACACCGCCAACCGTCGAGCCGATCACGCTATCCACGGCCAAAGATCATTTGCGTGTCACGCATGATCTCGAGGATGACCTGATCAATGGCCTGATCATGTCCGCGCGCGATCTGTGCGAGCGTGAGACGGGCAGGGCGCTGATGCCGCAAACATGGGAATTGTCGCTGAATGGTTTTGACGATGTCATGGATTTATCCATTGCGCCGGTGATCGGCATCACCAGCGTCAAGTACACCGATGCCGCTGGCACCGAGCAAACGTTGCCTGGCACAGAATACGTACTCGACAACGCCGGTCAATATATCGCCGCCGTGGCCCTTGCATCGGGCAAATCGTGGCCAACGGTACATGCCGGGATCAACACCGTGCGCATCCGTTTCCAAGCCGGTTATGCCGATGCCGCATCGGTGCCACCCGCACTCAAGCAGTGGATGCTGTTGCAAATCAGCCATTGGTATCGCAATCGCGAATCGGTCAACGTTGGCAACATCGTTTCCGAGATGCCGTTTGCGTGCAACCTGCTCAACGCCTACCGGATTTATAGTATCTAGCCATGCCATCACCTGGAGCCGGTCAACTGAATCGCATCATATCGATTCAGAAACTCACGCAATCGCGCGACGCTGAGGGCGGCATGGTCGACACCTGGCTGAATTTTGCGCCAAACGTGTGGGCGCGTGTCAATCATCTATCGGGTAACGAACGCGCCGCCACCCGACAAGGCGGGCAAAAGCTCGACGCACGCACCGAGTTCACGATTTATTACCTACCCGGCGTGACCAACACCATGCGCGTGGTATTTGACGGCAAGCATTACGCCATCCAGCACGTCAACAACTTCATGGATGGCAATGAATATCTTGTTTTGACCTGCGACACCGGGGGCAATCATGGCCGGTAACATCGAAATACTGGGTATCGACAACCTGCGCGCGCAGTTCTCGAAACTCAAGTCCGACATGATCAACCGCACCTCGCGCCGCATGGTTGCATCCGCCGGTGGCGTGTTGCGGAAAGAGGCCAAAGCCATCGCGCAATCGCTCGGCTTGAAAAGATCTGGCGCGTTGATTCGCAACATCGCCATCAAACGCGAGCGCGATGCAGGCAACGGCGTGCAGCAATACAACCTGGGCGTGCGTCATGGCCGCCACCTTGGCCGCAAGGCAAAAAAATACTTATCACTATCGAGTCGCACCGGTCGTGTCGTAACCCGTCGCGAGAATGACCCGTATTACTGGCGATTTCTCGAATTCGATACCAAACATCGACGCGGGACATCGTTCATCCAGCAAGCGCTGATCAACAAAAAAAATGAAGCCATCGCAGCCATGAATGACCGGCTGGTTCAAGACATCGAAAAAGCCAGCAAGGGGTAGCGCGCATGACCATCGGAACCATCGCCACCACCGTGCTCAACGGTGTGCTGGCTAACACCTGGGCGGTCGAGCTGCCACCCGAGCCAACCTTCCCGGCCGTCACCTTCGAAATCGACAGCATCCCGGAAAACGACTGGGTGCTCGGTGGTGGCTACACACAACACATCGTGACCGTGACCACGTTCGCCTACAGCCGCACGGAGCTGATCGCACTGACCGCCGCCATTCAATCGGCGATGGAAACCGTGACCGGCTTTATCACCGAAGAAGAATCGGGCGACGCGGAATTTGAAGAATTTCCCGGCGTGTATGCGTTTTTTCAAAATTTCCGGATTCGTCTGACAACATAGGAGCGTCAAATGGCAAAACTCATGCGTAACGTGGTTCTCGCGATCAAAGAGGAAACCACGGCCGGTGTCGATATCGTACCGACATCACTGGCCAACTCGATACTGGCCAAAGTATCCGACCCGCAACCGGTCGTTGCAGAATTTCAAGACCGTGACATTGTTCGTCCGTATATCGGATCGAGCGGAAAGGTGCAAGTGTCGGTTCATTCCGAGATCACCGTCGAGTTTGAGCTGGCCGGATCATCCGCTGCCGGTACGGTTCCCGGTTGGGGGCCGTTGCTGAAAGCCTGCGCGATGGGTGAAACCGTCGTAGCATCCACCAGCGTGACATACAAACCTGTATCCACGGCTTTCAAGACCGTATCGATTTATTACTATCTCGACGGTTTGTTGCACAAAATGATCGGTTGCATGGGTAATGCCTCCATATCTCTGAATGCACGCAGCATCCCGATGGTGAGCATTAAGTTCACCGGGTTCTACTCGACCACTACCGACACTGCGCTGCCTACCGATTCGGTTTACACCGCATTCCAGGCACCGCAGGCCGTGAACAAAATCAACACCACCGCATTCACGCTGCACACCATCAGCACCCCGTTCGATTCGCTATCTATCGACCTTGGCAATCAAGTTGTGTATCGCAACATGCCAGTGCTCGAAGAGGTGCTAATTACCGATCGGAAAACGTCTGGAAATATTTCTATTCCGATGACATCGGTTGCCACCAAAGCCTGGCATGACACCGTCAAAAATGGCACGTTGTCTACGATGTCTATGACGCATGGTGTGGGTGCGGGCAAGGTCATCACCATCAGCGCGCCGGCCGCACAAATCATCACCCCGCAATACGCAGATAAAGACGGCGTTGTCATGCTCAATATGGGGCTGGATTTCCAACCCAGTGCTGGCAATGACGAAATCTCAATTGCACTGACATAAGGCAGGTACCATGGCTTTTAAAATCGCAAAAAATCCGACCTTCACCGCCGATGTAGAAGTGTTCACCCCGAACGATCGTTGTGGACACGACCGCTCGACCTTCAAGGCCAAATTCTTTCAGGCCAAAACCGAAGAGCTGGCCGATCTGCGCAAACTCGAGCAACCCGATGTACTGCGCCGCAAGCTGGCTGGGTGGGACGATCTCTACGATGAGAATAATGTGCAGGTTGAATTCAACAGCGACAACATCGAATCGCTGCTGAATATTCCCGAAGCCGTCGCCGCGTTATCGCTCTCGTTCTGGGGTTCCATCATCAAGGCGCGCGAAAAAAACTAGAAGAGGTCGCCCGGTATTGGGCGGGTGACCGCAATCAAAGTCAACTCGGAATAGATCAGGATGTCATCAATAGCCTCATCGCAGCAAACGCACCGCCACAGATTATCGAGGCAGCGCGCAACAGCGCTATCGATGAGACGCCGGATTGTGACGTTTGGGAAGAAAACATGCTCCCCGTCGCTGTTTTCCTATCCGTCTCCACGCAATGGACTATCTCGCCAACCGGGCAACCGCTAGGCGTCAACTATGTAGCACTCGAATCGGCCATGAACATGGCCAAAGTTAAGCAGAAAAAGCGGCCGTCATTGTTCGATGACGTGCGCCTTATGGAATCGATCGCACTCGAAGTTTTCCGGGAAAAAGCACAATGTCAGCATTAGGTGGTTTAGTCGTTAAGATTGCGTTAGACCATGCAGAATACTCGAAGGGTTTAGATAGATCGAGTCAGGAAGCATTGAAATTTGCGCAAAGTGCCCAAAGGAACTTTGATTCCGCAGCAGATTTGTCAAAGGACTTTCTTAAAGGTCTGGCTGCTCAGGCTGCTGCAACTGTTGGAGCTTTAATGGCTGTTGACGAGGCATTGACTCGTTCTCTTGAGTTCAGCAAGTCTATTGCACAAATCTCTACTCAGATCGATGGCTCTATCGATGATCTCAACAAATTAAGCTCGGCTGCAAAAAGTCTGTCAGTTCAGTTTGGGACGATGCCTGTTGATCAATCTAAGGCTTTCTACGAGATTATTTCTGCCGGTATTGATGACACGAGGAAAGCGACAGAGCTTCTGATATCTGCCAATAAACTGGCTATTGGAGGGAATACCGATCTGGCTACTTCTGTCGACGGCCTGACCAATATCATGAACAGTTACAGCGGCAAGATTGAAAGCGCTGATGCTGTTTCTGATGCGCTCTTTGTTGGCATGAAAGCGGGCAAGGCAACGATGGAAGAGTTGTCCTCAACGCTGGGTAAGGTCACGCCGATTGCTGCAACATTGAATGTCAGCTTCGATGAGCTGGTAGCTACTGTTTCTTCTCTTTCTAAACAGGGCATATCTACAACAGAGAGCGTCACAGGTGTTCGTGCGATATTGGCATCTGTTGCTAAGCCAACGAAAGAAGCCAGCGATCTTGCGTCTAAACTTGGTCTTGACTTTAATGCAGCTGGTTTACAGGCAAAAGGATTCGCCGGCTTCCTGGATGATGTAAGCAAAAGGACTGGTGGTAGCGTAGATAAGTTATCTCTTCTTTTTGGTGGTGTAGAGGCGTTGATCCCTATCATGGCTCTGTCTGGTAGAGCTGGGGTTGATTTCTCCCAAATCATGACTGAGATGGGTAGCAAGGCAGGCGCCACTCAAGACGCTTTCGAGAAGATGGCTGCCAGTCCGGGTTTCAAGATCGATCAATTGATGGCATCCATAAACAATATTGCCATTACTCTTGGGGATTCACTTGCTTCGATATTGGCACCTGCTGCTGAAAAGGCTTCGATTGCATTAAGTAATCTTTTCGGTGTTAGTAAAAACTTATCTGACATAGATAAGCAAAAGCAGAAACTAGCTGAGTTGCAGGGTCAGCTTGATTCAATGAATAACAAAAAGCATCTTCCTTTCTTTCTCGATGTTTTTTTGTATGACAAAAAGCAGGCAGACTTACTTCAGCAACAGATTGAAGATGGAATTGTTGATCTTGAGGCGCTGAAGGAAGCAGCTATTGGTGCAAAGAATGCACTTAATGGCGGGGATGTTATTGACGGCATCATTAAACCTCAGAATAAGCCGGAAAATAACAATCGTACAAATCTAATACGTGAGCAGATTTCAGAGAGCGAAAGATTCATTTCGTCGCTAGTAAAGGAATCCGACCAACTCGGCAAAACATCAGCCGAAATCCGCAAGATGCAAGCGGCAAAGCTGGGTGTGTCCGCCGTTGCCGATCCCCTGATCGACAAGATCGAACAAGAAACCAAGGCCGCGAAACAACTGCAGGATGACATGTCGCGTGTGAAACAAATCACCGACTCGGTCGCTAATTCGCAAGAAATCTACAATCAAAAACTAGCCGAACTCGAACGCCTAAAACCGCAACTCGGTGTTGAAACCTACGAGCGCGCGCTTAAAAAACTGCGCGACGAAACATTCAAAACCGTACCGGCCACCAAACAAGCCACCAGTGAAGTCGATCAATTGTGGGTGCAAGCCGGGCGCAACATTCAATCGACACTCGCAAACAGCATATTCAATTTCTTTGACGATGGCCTAAAGGGCATGGTCAAAAATGTTGTCGCCGCCGTCGGTCGCATTGCTTCCGAGTTCGCCGCACTTCGACTCTCTCAGGCCATCGGGCTTGGTTCACTATTCAGCGTATCGGGTGCGGCATCTGCTGCCGGTGCGGCTGGTGGTGGGTTGAACCTGATGAATCTTGCCGGGGCTGGCAGTAGCGTTGCATCGTTATTCAAAGGCGGTCTGGGTTCGCTCGGTCTTGCCAGCAGTTTGGGCAGTGGTTTGCCCGGTTCGGCCGGTTCGTTCTTTGCCGGTCTATCCGGTGTTGGTTCGGCTGGGGCATCGTCTGGCATATTCAGCGCAGCCGGTGGTGCTGGCACGGCATTTATCGGCGGACCCGGTACGGCCATCGGTGGTGCGGGGATGGGTGGCGCTGCAACCATGGGCGCATCGTTCGCCGCATTCGCCGGCCCGGCCATCGCACTCGCTGCGGTTGACGCCATCGGTCGCTTGTTCGGCGGCAATAAAACGCTCGGTGGTGCTGAGATGATCCCGGTTTTGGGTGGATTCCTGGCCGGTTTATTTGGCCACGGTCCCATGAAATTCAGGCAGCAATCATTGCAGGGCACGGTATCGGATAGCGGTTTCGATGGTGACATTACCAACGTGTTCCGCGCAAAGGGTGGGTTGCTGGTTGGCAACAAACACGACCCAAGGCATGAAGACATCCCGCATCAATTGCAGGACATGCTCGATACAACCATCGACGGGTTTTACAAATCCGCTCACGGATTCGCTGAAAACCTCGGGCTTGATGTCAATCTTGTCGACCACTTCACGCAAGAACTGCAGATCAAATCCGAGAAGGGCAAGAAGCTCACGGACGAAGCCATCCAGCAAATGCTGGCGGGGATTGGTGACAGCATAGCCACCAACCTGATACCGAGCATTGCCGATCTATCGAAAGCGGGTGAGAGTGCATTCACCACATTAACCAGGCTGAATAACGAATTCGTCGCTTTGGTAAATGCCGCAACGCTTCTCGGTAGCTCTGTCGCCAACGCTAAATCGTTTGTGGGTGCCTCGTCTTTTGAGGGTAGAACGGCATTCGTTGAGGCAGCCGGTGGCATCGATGCGCTGGTCAGTAAGGCGCAATTCTTCGCTGATAGTTTTTTGAGCGATGCGGAGCGTTTGGCTCCGGTGCAAGAGCGGCTGAATTCTGAGCTGGCCAAGCTTGGTCTTTCCACGGAAATCACGAAGGATCAATTCAAGGGTCTTGTGCAGTCGTTTGGCAGCATCAATGGCATAAGCGAGGACATGCTGCAATCGCTGCTGAGTCTCGCGCCTGCATTCATTCAAGTCCGCAATGCCACCGAGGCGGTGACCAGGGCACAGGATGATGCAGCACGTGCCGAACGTGAGCGACTCAAAACCGAGCAAATGTCAGCGCTCAATGATGCATTCAGCGTGTTGCAACGTTCAGTCGATGCACGTCGTAAATCGTTAACCGAGCAATACGACGCAGCTTTGCTCAAGGTCAACAAACGAATTCAGGACGTTTCCGACTCTATCGGAAAACTGAAATCGTTATCCGACGCATTGAGATCGACGGTCGACGCGTTGCGTCCGTTGTCGCGCGACCAGGCCAAGCAGCAGATACGCGATGCGATCAATACCGCTCGTCGTGGTGGTGGTTTCCCCGATGCTGAGAGTTTGCGGGGTGCGTTGTCGGTTCTCGGGTCTGGCGATTCGCTACGTGGCACGCCTTTCGAGATTGCGAAAGAACAAGCCAAAACAGCGATATTGCTGGATCAACTCAACGGCATGACGGATGAGAGTCTGGACAAAGAGCAACGCACGCTCGATGCGCTAAACAAACAGCGTGATTCGATCGAAGACGGTTTCAGGGATCAGATCGAGAGGCTCGATAGTTTGCTAGAACAGGGCAAGAATCAGATCGATGCGTTGAACGGTATAGACAATACGATTCTTTCGCTTAACGATGCAATCGGTATTTTGAATACGCGCATTCTGCAGCTGGGCGGCAAGATGTCGGATTTGCTTAAAAATCCGGATACTGGCGCCAGTCCTGTTTCTGGGAATCCGAAAATATCCGATAGAGAGATTATCGATTATTTCAGTAAGCCTCGTACACCGGGTGAGATATTCAGAGACGCTAAAAAGTATGGCGTTTCTTCAGAGCAGATCATTCGAACGGGGCGGTTCACCCGTGCTGAGGTTGAAGACTTCTTTAATAAGCATCCGCATATGCCGCGATTCGCCGATGGTGGCTTCCATCGCGGTGGACTGCGTATCGTTGGTGAGCGCGGCCCTGAATTAGAGTTCACCGGTCCGAGCCGCATTGCCAGCAACGCCGATCTGACAAATATGTTGCATAGCAACGATGTCGTCAAAGAGCTGCGAAATCTCATTGGCGAAATCAAGGAAGTCAAAAAACACACCGAACGCACCGCCTACCGTCTCGATGCTGTGACGCGCGGCGGTAATTCAATCAAAACCAAGGTCGCATGAAAAATCAGGTTAAAGCATTTTTACCGGTGGATATCACCGATGCAATGCTGGTCAACAGCACTATTGCTGAGCCGGATGTGAATGAGCCTGAGTGGGATTCCACAACCACATTTGCAGAAGATGCGCTAGTCAGTGTGATTACGGCTGACAGTCATCTGGTGTACCAGTCGTTGCAGGCAGGCAATCTGAATCATCCGCCTGCGACATCCAGCACGTGGTGGATACTCAAGAGCAACACAAACCGGTTCCGCATGTTCAACTGGTACCAGGGGAGTCCGAGTGTAGGGCAATCGCCCATGACGGTTGTGATTCGTCCAGGTAAGCGCATAAACGCGATGGTGCTGGAGGGACTGAAAGCTTCGGGGATAGAGGTATCGATTCGCGACGGATTGAGTGGGCCGGTTGTGTACACGATAGACGGCTGGTTGCTCTCTCGTCATGTGTCAACTTTTTATGAGTATTTCTATGCGCCATTTGTATATGACCGCATTGTATCTGCATTCGATATCCCACCTGTTCCCGATCCGGTAATAACAGTCACTCTCACCGATTCATCCGGGTTGTGCGAGCTGGGCAGATTTGGCGTCGGGTTGGCCATGGGTATCGGGTATGTCGACTGGGATTCGGTATCTGAGGATGGCAGCTACAGTGAGATTGATTACGATAAATCCGGGATGCCGACGCTGAGGCCGAATATCGCACCGGCTTCCTTGGAAATGCAACTCGAACTCGATGTGTCGCGCATCAATGCCGTGGCTCAGTTCAAAAAAAATATCAATGGTAAGCCCGTCTTCTGGTCCGCGATGGAGCAGATCGAGGCCTATTCACAGATGCACGTGATGGTTGGCATCCCAGAGCGTTTCAGAATCACGTCTGATAATCATAAATTTGCACGCGTTGATCTTAGACTCATAGGAATTTAAAGAATGACTACGACTATCCCGAGGTTCACCGAACCACTGCCGCAATCGCTTGTTCAGACTCAAGAGGATTTTGAGCTTTCGATTAATACATTCGCCGGTGAGCTACAGCCTTTCGGTCAGGCGTTCAATCAATTGGCTAGCGAAATGGAAATCATGGCAGCCAATACTGCAGCAAACGTGGCAGCGCTTGCCGATCTGCCATGGGTGTCTGGCACGACCTATACGGCAGGCCAGTCTCGATACGATCCGGGAAATTTTTTCAGCTACCGCAGAAAAACAAACGGTGCGGGCACGACACCGCCGCGTAACGACCCGACAAACTGGGCATTGCAGACAGCAACGACCAACGGCGGTGCTGATATTGTCAGTAGTGCAGTAGATATTTCTCTGACTGCTACAGGTGGCAGGTTCCAGGCCATCAGCATGACGGCTGCAAACAAGCGGGTCAAGTTGCCTAATGCCACAACGATCGAGAAGGGATCGCCGATCAAGATCATAAAGAACGCCGGAACATTCCGGTTTGTGGTCGCGCGCGACGATAACTCGTTTGTTTGTGTAATTGACCCAGGCCAATTGGTCGCGTTTTCCTGCTCGGATTCTTCAACCGCAGTAGGCGTATGGCATGCCGATGCCGATGCAATGAATATCTATGGCGGCAACAACCCTGAAATTGTAAACGGCGTCGATTCGCGCTTTCAGGCGTTTACGATGCTGACCGCGACAAAGGGGGTCTGCGCCTATAAAAACAACACGACCGGCTTTCTCGAAGTTGTTGTAGTCAATTATGGCTCGGCATCGGGTGCGCCTGTGGTGATCAATAACACCGAGGCGGTCAGGAATATCAGCATCGCAGCGCAATCTGCATCGCAGGTGACGGTTGTTTATCAGCCCGTGGCCAATAGTAGCGTCAAAGCGTATGTCATCGACATAAGCGGCAACACACCGGCTCCAGGTGCTGTGGCAACAATCAATAGTGTTGCCACATTGGTTACTCCGGAAGGCACTGGCATCACGGCCCTGTCCGCTACGCAGTTGCAGTGCGTTTACTACAACACCGGCAACAATTTGCGGCAGCGCATTCTGGATATAACAGGCAATACGATCAGTGGGATTAGCGCAGAGGTGTCCATTGATGCCACGGCCAGCGCGTATCTTTTCTCTTATTCCAGAAAAATCACGGCCGCGAAAAATATTGCTGCTTGGTTGGGTTCTGTGAATCAGTTGCTCATCAAACTGAATTCGGTTACGGGTTCAGTGCCAGCACCCACCGGGACATTGTTGACGATCACATCTGCAACTGGGGCAGACGTTAAAACGGCATTCGGTGTTGTCGTCATGAGTTCCACCCGCGCGCTGATCGTTAAACCGGTTGACCGTGGTATGGGCGCCATCGTCATTCACATCATCGATATTTCAGGTTCGACACCCGCTCTTATTTCGTCGAAACAGTTTAACGCTGATCTGGGTGTTGTCGCCAATGTGCACCTGTGTGCAGTCAAGCTGGATAGCAATCGTATTTATGCGTCATGGCTGGGTGGTTCTGGCGGCGGGGTCGACTCCGTCACGATCACGCTGACCGCCGAAGATCGATTGATAGTCGGGCAAGTGAACACACGCCAGGGCGGCGAATCCATCACTGCCGCAGCCGGATATCTCTCATGCGATGCGCTCGATGCCTCGCACGTCATGCAAACAGTGCGTAACGCATCGGGTTTCTTAAGTGCGCGCGTCATTGAAATTTCAACCTTATAGACTTAATCGGAGGACACATGCTGATCACAAACCTCGTCAATAAAATCATTGCGGAAAATTTTGTCCAGTTTATCGATGGCCAGTTGGTTTTTAAAGAGGGGGTGATCGATATCGCAGCAGATCCAGGTGGCGCAGGTGGGCCAACTATGGTCCCGGTGGTTGCGTATGCATCAGACCCAGCTGGCACCGGATTTTCGTTGACGCCATCCGCCGCCTTGCAGTACGTTGCTATTGCTGTTTTATCGTCGAATGTTGTTCCTGCCGTGACCGATTTCACCGGCAAATGGTTGAAGTGGAAGGGTGACCCCGGCGCCGATGGGACCGGAGCTGCTGGCGTTAACGGTGAACCGGGCGGTATCAGGATGAACTACTCCAATATCATTCTGGAGCAAAAGCCCGGTACCGGGAAAATACAGTTCAACAATCTGAACATTGCGCTTGCAACCGAGATGTACATCGACGATGCGATGCCATCCGGTGTCGATTTATCCGGGTTCTGGAATGTGCTCGGCGATGGCTGGTATTGCATGGTCAAACCGAATACAAACCTCAATTCACCGCTGGCGGTAATCAAGTTCACCGGGGCTGTGGTTGACAATGGCGACTGGATTTCGATCCCCATGCAGACATTGTCGATGTCATCGGCCACCTTTGCCGATACCGACAAACTGGTTTTACAGTTCTACGGAGGGGGTGGCGCGTCGGCTGCGGTAAACGAGGCTGCAATCCTGGCCGCCGGTAATTTTATGCGCCATGCGAGCAACGGCGCCGGCGGTTACAAGATGCTCGACAAAACCAATGTCGAAATCAAGGCGGCATCGCAGACGTTCAAGTTTCCTGGGTTCACGATTTCGGGGGTTCCCAATCTGCCAGCGGCCAATACATTCCCCCACAATTCCTGTGTGCGCATCCATCAGGATTGTTTCGTTGGTGCCGGGTCCAATTCGGGCGGCATTTTTCTATGTGCCGATGCGGTCAACAACAAGTGGCGTCCGTTTGGTCCGCAAGAAATGTTTTGGAAGGAATTTAGCACGCTGGCCGGTTCCGTCGCCAACCCGCTGAATACATTGACTGCTGTCGGCAAGTGGAACCTAGGAACGGGTGGCGATCCTGTCATCCCGGCGGGGTTACTCAATAGTGATTCCCGTGTCCGGTTATATCTTGCGTATAGAAAAGTTGGTGTCACTGCGCCTGTTGTTCGTGCTAACCTGGGTACCGATCTGGCTGCGCGCGAGAATAACTCTATCGTGTATGTGCAGACGGTCTCAACGACAGATAACTTCGATGTCCACGCTGAGTCTCTGATTTCGTTTTTCGAGAGCACCTCTGCGCGATGTAGTAACCGGGCCGCTCGTGGGGGTAGTGGTGGAGGCGGCGGCATAATCGATGCATCCACGTTGATTAATGTGGCGTCCGACATGAAGCTGACGATTGAGGCCAGCACGGTACCGGCATCTACCAGCATCCACTTGCTCGGTTACGGTCTAGTGTTGGAGGGCTAAGCATGACATTCGTATACACAGGGATGCCCGGACAAATCAGTATTCCGAATTATGTGGACCCAGCAATTCCGCCGGACGGTGGTGGTGGTGGAGGTGGCGGCGGGACTACGACTGTTGCATGGGATCCTGGCCAGGTGAGTAAAGTGGAACAGTATCAATACAACGAGGCCATGGTGGCGAACCATGCGCATATGCCGAATCCCTATCAGCCGAATAATGCCGCTCATGCCGATACGGTTTTTGGGGAACTCGACCGTTTGCAGTGGTTGCGAGGCATCCAGATATCCGCCGAATGGGGGAAAATTGAAAAAACACCAGGTGTCTTTACCTGGACGTTTCTCGACTTCATCTTCGACACGGTGCGCGGACTGACAAGAGCAACGGGGCAGAATAAAAAAGTTTTTTTATTGTTGGATATCATGCACCCGGCCAGCCTTGGAATTCCTGCGGATAATTTGCCAGCGGATCTATTAACGCAGCCGTCGGCGAATGGTGGGTACTACAAAGACCCTGTTGCATTCCCGCCTGCGCAGACAAACCCGATTGTCAATGCTCGCAAGTTTGATCACTGCTGGTGTTACGAAGCACCAGACCCCAGCGTTGGTGGTGCGACTATGCCGCGCGGGTATAATTTTAACTGTTTTAAATTCACCGCCGCTGCCGGGACAAATGTTCTGAAAACACGGTTTTATGCGTTCTTGGAGGCGTTGGCCGCGAAATATGGCAACGATCCTGTTTGCGGTGGATTTATTGTTACCGAGGCAGCGATCAACCAGGTATTTGTTGGTTATGCTGCAGGCAACAGCAGGGATAATCACTACGCCGGTCGGGTGGAAATCCTGAAATATTTTAAATCTCTGGTTCCCAACCGCTGGGTTGCTGAGTGTGTCAATTTCGATCCGCAGTACTACACCGATATGACATCGGCTGGAGCGGTGGATGGTTTGGTTGCCAATAAACTTGGGTTTACAACACCCAACATCCACACCGGTATTAATCTGAGGCTCGGTAATATCAACCCGGTGCTCGATGGGAAAGTGCCGATTGTCATGCAGGTGCAGCCGTTGGATATGCGCACAATGTCAGGCAATCGCGATTATTATAACTGGCCGACTGCGCCAGCTCAGGTGCTCCAATCGGATGGCACCAATTATAACGATCCACCAACCAATCAATGGATGATGAATCGCATCCAGTATTTCAATTCCAATTATGTCGTTTTCCAGCGCAATTATGGAACCGAAGAGCCGAATCGCATTAGCTGGCCAAAATGGAAGATATTTATGAATGGCAGCATTTACGCAAACGATCCGACCGGCGGCATGAACACAACGAAGCCGCAGTTCCCTGGGTAGATATTACAACCACATAGAGTCTGATTATATATGCCAAATACTAACACCACACCAAAGCGCAGGCGGACCGACCATTATGAGGAAGTATGCCCAATGACGCCAGAGCAGATCAGGATCATGCTGCTCAATCAAGAGCAATTGTTGAAAGATGTTTCGGAACTGAAAAAATATCTTTTTGCTGGCAGGGTAGTCATATGGACTTTGGTTGTGATCGGACTGACGCTTGATTGGACTAGAGATCACTTGAGCATATTGAGGGCATGGATAAACAAATGAAATATTCATTCAAAATGGCTGATATGAGCGATGACGAATTAATTCCTTACTACTACGGGGCTTGATATGGAAGGTCTGGCTAAATTATTGGCACCATTGATTCCTTATTTGATCGCTGCTGCTGCATCGCTTGTTCTGTATCTCTATTGGCACCACGAAGTTTATGAAGATGGCGTGCAGCATGAGCGTGGAATATGGGAAGCGCGTAAAGCAAAAGAGCAGAAAGAGTCAACTGACGTAAAGATCAAAGCGGACCACGAAGTCTGGGAGGCCAAGATCGCGGACCGCGAAAACTACATGAGGGCATTCGAAACCTATGGAAAACATATTGAAAATCTTAATAGTGAGCTTGCTGTTCATCGCGCTGACGGGTTGCGCATCCGTGCCAAACGAGCCGCTTGTGATAGCGACGCCGTGCCCGGAAAAACCAACCATCCCGCGCCAGATCGTCGAGGACGCGGAGAAATTTACACAGCAGAATTGGAACCAGAAACTGCTGCAACCATTCGAGCCAACGCAGCAGAAGTAGAAGCGGGTGCACTGGCTTGTGCTGAGTTAGTGAGTGCGGTTAAACGGGAATTTAAAGTCGAGTAAACATGGCGACAACTATTTCTTTCAAGGTCGGTGACACGTTCAAGTTATCCGGTCAGTTGGTATCTGACCAGGTGGCTAACACACCGGTCAATATCACCGGTTACACGATCCGCTCGCAATTGCGAAACGATGCCGCGTTGATCCAGAGCATGACCGTATCGATAACCGATGCGGTCAATGGCCGGTACACAGTCAGCGCGACGCCCGTGCAAACTGCTGCATGGCCGGTTGGTAATGCTCGCATGGATATCGAATTCACGACCAATGCTGGCGATGTGATGTCATCCGACACAATCAAGGTCGTGATTAAACAGAGCGAGACGATATGAGCGAGATAGTCAATATCGTTACGCTCAACCAGCAGGCACAGGTAGTGCTGACCGATCAGGACAATCTGACCGTGGTCATGCAGCAGGATAACCAGATCGTCAACATGATCGGCAATCCCGTTGCGGTGGGGGCAGGTGGCTCTGGAGATTACCTCAATTTTAGCCAGTCTACCCCGGCGACGGTTTGGACGATCTCGCACAATTTTGGCAAGAAACCAAACATCAGCACATATACATCGGGCGGGTTGGAAATGTGGGGTGAGGTGCTGCATACATCGGCAAACGTGGTGCAGGTTTCGTTCGATTCGGCGGTTTCCGGTTTCGCAATTCTTTCATAGAGGATATTAAAAAATGGCTATTGAAGTTCGCAGAGCGCTAGATTTTCTGAACAGCAGCAAGATCATTAACCTGCCAAACGGCACCAATCCACAAGATCCGGCAACCGTTGCGCAGCTTAATGCCGCTGTCGAGGGCATCAACTGGAAAGATTCTGTGCGTGTCAGTACGCAGGCCAATTTGACGTTATCAGCGCCAGGCGCAACGATTGACGGAATTACGATGGTGTCGGGGGATCGCGTGCTGGTTCGCAATCAAACGACCACGACGGAAAATGGAATTTATATCTGGAATGGCGCGGCCACTCCAGCCACACGCGCGCTTGATGCCGATACCGCCGCTGAGCTGGAACAAGCGACAACGACGGTGGAAGAGGGCACGAATGCGGGGATAACCTATCGCCAGACGGCGGTTAACTTTACGCTGGGATCTGGTGCAATAGCGTGGTCTGTGTTCGGCACGGCTGCCGGTGCCGCGTCCGAGACATCTTCAGGCATTGCTGAGATCGCAACACAAGCCGAAACCGATGCGGGAACGGATGATTTGCGCATGGTCACCCCGCTGAAACTGGCAACCAGCGTATTTGGTACAAAAAAATTCAATCAGAATATCGGTGACGGTAGCGCGACGAGTTTCACGGTTACACACAATTTGAACACAAAGGACGTGGATGTCGAGGTTTATCGTAACAGCGGAAACAATGATACGGTGCTCGTTGAGGTTCAGCGCACCAGCGTGAATGCCGTGACGGTAATCGTTGATGGCACCGCACCGGCTGCCAATGCTTACCGGGTGATGGTGAGGGCATAGCCATGCAGTTCTTGAGTGCAATCGATTTGTCAGGCATCGGCACGTCAAACCCGTCCGCAGACATTGTCAGGATATACAAGGAGAATGAGTGTGGCCGCATGATGCCAGCTTTCCGGGATGAGACCGGGTGGCCAACTATTGTCCAGCCGCATGTCGGATTGCATAGAATCACAGCATGGATACCTCAGGGTGGTAGCGTAAACATTACCGCAATTGGTTCTGCTGCTCTGACTGCTGCCGGTACTGCTACTGCTGGGACAATGGCATCGACCAATATTTATACTCAGACTAAGCTGATTGAGTATCTGGTCACTGGAGCTGCGAATAATGCGGTGGCAGGATTCAGGGCGTCGCAGAATACCTTTTGGCGAGGCAATGCTGCTGGATTCGGTGGGTTTCACATGGTCTGCCGGTGGGGTCCGGCAACCGGTGTTGCAACCACGACGAATCGGGCTTTTGTCGGCATGACATCTGCCACTGCTGCACCAACCGACGTCCAGCCGTCATCGCTGTTGAGTATGTGCGGCATGGGGTGGGATGCGGCGGATACCAATATTCAGATGATGACAAACGACGGCACCGGTACAGCAACCAAGGTTGACCTTGGCGCTAACTTCCCGGTGCCTACAGTGGATAGGACAAAAGCTTATGAATTTCAACTCTATTGCGCACCAAACGCCAGCACTATGAGTTATAAGGTTACGGACATGGGAACCGGTAACGTGGCAAGTGGATCGTTGAGCGCTGATCTGATACCGAATACAACATTTGTTTCGCCGCGCGGATGGATGAGTGTTGGCGGAACATCGAGCGTGATCGGAATAGCGCTGATGAATATGTATGTCGAGACGATGGTGTGATGATGGATTTTAACCTGAAACTATCCCCGCATTTTACCCTGCGCGAACTGATCCACTCTGACAAAGCCATCGAACTGGGCATCGACAACACGCCACCGGCTGAGGTAATCGACCGATTAAAGATCGTCTGCTGTCGGATTCTCGAACCTGTGCGCGATCATTACGGTGTCGAGATCGTACCGAATAGCGGTTACAGATCACCCGAACTGAATCGTGCTATCGGTGGCAGCAAAACATCGCAGCACATGACCGGGCAGGCTGTGGATTTTGAGGTACCGGGTGTGAGCAATTACGATCTTGCAAAGTGGATGGCCATTAGCCTGACCTACGATCAGTTGATTCTTGAGCATTACACACCGGGCGATCCGCATTCTGGCTGGGTGCATTGCTCGATTATTAGCGGGCAAAACAGGATGCAGTGCTTAACGATAGGCAATGGCTTTAAACGTGATGGACTATTTGCATGATTGATCTGCAAAAACAATTTGAGGAACACAAGCTTTTTAGGCGGCTGCTTGTTGTCTTTGTGTGCTTCATGACTTACTTGGTAACAGACTGGTCTTTTTACTTTGCAAATGAATATGCAGGCTCAATTACCGGTGTTGAGATGGCCGCTGTTATCGCGGCTGTTCATGCGCCAATAACCGCTTTAACTGGGTACCTGTCAAAATTATATTGGGAGAAATCGAAATAATGTTTACTGAATATGAAAGCACCATAAATCGTTTCCTAAAATATCTCGGTGAGACCAATCCAGACCGATTCACCAGTCAACACTGGCATTTAGTTTGGGCATACATTAAATCGGATTTCTGCACATCTGTTGCTGACGTCATGAAATGGGCATGTGTTGAGCATGATTTTTACTTCAGAACGCACCACGACTTCGAAGGTAAGGCCATCAGTTTCATGGATGCAAACAAACGTTTCAGGATTCGCATGCAGCGTTTATCACGTTTCGGTGTCATATCACCATTGGCATGGTGGCGATGGGCTGCTGTGTGCGTTTTTGCAAGGTCGGCTTGGGAGGGTAAAAAAAGCTATCATGGTTAAACAGATATTTTTAGCGTTTTGTTTGTTGTTTTGTGTCGGATCGGTATTCGCACAGGAAATGCGGCTCGTTGTTCGCGGCGTGCATGACGGTGATACGATCAATGTCACGCTCGATTCGTTGCCGGTTCCGCTCAACCACGCATCGATTCGGCTGCGAGGTATCGATACCCCGGAAATGGGCGCGCGTGCAAAGTGCGATTTTGAACGTATGCTGGCGAACTTGGCCAAAGCGTATCTTGCATCGATGATCAAACCAGGTGACATCATCACCGTGACCAATCTCGACTGGGATAAATATGGTGGTCGAATCCTTGGTGAAGTGATCGACGGGGCAGGGCGAAACGTCAATGCGCTGATGATTCTGAATCACCATGCAGAGCCGTATAATGGCGAAGGTGTAAAGTTTAATTGGTGCGGTGTGTGATTTTACTCTAAAGATAAAACCAATCTTTTCCCCATCGCCGATGCAGCTTTATCTAGCTGCTTAAGCGTTGCCCAGTGATGCGGATTCTCAAGACGCTGCGCGACTGGCCATGACGCATCGATTGCTCTTGCGATGTCAGCCAGTGATTTATCACCTCTTGCCCATCTAACCAGCAGGGCAGACTGGGTTTTAACGTCGGGCGCTATGTAGTAAGCGCCGTCAATATTTTCTGAAGGTCTTGGAATTTCTTTCCCCATCTCGATATCGCAGGCTATTATTCCGCTCAATGCCTCTGCCGCATTGAATTTGCATTCCTCAATTGTCTCTCCCTCTGTTATTGCTCCTGGTATATCCACAAACTGCACGGTATATCCTGATGGTTCATCCGGTGTGAATATCGCTGGGAAACGGGTGTTCATTTTAGTTTGGCTCCTGTTTGCTTGATGATCGATGCCAATGTTCCTTTCTTAAGATCAGTGGCTCCATGCACAGGAACGGTAACGCTTACATTTCCTTTCTGCATAATGTGGTGGCTTCCATTTACCCTATTGAGTTTCCACCCTTCTGCTTGTAATTTCTTGATGATTTGTTTGCCGTTCATGATGTGATCATCATATAACAATATTGTTATATTGTCAAGCAGGCTAGAGAATTATTCAGTGAGAAATGCTGACCAAAAAGCTGACCACTTACAGAATAATGATGACTATTTTATGTTAGTTACGGTCATTATCAATGCTGTAAGTGGTTGATATATAATGTTGTTATGGTGGAGACGGCGGGAATCGAACCCGCGTTTTAATTGTTCAATCGATTGAATTGAAAAGAATAAAATTTATTTGTTGACTAATCACTGACCACTTGACTTTTCTTTGTGATCTCTCAGAGCCTCCTCAATAACCTGCGCCTGTGGTTTATTAGTAACACACCGCAGGTACTCGACCACATCGGGTGCCAGACTGTATGACACCCTGATTTTTTTTGATCCGGTGTTCGGTCTGCCAGCACCTGTACGTGCGCCACCATGTTTTTGTGTCATGATGGGTCTCTTGGTTCCATCGTTAGACCGGCATGATAGCCTCGGCCTAGCGCTGCCCGTGATTCATCCGGTGAATCAATGGCAGACAGCCACAATTCATGCTCAGATTGGGTGCCAAAATTTTCGCCATGATGTGCGCGTCTCAGTCCGCGCATATAGCCAGCCCACCAGTCCGTTTTTAGCGGGTCGGTTTCAATGCGCCGCAATGTGTCGGCGCGGCGCATTAGTGATTGGAATGTGCTCATCATGTTCCTCAGTTAAAAAAACCGGTCAGATTTTTCTGACCGGTTGCCATAATTTTTATTCTCCGCCTAAAGATTTAATGATTTCAACTAAACGAGGGGCGATAAGTTTCTGTCTTTTGCTATGATATTGCGTGGCTTGTGCTATGTCTAGTGCTGACATGCCGTCGGCGTCTCGTTCATTAATATCTCCGCCGTTTGCAATATACTCGCGCAACTGTTTCTCAACAAAATCAGAATTGTTTATGTCAAGTGCTGTACTGTTAAGAAATTTTTCTGCTAATTCGTAAGATTTCATTTTTCTACTCCTCACCAGGCTACCGGCTGGTGTCGGTGGTTTGCAATATCGCTAACCATGAAAACAATTATACATGTATTTTGATTTAATGCAAGCATTATTTCAAGACTTGTTAATTTTATTTTCAGATCCAAACATCTCCAGAGCTTTTTTCCCCTGCTGCTCATCATTGCTGATCCATCGCGCATAGGTTCGGGCGGTAATCAGCACATCCGAGTGCCCCATCTGATTCGATACCCATGCGAGATTTTCACCGGCTGACAGCATCATCGATGCGTATGTGTGCCGCGTCTGATATGGGTTTCTATATCTCACTCCAGCTTTTTTTAGTGCTGGAATCCATGCTGTTTTTCTGATTTGCTGGTCACCGAGCCATGCCCCGTTGGTTGCTGGGTTATGAAAAACTTTGCCTTTGTGCAGTAGCGTGTGTTTTTTTTGGTCGATCAGTGCCTGTTCAACCGGTGGCAGCATGTCGATTTCTCGCGTTCCGGTCTTTGTTTTGGTAGTCTCGATTGCTCTAGATGCGTTCGTCATGGCTTTGTTAACTCTGATTTTCTTGCGTTGCCAGTCGATGTCCGTCCATTCGAGCGCGATCAATTCTGATGTGCGCATGCCTGTCCAGAAAAATGTAATGATCTGGTTTCGGATTTGCCCGGTCGCTGCGTTGATAATGGCGTGCTGTTCCTCACGCGTGAATGGGTCAACGTGAGCCACGCTGACGGGTGCCTCGTTGCGGCGATATGTCCAGTTGTATAGCTGGTTTAGTTGGATAAGATCATCATGCTGCGCATCTTGCAATGCGGTTCTGAGCGGACTGAGTATGTTTGCGATGCGTTTGTTTGAGCAATCTAGTGTAACAATCCATTGCCGTATGTCGTTGCGCGTCAGCATGTGCAGTAACGTCATGCCGAATCTGGGGATAATGATGTTAGTGAGTGTCTTGGTGTAGTCTAGATGCGTGCTGGCTTTGAGCACGGGCTTTTTATTATCTAGCCATTCCGTGAGGTAGCGCTTTACTGTGTACTGAGTGGGTGCTAACTTGTGCGCGTTTTTCGATTTCGGGAATGTGTACGAGTAATCAAAAGTGCCAGCATCGATTGCGTTCAGTATGGCCGCGCGGTGTTGTGAGGCTTTCTTTAGGTTAGAGGGGGTGGGCTTAAGTGCGAGACGTTCCCGACAGCGGACGTTTCGATAGTAGAAATCGATTTCAATTGTGGAGTCGCTGGCTTCTCTAACCCCTGGATATTGCTTGTTGCCCATGCTTCAAATGCTTCCAATATTATTAGTATTCTTCCGTCAGGCGCTTTGACGTACTCGCGACCGAGTTTCCAATCACCTCGGGTGATCTTACACCGGATAGCTGCGGTGGTATACCCGGTCATATCGGCTAGTTTTTCTATGGTTTTGAGGTTCATTTGCTTTTCAATTCTTTTCAATCTCTTTCATTTTTGCTAAGATCTGTTCTAGTTCGACGGTTAGCAAACCTTCAAACAGCGGCTCCTCGTAATCTTCTGTGTATATGCATCCGAGTTTTATACTAACTTCACCATATACTCCGACAACTTCTATCACATCATGACTAATTTGTTTGAACTCAATCATCAATCCACCCACTTATCGCCGCGAAGTCGCCTGTGATCGATTTCGTTCATAACCCTTGCGATTAGAGCCATTTTTTTTGTGTGTATGTGCCTGTTTTGGCCTCCGGAGTAATACATCCCGTCCTTGTCTTTTTCTAGGGCCTTTAGTATCAGTTCAAGATCCCCGTCTGTCAGTTCTAAACTCATTTTTTATCCTCCTCTACAACGCGCCAGATTTTGTACTCCCCTTCTGTTTGCATGGGCCAAGTTAGGCATAATACAAATCCATTGTTATAATAATACTCGCCACGGTTAGCCTTTCTTACTTCATTAGTCTCCTCCAACACAATCCTGCGCGGCTGGATTTTTTCGATTATTAAATGCGGGGAAATTGTGTTTTTATCCAGAATTACAACGCCGTTGCAACCGATTATCGATTCGCCCCTAATGCCCGGCCTAAAAACCACGGCTTTATATCCTCCCGGCAAATCCGGTATCTCAATTTCGTGTTTCATTGTTTTCCTTCCTGCCAATAAGAAATTCGTAATCAGGATCGTTTGATTCGCGTTTGTATCCTGCTTTACATTGGAAGAAATCGTCATCACACGGCCAGTCCAAAAAAGTTCATTTCCCATCGCTCCTATTTACAATCATGCCTATACTGTAACCAACATATGCAGGCCAAAGCGCAGCAGCAATTAAACATAAAAAAACCCCTTCTTTATCTCTCTCCTCATATAACTTCAGGAAAACCCCAAGCCCAATCAACCAATAAATAACCTCAATCATCTCAATCTCCTCGTTAAATTTCTTAGTTCAACCACCCGCCCCGCTTCCCGAATCACACTAGGCGCGGCATTCTTTATCAACTCAATCGCCAGTGCGCACAGTGTTTCAATCTCGATACGATCATCTGCGCTGATCACGTCTGATGCAAATATTCGGTTGCATTGATCCGCGTAATATTCTGCTAGTTCTGTGCGTTGGCGTTTTGCGCTCATAGGTCAAAAAGGAATGTCGTCATCCATGTCATCAAACCCACCGGATGGGCTCGAACTGCTGCCAGCGCCAGCTTGTGCTGGGGTGGAAGTGGTGTTTTGCGATGCATCCGATGGTTTCGATCCGAGCATCTGAAATGTCTCGGCAATAATTTGCGTGATATAGCGTTTGATATTTTGTTTGTCGGTGTATTCTTTGGTTTCGAGGCGGCCTTCGACATATACCTGCTTTCCTTTTTTGAGAAACTCTCCGGCAAGCTCAGCCAGTTTTCTGTAGAAAACAACGCGGTGCCACTCGGTGTTCTCCTTGACCTCTCCGCTGGTTTTATCTTTCCATTTTTTGGTGGTGGCGATGTTGATCACCGCAACCTGTCCGCCGTCTGGCATAAATCGTATTTCCGGGTCTTTGCCGATGTTGCCGAGGATGATTGCTTTGTTGACTGATGCCATTATTTATCCTCTAAATAGTTCCATCACTTTACCAACGGGTAAAGCCTGCTGGTCTTGTCTGATTTTCGTTTCGATGATTTTTGATCCGCCGGGTTTTGATACTTCGGATAGCACACCGAGTAGTGACAGATTGATGTTGTGGGTCAGTTTTACGCTATCCGGTAGTAACTGATAGTCAACACATGCGAGTTTCTTTGCCGCTCGTCGTGCGGTTCGGCGAATGTGCTGGATGTGCGATTGCGCTGTTTCTGGTATTTCATCGTTTGTTAACCGGCGAATGCCTTTGCCGGTGATGGTGCCGAATACGGCATGGTTCAGTTTCTCGCAACGATTGCGCGCGGTTTGTAGTGCGGCATAACCGGTGGTTTGCACATTTCTGCCGCAGATTTGAGTTAGTTCGGTATACGCGATCTCGTCGCCCTTGTTGGCAATCGATAGCCGGTCGTATAGTAATTGCGATTCGATAGACGATTCGCCTAGTGTTCGGCTACCGTCTGGTTTAAATGTGGTCATAGTGTTGTGCCTTTATGGGTGGTTGTGATGTCCTGTTACGTCAAGTAAGGTCGAGTCCTGTCGTGTTTTGTCCTGTCGTGTTTTGTCCCGTCCTGTCGTGTTTTGTCCCGTCCCGTGCTGTCGAGTCCCGTCCCGTCCGGTCAATCCCACTCAATACCATTGATCTTAAATCGCCCATAAAACCCATTATTTCGTGGACGAAAAAATCCTATTCCGATAAATTTTCCGGCTTCGGATAATATTTGTTCGAATACATACGGTGTTACGGTTTCATCCAGAATGTGAAAAACTGCCGTGCCTGTCCAGTTATGGATAACCGGGAAACATTTATCCACTCGCGTTGATCCGCCGCGCTTACCGTCGGATGGCACGAATAGCCATTGCCCCGGCACGTCGTCTTTATTGATGCCAAGCATGATGGGGTCGACAACCAGCACACCGGCTTCGATGTGTTTGGTGTAGGTGGCCTTGCCTTTGCCGGGTATCTGGATCGATAGATACTTCGCTGCTTCGGACAGGCAATTTTTTAGTGCCATCGGTGGAATAAACACCTCACCGTTTTGGTTAAAATGCAGGCGATTGCGCCATGTTCTTTTTTCGTAATCTTTCGCGCTCTCTTTTTCGAGTTTGTCTATCTCACCGGCATAGTGTCGGCTTTGGGAGTAGGGTGATACGCTCTCTAGGGTTACGGTTGCTGTTTTCATTTTTTAGATGCTCTTGTGTTGGGTTGTGTGGTTGAGTCTGATCCTGTCGAGTCTCGTTATGTTTAGTGATTTTCTTAAAACAACATGCACCAACCAATCACCGCGCCAGTCACTACCCACGAAATCATCATCATCATGATCGATATCTCTGTGGTTTGGGTTTCGGTTGACCAGTTGCGCATAAATAATTGGTAATGATCGTCTCGCAGACCCTTTAGCTCTTCGTTTTCCTCGGTCAATTCATTGATTCGATTATGTGCAATCCGCAGGTATTCTGATAGGTTTTTATTTTTTTCTTGCAGATCATTGTATTCCAGTTCCATTAGCGTTATTTCCGAGATCACCATATTGGTGATTTCTGTATAACTGACTTCCTCTTTTTTACATTCGTTTGTCATGTCACATCCTTTCGCAGTGTGCGGTTCGTGCTGCAATGATCTGTTCAACGTATGCCACCCGGTCGCGTTCGCCCATCCATCCCAACAGGGCGATGACGGCAACCAGTGCGGCGATAATGACCGTGGCGTGTTTGGTATTGGTGCCGGTGTTGCTGGCCCGGTAATTTTTCATGTCGCGGATCATGATGCCTCCGTTTCGGGTTGGTTAATTTCGGTGTGGCATTCCATCAACAGCGCGATGCGCTCGTAGAGTTCGTCGACATCGCTATCGTTAATGATGGTTTTGTCGATGTATTCCAGGCTCACACCGGCTTCGCTCTCGTGGTCGTTGTCGGTTAATGCGTGCGGATTATCCGGGCGATTGATAAACCATATTTCGCCGCCTTGCTCTTTCAGCCATTTGGCTTCACCGTCAAACCGGATGTCGCTAACCACGATGCCCTCAGGAAAACTGTTATTGCGCTCGTAAAGCTTGCGGTCCATGTCGATTTTGCGTTGCGCGATGTTGAGCCAAATGTGTGTGCAGATATGGTTTCGTCCCCATTCGGTACCGAGCGTTTGCATCAATTGGCGCGGTGATTTGTTGCATAAATGGTGAATGGGTTGCTCTTTTAGTACGCGGTCTGTCATGTATTCGTGCGAGAGTCCAAACATCTCGCACACACCGCGCCGGATCGGGTCTGCTAGTGATACTGGCCGAAATGCGTAGACATCGCGCAGGAATTCCGCGACCGTGTCTTTGCCACAACCGGCTGTGCCGGTCAGGCCGATGAGTTGGAATGGTTTTTTCATGTATGAGACGTTGATATCCACTGTGCAATTGAGCTGCAGCAGTTCATCGAAAACATATTGCAATGTGGCTGGAGTGTTGTTGAATTCACCGGTCATTTCCAGGTACTCGACAACGTCCTCGTTGGTAAATACTCGGCCGTTTTGCTCATCCAAAAATAACTCCAGCCTGCTTCTGATGTCGGTGATCTGCTGCGCTGTCATGGTTATGCTCCGATGTATTGGGCGGCCGCGAATGAGAGATACGAGAACACGGCCAGCATGAATAGGGTTTCGATAATGAGTAGTTTCATTGGGTAAATACCGTTGTCAGTGGTACGCATGACAAATTAATGACTTTCTCGAATGTGCCGTACAGATCGCGCTGATTTGGTGGGTTAACCACGATTAACTGGTTTTCGATGGCGATCATGGCAGCGTTGCATGAGTACAGGTCAGTGTGCTGCTGGCTGTAATTTGTTTGCATGTTTTGTATGCTGACCTTTGCCTCTTTGTTGTGAATGTGCACCGATCCCACGAGTAGGTGTGGTGAGTGAATGTCGACAACATCTGCCTGTGCATGCGGCATGATGTACAGCAATGAGATGATGATCAGTAGTGCTCTAAACATGGTTTTCTCCCTTGGTTTTATTTCCATTATTTATCGTTGACGTGTACACAATCCGCGTCGTAATTCCAGTCGATGCGTGATACTTTTTCGTTTGTTCCGCCTTTACCAATAAATTCATTGGAGTGGGCAAGAGTGCTGATGGTCGCGAGACATTTTTCGTATGAATCGAAATCATCGATCCGCACAAATTCCGCTTTAAAATGATCCATCTTGTCGTTTTGTGTCACGAGTATCCCGACAGCTGTCCATGTGCCAGCTTTGACGCTATTGGCCAATGCGAGCAAAAAGACTGCTGCGGTAACGATGAATATGATTCTTAGTGCCATGCTTTTCTCCGTTTGGTTAGTTGGTATGTCACACAATAGCAATTGCTAATTATACTGTCAATAGCAATTACTATTGCTCACTATAAATATTTCTTATGGTTTGTTTCTTTGGGCAATAAAAAACCCGCCGAAGCGGGTTTGATTTTGTGGCGGTGGGGTCTAAATCTGAGGGATGATGATGTTAACCAGTTTCCAATCTATGCCGTCACGTTGTAGTACCAGTCTTGCGTCGTTGCTATCTTTAACGGGGATCCAAACCGAGAAATGGTCGATTGAGTCGTATGTAAAACGCGCATTTTTGAACATCTGCTGATTATCGGGTTTGTCGTTGTCGTCTTTAGATTTCCCGCTGATGATCGATGCCATGCCACCTGGCGTGATCATTGATTCGATAACTTTATCGACCATCATCGTGGCGATTCCGGTGGCGAATGTTGCCATTGGGTTATCTTTGGAGGCATCGGCCGCTTGTTGCATCATGGTGGTGCTGATCTGGTCCTTGAGGTTTTGCCTGAGAAGTGGGTAGTCGATATGCTCAGATAATTTAACCGAATCGTTATTGATAAACCCGGTTTTGATTGCGTCGATGGCCAGGTAGGGTTTTGCTGCAACGTAACCGCATAATGCCATAGCGGCGGATGCGATGATGAGGTGGCTGGTTTTCATTTACATTTCCGTTGAATTTTGACTGGGTCATTTTACAGTTAATTAAACGGTTTCATATCAAGATTGCATCCTAGGCTCATTGTCTCATCGTTTTTGATATGGCCCCCTGTGATGATGGCATCACAGGTTGTAATCTCGTCTTTAAGTTTCTTCTGTGACAATCTTCGTCTGAATTTGGGCGCGTCATCTCGGCTAAGATAGCCTACCGTCATGTTGTCGATATCAACTCTGACTGCCTTTTTATCGTATGGGTTGAGATCATCTGGAATTAGATAGGCTTTAAGTATCGATCCTTATGTGCTTTCGGATATCTTTTTTAGTTCGTTTTGATAATGTGATTCTCCAACAACTGGGAACTCGAACTCATTCAGATGTGGCCAATGAAAATATTCTATTGCTGGATTCGTTAGTCTTCTGTTATAGGTTTGTTGTTTGCTTTTTCTTTTTGGTGTTGCAAATCTGAGTAATAAGATGCAGATCAGTATGGCGCATACAATAATAAACTCAGCCATTATTTCCGGCCTTGCATTTGCATTGTTCGTTTTGGCATATTTCGAATATATTTATGACCTTACTCTTTGTTGTTTGTCTTTTTATTGATTTCTTTGTTGGTGTCTGTTGCTGAGTAATTGGCTCGTTGTTGTTCGACAAAAGTAATAATACCCTCAGTTTTTGTGGCCAGGTCTTGGTCTCCTTTTAAGAGCATTTCTATGACCCTAAGGGTATTTACGTTTACTTGGTCTCTTGGTTTCTCTTGAAGTGCCTTCATTATTTTCTTATATGTTGGGTCGCTTTCTTTAAATATTTCAGTCTCTGGTGTTAATTCTGGGTCATCAAAATAAAGGTGGGGTAATCCAGCCCTTTTTTCCATATTCCTCGCGGCTTTCTCGCCGAAATTGCGCCTGCCATTAATGATTTGGTAAATTTGGTCTGGATTAATGGGTTTGTCAGCTGAATCGGAGTGTCGCTTCTCACAAAACTCCTTTGGCCCTCCCTCTTCCTCCACGAGAGATTGCAATCTTTTCCTTCGTAACTCATTCATTTCAGTGGTCATACCTAATTGTGTTGATATAAACATATAATGTAAATTAACAAATGCTATTTACACGTCTAATAACATTTGCTATTCTTGTTGGCATGAATCTAAAAGAATATTTAACCAAAGTAGAGACCAATGCCAGCCTAGCAAAGAAACTAGGTGTATCTCCTGCGCTAGTGAGTCAATGGAAAATTGGCATCAGACCAATACCGTTTGAGAGATGCCCAGAGATTGAATCGGTTACTAATGGCATGGTTTCAAGGATTGATCTGTGTCCTGATGACTGGCATGTTTTATGGCCAGAGTTATCAAAACAAAACAACTCAAAAGAGCATACATGTACCGACAATCGAAACTAATTCGAGAAACTTTAGGTTTTTCTCATCAGCATCCTACTAGTCCAATGGTAGACGATGACAGTTTTTTGACGAGGCCGTTGCACCAGCCATTGACCCCGCTAGCCTGGCCCCTTATCCGGGTGGTGCGGGGTGTTTTTTGCCAGTTTTATTCATTTAAATAGCGAGGTCGAGCATGCAGAATAGAGAAGAGATTGGGCAAGTGAAAGAGGGATTTAAGTGGGATGCTGAGTCGCTCTCTAATGAATATTGCTGTCGTCTGAGTTATTTTTATTGTCTAGGCGTACTCGCTCGACGGCGCCAAGCGCAGAATTTGCAAGAAAAATCGCAAGTGGAGAGGCCAGTTTTCCAGACTCTACGGTCTCTAGCTGCTGAATCAAAGATGCACTTAGTTTGTCTGCGTCGACTTCTTTGGCTAATGCTCCAACAACTATTACGAGCGACCCTTCAACGGCTTCCATAATTATGTCAAAAACTTTTTTGAGTTCTGGATCAATTTTGTCCATGGTTTCTCCTTGGTTGGTATTGGGTTTGTTGAGCTTCCCATTTTATCAACTTTGGAGAAACCGCCTATCTATTTTGGGTTTTATTTGAGCCATGACAACCACATCAACCGATATCCGGAACTTGCAGAAGTACCTAATTTGCCATGCTGAAGCCGAATATCCCGAGCAACGGTTAATGCTCGCTATTTTGCTCGGTGCGGTTTATGACCTGATGTTTCATCCGTATGAGAAAGCATCGCCAGGTGTCAAATACAGTGTGGCGATACGTCGCAAGGCAGCGGCAAAGTGGTTTTTGGAAGGTAAGCATGCGTTTTTTTGCGATTATGTCGATCTGAATCCGGTATTTGTGGTTGAGACGTTGCGCCAACATGCCGGGCTTAACGAGTCGATGTTGCCGGGTAAAGGCAGGGTATGAGTAAGCCACCGCGCATCGATTTCGATTTGATTGCCAAGGTTGCCTTGGGCAGCGCTCAGCGATTATTAACGGAATGGATGCCGGGTGGCGATTGGAATGGTCGCGAGTACAAACCGCTGAACCCGACGCGCGACGATCGCAACAAGGGGTCGTTTGTCATCAATGCCGATACCGGCAAATGGATCGATAACTCGACCAATGATTCCGGCGGCGATCTGATCAGCCTGTATGCGTATATCCGGTTCATGTCGCAATACGATGCGGCATTGGCGGTTGCCGGTATGGTGGGCATCGATGTGCATCAGCCTGATTACACCAGAAAACCGGCATTGCGCGTGGTGGATCAGCCTAATACGGCAAAAGATGAATCACAGCGCTCGCCATGGGTGCCGGTATTGCCGGTGCCGGATGGTGCGCCCGTGCCGCCTGTTGCGCATTATGTGCGTGGTCGGCCTGATGTGGTTTATACCTACTACAATGCAGACGGCCATGTAAATGGCTATATCTACCGGTTCACCACGTCTGATGGCGGCAAAGAGACGCTTCCTGTGGTGTATGCGCGCAATACGCATAATCAAACGCAGGATTGGCGATGGATGGCATTCCCAGAGCCGCGGCCGTTGTTTAACCTGCATTGTGTTGCTGAGTATCCCGATTGGCCGGTTTTGCTGGTTGAGGGTGAGAAATGCGCGGTTATTGCTGAGGATTTGATCGGGTTCAGTTTTAATATTGTGACCTGGCCTGGTGGTACCAAAGCCATTAACAAGGTCGACTGGACGCCGTTGATCGGTCGCAAGATTATCGCCTGGGCAGATTGCGACGCCAAACGCAGAAGGCTTGCCGATGCGGAAAAGCAACTCGGTGTCGATCCGGATAGCGTGCCATTTTTGCCTGAGCATGAGCAACCGGGTATGCGTGCCATGATCGGCATTCATCAGATCTTGCAAAAGCTGGATCCGAATATCGATTTCAAGTTTGTTGACATCCCAAAACCGGGTGATAAACCCGATGGCTGGGATATCGCCGATGCCATCGGTGAGGGCATGACAGCCGATGATCTCAGGGCATTTATCGGTAAGGTTCGCAGCCCATCGGGTGAGAGTAAAAAAACCAAAAAATCAAGCACCAGCGGTGTTAAAAATGGCGTGGAGTTATTCATCAAGAATGGCAATGTCGTTGCCTGCCACCTCAATATTTATGAGATTTTGCGCTGTGATGAGCGCTGGCAAGGTGTGCTGGCATTCAATGAATTTTCATATACGGTAACCAAGCTCAAGCCGCCGCCTTATGGAATTGGTGGGACGGGTGGATATAACGACAACTCGGTCTTCCATGATGTTCTCGAATCGAATGGTTTTACCTCCACTAAACCAGGTCAAAAGGTTTCTATCAGTCAGATAGGCAAGGTCGGTGAATGGGACGATAACGACGATGTGCAGACATCGATGTGGTTAACCAAAGAGTACCAATTCTCACCGAAACCATTGCAAGTTCGAGAAGCAGCTGAGGCGCTCGCGCATGCGAATGGGTTTCACCCGGTGAGAAATTATCTTGATTCACTCGAATGGGATGGCACCGAGCGGCTCGATTGCTGGATAACCGAGTATATCGGCGCACCGCTAACACCCTACACCATGCGCGTCTCCAGATGGTTCTTGATGGGCATGGTCGCGCGCGTGATGGAACCGGGTGTGAAATTCGATTGTTGTTTGGTGCTCGAAGGCACGCAAGGGCGGCGCAAGTCTTCAATGTTGCGCGTGTTGGCGGGTGAGTGGTTTGGTGATACCGATCTCGATCTGAATAACAAAGATTCGATGAATACCATACGCGGCAAATGGCTGTACGAATTTGCTGAATTGGGTTCATTGGCGCGATCCGAAGCCACCCGGCAAAAGTCGTTTTTGTCGCGTCAGGTGGATGTATTCCGTCCGCCGTTTGGTCGTGGCGATTTGCGCAGTCCGCGTCAATTGGTGTTTGGTGGATCGACAAACGATTGGGCTTGGAACAAAGATGACACCGGCGGGCGCAGGTTTTGGCCTATCGAGTGCCTGAAAGACATCGATTGCGATGGTCTGCAAGCGGTGCGCGATCAGTTATTTGCCGAAGCGTACGCGCAATACAAAGCGGGGAAACGATACTGGCCCACGTCGGAGGAGCAACGCAAGATATTCGACCCTGAGCAAATCAAACGCCATCAAACAGATGGTTACATTGACATTCTGGAAGGTTTTTTAGCAGGCAAGATTGATTTATTCCCGATGACCGAGGCGGCTGAGTTTCTGAAGATCGACCCGGCAAGGTTATCGCGGGATATTCAAACCCGTATCGGCAAGGCACTGACGGCCTTGGGATGCGACCGGGTTGAGAAGAGGACAAGCAGCATTGCAAGGTTTTGGTATCGACCACCCGTATCTCGAGGTGACTCGACAACCACCGGCAACGCGGCCAGGGAGGACATTGATGCTATCCCGTTCTGATCTCAACGCGTTTTATCGTCAGAAGTTCCATACCTCATATGAGGTATGGAACAAGTATGGAACCCGGAGAGGCGCATGGATACTAGCTGTTCCATACCTTCCATACCTTCCATACCTGTTCTATATACACACGTGCGGGTGCGCGTGCGTGCGTGTGCGCGCGCACATACGTAACCTTATTTTTAAGTATGGAAGGTATGGAAGTATGGAAGAGTACCGTCGTTATTGGGTCTCAGCCTTCCATACCTGTTCCATACCTCAACCTAGGTATGGAAGATCATGAAAAAAGATGAGGTGAGAGTGTTATTCCCCAGCGTGGTGCAGTTTGCCGATTCAGTGCGCGCGGTGTTTGGCAATGGGGTGAAGCTCACCTACGCCAGCGAGAACGGGCGCGAGATCGGCAAACGCCAGCATCGTGACCCGGAAAGAACGGTTAGGATCACGGCTGAGATGCTGCAGCCGATGTATGTCGATGATGTACGGGCAAGAGTGGCAGACGATAGAGCATTGCCCAGCCACATGTACCGAGACCCGGCCGAGGTGGTGGAGCAACGTGAACTGAGGCGCATGGGCTGCAGGGCGTGTACGTCGCATGAGGTGGTGATGGGTAGAGTGGTTTGCATGGATGTGCGTAATGAGTTGCAAAAGGGTGTGCCAGGCATCGGGCATCGATGCAGATGGTTTGCTGGGTGAGTGATGATCGGAGGTGTTGAGATGAGCGCAGGGCTGTATGAGTTGGATCGTTCGGTAGTTCGTTCCCGGTTGGTACGTTGGGGTGAGTGGAAGATGCGGAGCGGTGTGTCGTTGGGGTTCGGTTCGATGTCGTCATTTATGAAACTGGGTGGTCGTACCGATCCACAATATGATCCATTCGGTGAGGTTGACTCGGAATGTATGCTGACGAATAAATCGGTTGAGATGTTGCCGCATGTTCCAGCGTTAGTGGTTCGTGTTGAGTATGTTTCAGGGTATCGTGACAGCGCTGTGAAAGCGCATTCGTGCGGTATTTCGAAGCGTGCGTACTATAATTACCTCGACACGGCTCACGATCTTGTTGCTAAGCACATCAATTATTTGTTGCGTGACGTGCACAAAGATGATATAAAGCTGGTAAATCTACATCAGTGCGTCTAGTTAAGACGTAACAGATTACCAAATTACCAAAAGCCAGCCTCCGAGCTGGCTTTTTTTATGGCCAAACCGCAGCGATATGACGATAAGACATCGTCATCCAAGCGCGGCTATGGTTATAAATGGCAAAAAGCACGGGAAGGATTTCTAAAAAAACATCCACTGTGCGCAGATCATATTAAGCGCGGCCATGTTGTTGAGGCATCGGTAGTCGATCACATCGTACCGCATCGTGGCAACCAAGAACTATTCTGGGATAGCAGCAACTGGCAGCCGCTATGCAAGCAATGCCACGACTCGCACAAGAAACGATTGGAAATGTCCGGCATCGATGCAGGCTGTGGTGTTGATGGCGTCCCGACGGATTCAAATCATCATTGGAATAAGTAACTCAATAAAATTTGAAATACCAGGGGGTATCAAAAAGCCTACCCCTTCCCACCTCCAGACCGTCTGCATACCTCTTTGTGCAGAAAATTGAATTAAAGGTAGGGGGGGTATTGGAGAAATTAGCGAATTTTGCACATTTTTTAAGCAAAACTAACCAGTAATAACATGAAACCCGGTCCCATCCCCAAAAAAAACAACGTCACGCAGCTCAAGACATCCGGTGACAACAAGCCGCGATTCATCGCGCCTGAATGTCCCGGTCATCTGCGTGGCATGGCTCGTACCGAATGGGATCGTGTTGTCGTATTGCTGGAAAAATTTAAACTGATCACCGAGATCGACACCGCAGCACTAGCGCTCTATTGCGCATCGTATGGCCGGTGGCAAGAAGCCGAGCTGCGCATCCAAGAAATTAAGGACAAGGGCGGCGACGGCCTCATGGTCAAAGCACCCTCGGGCTACCCGATCCAAAACCCATATCTCGCCATTGCTAACCGCGCGATGGAAGACTGTTACAAATACCTACAACAATTCGGACTCTCACCCGCAGCACGCACGCGCGTTTCGCCTGGCGTCAACGGTGACCTGTTTGATGACCAGCCGGGTAAAAACTACTTCACGTGATCCCGTAACCACCTATGCCAGAAAAGTCGTCGAAGGAAAAATCCTAACAGGCCAGCCGGTCAGGCAAGCCTGCCAGCGACACCTAGATGACCTT
>WBZQ01000325.1_pt1 | contig 39089 bp, 27 predicted proteins | sample 5204251 | NCBI WGS metagenome assembly WBZQ01 (sample SAMN12412402, study PRJNA552823) | activated sludge metagenome | isolation source: activated sludge from nitrification reactor of wastewater treatment plant... | place: USA: Virginia | collected 2017-09 | reverse complement strand
GCTATCGTTCAACTGCACCAGCAACTCACGGAAGCTGCCGTTCACCCCGTAGCCCACAGGCTCCGCGGTGCGGATGTCCGCCAACGGACCGCTCCGGATCGGCGCACCGGTCTTCGGATTGTGATAGGTCGATCCGACCGGCTCAACCAGCATCGTCCCGAATCCGCCGTGGCCCCAGGTGATCCGGCCCAACGCATGGTCGTGCCAGAACACGGTGCCCACATCGGAGTCCACCCAGAACCGCTGCCGAACAAATTCCACCGTCACGATATCCTTCACAGGATGATCGTTCTTCAACGGCCGAACGAGCGTAATCTCATTGCCCTTGATCGAGTGGATCCGTCCGACCTCATTCCCACCGACGTTATCCGCGCCGATGAGAATTTCGATGCCCGGATGATACTGCGCGGCGTTCTTCAGGGTGATCACGCGATCGCCCTTCTTTCCCGCCTTCGTGAAGGTGGTGTTCAGGGGCAAGGGCAAGCCCTTGTCCGTCTTCTTTTCCAGCATCGTGAACGGGCGCACCGACTGTTCGTTCGAGAAGCCGGTGATCACGCCGTCCGACGACTGGTTGTCGAACTGCAGGAAATGCCAATGGGTGTTGACCTTCGACGCGTGGAAATTGCCGAAGTCGTCGTCATCCCACTCGCTGGTCAACATCCAATCGACGCAATCATAGATGTTGGACCGCACGACCAAGGGGAACTTCAAATCGTTGTTCTTCCGAATGGCCGCTTCTTCTTCATGCAACACATAAATCAACCCGCCCTCATCCATGATAGCCGGGGTGTCGCCTTGTTTATCGGCGAGCATCATCGGCGTATGGATGAAGTGCACGTTGTACTTCTTCGAGCCGGCATTCTCCGGGCACAGGCTCCAGCGTCCGTTCTCGCCCGGCTTGGCGGGATAGGAACTCGGCTGGCCATCCTCATCGAGGTGGATCATCTCCAGCCAGGGGGACGGATTGTGGCTCTTCGAGAACGGCACGCGGCGACCGAAGTGCGGCTTCAAGTGTGGCCAGGAGACCTTGCCGGTCAACGGCTCGAATACGATCGGCAACCGCTCGCCCGGATGGGCCGATTGATACCGTGGATTCGGCACCGTGTTCTCAGGCTCAGTCATCGCACGAGTACCCTGCCAACCCCAATTCAGCACGCTGGCGTCATAGGAGCGGGTCTGATCACGCTCATCCTTCTTGTGGCCAGGCAGTCCCTGTGGCGGGAATTGCATATCGACCCAGTCCTTGATGGTCACGATGGCCGGATCAGCCTTCCAATCGGTCTTGCCCTTCTCCACGATCTTGAACTGCTTACCAAACCAATCGACGGTCTTGCCGATCAGCTCGTCTGACGTCACACCCACCTTGATGCGGCCCTTGCGGTCCGGCAACTCCAGCAGATCCGGCATCACGTCATTGTGATTGGCACCTTGCTGAATGGTGTTGTACACGCGCCAGTAGCCCCACATGCCCGCGATGTAGTGATGCGCCACGTGGCAGTGGAAGAGGAAGTCTCCAGCCAACTGCTGGCACAGACCGGATCCGCACTCGGTTTCCAGATCCATGGTCTCGGATGGACCGATGACTTCCACGTCGACGCGATCGGACTTCGTCCGGATCACGGGATACTTCACGGGACCGTTCTTCGCCGCATGCCACAGAGGCATTTCGTCGATCGCCCGCGGACTCCGCGGCCAACGAATCGATCCGCCGTGCGGATGGTGCGAGTGGAACACTTCGGAACCACCGTGGACCAGCCGGAACTTGGCCGGGTCACCGAGGTAGCTACGCGGAATGGTCGTGGCCGGATCGCCGAAGGTGTAGGCGCTGTAGGCCATCGACTCATCTTCGAAGCCGAAGTATTCGTGCTGCGCCTGCATGTTATCGACGCCGAACGGCTCGCTCCGATAGTTCAACGCGCGGGCCACCGGACGATAGACGTCGGTGAGCGGGTCGCGCTGCGGGATGAAGTCGCCCTTCTTGTTCAACGGACGGAACGCTTCGTCGCCGACTTCATGATAGAACAGCACGAATTCCCGGAAATCCGGGCCGCTGCCGTTCTTGATGATCGCCTGCCAGCCGCTCTTGGTCGGCTTGGGGTCGCCCGTTCCGAGCGGTTCGAGGTATTCAGATCCCTTCGGCTCGATCACGAAAGATCCGAAGAGACCCATCACGGTCAACTCACGATCATTGCTGTAGGAATGGAATTGGCGGCTGCCCTCCTGCTGAGTCGGGGGGATGTACCATTCCATCTCCACGGCTTTGCCCTTGGCCGCAATGCTATCGGGATTGGTGGTCGTGGCCGGCTGTCCCGTAGCCGACATGACCATGCTGGAACCATGGATGTTCAAGCTGACTTCTTCATCGCCTTCCAGCTGATTGCGGAGCGTCAACTTCACGCAATCGCCTTGATTGCCGCGAAGGACCAACGGCTGAATGAACTGATTCTGCAATCCGTTCATGACGCCGCCCGGATCGTAACCTTCCTTGTCACGCGCCTCTTTATTCTTGGTCTCTTCGGCGCGAACCTTCTCAATGTTCTCGGTCAGCGAGTACATGTAGCCCGGATAGAAATCGAGCCACATGTTCAAGGTGATTTCGACGTTGATCGCCGACACGTCGTAGCTGCGGACCGGCGCGCTGGCCGGACACTTCCCGCCCATCGCAGAGACAGGCTCAGCGCCGCTGTTCGACATCAACAACAAATCCTGATTCCCGGCGCCGTACTGGTGCAACATGTTGACGTTGTTGTACTGGCCGCCCGTCCGCTGCACTTCCGCATCATGGACCAACTGCTCGTTGATCTTGTCCATAATGCGCTGGTGTTGCCGCTCCATCATCGCGGTGCGCTCGACATGACCTTCCTGCGCATCCTCGATAATGGTCTGTCCCTTCAACTGCTCAGCCCATGCAGGCTGATTATGTGCAGCCGCATGCAGCTCCGGCGCTGCCGCCGAGGCCACCTGAAACGCCCCGACGCAGACCGATGGAAGCATCACTCCCAACAGGAGCTTCCAGGCCGCCTGGGACTTGCGCTGACCGAGTTTATTAGGCCCACTACGTACCGATCTCATTAGACCTACCTCCTCTTGAAACCATACAACCTCCGCATCCCCACTCTCTGCCGTCGCGGCCGCGTCGCGCAGGGTGCAGGCCCGTGAAAGCCTGCACCTCATGGAGTGGAAACACCAGGAGGCCGGTCCTTCGGTTTCCACACCCTTGATCCGCGACAACGAGACGACGACGACGCACCCATTGATGCGCATAAATAGCACCGCGCACAGAAAGACGGCGGTACTTAGAGCAACTCTCGTTCCAGCTTGAGCGAGAGGAGAAACGCACATTTTGTTGGAGAATTTAGCCAGTGGCAGGACGAGCGGAAATAGGAATGGGGCGTCGACGCCCCATTAGGAAACGGCTCTCACTGAAAATCACTTGATTTGAAAGGCTGTACAGGAGTGTCTGAGAAAATTGTCCCAATGGGACATCGATGCCCCATTGCAATCAGGCGTGACGTGAAGCCACCCAATGTGCGGCAGGGGGAACGATAGGCCGGCAGTCTACTCAAGCAAAGACGCCAACGTTGCGTCTCCCTCAATGACTTCAGATCAAATCGCGGAGTCCGTGTTTCTTGACCATGCGCTCGATGGTCTTCCGATCTACGCCCGCCTCCCTCGACGCTCTGCCCATGTGGCCGTCATTACGCTTGAGGAGTTCGATCAGAAAACTCCGTTCGAATGTCGTGACGGCCGCTTGCTTGGCATGCTTGAAGGAGCCGGCCTCTCCCGAGGTCGCGTCGTCTACCGCAGACTGCCGAAGGCGGTCGGGCAAATGCGCGCCCGTAATCAGTGGACCATCAGCCAGCACGGCAGCACGCTCAATGACGTTTTGCAGTTCGCGCACGTTCCCCGGCCAAGCATATCCGCATAGCAAGTCAGTCGCCGTGGAATCCAAGTCCGGCACAAAACCGACCGCCGACCCCTGCTGCTTCATGAATCGACGCAGAAATTCCCTCGCGAGAATCGGAATATCGCCCTCTCTGCTCCGCAGCGGCGGCAAGACGATCGGAATGACATTCAGGCGGTAATAGAGGTCCTCGCGAAACTCCCCGCGGCGACAGGCCGCTTCCAAATCCTGGTTCGAGGCGGCGATCACTCGCACATCGACATCCAGAAACCGGATGCCCCCGACACGGCGCATCTGGCGCTCCTGTAAGACCCGGAGCAACCGGGACTGCAGGGTCTGGCTCATCCCGCTGACCTCGTCCAGAAAGACGGTCCCGCCCGCCGCCACTTCGAACAAGCCTGGCTTTGAGACATGCGCGCCGGTGAAGGCGCCCTTCTCATGGCCGAACAGTTCCGATTCAAGAAGCGTATCAGGCAGCGAGACGCAGTCCACCGGAATGAAGGGACGATCGGCCCGCAAACTGGCGTCGTGAATCGCCCGCGCGACGAGTTCTTTGCCCGTTCCGCTTTCCCCATAGACGAGCACGTTGGAATGGGTGGGCGCCACCTTTTCGATCAAGGTGAAGACCGACTCCATGGCCGGGCTTTCCCCAATGACCCGCGACAACCCCGCCCGCTTTCCGGACCGGCTCTGGTCACGCGAAGTGGCCGCCTCCCCCGTGCGCTGTGTCGAGGGAGCCGCCTCCCCATCTTCGCCGAACGCGCGCCGGGCCACTTGCAGGAGGTCGGTACTCGTGAAGGGCTTGGTAATGTAATCGAATGCGCCGTAGCGCATGGACGTGACCGCCGTCTGGACCGTGGCATGGGCCGTCAACAGCACCACCTGCACCGAAGGATCGAAGCGCTTGGCTGCCGCCAACACTTCAATCCCGTCGAGATCGGGCATGCGCAAATCCGTGAGAATCAGTCCCGGCCGCTCGCGCTGAATGACGGCCAAGGCACGGGTTGGATTACATTCTGTCAAACAATCATACGGTCCACGACTCAAAATCCGGCGACAATTATCGAGCGCATCCTGTTCGTCATCGACGATCAGGATTTTTCCTGCAATCCCCATGGTACTCCTTCATGGACTCGCTCGCCGAGACCCACCGTCGGCAAATAGACATCAAAGACGGCACCAACTGTATCGTTGCGCACCTCGATGCGCCCGCGATGATCCGAGACAATTCCATAGCTCAGAAATAACCCCAAGCCCGTCCCCTGGCCGGCCGGTTTGGTGGTAAAAAAGGGATCGAAAATACGGTCGACGATCGTGGCCGGAACCCCCGGGCCATTATCCGACACGCTGACTCGTACCCACTCGTCCCCATTGAGCTGCATCCAGGCGGTACGCACTGTCACCACGCCGTGATCCCCGCAGGCAATCACGGCGTCGATGGCATTATTGAGCACATTCAGCAACACCGTTTCCAATCGATCGCGGTCTCCCATCACCGGAGGCAACTCCGGCGCCAGTTCCGCCTCGATGCGCACAGAGAGCGCCGCCACACGCTCCCCCGCCATGGTCACGCAGGTTCGTGCCACGCAGTTCAAATCCAGCGGTTTCAACATCGACACGGTCCCTCGAGAGAAGGTCAAAATACTGCGCGTGACCCGGGAGATCCGTTCCGCCTGCGAGCGGATCGTGACGAGATCCCGAGTGACCTCCTCCGGAACGTTGCACTGCGCTGCATCAGCCTCCATACACTCAATCCGGTTCAAAATGATGCTCAACGGATTGTTGATTTCATGCGCGATGCCGCTGGCGACCTTCCCCAGCGTGGCCAACCGTTCCGACAACTCTAGCTTTCGCATCTGCCGCGTAATCTCGGCCGTTTTTTCCTCCACGCGATGCGTCAGTTCTGCGTTCAACGATTCTAATTCTGTACGGGACGCCTGCAACCGGTCGGCCATGCGGTGCACGGCGACGGCCAGTTCCTCAAACTCATCGCCGGTTTTGACATCGAGTGGGCCATCATAGGTGCCGCGACTAATGGCCTCCACGCCCGTCTTCAGCACCTGAATCGGTCGGGCAATTCTGGTGGCCACATACCGCCCCATAGCCCAGAGGAGCCCGATCATGACCAGACCGATCGCCGCAAGATTTCTCAGCTGATCGCGAATGGGGGCGTAACTTTCCACCGGTTGCTGCCGCACAAAGATGTGCCAAGTATTATCCGGCAACATCAGGCCAGTCACTGGAGCAAATCCCACCACCGTATCCGTGCCGCCATGGCCGTCATCGTCTGCAATGCCCCATCCGGGCCCGGCAGAGACGATCATGGTCATCAACTGTCCAGGAATGCGATGCGCTTGACGAGGAAGAATGGGGCAGACAAGCGGGTCTCCTGCCGCGTTAAACAACATGGCATGGCCGGTCTGCCCGATGCGGATCTGGTTGATCATCCCGAAGAGGGTATCGAACTGGTAGGAGGCTTTGACAGCGCCGATCACGGTGTGATGCCGGTCATCGAGGATGGGGACGGCAATATCGAACGTTTCTTCCGGCGTTCGAAACGACCCGACCTGTGCGGGCATCATCCCGCTGAGATACACATGGTCGATGCCGCCTGCGCGTACCGCTTCCCACCACGGTTCCCCGCTGAACGAATAGTGATCGGGCTCGGAACTCGAGGCGACCAGTGCCCCGTATTGGTCAACAATCAACAACCCGACGAGCTTGTCGCCGCTTCTCACCTTGGTGTCCAGAAGAAACCGCGAGAGGTCCCGATGGAGCAATTGGGCTGCGGCTTCCTTGCCCTTCTCCCAAACCTGTGTGCGGGTTTGAATGATGCGCTCGGTTTCGGTCCGGTCTTGCGGATAGGAGGCGTTGGCCGCTTCAACCGGCTGGCGGACCCGCAATGGGGCGGACCCCAGCAGCCGAGCGGCTTGGATCTCGCTTTGCACGAGCATCGTCACCCGGTCGGCGGCTTGGATCGCCACCGCTTGCAGATTGCCGCCGATGACGTCGCGCAGCGACTGCATACCGGACATGTAGGCGAGGATCAGCCCGATCAATAACGGGATGCAGCCCACCAAGACAATGGCGAGCACAATACGGCCCTTGATGGTACGAATCGTCATCCCCACCCCAGAGGAGTCATTCTAAACAACCGGCGGAAGAAAACGCCACCGTACCGTCAACCGGGCCGATGATCAAGACAGGGGTGGCACCTCCTTTGGCTCGCCCGTCGAGCGGGCAGGGAACAGCGCCGTCTCCCGGGTGGTAGTGACCGATTGTGCGCGACGCGTCCTGGCACGATGAAAGATCCACAGCAGACATCCCGAGAGACTCATCAAGAGAATCGGCACGCCGGGAATGTTCAAGAGGGTTTTCTCAAACCCGAAGAAGTTCAACTGGTGCAATTGCATCACGGCAAAATGCACTCGCCGCCAACGCCCTTCGTCTTCGAGGATCTCCCCCGTCTGCCGATCCAGCACAATCTCCGTCGCATCGTCATTGTCGAATCGAACACGCACCGCATCCTGAGCCCGCTTCTTCTTGCGGGGGGTATACCGTTCGAGCTCCACGCCGGTCACTGTTGCCGGCGTCCGCACATACTGTTGTGCAATCACCGGTGCCAGATCCGGTGAAATGGGCGACAGGCGCTCACCGCTCATAGCGTCGAGCAAGAGCGTGGTCGATACGCCCTCAACGCGCAATTTGAGTTCATACAGCACACGCCCGAAATCCGACCGCAACAACACCTGCTCGACCAATGCCCGCCCGCCAACGGCCTCCTTGGCGGCGACGATCGCGCGATCTACCGGCAGGGTCGCCGCTTCCAGCGACGGGCCAACCAGCGGCAGAATCTTCTCCTTATAATGGTCGTCCCAGTAGAGAAACTTTGCGTCCGCCCACAACAGGCCGGTGACCACGGAGAGCAAGAGGAAACCCAACGCTCCCATGCCGAACCAGCGATGAGCCAGTCTCACTATCCGTTCAGATCCGCCGCGACTCATGTTACTGCCCCACGGGGCGCTCGGCCCTCACCTGGAGCGCCAGCGTGCTGCGATGGCGCAAGGCTTCATATGCCGTCCCCTCAAACTCGCCCGGAGTCTTTTCGACATGGATCATCTCCAACACATAGCGTCCCGGCCAGAGTGGCGTGAAAGACACGATGCCCTCGGCATCCGTTTTCAACTCCTTGTCCCAACCATTGGGCGCATGCACCAGCACCTGAGTTGCCGGCAGACGTTGCCCATTGAAGATGGCTTTCACCACGATCTCGCCGCCAGGCCCAGGGGTCACCCGGCCCGACGCCAGATTCAGCCCCGTCGTCAGCGGAATCAGATCCAGCGCCAGTGGCGTCGAGTGGTCTCGCTCGTGCTCGTTGACCCGGCTCTCTTCCAGGCAGACGAAATAGGTCCGCGCATAGAACATCGGCTTGACGATACCCAGGTCATGTTTGCGTAGATCCTGAACCGGAGCCTTCGCCTGTTCGACCACCACCGCGTTCCGCCCCGGCACACAGGATGAGAGGGCACCGGCAAAGTGGTTGACCTGCTTGGTGAGCGAGACATCGGTCTTCCCGCGCTTGGGGTCCTGCACGCGCACGGTGACACCATCGATGGAATCGAGCCGTCCACCACGCTCTTCGCGTAAGAACTCGGCATACTCCCCGAAATACACTTTCACTGATTGTCCCTGCTCAGCAGGAGCCGTGGCTTCCGTCTCCACCCAGACGAAATGAGCCTCTGCCGGAACAGTTTCCAACAACCCTGCCATCAATAGGATGCCGCACAACCCACGATAGACGATGTTACGATTCATGCCAGCTACTCCTTTTTCAATTTCACCCAGACGCTGCGGCCACCCGTTAAAATCTCCAGGAGACACCACCGTAGAAATTCCGGATTTCACCGGGTTGAATACCGAGAAAACTGCCGGTAGTCCGTTGCGCGATGAACGATTCATCCGTCAGGTTGCGTACACCGGCGAAAATGGCCCACTTCGCCTTTGGCGGAGCATAATTGAGCCGGAGGTTCCAAATCGTATAGGAAGGGATGGCCCCGTTCGTGCCCAAGGCATTTTCCGCCTGCGTATTGGCGCCATCGGTAAATTGCTGCGCGACATACGTGGCATCGGCTTCAATCGACGCACCGGTCGGGTGGTAATAGCCCACCAACCCGTAGAACGTCATACGGGGGGCATAGGGAAGGTCTTTCCCGTCCGTCGCGCCGAACAGTGATTTCGGCCGTAAGAGTGTGATGCTGCCTCTGGTGACGAAGCCTTGCAGCGGGCGGACAATTTCACCCCAATCGAGGCTGACGGTACTTTCGATTCCCTCCATCAGCGTCTTGCCGGCGTTCACGAACTGGCTACCCTGCTGCACGATCTGATTGCTGAATTCGGTGCGGAACAGGGCGACTTCCGCACTCACACCGGGCACGAGGATGGACCGGATTCCGACATCTGAACTCAAGGCACGTTCTGCCGAAAGGTCTTGGGTGGTGCCGCTCGTGGGATCAACCGCGTTGGCGAAGGTCGGCGGCCGGAAGGTCGTATGGACATGACCGAAGAGCATGCTGTCCGGAGTGAGCTGATACTTCACGCCGGTCCCGTAGATCAGTCCTTGCGTCGTTTTGTACCCCTTGAAATTCCCTCCCGCCGGTGGGACGGCGTTCATCGTCTCACGACTTTGATTGACCTGCTCCCAGCGTATGCCCGGAGAAATGGTGAGGGCCTCTGTCAGGCGAACGGCCGTTTCCGTATAGGCGGCATAGGCCACCGATTCCAGATCGGCGTTGTTCGTGGTGCGGCTGATCTTCGAGCCGGCCGTGCCGATCCCAGTGATGTCGGTCAGGCGCTCGGCGTGATACCGAACGCCGGAGGTGATTTGTTGATCCAACCCAAAGAGCGAAAATTTGAACTGATGCTGCGGCATGACGCCGAAGACATTGAACTTGCGCAAAAAGTTTTGACTGGTGGAGAGCAGCGTGCCGTTGGCGGCTTGGTCCTGGATGTACCAATTCCGCTCGAAGACATTGCCGTACACGATGATCTTCGCCGTGTTGTGGGCGTCGATCTCCCTACTGGCCGTCACGTCGATCGCTCCACGCTGCCCTTTGAATTCATCATTCGGTTTGCCCGCCAGCGTGCGATCGTTCCGATATTGCGTGGGCGTGATGCTTCCAGGCGTCTGCGTCGTTTCGTCGTACCACGAAATATTCGTCGTAATGCGCGTCCGATCGTCAGGATTCGCTTCGAATCGCATCGTGAAATCGTCCAACTGCGATTTACTACGATCTCTGAAGCCGTCTGACTGGCGCCGGACATACCCGAGCTGCGCGCCGAAATTTCCCCAATAGCCTCCGTACTGAGTGTCCGACTGAAACAAATTGAAACTGCCGAACGTATTCGTCGTGGAGAACGTCGGCGTCGTGGGAATCCCCTTCCGGATGAAATTAATCAGACCTCCCTGCGTGTTCGGTGAATAAAGCACTGACGCGCCCCCTTTGATCACCTCGATATGGTCGATTCGCTCGATCGGAACCATGTAATACGTCGAGGCGTCGCCAAACAGGGCCGGTTGTATGGGAATATCGTCCATCATCAGCAGAATATTTTTGCTGCGCCGAGGATCCATCCCCCGGATGCCGATGTTCGGCCGCAACCCCTGACCATATTCGTCCAACACATTGACACCTGGCACGCGCCGCAACATCTCGTCGGCGTTTTTCGGCCTGGCCCGCTGAATTTCCTCGCGGGTGACCACATTGCCCGAACCGGCAATGTCCTTGACCGACTCCTGATCCGGTTCGTTTCGTTCATGGACGTCCTTCACCATCACTTCGGGAATCTTTACCGGCTTCGCCTTCGGCGTTTCCCCCGATTGGGCCGATGTGGCCTTTCCTTCTTCGCTGGACCCGGCATCCGACGCATCCGAGCCAGGAACCGCAGTCTCTATCCCTTGAGCCTGAGCATACGTGCTCCAGCCACATACAAGTCCGATTGCCAACAGGCACAGAGCCCCTCCACCCACGACCCGGATACGTCCCGCCATGATTATGTGTTCTCCTTGTTCATTCACGGACACATCTGAGATAGACAGCACGACACAGTAAAAAGCCCAAGACCCTGTGAGGGATCTTGGGCTCTGGACAACTTCAGTCCTTTGGCCTCTCTGAAGTTCTTCGGTCAGCACCCCACTACGTCACGAGCATCGCCGGTGGCATCCCTTCAATCGCCGCAAAGGCAATCGTCACCAGACGTCGGCACCGCTTACACTTGATCTCAATTCCCCCCTTAACCCAGCGCGCGACCAGCTGCCCGCATCCGCACCGGACCTCATCGCTACTCATCGATCGAATCGCATCGTGTTTTGCGATGTGCATCCTCGCCCCTCCTACCCAACGTCTCCTGCAAAGCCGCGTTGGTGTGATCGCCCCAGCCTACTTAAACGCAATTCGCTTCAGCTCGGTTGCCGGCAATTCCACTTCACCGAAATCAGACTGGCCCTTGAAACTACCCGCGATTGCCAACGTGAACTCTCCAGCCTTCCCATCATTCAAGGTGATCGACACCGCCGGCGGCGTGCCGTTGCCGGAAGGCTTCACGTCAATGGTTTTGATGACGTCAAACTTGATCTTCACGGTCGCCGTCCCCCGTTTGACCGGGACCTCTTTGAGTTCATGAGGAACGAACGACGTCTCACTGATCTTCTCCTCCCAATAGAACAGAACACCGTGCACTTCTGTCTCCACGCCTTTACTGTCGGTCGCCACCACCTGAAAAGTCTTGTCTCCTTTTGGCTGTGCGAGCGCCGTCCCCGCAGCCAACCACAACAAGCAGGCACTGCACAGCACAGCGCCCATCCATTTATTCCGTACTTTCTGTATGCCGTTGTTCATGATCAAACTCCTTTGGTCCCGGTGTGATAACGTTGCTGCTTAACTTTCAAGCCGATAGGCAATCGGCACGAGAATGGTAATTTGCTCTTTCCCCAGCGGATGTTTCAGGGCAAGCGGAGACGCCTTCCGCAAGACCGAGATGGCATCCTGATCCAGCACACCGTGGCCGGAACTTTCGGCAATCAAACATTCGAGAATGGTTCCGTCATGACGGATCACCGCCTCCAGTACCACCTTGCCTTCCCAGCGACGCGCCCGTGCCTGCCTGGGGTATCGCTTCAATTCTTCAATCCGTGACCACAGCGACTCCGCCAACCACCCCAGATCGGCCTGCGCCGACGCCGTTTCACGCACCTCACGATGCGCCACCGGACTCTGCTGCACCACCATGGGTTCCGGCACAACCGTATCCATCGCCTCACGATGAGAGACCGTTGGCGGCACAACAGGCGATGCAGTCTCAACTAGTGGTTGTGCGACGACGGCGGGCTGTTCAATAGCGGTCGCCGACGTTTCCACAGGAGCCACTGACTGCTGCACCACCGCCTCAGACGACTGCGCCGACACCATCCGAGCTTCGACGGACTGAACAATGTCCTGATGTTCCTGTTGCACAACTTCTTGGGCTTGAGCCACGACAGCGACTGCTTCGTGAACTGGTTGAGTCTCGACGGGCTGTACTTCGGTCGCTACTGCCTGCCGTTCCTGGGGTACGGATCGTTCCACCACCCGTGGCGTGACTTGTGTAGCCTGAACCGTTTGAACCGCTGCCATCCGCTCCACGGCCTGCGGAACCGGCGCCGGGGAAGGCTGCGACACCGGGCGAGACACTGGCTTTTTCGGCTGTGGCGGGTCCGAGACTGGCTGCTGTGAAGCGAGCGGCTCAGCAGGGACGGGATTCGGCGCCGGCTGCAATGCGACGTCCCATCGAAAGGTCTCCGGTTGCCGGTGCGGTTTCACTTCCATGACCGACTGCATCGCAAGGGCCACAAGTCCGCCATGCAGCATCAACGAGATCAGCCACCCGCCACCACGCGAGCCTCGTACATGTGCGATATTCCCTCTCAGTGCAATCTGCGACATCACCAGACCTCTCCCTCCGACAAAACACCCAGAACCGGGGCACAAAAAACAAAAGCCCAAAGCTGTCGTGAGACAACTTTGGGCTCTGACCGCAGAGGTCGTTGGCCTTATATACTTGTCAATCTAACGAGACGCGTGACCCGTGAAATCCCCAAGGTTGCGCCAAATGTTCAGGCGCTAATCTTGATAGCAATTCTCAATATCATGTCGTCCGCGTCATTGTCAAGTCGCCTGAAGTCACTCCCTGCCATCCAATGGCGCTGATCGATTTGATCGGGCTTGTAGCTAGGCGGCAGGATGCAGGGATGCAGTGCGAGCAGGCACGCGCTTGCGCCTGACTCGTTCCAGAAACAAATACACGACCGGAGTGGTATACAGCGTGAGGACTTGGCTCACGAGGAGACCGCCGACGATCGCAATACCAAGCGGACGCCTGAGTTCTGATCCGACGCCTGTGCCTAGAGCAAGTGGGAGTGCACCCAGCAAGGCCGCCGCCGTGGTCATCATGATTGGGCGAAACCTCAACAGGCAAGCTTCATAGATGGCCTCCTGCGGGGATTTTCCCTCCTGCATGCGCTCACTCTGCAGGGCAAAATCGATCATCATGATGGCATTCTTTTTTACAATGCCGATCAGCAACATGATGCCGATCAATGCGATCATGCTCAGCTCGGTCTTGAACAACAGCAGCCCGAGCAATGCACCGACGCCGGCCGATGGAAGGGTGGAGAGAATCGTGAGCGGGTGGATGTAGCTCTCATACAGAATCCCCAACACAATGTACACCGTCACCAACGCCGCAAGAATCAACCAAGGTTGATTCTCCGCGGAGGACTGAAACGCCTTTGCGGCGCCCTGAAAGGTGCCGCGCACGCTTGTCGGCAATCCGATATCATGCATTGCCTGATCGATCGCCGAGACCGCCTCACCCAGTGACGCCCCCGCCGCCATGTTGAACGACACCGTTACCGCAGGGAACTGCCCCTGGTGATTCACTGACAAGATGGCATTGGCTGGCTCATACCGCGTCACCGCACTCAAAGGCACTGGGGCGCCGCTCGGCGAGCGAACATAAATTTCATGGAGTGCGGCGGGGCTCTGCCAATACTGCGGCGCGACCTCCATCACCACATGGTATTGGTTGAGCGGCGTGTACATAACCGACACCTGCCGCTGACCGAAGGCGTCATAGAGCGTGTCATCGATGAGCTGAGGCGTCAGACCAAGCCGCGACGCCGTGCTCCGGTCAAACACGACCAGCGATTGCTGGCCGCGATCCTGCTGATCACTGTTCACGTCCACGATTTCCGGCAGCGTTCGCAGCTTGCTCTCGACTTTGGGGGCCCAGGTATTGAGCTCGTCCAAGTCGACGCTTTGCAGAGTATATTGATATTGGGCGCTGCTTGCCCGCCCGCCGATCCGCAAATCCTGAATCGCCTGCAGATACGTGGGCGCACCCGGCACTTTTGCCAATTTGGGGCGCAACCGGGCAATCACCTCGTCGGAGCTCATGCCCCGCTCTTCAAGGGGCTTCAACGCGATGAACATTCGCCCCGTATTGGTCGTGCCGGCATGGCTACCGCCGCCGGTAAACCCTGTGATGCTGGCCACCGCCGGATCGGCTTTGATGATGTCCACCACCTCCGTCAGCTTGTCACGCATGGCCTGGAACGAAATATCCTGCGCGGCCCGGATGTTTCCGAAGAGACGCCCCGTGTCCTGCTGAGGAAAGAACCCTTTCGGCACCAGGATGTAGAGATAGATCGTGAGGGCCATGGTCGCTAAGGTCACCAGCAGCATCGTGCGGGGATGCCGGAGCACCCAGGCCAGACTTGCCGCATACCCCCGCAGCATCCCCTCCAACCCCCGCTCGCTGAGGCGATACCACCACCCATGGGCGACGTTGGCTTCCTGTTTCAACACCCGTGCGCACAACATGGGGATGGTCGTCAGCGACACCAGCAATGACACCCCGATGGCCACCGACAAGGTGACGGCAAATTCACGAAACAATCGACCGAGCATCCCGCCCATCAGAAACACCGGGATGAAGACCGCCACCAAAGACACGGTCATCGATACCACCGTAAACGCGATGTCCTTCGCCCCACGAAGGGCCGCCTCCATGGCCGGCACACCCTGCTCGCGATAGCGCGTGATGTTTTCGAGCACCACAATGGCATCGTCGACCACAAAGCCGGTGGCAATCGTCAAGGCCATGAGCGACAAGTTGTCGAGACTGTAATCGAGGAGATACATCACACCGAACGTGGAAATCAGCGACACCGGCACAGCCACCGCCGGGATCAACGTGGCACGCAGATTCCGCAGGAACACGAACACCACAAGAATGACTAACGCCACGGAGATGGCCAGGGTCCGCTCCACGTCGTGCAAGGAAGCACGGATGACGGGAGTACGGTCCATCACGATCGACAACGACATGCTGCCCGGGAGCGAGGCTTCCAACTGCGGCAACCGTGCGCGAAGGCGATCCACCGTTTCAATAATGTTGGCATCCGGCTGCCGGTATACAATCACCAACACCGCCGGCGTACCGTTCGCCACGCCCATCGTCCGCAGATCTTCCACCGACGACTCGACCGACGCCACATCAGACAGATGCACCGCACGTCCGTTGCGATAGGCCACGATCAACGGCAAATACTCTTCCGCCTGATGCAGTTGATCATTGGTTCGGATCTGCCACGTCCGGTCATCGGCGGTCAGCTGCCCCTTCGGACGATTCACGTTCGTACCGGTCAGCACCTCGCGGACGTCCCCCAATCCAATGCCATATTTATTCAACGCCGTGGGATTGAGATCGACGCGCACCGCGGGGAGCGATCCTCCGCCCACCGCAACCTGTCCAACACCCTCGACCTGCGACAGCTTCTGCTGCAAGATGCTCGAGGCCGCATCGTACATTTGTCCGCGCGTGACAAGCTCGGAGGTGATGGCCAGAATGAGAATAGGCCCGTCGGCGGGATTCACGATCCCATAGCGCGGGGCACTCGGCAGATTTGGCGGAAGATCCACACGGGCCGCATTGATCGCCGCCTGCACGTCGCGCGCCGCCCCATCGATATCCCGGCTCAGCTCGAACTGGAGCGTCACGTTGGTGCCTCCCCCCGTGCTGGTGGAGGTCATCTCCGTCACACCGGCAATCCGGGTGAACTGCCGTTCCAGTGGAGCGGCCACGGACGAGGCCATAGTCTCGGGACTGGCTCCCGGCAACGAGGCGGACACATTGATCGTCGGAAACTCGACCTGCGGCAACGCAGCAACCGGCAGAAATTGAAACGCCACAATCCCGATGAACGTCGCCCCGAGGGTCAGCAACGTCGTCGCAACCGGTCGACGAACAAAGGGCGCGGAGATATTCATGGAGGACCTATCGGAAGCGGCTCGGCCATGGTGGCCGGCGCAGGGCTGCGCCGGAAACGCGCCGCGACACGATCCAATGCGAGGTAGACCACCGGGGTCGTATAGAGCGTCAGAAGTTGGCTCAACACCAACCCGCCGACAATGGCAATGCCAAGTGGACGTCGCAGTTCCGAACCAACCCCCGCGCCCATCGCCAGGGGCAAGGCACCGAACAGCGCAGCCATGGTCGTCATCATGATGGGCCGAAACCGCAAGAGCCCGGCCTCATAGATGGCCTCCTCAGGCGACTTGCCCTCATTGCGCTCGGCATCCAACGCAAAATCGATCATCATGATCGCATTCTTTTTCACGATGCCGATCAACAGAATGATCCCGATCAACGCGATAATGCTGAAATCCATCCGAAACAACAACAGCGCCAGCAGCGCACCGACTCCCGCGGAAGGTAACGTCGAGAGGATGGTCAGGGGATGGATGTAGCTCTCGTATAAGATTCCGAGGACGATGTAGACCGTGATCAACGCCGCCAGGATCAACAACGGTTCATGCTCGAGGGAACTTTGAAAGGCCTGCGCCGCACCCTGAAAATTCCCGCGAATGCTGGCTGGCAACCCCAACTCCTGCGTCACATGCCGGATTGCCGCCACTGCCTCGCCGAGCGAGCCGCCAGGAGCAAGGTTGAACGAGATCGTGACCGCGGGAAACTGACCCTGTCGGCTGATGACAAGCGGCACCGTGGTTTCCGTCACCCTGGTGAAGACGTTCAGCGGTACAGACCCTCCGCTGCCACGCACTTCCAAGGCCTGCAACGCGTCCGGCCCTTTCTGAAACTCCGGCATGACCTCGAGAATGACGCGGTATTGATTCAGCTGCGTAAACATCGTCGACACCTGCCGCTGCCCAAACGCATCGTACAAAGTGTCGGTAATGACCTGGGGAGTGATCCCCATGCGAGACGCGGTATTTCGGTCAATTTCCACCAGGGAGGCGAGTCCTTGCGTGAGCTGATCGCTGCTCACATCGCGCAACTCAGGCCGTTGCTGCAAACTCTCCAGCAGTTTCGGCGCCCAGCGATTCAACTCCTCCGGATCGGCATCTTCCAACGTGTATTGGAACTGAGTACGGCTGACCCGGTCTTCAACCGTGAGATCCTGCACCGGCTGCAGGTGCAGCGTCAGTCCTTCCAGTCGAGCGACACGCGTTTCGAGTCGCCGGATGATGTCGCCGACGTCGCCCGACCGTTCCTGCAGCGGCTTCAGATTGATATACATGCGCCCGCTATTCAGCGTCGTGTTGATACCATCAACGCCGATAAACGATGTCAGGCTTTCCACGGCCGGCTCTTCGAGAATGACCCGGGCCATCGCCTGCTGCCGGTCGCTCATCGCGCCGAACGACACGGACTGCGGCCCTTCGGTGATGCCGAGAATGACACCGGTATCCTGAAGGGGGAAGAAGCCCTTGGGAATGAGCACGTATAGCGCCACCGTCAGGGCTACCGTCGCACCCGTCACCACCAACGTGGCGCGCTGCCGACGCAACACCCACCGCAAGCTACGCCCATATCCGGCAATGATGCGATCCAACATCCGCTGCGAGGCCCGCGACATTGGACCAGGATGCTCTTCCCGCCGCTCTCGCAAAAGCCTCGCGCACATCATCGGCGTCAGGGTCAGGGAGACCAACGCTGAAATGAGAATGGTGATGCTCAGCGTCATCGCGAACTCTCGGAACAGACGCCCGACCACATCGCCCATGAACAATAAGGGAATGAGCACCGCAATCAGCGAGACGGTCAGCGATAAAATGGTGAAGGCGATCTGCCGTGATCCCTTGAGCGCGGCCTGAAGCGGCGACTCCCCCCGCTCGATATACCGCGCAATATTTTCGATCATGACGATGGCGTCATCCACGACGAAGCCGGTGGAGATGGTGAGGGCCATCAGTGTCAGATTGTTCAAACTAAACCCCAACAGATGCATCACCCCGAAGGTCCCGACCAGGGACAGCGGCACCGCCACAGCTGGAATCACGGTCGCTGGGAGCGTCCTCAGAAACACGAAGATCACCAAAATGACGAGCGCCACGGCCAAGACCAATTCCACCTGCACATCACGGACGGTCGCGCGGATCGAGGTCGTGCGATCGGTCAGCACCGAGACCTGCACCGAAGTGGGCAAGGTCCCCTGCAACTGTGGCAACAATTCTTTGATCCGGTCTACCACCTCGATCACGTTCGTTCCGGGTTGACGCTGAATGTTCACGATCACGGCCGGCGTCTCGTTCATCCAGGCAGCTTGTTTGGAATTCTCGACGTCGTCGATGACCTCAGCCACTTCCGACAGACGGACCGGCGCGCCGTTCCGATACGCGACGATCAGCGCCCGGTAGTCCTTGCTGGCAAAGAGCTGGTCGGTCGCATTAATAATTGAGGCGCGCCGCGGCCCGTCGAACCCGCCTTTCGCCTGGTTCACGTTCGCCGCCGCGACCACGGTGCGCAGGTCCTCCAACGTCAGGCCATAGGCGGCCAGCGCACGCGGATTCGCCTGGATGCGCACCGCCGGACGCTGTCCACCGCTGATACTCACCAGACCGACACCGGACAACTGTGAAATTTTCTGTGCGAAGCGGGTTTCGGCCAGATCACGCACTTGAGGCAGCGGCAGGGTGGAAGACGTCAGGGCGAGCGTGAGAATCGGCGCATCCGCCGGATTCACCTTGTTGTAGACGGGCGGCGCCGGAAGATCACGAGGCAGAAATGCGGCTGCCGCATTCATGGCCGCCTGCACCTCCTGCTCGGCAATATCCAGGTCGATGTCCAGACTGAACTGCAGGGTGACGATCGAACTCCCGCCCGAACTGCTGGAGGTCATCTGATTCAATCCGGGCATCTGCCCGAACTGACGCTCGAGCGGCGCCGTAATCGACGACGTCATGACGTCCGGCCCGGCCCCGGGATAAAACGTCAGCACCTGGATGGTGGGATACTCGACTTGCGGCAGGGCAGAAACCGGTAACTGGCGATAGGCGAGGGCGCCGGCCAGGAGAATGGCGATCATCGTCAGGACCGTCGCCACCGGCCGGACGATGAAGAGCCGCGAAGGGTTCACGTGCGATTCCCCTGCTTTCGCCGTTCACCGCCTGGCGGCGGCCCTTCCTGGCTGGCCGGAACCGCACCACCTGCGGGCCGCAGCTCCACCTTGCTGCCTTCGCGCAATTTTTCGGTCCCGTCAATCACGACCATCTCGCCCGAGGCCAGCCCGGTATCAATCGAGGCATCTTCTCCCTGAGTCACCCCCACGGTGATCGCACGTACGCTGACGGTTTGTTCGGCCTGGTTCACCACATAGACGAATGTGCCCTTCGGCCCACGCTGCACGGCGGCGGAGGGAACCACTACCGCGCCCTGCTTGGTATCCAGCAGGAGTCGCGCATTCACAAACTGGTTGGGGAAGAGCGCGCCGTCCTCGTTCGCAAAGACCGCCTTCAAACGAACCGTGCCGGTCGTGGGATCGATTTGATTGTCGACCGTCAGCAATGTGCCAGTCGCCAACTTGCGTTTTTGCTCACGATCGAAGGCTTCCACCACCAGCGGCATGCCGGCCTTCAGCCGTTCAAACACGGCGGGAAGATGGTCTTCCGCCAACGCGAACACCACGGTAATGGGCTGCAATTGCGTGATGACCAATAACCCGTTCGGATCGCTCGCGTGGACGATATTGCCCGGATCCACAAGGCGCAACCCCACGCGCCCGTTGATCGGGGCCGTGATGCTGGAATAGGTCAGCTGCAGTTTCGCGTTGTCGATCTGCCCCTGGTCGGCTCTGACGATGCCCTCGTACTGGCGCACCATCGCTTCCTGCGTATCGAGCTGTTGTTTGGGAATGAAGTTTTGTTTGAAGAGGTCCCGGTATCGCTCCAGGTCCAATTGTGCATTTTTCATCTGCGCCTGATCGCGGGCCATTTGCCCTTCAGCCTGGATCAGCTGCACTTCGAAGGGTCGCGGGTCGATCTGCGCAAGCAACTCGCCGTTCCGAACCAGCTGCCCCTCCTTGAAGAGCACGCGCATCAATTGCCCGTCCACGCGACTCTTCACCGTCACCGTGTTCATGGGAATGACCGACCCCAGGCCGTTCAGGTAAATATTGAGATCGCCGGTCTTCGCGGTGGCGGCTATGACCGGCGTATTGCGCGCCGCCGGTGAAGGACGTTTTTCCGCCTGCCGCGGCTGTGCCTCCCCGGACCTGGTCATCAACACATAGGCTCCGACCGCAACCAGACAGGCCGCCGAGAGCGCGATCAACCAGCGCTTCAGCAGCGTCGCAAACCGTACGGATTCAGCCATGGCTCTGCGTCCTTCCGTCCTCTGAAGCCCTTGCCCCTGTGCCCCACCCCATCATACCCTATCCGCCGGTCCATCCACAGCTGCCGATCACCGACCACAGTCACCCAGGCCAATGCTCCTCCACGACGAGCCGCACCTGCTCAGTCAGGGCTTTGGCCGCCCCGCTTCGATAGCCACCCTTTCTCCACAGCAACCCCACACCGCGTCTGGGCGTGGGATTCAGCAGCGGCACGCTCCGGAGTGCCATGTTCCCCTTCAGTCCCAGGGACAACCGAGGCAGCACGGTCACCAACCGGCTTGTCCGTACCGTGGCCAGGATGCCGTCAATCGAGTTCATTTCGACCGTCACCCTTGGGTGGATCCCGGCCTGTTCGAAACTGGCATTCAACAACCGACGGGTGCAGTACACCGCCGGCAGGAGCACCAGGGGCTCATCCGCCAAGAGCGCCAGCGGCAGCCGTCGACGTGAAGCCAGGCGATGCCGGGGCGAAGCGATCAGCACAAAGTCTTCCTCAAAAAGCGGCTGGCACTCGATACGGTCGGATCCGGCCGGGGCAAACCCGATCCCCAGGTCCAGCGCCCCATGCTGAAGCCGACTCTCGATATCCGGACCTGACAATTCGTCGAACTTGAGCAACACCCGAGGATGGAGGGCCGAGAACCGACTCACGATGTCAGGGATCAGGTAGGCGTTGACGGTTTGAACCACGCCGACCGCCAGGGTACCCCGCTGCAGGCCTTCCTCTTCGGCAATCTCCGTCTGCGCCAGTTCCATCTCCCGCAGAGCCCGCCGGGCATGCTCGCGAAATATGACTCCCGCCCGCGTCAACTGAACCGAGCGTCCCACGCGATCGAACAGCGGCACCCCCACTTCCGCCTCCAATTGCTTGATCTGGGCGGACAGGGCCGGCTGAGAGACCGGTAGCCCCTGCGCCGCTTTGGTAAAATGCAACGCGTCGGCTACGGCCAGGAAATATCGGAGATGGCGAAATTCCATACCACCTCATATCATAATTAGAACTGATGATTCTAATCAGAACAAACGCTTTGACGCCTTGTCCGGCCGCGCACTACGTTGCTCACGCAGGTCACACGGCGACCGGGGCAGTCACAGAGGAATCCACCAGTGCAGCACATCACCGGCCTCATATGGTCAATCCAGGTGGGATTGCCCGATCAATTCCCCCCGGACAACCCCGACGATCCGACCCAGAAGCCCTGGACTACCGGCATGCTTAAGCACAGGGTCTCCGGACCAGTCCGGCTGCAGCGTCACAACCTTGAAGGAGATGGCCAGGCGGATCTCGTCCACCACGGGGGGCTGGATAAGGCCGTCTCCGCGTACCCCTCAGAACATTGGTTTCATTGGCATGGAGTCCTGCCGACGCACCAACTCACGGGAGGAGCCTTCGGCGAAAACTTCACTTTACAGGGACTCACTGAGGAAGACGCCTGCATTGGAGATGTGTTTTCCGTGGGATCCGCCGTCGTCCAGATCTCACAACCGCGCCAACCCTGCTGGAAACTGGCCCGCCGCTGGCAATGCAAGGATTTGGCACTCCAGGTCGAACAGACTGGCTTCACGGGCTGGTATTTCCGGGTCTTGCAGGAGGGCCTCGTGGAGACGAACGCTGTCTTACGGCTGGTGGAACGCCCATTTCCAGAATGGACCATCGCCACGGCGAACCAAATCATGCACCACGAGCGGGACAACCACATCGCCGCCGAACACCTCAGTCGATGTCCGCTGCTTTCTGCGAGTTGGCAACAGACCTTACGGCAACGGGTGCAGCATCAGACCGGACCGGATCCGCAGCAACGACGACGTGGAGACAGTCAGCCGGAATAATGTGTTTTCATAGGAGACTTTGTATGACGCGTGCACGACTCTTCGCTTACAGCTTGGCCCTGGGCGCGACACTCGCAATGGGTTCCTGGTGCGCCGCTGAAAATTCGACCACCATCAACATCTTGTCCCCGCACAACGGCGACACCGTCACCGACACGTTCGACCTCAAATATGAAATCCTTAACGCCCTGTCCGGCAATCATGCGCACGTCTACCTAGATGGTGCCTACCAGAAGGGATTTAAGGGAACGTTTACCCATGTGACCAAGGGGGAACACACGATCACGGTGAAGATCGCCGACCACGACCACAAGGACACCGGAGCAGCAACCGACAGCATTACCGTTCAAGTCGGCGAGTAACGCCGGAGAGAAACCGGTCTGACGAGCATCCCAGGAAGGCGGCATATGGGCCGCCTTCCCGTTCCCGTCGCGGGTTATTGTCCGCCCTGCGTGGATGCGTGGGTCGATGTCCCCTGAAGGTCCATCTCCAGCACGACCGCCCCATCGGGATTCTTCGGATCCAGGCGGCTTGGCATCCGATCTGCCGCCAACTTCACCAGGGGAACGGCGACGATGTACGGGGCCTTCTCCGACAGATTCGAATGCAGGGCAATACGCACGGTCTTCGGCCGTAGACTGGGCGCGACCTGAGGCAGAGACTCCTTCCCCATGAACCCCACCACCATCCCGCTGCCATCAGCCAGCTTGTGAATTTCGTAGGCATTGGCAGCAGGAGCGGCGCGATCGACCCCCAGATCCGGACTTTGCGTGACGAGCGCCATGCCGAGCAGCTTCGGCACAATAAAGCCGAACGCACCGGTTGGGGCCTGCGAGAACATGATCTTGGGGGTCGAGGCCCCGAGTTCGACCACACCGTTCTTGCTCCGCATCTCTCGACGCAATTCCGCTTCATTACCCGTCCCTTCAATAACCACCACAGACGGCGCAGCCTTTTGAACGGGCAACACTTCCGTCTTTCCGCCCCCAGGACTCGTGCCGCCACGGGCGGCATTGAGCGGAGCCGGGACAAGCCCCGTCAGGCACAAGCCCATCAAACCGACGACTGCGAAGAAACGACGCGACGAGCGGGGAATGAATCTGACCGTAACATCACACATAACTGCTACTCCTCCTGAACCAACAATAGCGGGTGCTCAGGAGGATTTTAGAAAGCCGCCCATCGAAAATCAAACAGGAAGGAGGACCCGACATCATGGATAGAAACTAAATCGACGCCCGGCAATCGCTTGCGCAACAGACGCAAGGATCTGCTCCCGTTCTGCCGGCTTTTCCAGCCATAACACCACGCCCTGCTGTCGGAGCGATTGGGCCAGACGCTCGTCGTGATAGCCGGTCAACACGATGACCGGGAGGGAAGGATACTGGGTACGAAAATAGCCAATAGCCTCCACCCCATTGATCCGAGGCATGCGGATATCGCAAATAATGGCATCAAGCATGAGCGGGTTATCGCCGCTGCTTAAGACCTCCACCGCCCGCCCCCCGTCCTCTGCTTCCTCCACATCGTAGCCCGCTTGTGTCAACGTCTTACGGAGCAGACCACGGATCGTATCCTCGTCGTCCACCACCAAGACTCGCCCCAGGCATACCTTCTCACTCGTGTCCTGCTCGAACGGCCGCGCCATCTCCATGATGCCCTCCCTTCCCAAGGCCTTGCGTGTGTGCGATGACACGATGCAAAGACAACGCCTCGTGATCGGCCTGAACAGCCTCACCAATTCAATGGGTTAGCGATGGTTCACTCGTTCGTGTTCGGCGGCGATGGCACTGCGGTGGTGGAACCACACCAGGGATGGTGCAACTGCACCATCACCAACCAGCCCCACCTGCGGAAGCTGAAGTCAGAGGCACTAAAGAAGACTGTTTGTGGTCTACGGTGAGGGAGTACCTACCGCCCGGACTGCCCGCGGAGCTTAGCTTCCTTGGCCAGCAAGGCACGTTTACGTTCAACACCCCAGCGATACCCGGCAAGGTCACCATCCTGTCGCACGACTCGATGACAGGGGATTGCGACGGCCAGTGGATTCGCTCCGCAAGCCTGCCCGACCGCTCGCACAGACGCCGGCTTGCCGATACGACTCGCGATCTCGCCATAGGTCGCCGTCAACCCGACGGGAATTCGCTGCAGCGCATTCCAGACCTGTTGTTGAAAGACCGTCCCCCGAATATCGAGTGGTACACTCAGCCCACGCTCCGGCGATTCCACAAACCCCACTACGATCGAGACGACTCGTTCAAACGTGGCATCCCCACCGATCAACCGGGCTTGAGGAAAGCGGGCTTGCAGATCCCGCACCAGCACCTCTGGATCATCCCCCAGAAGAATGGCACAGACCCCGCGTAGACTTTGAGCGACCACAATGGCCCCCAGCGAACATTGCCCCGCGGCAAACCACAACTCGGTCTGCGCGCCACCGGCACGAAACTGAGAGGGCGTCATACCCAGCATGGCATCTGACGCGGCATAGAACCGACCGCTGGACTCAAAGCCGGCATCATACATCGCTGCGATCACCGGGCGCCCTCGCGCCAATTCCCGCCGCAGGCGTGTGGCCCGCTGTGCCGCAGCAAAGCCCCTTGGCGTCAGTCCGACCACGGAAGTGAATACGCGATGAAAATGGGAGGGGCTCAGCCCCGCTCGTGTTGCCAGCTCACCCAGTGACGGCATGTGATCGGCCTGCTCAAGCAGTCGACAGATCTTGACGATGGTCGCCACATGTGGCTCGACCTCGAATGGGCGATCGGGTCGGCAGCGTCGACAGGCCCGGAATCCCGCCTGCTCCGCAGCTCCCGTGCTTGCATAGAATTGGACATGCTCAGGCCGGGGGCGGCGCGAGGGGCAGGAAGGCCGACAATACACGCCGGTCGTCCGCACCGAGTAGTAGACCTGCCCATCCATCGTGCGGTCGCGAGCCACGAGTGCCGCCCAGCACCGCTCCCACGACAGGGCCTGGACACCGGCCTGGTCGGCTGGAGGGAAAGGGGCCGTTGTCGGTCGTCTCTGTCCCATGGTGTTCCTGACCATAGCCTAGCGACTTCCGCCGGACACCGCACTCCGGTTCTTGCTCTTCAATTCGCGCCCGACGGCCCTGGGACTACTTTGTCTCCACGGCAATGCCTTGCACCTGGGTGCAGGCTCGTGAAAACAGAATAAAATATTGGAAGTAGCCATCGACTGTCACCTCCACGATGGCGTCGGCCAACGGTTTTGTCCGGAGCGCATCGTCCACCGCATTGCGCAGCTCATTCCCGCCGGTGACGGGAATGAACCCCAGCAGATAATAGACGCAATCCTGTCCCCGCACTTTCCCAAGTTCCGTGTATCCCCCGGGAGCCAACGGCTTCGTCGAGGGGGCAATGCCACCAGGGTGATGCATACAGCCGGCCGTGAGACCCGCCGCCAACAACACCGCCACCGTCCAACCGCGCAGGCACCAGCTCTTGGATAATTGTTGTGTCATGACATGTCATTCCTTTCGTGTGCACAGCCTTCACCGGCCGTGCGGTGTAACATCCACGTTGGAAGCACCATGGGGATGATGGTCAGGGAGTCGGTACAGGAGTGACCGAGCAGAGCAACGACCACGATGTTCAACGCGTATCTTGCACGTCTCCAGCCCTCGCCTCAACCCTAAAAGTCACCCTGGCCACACACTGACCGGATCTGACACAGAGTTGAAATGTGGGGATGAGTTGGTGTTCCGGGTATGGGTCTGGGATTCCAGATCAGATCGGGGGATGGCGAGGGCTCCCCTGTCCCCAACCTCCCGTCATTTCATTACCTGTCAGGAATTACCTGATACTATTTGCATTCAAAACGTGAGAACGTAACAGCCTGCCGGACACTCCGGTCACCGCCACTCCCAAGCGCACAGGACAATCGTATGAAATCAACGGCCACCGCGCACACCGCCGTCGGAGTGCCATGAGCAAGAAAGTCGCGATGGTGAGCGCGGCAGGACTCCTCGTGCTGCTGCTCATGGCATTACTCCTGGCCCTAGGGGAAGTGGTGATCCGTTCCGTGCATCTCCTGCGAGACGGGATTCCCTTCTTCGAGAGCAGCGCCGGAAGAGTCGGTTCGATTACGCTGGATGCAGACCTGGGCTGGAAGGCCACCGAGCACTATCAGGAAGCGCTGGTGGAGAAAACCTATCGAGGTACGTTGTACCAGGTCCGGCGTTCTCAGACGCAGTACGGATTCCGCCGATTCGGGGATGTGAATGCCCACCGACTCAAGGTGTTGGTCATCGGCGACTCGTTTACCCAGGCCGCTGCCGCTTCCGACGATCGGACCTATCACGCACTGTTATCCTCCCTGCTCAATGTCGAAGTCTTCGCCTACGGGGCTGGCGGCTACGGCACACTGCAGGAGTTTCTTATCCTCGACCGATATCTGGATGTGATCCGGCCCGACGTCATTCTTTGGCAATATTGCGTCAACGACTTCATCAATAACGACAACGAGCTCGAGCGCCTCAGCCACCTCAATAACAATGGCTGGGTCCGACCCTACTGGCGCAATGGGACAATCGAACTTTTGTCGCCGAAGGAATCATCCATTCAAGTGCGTGATTGGATTAACCGGCACAGCCGCTTCTTGTACTTCATTGTCACTAGGCTGGACCGCCTGCGCGCCATCAGCACGCGAGACACCGTCGAGGTGGATATTGAGGCCAACGGCATGCGCCATACCGGATTTGCCCGTTCAGTGCGCACCACCGATGAATTGATGGGACGGGTGCGAGCACGCGTCGGTACGCGCCCGATTATGGCGTTTGACTGTGCGCAGGCCGAGCCATACAACCAGGCATTTCGCGACATCTCCTCACATCACGACATTACCTATTGGGAAGACGTGGCTCCGGTGATTCAGGCGGCGGCGGACCGAGGCGAGGATGTGTATGCCGCGGACGGCGGCCATTGGAATGAGCGGGGGCATGAACTGGCAGCACGTGCCCTGGCCGACCACCTCCGAACAGCACTCGCACACACGGCACCTCCGCACTAGCATCCCTCTCGTCCCGCCCCCGTACCTTTGCCTAATGTGCGACAGGTCTGTCAGGTACCGGGTTTGGGCGGAACTTTTTTGCCCTGCTTTCGAGCTTCCGATAGCCCAATGGCAATTGTCTGCTGTCTGCTGGTCACCTTGTTACCGCTGCCACTCTTCAGCGTTCCCTTCTTCCGCTTTTCCATCGCGATTTTGACAGCGGTTTGCGATGCCTTGCTGTACCTGGCCATGGGGCTCCCCTTTTTCGAAGGATGATTCCCCGGCACCTGCCCGCTCCACAGCAGTCAAACGAGACTACCGGGCCGGCGCCGGTCCCGATCGAACCTGTTGTTCATGTTCGTCGAGAGGACCTAGTCGTGCGCGTTGATTTTCCCTTCACCTTACTTGAGGCCTTGGCCACCAGCGCGTGCTTGCGTTTCATGACTGTCACCTCGAGCGCGTCCCAATCGATATTCTGGCACTCGGCTTCCGGCAACATCTCGCCCTCTTCTTCCTCAATGTGGTGCTTGACGAGTTCGCTCAACACGCAGAATTTGGCATGAAATTTTTCATCCTTTGGCTTGAGCTTTTTCAATTCAGCGATCAGCACATGCACAAGATGATGTTCCTCGACGGCTTCGTTTAGCAGGTTGGTATCATCGATGGCCTTGCGGATCGCTGGGTAGATGAGCTTCTCCTCAAGCTCAGCGTGAATCTCCAACTCGGCAATCGCTTTTGCGGCGATCTCGGCCTGGGCCTTGGCCTCAGCAGCCTCGAATTCCTCGAACAAGCCTTTGACGTGCGCATGATCTTCCTTCAGCATTTCTACGACCCCGGATGCGAATGTGGTTCTCTCCGCCATAGTGAACCTCCCTCTGGTTACGCTAACCTGGAATTGATGACTCACCCTAGCAAATCTGATTCTGAGGCAAAGCTCGTGTCATCCCTAGTTCAGTTCACAGAACAACCATCGCGGCAGCACGATATATATGGAGGAGTCAGCGTGAGGGCAGGCGGGGCAGATGCACGTGCAGACTCGCGTATTGCGAACACGCGACTGGAAACGCACGGCGCTCCGAAACAGATGAGACCGATTGCGGATGGATGGGCTTAGCAAGAGCAAGCCGCCGAAGTCATCCTCAGAGGAGGAAGTGAAAGAGTCACAAACACAAGCGCCAGAAGATGAAGCGCCCGATTGCTGGACACACGATCACCCAGTGGAAAGACCTCACCGATGGACACCAGCTTCGTTCAGAGCCTCCCCCCATACGTGCATTCTGACAGTTGATTTCGCCTCCTGGCCGGAGCAGAATCGCCCAATGGCCATTCGACCAACCTGTCCCAGCCGGCACCGGTTCGGCAAGGCGGTGAGGAATTGTCCCGGTCGCGCCCAACTGTGGGGGACATGGAGCCTTCTCATTATTTGGCTGCTCTTCGGTGGTCTGGCCTTCACAGAACAGATCAACCTCCTGGCTGAAACCAGCAGTCAGGATGAGGACGCACTCTCTGCGCTTGCCTCCAGTATCAAGCCCGATGCTCCGGCGCTTCACCTGCCGCTGAGCAATCAGGACTCCTCAGCCGTGCTCGATCCTCCTGCACACACCAGGGTGGCGGCCCCCTCACCCCCAGACTTGGTCACTTCCAACAGCTCCTCCACCCCCCGCCTTCATCAGCGCATCTCCGTCTACCGCATTTGAGCCCGATCGTCACAGCACACTCACACTCGTACGCAAACTGAACCACGTTCCGCTGAACGTGGCGTCACGTGCGTGCCCGCACGTCATGCGTATATGGAATTGACGGACTTCGCGAAGGTAACCGCGAGGATGATACCTATATGTTGTTAGAACACGACCATACGAGACATGCTCCAAGCACAACGCCCTTAGGTGGTAGGCCTCTCACCCAGGTCAGATCGAGTGTGCCATGCGCACAGACCACGACGTGGCCGCTCCATATGCTCGCGGCGATACTGATCCCCTTCCTGTTGCTCGGCCTAGGGTATGGATGGAACCGCGTGATGCTGCCAGCACAAACAATCCGCGCGCAGCTTCAACTAATCGACGAAGGCCTGTATCTGGAAGCATATGGCTACTTCTCACCCTCCGCCAGGAACAACCTGACCTTCGACGAGTTCGTGGCAACCATCCAACGCAACCACGTCGCTATGGAGGTTCGTTCCAGCATCCTTCACTCCCGCACAGTGAACGGAATCACTGCCAGCGTCACGGGGACACTCGAAGGCTATGGACCGGAGGTGAGCGACGTGACTTATACCGTGATCAAACAAGAGGGTCGATGGACGATCGACACCTTTAACTGGAGCCCGCCGCACATCCATTAGTAACGCATGGGGGGGGGCAACTCTCGACACACTTCGGAGTGAAGCGGCAGGTACACGTGCAGATAGGGATGGTCTGTCGACGCGAAACACTAACAATATCGAAGCGCAGCAGCGGTACGAGCAGCCACCAACCCATTTGGGAAGAAGGTGGGAACCGCACAGCCCGTGGGGGGTGGGGGAATGACCATGGTGAGTCGGCTGGGATTCGAACCCAGGACCCTCACCTTAAAAGAGCCGTGCTTCAGCCATGGAATGCATTTAAAATCAATACCTTACAGAGCTTTTACAAAATCAATGGAAGTCCATCCCGGCAACGAGATTTCAACAACTTACATGGAACCTAATTCGGCTCCTCTATCCTGTGCCGTTGAGATTTGACCTGCCCCGAATTTATATCTGCATTGGTGTTAGCGTCCAACAACGATGGCCACCAGCGCTAAATTCTGCACCGGTCTACTGTGGACGGATCAGTTCATGCGATTTCCCGATTCTAGCCTATATTCCCGAATATACTTGTCACTCAAGTCCGGGATTGTCTCTCCGTCCTTAGTACTAACCCACTCCCCCCTTACCAGCTCTGCAAACTCTCCCGCAACAAACACTCCGTCCGTTGCGGTCAACTCAAGCTTGTCATCATCAGTCCAATTGCGGACAATTCTCCTCCCACATTGCCAAAAGTCGCTGCCCCAATAGCTTATTTGAATACTTGGCTTTAATTTCCGGCTTAGCGCTGGAATCGAAGTCTAGCACTGCCTTGTAGCCGTCAATCCGCAAGGCCCTACGCAGTAGAAGCCGATTGCTCCTTGGACATCATTCCTGACCTCCTGGTCAATACCGGAGATTATCTGAAACGATACTCATTGTTGGCCACATTAACTGGAGCCTGCCGGAATCAGCATCAGACTAATCGCGGCGGAGCCTGCGATTGGCGTATCGTATTACGCCGGGGCCCGGATTATTTTAGGGACTGGCGAGGAATACCCACTCTTTAGAAGAGAGCGGGACAATTGGTTGTTGAGGTATCGCGGCCGATGGGGCACAAATCGGAAAGTGTGAATACACACAATCAATTCGAACATTTTCTTGCGGGGAAACAATACGGGTATTGCACTGTAATCGTTACATTGACAAGATTTATTTCTGAGAGTATTTTTGGCCCCGCTCACAGGTTAACCATAGAGAGGCCCCGGAAACTCTTACAGCGTGCAAGTGGAAGCCTGGCTTCTGATCTTGGCCCAGTTTCAAGATAACATTTAACCAGAGCAGACGACTTCTTCGACGATCTATTTCCCCTGACGTTGCGTCACGGACTCAATTGGGGTCAGGTAGCCGAGTGATCTATCAGGGCGGTGGTCCTCGTAATCCATCCGCCAAACAAGGCGCGGCCCCAAGAAAAACCCAAGGACACCTCCAACTCGTCCATCCGACCATGAGGCGATTAACGGTCAACTTGTTTGGAGTTTTCCTGGTACGGCACGGCCCAAACTATCCAATATCGAGAACTTTTCAAACAGCACTTCGTGTCGCAACTAGACACAATTCTATTGGATTCCGCCGTCGAGCTAGAACCGCTATCGATGGAAACCAGGATGGGGAATAATGTTTGATTCTCCATTGAGTTGTACGTTTTTTTTCATTGCTGGTTTTGCGACCTTCTACCTCTCGTACTTTGCATTTCTCAGAAAACGCTTGAACAACGGCATAGGCAGCTTGCTTGCCCAATTGGGCCTTGGCTCAAAAGGGACCAGATTTGGGATTTTGTTTCTGAACGCGCTCATCCTGGGATGTTTCATTGAGTTCCTAGTCCATGAAGTCAAAGACACATGTCACTTTTCGCCGCTGATTAGGATTGAGACTGCTGCGACGGACTGGGTTATGAAAATGCTGGTCAGGAGTGAGCCAGCCCCACCCATCAAAGAGCATCTCATACCCATACGATGGATAGATATCGACGAGAAGACCTACGAACAACTCGGCGAACCATTGTCCATACAACGCGGCACGCTTTGGAAGCTCATCTCTGAGGCTATCGCAGCTCAGGCCGCAGTGATTGTCGTTGACTTTGCCCTTGATCGGCCAGTTGAAATTGAAGGTGATACGCTTCTGACCCAATGCCTGGAAAACTACTCAGCTCTGGCAACACGGTCTGTCGCCCCTAATAAAATCTCTTGTTTCCACTCCACAGATCTAAAATCTTTCCCGAAGATCCTCTTAGCCAAGAGTTTGAAAGCAAACCAAGTTCCTATGGCAGAACGCCCGTCGCAACTTTGTGCATCGCGAGCCTGCTCCCTTAAAGACGATCCCCGTGGGCTCGAGTCGATTGTTCGCACCTCCTCCGTGCTGTTCTGGGCATCGACCACCTTCGTCCGGGATGCCGACCATATTGCAAGACAATGGCGGCTATTCGAGCCAACCAAACGTGTACGACTAGATGACTGGGAGAGCAATGTGCTCCCCTCTGTCCCTCTGCTCACTTGGGCTATCCTGAGAACTCCAAGCCTGGATGGGAAACCTTTCAATGTGAACAAATTTCTCGACGAACTTAGAACACATTTCGACATCAAAAATGCTATTCCTTCGCCAGAAACGTGTTCTCACGGCGACCGAAGCGACACCTGGGATCTTAAAGGCTCCGGGCTGGAACAAACCATCCACTTGAACCTGTGTCCAAAACACCTTGAACAACGAGTTCCCTACCTTGTCGGCAATCTCGAAGAGCCCTGGCCCTCGCCTTTGGTTCCCTGGGGGGGAAAAAGCGAATTTCTTTTTGACAGAATCTATGCGCGGGAACTCTTGCCAAACAATAATCAGTACAACTTCGTTGAAAGCCATAGGGATTCTTTAAAAGGGAAAATCGTCATCATTGGCGCGAGCTACGAAGAATCGCGTGACTTCCATGGAACTCCAATTGGCAGAATTCCAGGAGCATTGTGGATGGCAAACGCCATTGCAGGGATCATGGAATTCGGCCAGTTGAAACATCCATCCTTAATCCAAGAAAGTGTTGTGATAATTGTGGGTCTGGTGGTAGTAGCCGCTTGGTTTGCGGGGTTTCCTTCAATATTAGCCACCGTCATTGCAGGGTTGTCTGTCGCTGTCATTCTTATTCCAGTCAGCCTATACTTGTTCTCATTCGGCACTTGGCTGGACTTTTCCTTGCCGATCCTTGGCGTGGCAGGACATCATTTCATTGAGCAAATCATGGAGCTCACAGAAGGACATGGGCATCACCCGGGAAAGTGAGTTTGACGGATCAGATCAAATAACTACACTGGGGATGACTGTACGATGTCATCGAGTGGAAATCGCTTCAGAGGGAATACCATGAGGCGCAAATTAAGAATCACTCTTGCTCACACGTTTTTGGCGTGCTCGACAGCGACTTCGATTCTAATGGTCGAAGCGGGCGTCGCAGGAACAGACAGCCTACCCCAGCCAGTCGGCCGGATCATAGGTAGTGGCTGTCCAGAGAAACATTTAGTGCTGAAGAGGGCGCATTCCGGAACAAGGCAGAACGACTCACAACTCTACGAAGGTGACGAGGTCACAATCACAGATGCGAACTGTACGATCGAAATCAGGATCGGAAATACGCTGCGCGTGCTCTCGTTAAAGGACACGCCCTATACCGCGCGCATCGCGACGGGCACATTGATACCCAGACTGCTATTCGCGATGGGACTCGGAAAAGGAGCCACAGAGAAAGGACACAGCCAAGGTATTAGCCAAGGCCATACGCGAGATGGAGAATCAAATGAAATAAGCATTCCCATCTTGGAATTGTGGAGTAGCCAGATCGAAGGAGGCCCTCGCCGACTCCGCATCGCGTGGCAAGGCGGCGAAGGCCCCTTTCAAATTGCTCTGTGGAGAACGAACCTGGCTTCCCCCCTTGCCAGCTATGATAATGTAGTAGAAAACTACGCTACCCTTGGTGAAACTGACCTGAAACCCGGGGCCTACCAAATTCGAATCAAGGATCGTTTGAATCATTCAGGGGCCGGAACCTTTAAAGTTGTGAGTTCCTCTGATCTTCCACCCCTCCCGACGGAACTTAGACAGTATCAGGAAGAAGACCCACCCAAGGGCCTACTTGAAGCCGGCTGGCTTGCAACACTGGAGGGCGGAAAATTTGTGTTTGAAGCCTATCAACGAATATCGTCGCTGGCATCGATCAACCCTGAGGCCAATGAGATGAAGGAGCGCCTGGAAACAGGCTGGCGACCGAGACTGCTCAAGAATTAGTGCGTCGGGCCAAGAGGAATAGCGGTTCCCTGTACGATGAAGGCCGCCCAAAGAGCCGGGAAGGCTTCACTTCCAGCCTGTCGCAACTTACTAATCATATCCAGCTGTGCCTCGCGCAAGGCATCCACGGGGAGTTTTCCCTCGCTGTAATATTTATAGAAGGCAATCATTTGCCGAGCTGTCCATTCATCACTGACCCGCCACAGACTCATGACCAGATTTCTCACACCAGCCACACTAAAAGCGCGCCGCAGACCGTAGACACCTTCGCCATTCTTTGCTTCTCCTACGCCTGTCTGACAGGCTGAAAGTACCACCAAATCCGTGTCCTGGAGGTCCATGCCCGACACCTCATCCGCAGTCAGCAGTCCGTCGATATGACTTAACGTCGCATGAAAATTATTCGCCCCAGCTACTGCCAATCCTGACCGAAGAAGCACGTTTTCTCTCCGGTCAAGTGAGGCGTTCCCGCTATTGGGTGCAAAAAACCCATGCGTGGCAAGATGCAAGATACTTGGACGACGCACAGCAAGAATGGTTTCTTCGCGAGCAGCTTGCTTGGTAAGAATGCGTTGTTGTGGCAACAACTGCCGCATCAGGTGCGATATCGTCTCCACTTCCTCTAGTGTCCGCGGCAAGGCATCGAAGTCGGAAAAGAATTTCTTTTGATCCAATTCAAAATTCATGGAAAGCATGCTAGTTGCTCCATGATGGAGTTGTGCATCAAAAACTGGATCGGCGACAAGCACAAAATCGGCAGGCGGAGGGGGACCAATGAACCATGGAAGGTATCTTTGATAGGGAACAAGGTCCCGTGCTGAGGTAACATAGCTGAGTGCCCACCGTTCGACCACAAATTTCCCGTCCTCAGGATTTTGAAGCCCGGCAAACGGTACAAAGTTTAAAAGTCCGTCTGGACTAAGAATCACGGAGAATGCGGCGTCAACCGTTCCACTGATTGGCGACCATATTCTCTCGTACAGCTCCTGAACTTTTTCGAGAGACGTCTCCACGTTCGATTTTGGCAAAACGCTCTTACGAAACTGATTGATGGACGCGTCAAGCGTCGCCCCATCACCTAAATCAATAATAGCGATGGTTTGATTCGGTCGCAGTACAAACCCTAGGTAATGGGATCCGGCCTGCTTATGTTCAAGCGTTGAAGTAATTACATCGCGAACTTTGACGAACTCAATGAGTACCGCATTCGATCGCAGAGCCTTCGTGATCTGCTCTGTGGTGACGGCTCGATCGAATCGACCTTGTGCATAGACACGACTATGCACCGCCAGCTGAGTTTCCTGTTCCTCTAGATCACGTTCGACCGCTTGAATTAAGGACGAACGAAATTCCTCAAGTGGAGGATGCATTACGTATGCTGCGTTCTTACGCTTGAGTTGTACCCACTTGTATCTAGCCCCTCCAGGCAAATCCTCTGCGGTAGTCAGTTGTAAGAGCGCCTCGTCCTCGAACACCAGTCCCTTTCGGCTGAGAAGGAGCTCAAGAGCGAATCGCTTAGCGGCCTCGTCTGCTCCGAAGTATTTTTCAACGACGCCAATCACCAAATCCCGTGTTTCCTCAGCTTCATCGAGCAACTCAAGCTTTCTATTTGGTCTGGCGATCGCAAGTCGATACGGAAGCGCCTCAGTTTCAAGCGCTGCAGCCCTTCGCAGATACTCCAAGCCGGCAGATGACCGTTCTTGTAAAACGGCAGTTCGGCCCAATCCAACCAAAGCCGCAACAATGGACGAATTCTTGCCGGCAAAAGATTTTTCGAACAGGGAGAGTGCGTGTTGGTAGTGAACAGCAGCATCCCTGTAGTCACCTTGCTCAAATCGGACATCTGCGAGGAGCAGATATCCCATTCCTAAATCCTGTGGATCCAGTCCAGGACTAACCTGCTGGATGCGTACCGCCTCACGAATCAGACTTTCAGCATCAGAAGACTGACCCATCTGTAGCAAGAGACGGGTCCGCTCTATCTGGATCTCCCAAATGGATAGATGGCCGGGCAAAAGACGTCTTTCACGAAGACGTAGCGCCTGTTCATACAACACCCGAGCCTTCTCATACTTTTCCGGATCTGTTTTTCCCCATTGCGAGTACAGTTTACCCAGATTAACCAGATGAGTGGCGGCCTCAGGATGATCGGAGCCCAAACGTTTCTCGACATATACGCTGGACTGTTTGAGGAAACGCTCAGCCTCTGCATAATCCCCCTGCTGCTGAGCCAACTGTCCAAGATTCCCAATAGCAACCGCGAGCGCAGGATGTTCCGGTCCAAGCAGGAAATGCTGACCATTTCGTGCGTATTCAAATGAGTGACGCGCAGAGGCATACATACCTAGCTCCTGCTGGAATTTTCCCAGGTCATTCAAAAATGGAACTTCTGAGGCTACAAGCTTTGGATTCGGATCTCGACCTGGGATAGCTACTTCATTCCTAAACAAGTAGGAAAGCTCCTTGTATCGTCCGAACCTTTTGTAAATCGTACCCAGCCTATTCAGGTAGTAAATATCCCGGCTGTCCTGCTTTATACTATTTCGCTCGTTGAACAACCGCTTGAGACAGCGTTCGGCATCATTGTAGTTCCCGAGCCTGAGCAAGACCTCGACGTATTTACGCGCAAACTCTGCTCGCTGTGGCACGGCCCATTCTTCAAACCTCACATTCCATTGCGCTAACAAGGCCTTCGCCTTTTCGTACTCTCCATACTCCGCGTATACTGTGATCAAGTCCAATGATGCGCGACCAAGCAGAGATAATCCACCCTGAGCAATTTGGTTAGCTGCCCCTGCCCTGCCTGCTTGGACCTTCTCCCAGTCAGACCGTACCCGGATTTCTTCATGATACAACTCGATCGCTTCTTTATAGTTCCCCATCTTTGCATTAAGCCGAGCGAACGCCTCGACGTAGAACGGATTCTGCGCGGCCTCAGTTGATAGGCTTGCCACCGGCTGTTTTTGTTGAAGTATCCCATCATAAAGTTTGGCCATTTTGTCCAGAGCTATAGCGGACTCCGGATTCGCCCGCTTCAGGGCCTCGATCTGTTCTGTAATCTTGCCTTGGTCGAGCAACGACTGTTGTTGAATCTGCGCTGCATGCTGGGAGGCACGCGATTTTCTATCCACCAGGTCCTGTGAGTGCAACCGTTGATACAGCTGCAGTGATTTCTCAAAATAGTCCAGTCGCTCATATATAATCGCCAGGTCCAGGCGACGCGTGCGAACTATGTCGCTATCTTGTGCATACTTAGTTTCCGCCTCTCGCAAGAGACTTTCGGCGATGGGTAGAGCCGCGTTGTATTGCTCCTGACGAAGCTTAGTACTCAGTGACTCCTCAGGTGTAGGCTCTCTTGGGGACGGTGGTCGTACGATCGGCTTTGGCGCACCCTGTTTGCTTCCTTGAGTATTGTGTTGTTGGGGCGATTCGTTTTGACTACCTGGATATTTATGCGCCGGGTCTGCTACCAATTCCACCATCCCCAGCTTACCTGGTACAGTACTAATTAAGACCGCTGGCTCAGCAGCCATCTGTTCAGACAAGAGAGCAGTACTCCTCCCGCCTCCTAACTTCCGATTAGTTTCAGGTGGATTCCCGTGAGAATGCACTTTTGAGACACTCTGCCCTGATGAAATTCCTCTCAGCACAGTCTCCGGCAGCGCAGTGGCTGGCCAAAAGCAGAATGTGACTCCACTTACTAGAAAGAGAGATGGAGCTATGCAATGACAATTTCCAACCCCGAGACGGAGCACAGAGCGAGTAGCCACCCGCCAACGGTTCATGCCGAGTCGCAACATAATCCGCCTCCAGGAACGACGAAATAAACATGAGACACTAAGCTTGACGCTCACAGAGCCATTCCTTGTGATTTTACGTACCCCATAGTCGCGCTTGGCAGTTTGCATGGAAGGTCAGCACGACAGGCATTACCCTCAAAACTGATGTTATGCCATGCGCGGCAGCATTTTTCACCGATTCTGCCCACGGGTCAATACAAACAGTAGGTGAAATTACACCTGAAATACTTTCATTTCGTTGTTTGAGATGATGTGCGACCTTGCCATCTCTCGTGAACTCAAGCCCTGCCGCATCGAAGTATCCGCAGCCCTAATACCACCACTTCAGAGTGTCATACCTTGAGGTAGTGCTGACGATTACCGGCCATGCAAGGTCAGTATCGGGCAATTCGAAGAAACACGTGGGTTGCTTTTTCCTCAGTGGTATCTGACAATTCTCAGCCGTGAATATTGTCCTGAGCCTCATCTATCGACTGCTTTTCCTCTCCCCTATCTGGTATTTCCAGCGGCGCTACCACTTCTTCCAGTATCTCTACTTCCTCCGGATGCCCATCCTCCTGATGCTAATGCTATTGCTTCTTCCCTGGGCTTCCCTAGCATACTTTCCAATCCTCTCTCGCAATTGGTATGAACTGGACGGGCCCCTGTCCTTATTCATCGTGACGTGGCTCGCCCTCTACCTTTCATGGATCCTGATGTACACAGCGGGATTGATTTTCTTTCACGCTGCAGAACAAAACAAACTTGCCTTTAGCAAGGCGGTACACGAGAAACAAAAACTCACTGGACACTTCGCCAATCGCCTCCCCAAATGGTCACGGGCCACGGTGTATGGACTTCCGCTTCGCCTCTTCATTTTTGCCTTACTAGCCATTCCGCTTATCCACACAAGTTATCTTCATACGGCACCAGACGTGCCTAGTTCGGATAAATGGCTTGCGATTGCTTCAGCGGCTGGTGCAGCGCTGCTGGGGTGGCTCTTGGTAACCTCGGGACGGATGCTCTTCAGAATGCTCTGGAAGAGAACACCGCTCCGCCGTCCAAGAGCGGTGATGTCATATTGGATCTATGAGCGCCTCCAAGTCCGGACACTGGTTACGCGAACACACACTCTTGAGATACAAACGTACCGACAGACGAGCACGACACAGCGCCTGCTGCGCGCACCTGCCGACACAATATTCCACAAAGCCCAGGCATGGGCTTTTTTCCTGTTGACTTTCATTCTCT
>WBZQ01000247.1_pt2 | contig 39172 bp, 20 predicted proteins | sample 5204251 | NCBI WGS metagenome assembly WBZQ01 (sample SAMN12412402, study PRJNA552823) | activated sludge metagenome | isolation source: activated sludge from nitrification reactor of wastewater treatment plant... | place: USA: Virginia | collected 2017-09 | reverse complement strand
TTCAACTATTTTTACCGAGTCGGACATGGGAGGCACTTTTTGTTTCGCACCTCTAAGTTAGTCTTTTACCATGTCCGACTTCTTTTGCGTTGCACTAGCAACTTGAGTTAATTAGGGTAATTGGGGTAATTAGGGTAATTGAAAGAATGGCGGTTAAAACCATCATTACCTCCCAATTACCCCAATTACCCTTAATTACCCCAATCTCTCTTACCAACCTACAGGGGCTTCGGCTGCGGCACCACGTTTTTCACCGGAGTCACCGTTTTCAGATAGGCGAACACTGCTTTCAGGTCTTCGTCTTTCAGGTTCCGGTACGAAGGTATCGGCATCGGCGGCAGGATCGGGCGGGTGCCGTCCATTCCCTTCGACTTGCCTTCGCGGATGGCCTTGATGAACTGGGCTTCGGTCCAGGTGCCGATACCGGTATCGTCGGAAGTGATGTTGGCGGCGTACGACACACCCCAAGGGCCGGCGGCGGCAGTCATGCCGGGGCTGAGCACGGCGATGTGCTGTTCTTCGATGAGTTTCTTTTTGTCATCGCTGGCGAACGGCTCTTCGGCGGGATGGCCCATAAAGCGGCGCGACATATCGGGCGCCGGTCCCTGCGGAGTCATATTCTTGGGCGTGTGGCAGTCGTCGCAGCCGAGCACGGAGACCAGGTATTCACCGCGTTTGGCGGGATCCTCCTGGGGCGCTGCCGCCTCGGTGGCAGGCGGTTGGGCAGTGGTTTGTTGTTCGCAGTTGCTCATGGTAAAGGCCAGAAACAAACCGCAAATCGAAGCAAAAATCAAACGTTTCATGTTGAGTAATGATATGGTGAAGAATTTGTTCTAACAACAAACGTACGGCAACCTGCGCATACCGGGTGAATGCTACAGCGGTTTGGGATTCGGCACTACGTTTTTAACCGGTTTTACGGTTTGCAGATAAGCGAACACCGCTTGGAGGTCTTCATCGGTCATGTTGCGCACCACGTTCCAGGGCATTGGCGGCAGCAGGGGGCGGGTGCCGTCCATCCCTTTCGACTTGCCTTCGCGGATGGCTTTCATGAACTGCGCTTCCGTCCAGTTGCCGATGCCCGTTTCGTCAGGGGTCAGGTTGGCGGCATAGGAAACACCCCAGGGGCCGGCGGCGGCGGTGAGGCCGGGGCTGAACACGGCGACGTGCTCTTTTCCGATCAGTTCCTGCTTTCCATCCGCGTTGAAAGGTTCATCGGCCGGGTGCCCCGAAAAGCGGCGGGAGAAGTCGAATTCGGGTCCGTTGGGGGTCATGACCTTCGGGGTGTGGCAGTCGTCGCACATGGCGAAACTGACGAGATACTGGCCGCGTTTCACCTGTTCTTCCTTGCTCAGGCTGGCGGCAGCCGTTTTCGGTTTTTCGGTAGTTGCTGTTTGCTGGCAATTGCTCAGCCAGAAGGTGCCGGCAATCAGTACGACTGCCGCGAGGAATACTGTTTTCATAACTTGCTTAATTTTTTACGTGACGAATTTGGCCGGGGGTATAGAGGGTAATTGGGGTAATTGGGGTAATTGGGGTAATTGGGGTAATTGGGGTAATTGAGGTAATTGGGGTAATTGAGGTAATTGAGGTAATTGAGGTAATTGAGGTAATTGAGGTAATTATAGTAATTGTACTAATTACCCCAATTACTCTAATTACTCTAATTACTCTAATTACTCTAATTACTCTAATTACTCTAATTACTCTAATTACTCTAATTACCCCAATACTCACCCGTCTTAATCGCGGTCGGCCTTGATGACGATGCGCTCGCCGTCCAGATTGCCGGAAAGTTCGAGTTCGTCGCCGTCGATGTCGGCTTCCAGTTTGATGGTTTCGCCGTCGCCGGACTGCAATTCGATCTCCTGGTCTTCCTGGTCTACTTCATAGTCGCCGGATTGCGTTTCGCTGGAGCCGTCGCCGTAGTTGATGCTCCATTCGAAGTCGCCGTTGGAGCCGGAGTAGGCTTCGAATTCCATTTTGGAGGCGAGAATAACCGTGCCCATCACTTCCACACCGTCGATGGTGAACGACGTGACCTCCCAGTCGCCGACAACGGCTTCGCGCAGGTTATTTTCGTCGTCTTTATCTTTTTTGCAGCTGGTAAAGCCGGAGGCGAGCAGCAGCAGCAGGGCAATTGCAGCCAGGTTGATTTTCGAAAGAACCGTTTTCATGCTTAATTCAAATTTAAAAGTGAGTGGTTGATTGTTTTTGTTTCTGTTTGGGAAATAGCAGCCCATCCCGAACCGTCGCGCGACGGAGCGAATCATGGTCGACAGCGAACCGCACGTGACGGCGGGACAGACTGCACCTATGGCCCGACCCTTGCGGCAGAGCCTGCTTTGAAAAAAAATGAAAATGCTGATGATGGGGTCAGCGGAACCTGCTGACGGTGGATGTGCGCTGTATGCGCACCTTATCGGTACGCCGGTGTAAAGGCTACATGCCGGACTGGTCAGTACCGAAAGGAAGATTGTTTTTCATTTCTCTTCAGTTTTTTACTTCCCGATTAAAGTTGTTTTCATGCTTACGTTGTTGGCTTGTTTTCACAGTTCAAAGGTCGGAGCTTTCATTAAAACAGGATTGAAAAAAAGCGACATCATTTGGCGCTTTTCTATTGTTTTCAATGAATCGGGTGTTTTTGTTTTCTATCCGGATTTCATAGGGCAAAGATCGGGGCGGCGGTTAAAGCAGGATTGAAAAAAAACGACATGGTGAAAAAAAGAATAAAGACCGGTCAGGTTGGATAGGGTTTGTGGTTCGATGGTGCAAAACTGCCGGGATCCTTTGGGGTAATTCCTGGTAATTACCAATGTTTTTTCGGGGCTTTTGATACCGCAAAGATAAATGGCTGGAGCGCGGATGGGAAATCACATGAATGTGCGAATGGGATGGCTTTTGGGATATTTTTCCTGAAAACTTATTGAAATCATGCGATGTCTTCCGTGCAACCTTTCTACGTGATCCTTGTCTCACGGGGTCGCTCTTTCCTGCCACACTTTCTATCGTTCCGTTTTTTGATGATACAAATATATCGGCGCCCGAATGCTCTATGCAAAAACGTCTTGATGAATGACCGAAACAGGGAGACGAATGGCGCCGAACGATAGCCCGGTTACCCCGGTAAAACACGCTTTATTCCGGGACAGACTTTTCAAGTTCCTCGCCGGCTTTCAGCAAAGGAATTTTTACCAGAAACTGGTCCTCGCATTCGCCGGCCCATACCGGGCGCCCCGTAAGCAGGGCATACCGGTTGATGATGTTCTGCAGGCCAACTCCGGTGGAGTGCACGGCTTCGCCCCGCGGCCGGAACGGGTTGCGCACCTCCAGCCAGTCTTCTTTCTGCACGACCCGTATCAGCAGCGGTTCCCGCCCCGACATCCGGTTGTGCTTTACGGCGTTTTCCAGCAGCAGTTGCAGGGTGAGCGGAGCGATCCTGTAGAGGTCCAGGCCGTTCTCTTCCACCTGGATCTGCACGTCGAGTTTATGTTCGAAGCGGATCTTCAGCAGGAATATGTACGACCGGATAAAATCCAGTTCGGTGCGCAGGGTTACCAGCGACTGTTCTTTTTGCTCCAGGATATAGCGGTAAGAGCGCGACAACTGGTCGATGAACTGTTCCGACAGGTCGGCATTCACGCGGACCAGCGAGGAGAGGATGCTGAGGCTGTTGAACAGAAAGTGTGGGTTGACCTGCGTTTTGAGCAGGGCGATCTCGTTGAGCAACTGTTGCTTTTCCAGAGCGACGGCCCGGGCCTGCATGGCTTCCATGCGCATCCGGACTTTTCGCCGGTAGTCGTAGATACCGAACGCGATGCCGGCCAGGAGCAGGGCGGAAAGACCATAGAACCACCAGGTCCGGTAAAACGGCGGGATCACCCGGAGCGGGAGGGCCAGCGTCTCTTCGCTCCAGACTCCGTCGCCGTTGCGGGCGCGTACTTCGAGGGTATAGGTTCCGGCGGCCAGGTTGGTAAAAGTGATGACGTTGTACGGCGTTTCGGTCCAGTTTTCGTCGAAGCCGACGAGCCGGTAGGCGATCGTACTTTTGTCGGCCTGGGTGAACTGGATCAGGGCCAGGTCGAAAGCGACCACGTTTTCGCCCGGCTGCAAACGCAGGATCTCGCCCCGGCTCCACGCGGCGGGTTTGTTCAGTACCCGCACGCCATCCAGTGCGATACGCGGCGGCGGTATGTGCTCCCGGGTTTTATCGGGTGAAAGCAGGTTGAAGGAGTAATCGCCGCTCACAAAAACTTCCCCGCTGGGCAGCACTTCAAACCCCGGGGTCAGGTCGCTGAGGAACAGGCCGTTCGCCTTGGTAAAATAGTCGAGTCGTCCGCTCCGGGGGTCGTAGCGGTGAAGACCGTTGGAGGTGGCCATCCAGATGTTTCCCAGCCGGTCGGCGTCGATGTGCTGGATCACCTGGTTGCGCAGACCGCTCCGGGTGTCGAGCACAGATACCAGGGAGTCCTGCCCGTTCAGGACAAATACGCCTTCGGCGGTAGCCAGGTACAGCCGGTCGTCCGGGCCGTACACGGCGTCGAGCACGAACAGCGCCGGCGCGCGGTAAAACACATGGTCGTTGCGTTTTTGATCGGGGTAGTAGCGCAACAGCCCGTTGGAAGAGGGCACCAGGACGCGGCCCCGGCGGTCGCACTTCAGGTTCCAGAGCGAGTATTCCGGAAAAGTGCTGCCGTCGTGAGCGACGAGCGGGATCAGGCGGCTTTGTCCGGTTGCGGGGTCGGTTTCGATCAGTTTGCCCCGGTTGCTGCCCTGCCAGATATGCCCTTCCCGGCCCACGGCCACGCTAAGTACCTTGTCGACCGGGGTATTGTACGGAGGCGGCAGACTGAAGTGGCGCCCTTGCCGCGAGCGTGGGTCGAAGCGCTCCACTCCCTGGATGGTGGCCAGCCACAGGTTGCCCTGTGTGTCGCGCGCAATGTCAAATATTTCGTTGCTGAACAGGGTTTTATCTTCGTCGCGGTAGTGCCGGAACCGGTCTTTGCCGCGTTCCCATTCGAAGAGCCCGACGGCCCAGACACCGATCCAGTATTGGTCGGAATTGCGGGCGTCGGGCATCACCGCAGATACGCTGTAGAACTGGTCCTGGTCGTCGGGTTGGGGCAGGAACACCCGGCCGAACTGTATGTCGTTCGGGTCGTAGTACTCCACGCCGAGATCCGTGCCGATCCAGATAATGCCGGTTTGAGGGTCGCGGTACAGGGCGCGCACCCGGGTGTTGTTGTGGGCCAGAGCGTTGCGCGGATTGGGCGGAAAATCCACCCGCTGCAGGGTTGAGCCGTCCATTAGCCAAAGCCCGTGCACGCCACCCCCGACCCAGATCCGGGGAGCGGCGCCCGGGCGTTCTTCAAAAAGAAAAACGGTGGCAATACCCGCCCCGTCGTTCAGATTGACGAATTCCTGCCGGCCCTCGTCGTAGGTGTAAAAAGCCTGGTCCCAGTCGGCGTGCCAGATCGCCCCCCGCGCATCTTCCTGCACCGACATCGGCCAGGAGGGGCCGGGCAGGTTATCGCGGCGGTCCTGGCCGCGCAGGTAAGTGAACCGGCGGGTGGCTACGTCGAAACGCAACAAGTGCCAGCCGGTGAAGATCACCCAGACCCGCCCTTTGGAATCGGCAAATACCCGGCCTTCGGCTTTGGTTTTTGCCGGTATCCTGAAAAATTCGGTGGCGAGAGTGAGTGGGTCCAGCCGCATCAGAAAACTGTCGGCGATGGCCCAGCCCGCTCCCGTTTTGTCGAAGGACAGATTGCTGAAATATCCTTTTTGCTCCCGGTGCGTGACCGGCGACAGCACCCGCAGGCGCTGGAACTGCCGGCGGTCGGGATCCCGGAAACAAATGCCGTTCAGGGTGGAGACCCACAGGCGGCCGGAAAGATCGGTGCCCAGGCCGGAAAGGCGGTTGTCGGGCAGGGAAGTGGTGTCGCCGGCCTGGTGGCGGAACACCGTACAGGTCCGGCCGTCGAAGCGGGTCAGTCCGTCCTCGGTACCGAACCACATGAACCCGTCGCGGTCCTGCACGATGCTGTTCACCACGTCCTGCGACAGGCCGTGTTCGGTGGTCAGATGCTGGAAAGACACGAAATCCGCCTGGGCGGGCAGGTGGCGGCAGGCCGCCAACGCCAGAAGGAGTAACAGGAACTGGCGACCCATGCCCCGGATCGCCGTACGGAAATCGGGTTGGCCTGGTGGAAAGATCTGCATTGGGAGGTACGCCGTCGGTTGAAAATCTGCCAAATATAGCTGATTTTCGTTGAAATGGCGGGGCCGGAGCTTGCCCAGTGACCGGATGGGCCGGATGAATGGCGAAAAAGCGGCGAAGGAATTACGGGGCCGGGGGGGGGCTATACCGGTCTGGTTCAGGCGGGCCGGGAACCGGCGACCAGGGCGGTCGGGTCGGTAACGATGGCGGTCGGGCTGGCGCCGGCAAATTCCCGGAAATCGCGGATAAAGTGGGCCTGGTCGGCGTATCCGCAGGTATAAGTGACTTCCGCCCAGTTGATGCGGGCAGGATTTTTCAGCAGGGAAGCCGCCCAGTTGAAGCGGATGAGGCGGCTGTAGGTCTTGGGCGTGATACCGAATTGCTCGCGGAAGGCCCGTTGCAGCTGGCGCTCGCCGACGAAAACTTTCCGGCTGAGTTCTTCCGTACTGACCTGGCCGCCGTATTGGCGGATCAGCCGGATCGCCTCGGTGATATAAGCGTTTTCGAGTTTTGATTCCGAAATTTTACGGCCAAGGAAGGCTTCGGCCAGTTCGATGCGCCGGAATACGTCCGGTGCCGAGGCGATGCGGTCGATCCATTCGTCCGTTCCTTTGCCCAGGGCCGACCGGATGTCGAGGGTCACGTTTTCCATTTCGCGCATGGGTTGCCGGAACATTTGTACGAATATCTCCGGCTTGAACCGGATGCCGAACCAGTCGATGCGGGCGTCCGACTTCAAAACGGCCGGTTCCGTCCACATGCCGTTCAGGAATGCTTTCGGCACCCGTTCCCACGAATCCTGGCGTTGCAGCCATTCCTCGCCGTCGGAAGTGCCGATGATGATGTCCGTGTTGCCCGAAGGGACGCAGCGATAAACCTGGTTCACCGGCAGGACGCCGCAATGCACCCAGAAGCAATCCACATACGGACACAAGGCAGCCGATGGTTTGAATTCAAGATACTCCATGGCATTTTCATTTTTAATCAAAATAATACCCGGGCGGTATTTCAGGGGCAAAATTCGGCACTCATCCCGGGCCGCCATTGAAAAAAAACGACATTTTCAAAACGGCTTGTCACTGACAGTAGCCGACCATTTCAAAGTAGCGGTGTGCAAATATAGGCGGCCGGCGCCTTCCGGGACAGTAATTGTTCCATAACTTATTTGAAAAGGAAAATACTGAAGACTCAGGCGGTTATGGCCAGCGGCGTGCTGGGCATGGGGGCAAAACCGCTCAGGAACGAAGTGGGATTTTCACCGGTAAACTCGCGGAAATCGCGGATAAAGTGCGACTGGTCGGAATAACCGAAGTGATGGCTTATTTCCGTCCAGGTAGCGCGGGGGTTGGTCTGTACATAATCGTAAGCTCCTTTGAAGCGCACGATCCGGCCGTAGGTTTTCGGGCTAATGCCGAGATTTTCCTGAAACGTACGCTGCAGTTGCCGTTTGCCGACGAATACCTTGCCGCACAGGTCGTCAACGCTGTGCTGACCCGTAGCCAGGCGGATGTAGTGCATGGCTTCCGAAAAGTAAAACCGGTCGGGCCGGGTATGCAGGGCGACCCGGTGCCGGAAAAATTCGGTCGCGATCCGGACCCGGGCTTCGTTGGACGGAGTAGCCTGAATGCGTTCCACCAGGTCGCCGGTCTTTTTCCCTAAGACGGTATCCAGTTCGGCGCATTTGTCGACCAGTTCGCCGATGGGCTGGTTGAACAGGGTCAGCAGCGCTTCAGGCTTGCAACTGATCCCGAAAATGCCGCTGCTACCCCGCATCCGGAACAGTACCGGTTCCACGTGCATGCCGCCCAGAAATGCCTCCGGGAAGTCGACCTCCTTGCCGCCGACAAAGCCCTGGTGGGTGAACGGCGGGGTGACGTGGATGATGAGTTCCACCAGGCCGGTGGCCAGGCAGTACTGGAGCGGAGAGATCTGCGCCTCCGTTCCGTTGCATTCTACATACCAGAAAGAGTCCACATACGGTTGCAGGTCCGCCGGAACGGCAAAATGTTGGGTGGAGATTTTCATTTTCTTTCAAAATTTAAGCGCAAAGGTCGGGGGCGGCCAGGGGTTTGAATTGAAAAAAAGCGACTTTTTGAGACCGGGCTTTACGGATCCGGGTGATCGACGCCGCAAAGGTCGGGGTATACGACCGGGTATGCCATCGCATGAATGTGCGAAGAATGGCGGCATTTTACGGCTACGCCAAATCCGATCCGCCGGCCGGCACAGATTACCGGTTGGCCGAAAGTTCTTCGGCATACTGTACGTTATATTCCCGGAGGAGGCGGAAAGTAGCGGGCGCCTGCAATACGGCATTCGGCGCCACCTTGCGGTATACTTCGAGCGGCAACGGGGTGGACGAAACTGATTTACAGTCATTGTTGGTAACAAAAAATGAGTTACCGTCGGGGGCAAAAAAGGCGTGGGCCAGCGGCCGTGACCCCAGCGCCCATTCGGTGAGCACGTTCCCCTCCGGATCCCAGAGTTTGACCGTTTCATCCAGGGAGGTGGTCAGTATACAGGTGCCGTCGGGTGAAAACATGGCAGAGGTTACCTCGCCGCGATGCCCGTGAAACTCGCGCAACAGATGCCCCCGGTCGTCCCAAAGCCGCACTACGTGGTCTTTGGCCCAGGTCAGCATTCGGGAGCCGTCCGGGTTAAGGCTCAGGCCGGCTATCGCGACGGGGTGGCGGCATATTGCCGGCGTTCCGCCGGCCAGGTCCGTCAGGCTGATGTTTTGATCTCCGGTTCTGATCGCTAACCGCGACGCATTTGCCGCGGTCACTATATCTTTTACCCGTTCTTCCGTTGCCGGCACATCGTATACGGATCGGCCGTGCATATCAACAACCCGGCACTTGCCGGTCCCCGACAAAGTCGCCACCCAATTTTTTTGCGGGATGATCAGGGCTTTGGTCAGGTAGTCCTGTTCCGCTCCGAAAGTGGCAAGCGGTTGCCCTTCCGGGGTCCACGTACGGGCCGTCCCATCGGCCGCCCGGGTGAGCAGAAAGGAGCCGTCGGCGGCAAAACTACCGTTCTGCACGTTGGCGCTATGTCCTTCCAGTACGGCCACCGGTTTGCCGGCCGTAGTCCACAGGCGGGCGGTGTTATCGCGCGAGCAGGTTAAAATCCGGCTGTCGTCGGGAGAAAATGTAGCGAAACGGATGGCTTCGGTATGGCCGGTGAGGGTAGCCACCACAGCGCCTTCCTGGTTCAGCAACCGGGCCGTATTGTCGCGGCCCCAGGCCAGCAGAAAGGCGCCGAGACTGGACGGGACTACCTCGACCAGCCCGGGCGGCAGTTGCGTCACCCCGGCCTGCACCCCGGAGCCGATGATAAAATAGTTCCCGTCGGCGGTTTTTATCAGCAATTTTTGCCCGCCGGGCAGGAGTTGCGCCGATTGTACAACTTGCGGGCTGTTGAAAAAACTCCGGCCGAAGGTATCGCGTACCGCTTCTCCGAAGGCGCGCATCACGTGCGGCGGCAAGTCGGGGCCGGAGAGTTGCAGGGCCATCCATGACAGGATAAGCGCGTCGGACTTCCGGCCGCGTTCACGGGCCATGTCGGCCAGCAACGCCAGGCGCAGCGATTCGGCTTTGATACCCTGTTCGCGCGCTTTTTTCGCGTTGGCCTCGGCCTCTTTACGCGCCTTTTCTTCGGCCGTTTTGGCGTTTTCCGCCGCTTCCCTGGCGGCCATCGCCTCGCGGTAGGCCGCCTGTTCGCGTGCGACGGCGTTTTCCAGATCGGATACCCATCGCTGCTGCGCTTCCCTGATGAGGTCGTTCAGGTCGTCTTTGGGCGGTTTGTCCTTGCATACCACCAGCGTTGTCCAAAACTGGTTGATCGCGTTTTTGTAGTTTTTCTTTTGCATCATGTCCACGCCCTCCTGACGCATGGCCTGGTAACAGGAAGCGGACTGCGCCGGCTGGGCGGCCAGCGCCCCGTCAGCGATCAGGAACAGGAAAAGCCAGTATCTCATTCGGACCGGTGGTTTTAAAATGAAAAGGTAAGGTGTATCCCGGGCGCGGGTTGCCCGGTTGCCAGGCCTTCCGGCAACCCGAAAGACGGCTGAAGCAGCAGCGAGGTGCCCTCGCCGCAGAATTTATCGTAGACCCGCTGTTTGCCGCGGATCTTCAGGTGGGTATAGCCGAACAACAGGGCGTCGGCCGCCAGCAGTCCGGCGCCGGCCCAGGTACAGATGTTGGCCGCCTTTCCCTTGTCGCGGGCTTTATGGAGCGGATCGTCGTTGGCCCCGGGCGCCGATTCACCTTCGCGCCACAGCCGTTGATAGGTTTCGTAATAATCGTTTCGTTGTGCGCGGTAGACCTCCCCCAGGCCGACCAGCGCCGCCGCTGCCGCTCCGGCGGCATAAAAAGGCATTTTTTTCTTCAGCGTAAATTCCGGACGAAGTCCCTCGCAGTTGACGGCGCCCATCAGCGAGCGGCGCACCAAAAGCGTGAAGGCGCCGCTGAAGTCGCCGGTTTGTTCGGTCGCGTCGAGCCAGATAATGCGCCTTCCCCCGGCTGCAGGAGCGGCCTGGTCGGAAAGTTCGTACGTCTGCGGCTCCACCGTCTGCCCGTCGGGCCGCCGCAGCCGCAGGGTAATGTTGTAAGACAAGGCGTCCTTCGATTTTCCGGGCTGGTAATCGAGTATCAGGTCGGCTTCTTCCAGCCGGACAGCCGTGATGACGGGAAAATCTTTTTTGGGCTGGAAAAGCGCGGTTTCGCCGGCCGGTTCCAGGACCAGGCGCCCGTTGCCGGCTTTCACGGTGAAGGAGAAACTGTCCTCCGCCATTTGCAGGCGGTACAGTTTCTGGGCGGAAAGGCTGAAGCCCGCCGCGAGTAGCATTAGCAGGACAGGAAAATGTTTCATCGGCGGAATTCAGTTTTTTTCAGGAATGTATCGCCAGAAATCGGGCAAGCTGCGTTCGGCCAGGGCCAGCCCGCCGTTGAGTTGAACTTTGGTATTGCCTGTGCCGAGATAGCCGAATCCCGACAGCGAAAAACCCAGCGCATTGGTCCGGGCAACGCCTTGAAAGGGGGTTTTTTGCTCCCATTCGTTCTTGACGGGGTCGTATCGCCACAAGTCATTCAAATAGCCGTTATCCAGATGATACCCGGTGGCTACGTAGCCATAGCCGTCGATGGAAAAGGCGACGGCCTGCCAGCGGCCATCTTCGGGCAACAGGCCGGCTACGGCTACCCACTCCCCCTGGTCCGTATCGTCGACCGGCGGGCGGAACCGCCAGCAGTCGTATAGTGGCTGGGGGCCTTTTTGCCCGGTGGCCACGTAGCCGTAGCCGCCAACGGTGAAAGCGGCCGCTTCATAGCGGGCCGCATCCGCGGGCAGGCTGGCCACCGGTCTCCACTTGCTGGTTAGCGGATCGTATTCCCAAAAGTCGTTGTATTCTTTGTCCGCGGCATCGATCCCCGTACCGACGTAGGCTTTTTTATTGGCTACGAATGCTACGGCCCCGGAGCGTTTCGTCATTCCGCCGGGGTAGGAAAGCTTGGTCCACTGATCGGCTTGCGGATCGTATTTGCAGAAGTCGCCTACGGGGAAAAATTCGCTGTTGTCATAAAAGCCTCCGGAAACAACATAGATGATCCCGTCGATAGCAAAACTGACGGCGTTGGTCCGTCCGAAGACGGAATTTATAACGTTCTGGGTTTCCGTCCATTTGCCCAAAGTTCCCGCACTGTTCGGGTTGAACGACCAGAACTGACGCTGGTTGTTGAGTTCCGGACCCAGGCATACTCCATTCTCGTTCTGACACCCGATACCGGCATACGCCCTGCCTGTCGCAAAATCGGCAACGGCAGTGCCCTCAGTGAGCGTTGCCGGGAAATCCCCGATGCGCAGCCACCCGTCGCGTACGCGGAAGGTGTCGGTCCGGGTACTGTAAAAAGTATCGGTACCGGCAATGGCATAAGCGCGGGCATAGTAACTGGTGTTGAACTCCAGTTCCCCGATCTGGCTGCCGAATACGGCGTCGTCGTTGCTGTCCCCCCGGTCGGAAAGGCGGCAGTCGCTGCAGCCGAGCGCAGGCGAGGATTGGGTGGGCGATATTACGTGGCCGTGTTGGTCCACCTTTTTACCGAGGGATTCCAGCCCGCGCAACTGGCCGAAAAGCAGGACGGCGTTATTGCGTACTTCCGGAACGCCGGTAAGCGCCACGATCTCGCTGATGGAAAAGAACTCGATATTGGCCGAATACACTTTGCGGTGGCCGACTCCGGGCAGTTCCGTTTCGGCAAAGGCGCGGACCCATACCGTTTTCCCGCCTTCCAGGTCGCGCAGGGTGGTTTCGAATACCGCGTTGCCGCCGGCCGACGGGAAAGGCAACGGGATGGTTTGCACATCCGCGCTGATCGCTTCCACTTTTTTCCGGTCATACGACCAGATGAAGCCGCAGGACCCCGTCGCCGTTTTGCCCGGAGTGATGACCTGCCCCTTCAGGTGAAGGTCGTTGAGGCTCTCGGCGGCAATGGGTTGCAGTTCCACTTCGAAAAAATCCAGGTCTTCCAGGTCGGGGTTATTGCAATGCGTACCGAGAAGGGCCAGCAAGGCAATCCATGATCCGATTTTCTTCATGCGGTTTTTTAATTTTTTAGTGAAAAAGTCCGGTTCACGATAGCCCCTTCCACGTTGATGCGGAGCAGGTACAGCCCGGAATTCAGATCGGAAAGGTCAAATTCCAGCAGGTCGGACTGCACTTTGCCGGGGGCGGCGGCCAGCATTTCACGCCCCACCAGGTCGTACACCCGGATGCCGGCCTCCCTGTGTTCGGGCAGGTCGAAGCGCAGGTAGAGCAGCCCGGTAGTCGGGTTGGGAAAAACGGAGATCCGGGCGGCCAGCTCGGGGTCGCTGGACACGGAAAGGATGTTTTCCACCTTGAATATTTCGCTGAAAAAGACACATCCGTTGGCATCGACGACCTTTACCTGGTACTCGCCGGCAGGGACATTCTGCAGAACATTGCCCGTTTGCCCGCTGAGCGGTGTACCGTTGGCCAACTGCCACTTGTAGTTATAGGCCGGTGTGCCGCCGGTCATTTCCACTTCCACTGCGCCGTTGTTCAGTCCGTTCACGGCATGGGTGATGATGGAGTTGGCCAGCACGATCGCCGGCGGTTCGCCGAGGATGTACATATTCACGTCCTGACAACCGGCGCCGTCGGTGACGGTAGCAAAATATACTCCGGCCGGCAAGCCGCTGTTAATTTGGCTGGTTGCCCCATTCGACCAGTTATAAGTAAAAGGAGGAACGCTGCCAGTCCCGCTTACGCTCAACACCCCGTCGCTTCCTCCGAAGCATTTTACGGGTGAAAGGAGGCCAATCTCGGTTTCTAAAGACGAGGCTTCACTTGCCGTGATCTCCTTGTATTCAGTGTCGGTGATGAAACAATGCTTGTTGGTGACGGTCACCGAATAACCGTTTTGCCCGGCCGACTTCGGTGTAACGACAATAGAAGGTTCTTTTTCCCCCGTGCTCCATAAATAACTATAAAGGTCCTGGTAGGCTGCCCCTACGTCGGCGGTGAGGCTCAGCGACGAACCGAGGCAGACCGTAGCGGCGCTGGGCACGATACTGACCGGCTGGGGGATGACACAGCGCCCCTGTTGTTCGACCCGGACGAACTGGCGGTAGAGGTCGGGCTGGTCGACGGCATAGAACCGCAGCACGACGCTGCGGGGCAGAGGGCTGATATTGGGCTCGAATCGCAGGGTGACGGTTTCCGGGCCGCTGCTGGCTGCCGGATCGATAGTGAGCCAGGGCGCGGCGTTGTCCACTTTTTCAATCGCCCATTTCAAATTGGTGGTCAGGGGGAACGGGATGGTGATGGAATCGGGCCGGACGCTGAGGGAATTGGTTTCGACGTTGAAATTGACCGTAGCGTTAGCGGTCAAACCGCTGATCTGGCTGAAAGCGCCGGCTTGAAAGATGCCGCCGTTGTTTTGGACAAATTCGGGAGTGAAACGCCGGAAGGTGCGTTTGCCGTTTTCGGTCTGATGGATGAAGACGAACATGGTGTCGCCGGCCGAGTAAGAACACTTCTGCCCGTCGCCGCTCAGGTCGGCTTGCAGGTAAAAAGGCAAAGGCTGGGCAGCGTTGTGCCAGTATTTGCTGGCGTTGGTGTTGCCCTTGAGGGCGCCGTCGGTATTTCGAAAATAAAAATTCAGGTAATCGGAAGGCGCCAGAGTGGGGTTGTAATTGACGTTGACCTGGTGTACGGCTGCTCCGTCGGTAGCGCAATTGCTGAAATTCCCCGACAGAAAAGTGGCTTCGTCCACAAACGGGGAGTATTGTTCACAGTTCATGCTCACGGTAAAATTCGGAGTGCCGCCGTTTTCCTCGGTATCGAGGGCCAGGTAATAAATGCCTTCGCTGAGCGTCGCGGTCAGGGTTGCATTCGCATCCGACGCGGTGTTTTCGGCGTAGCCCAAACAGTTGTTTCCGCACATGAACGAATAAAGAAACATACCCATCGGAGCATCGGCCGACAGGTTAAACGTCACTTTGTTGGGCTGACTGAGCACAAGTTGATAATACTTTTCCGGGCCCTTGTATTTCCGGAAGCCGTTGTAGCACCTTTTGTAGCCGGGGTCGTCGCTGTCCAGCTGCTGCGCGGTGCTCTGGAACACGGTGCTGATAACCTTGCCGCAGACAATAGAATCGTTTGGGGACGCCTTGCAATTCCAGCTGGGTACAATCTGTAAGTTGGAATAGGTTGCTCCCAAAGCGCCGGTCAGGACGATATAAAAAAATCTGCTGCAAGGGTTTTTTTTGATGGAGGATGTCAGATTGGACTGCCAGAAGTATTCCTCGGTGACACAGTCCGAAGATTGCGTACAGGTACCGATGGAAGGCGGGGCATCCTGCGCACAATGCCGGCAGGCAAACACGAACAGCTTGACATTGGGGTTAAAATAACCAATATCCATCTGATTGCCGTCGTCGTAATAGGTATAAATATCCGCGTATAAAGGGTTCGGGATGTTTTGACTGCCTCCGTAAGTGTTGATGACCTGCGGATGGCCCATCAGGGAAGTAGGGGCTATATCGGAAGCGTCGAGCGAGCCTGAATACGAGATGCTTCGACTGATAAAAGTGCCGCCGTAATCGCACACGGTCGTTTGCTCCACACAGTTCAAACTGAGCATGAAATCACCCTGCGCCCCGTTAAAACCATCCACGATGACGTAATATTCCTGAGCTTCCAGCTTCATGGTTACCGAGCGGAGATTCCCTGCGGCCACCCCTCTGGACAAACAGGCGGGTGGCTGGCAGGAAGCCATTAAAAACAGGTTCAAACCCGCATTGGGGGTCAGGATTTCCAGCCGGATGGTGACTTCCGCGGGCCTGGTCAACGTGAATTTGTACAAGCGGTCCGGAGCGTCGAACACTCCGGGGAAAAAGAGAACACAATCGGAATAGGCGCCGGCAACAAAATTACCGGTTCCTCCGATGGTGGTTCCGGAAACGGGTGGCGCCCCGCAGATCAGTTCCGTGGCATTGTTACAGGGTTGACCGCCGGCAATCGCCGGCAACAACCACAAGAGCAAGTGGAAAAAAGCTTTCATTTTGATACGGTTTTAATGTTTTAGAGAAAGCGTTTTAACTAAGACCGAACTTTCCAGGCCGATCTTCAGAATGTAAAATCCAGCCGGCCGGCCCGACAGATCGAACTCCAGCACTTCGCTCCTAACCATCCCCGGCCGGGCCACCAGCACTTCCCGCCCCAGCAGGTCGTAGATCCGGATGTCAGTTTCGCGGCGTGCGGGCAGGCTGAAGCGTACATACAGGCGCCCGGTGGTCGGATTGGGGAAAACAGAAATATACGGGTCGAGTACGGCCGCGTGAGTCGCTGTTATGCCGGGCACGGTGAAAGCGCTGCTTGAAAAAATACAACCATTCGCGTCGGTTACCCGAAGCGAGTAGGTTCCCGCAAAAACGGAGTCAAGCAGCGCCGCGGTCTGGTTGGCGAACGAACTGCCGTTCGACAACAACCACTGGTAACTGTATGCCTTCGTACCTCCCGATATCTCCGCCAGGATGGCGCCGTTGTTCTGCCCGTTGGTCGCCGGCGTAATCGTCGTATCGAGCAGCGCCAGCGGATCGGGCTGGTTTAGCACAAATGTCTCCGAGTCCGTACAACCGGCATCGTTGCTGACGGTAACCGCATAGGTTCCGGCCGGCAGACCGGTGATCTGCTGCCCGGTGGAATCGTTCGACCAATTAAAGGTAAATGGCGCCGTTCCACCCGCTGCCGTTGCTTTCAGCGCGCCGGTGCTGTCGCCGTGGCACCCTATGCCGGCGGCGAGGGTAATGCCGGCGTTGACGGCGGGCAGCAAACCGACCGCCACTGTGTCGGTATCGGTGCAATTCCCCAGGGTGACGGTCAGGAAATACGTCGTATTTTGAGCAGGCACTTCGATCTCCGGTACGGTGGCGCCATTGTTCCAGTCGTACTGGTAATCCGGGGCTTGCTGGGCCGACAAAATACCGGTGAAGCCCGGGCAAAGCATCAGGTCGGGGCCGGCGTCGGCGCTCGGACTGTCCGCCTCCGAAAGGGTCACTATTTGTCGCAACAGGGAAGTGCAGCCGCTGAGCGGGTCGCGTGTTTCCGCGTAATAACTGCCTGGAGCGGCAGGTTTGAACGTGACGGTGCCGGAATCCAGTTTGATCCCGTCGAACGGCTCGTCGTACCAGTCGGCCGTCAACCCGACCGGCACCTTTACTTCCAGAGCCGGCAATTGGCTGTCGCCGGCACAAACCTCCCGATCGCCTTTAGATTCGGGTTTGGCAAGACTGCCGGGGCAGGGACAGTCAAGGTCCGGGGGCAGTACGGTAAAATCGCAACCGGAAAGCACGTACGATGCCCGGATGCTGATCGCCTGGCCTTCCGGGATGTGGGAATAGGTATAAGTGCCCCCGGGGTTGGTGATCAGCGTGCCTACATCCGGCACAAACGACAGTTGATCGCCATTGGTATCGAAGTCGATGGAATAACTGTTCAGATCGGGGTCGCATACCCCCGGCTCGACGGTGATCACCGGCACGGGCCGGATCGTCAGAAACAGAGAGTCCTGTTTGGCCGGGCAGACCGATGGCGCCGCCGGATAGGCGGTCAGGATCAGGATTACCTCGGAAAAGCCGGGAGGCGGGGTGTACGTCTGCGCGCCGATAAAGGTGGAGTTTGGCTGAAAAGAGCCACCGATCGGCGAACTCGACCAGACTCCGCTGGTAGCGCTGCCGTTTATCGAACCGTTGAGCGACAGTTTTTCATCGGCGCAAATCACTGCGGTGGCCGGACCGGCATTCGCCTTGGCCGGCTTATCGACGGTCAGTATGACCGGAGTGCGGGCACTCACGCAGTTGGGAAACTGTATCAGCCGGGCCTGTGCGTAAAAAGTATCGGTGGCGAAGGCAAAAGCGGGCTTGTATTCCAGCGAAGGTATGGTGTTGAGTTTGGCGCCGCCGGCCGGAGCGTCGTACCAGTCCACCGTTTCGGCGCCGGGATTTGAAACATTTACGGACAGCGATGGAACGGGCTCGCTGAGGCAGATCGCCGGATTGTTCGGGTCCTGCGGAGCATTGGGCGTATAAGGGCACGAACAAACCGGCGGCAGTACCTCGATGCTGCGCGTACACCCGTTCGCCGTAGCGGTAACGGTCAGTGCATCGCCTATAGGCACGCCGAAGAAAGTGTAAGTACCGTTGCCGTTGTTGACGGGAATAATGAACGGTGCGGATGAGAGCGACGGGGTGCTGCTGCTTACTGTCACCTGGTAGTTTTGCCAGCCGGGGTCGCATTGTTTCGGCCCCTCGGCCAGGGCCGGTAAAGGCCGCACCTCGAAGACCAGGGCTGTGGAGTCTTTGCTTTCGCAGCCGTTGATAGGGTTATAGGTTTTGGCGTAATAGATGCCCGGCGTAGCGGGCACGAATGCCAGGGTGGGGCTGCCCTGTTGCAACTGGCCGTTGAAGTACCAGTTGGCCGTCAGCCCGGGGCTGGCAACGCTCACCTTTAACGGCGGCACGTTCTGGGCGCCCGCGCATATCGACGTGTTTTCCGGATTGCCGGGTTTGTCGAGGGCCGGGCAAGGGCAATTCCAGGGCGCGGTGGCAGTGTCGCGCTTGCAGGTAGTCGCGTCGTTTTCCAGATGGATGTTTATGCCCGTGCCTGCCGTGAGGCCCTTTATTTCAAAGGCGCCGTTGCCGAGATCGAGTACGAGGTAAGGCGTCGCGGTGACATAACCGGCATCCGAAGAGAACCGCAAATCGTAGGTTTTGAGGTCGGCCGAACAGGTATTGGACAACAGGTTGAAGTTTGGTAATTCATTGCGTGTCAGCGTTACCGGAATGCGGGCGCTGACGCAGTTGTTGGTCAGGTTGCGGGCGCGTACCCAGTAAGTGCCGGGGCCGGGCGGGACAAACGATTGGCCTGTCCCGAGCGAGTCGCCGCCGGTCATCTGACTGAACCAGTCGGCGGTTTCTCCCGGGTCGGCGTCGACGACCAGCGAGGGCGGATTTTGCCCTGCGCAATAGGCCTTGTTCCCGCCGGATTGCGGAACATCTACCGGCGGGCACAGGCAGGGTGGCGCGGTAACCGAAGACGAAACGCTGCAATGGGGATTTGAAGCGGTCAGGGTCAGGCTGGTGCCTTTCGGAATGCTGTTCACGGTGAAGACCCCATTGATGAGTGTGCCGGCAAACACGGGCGAAGTCGTGGCTGTCGTAGCATTTGCGATGGAGGCAGTCACGGTATAGGTCAGCAGGCTGGGCGCACAGGAGGTGGTCACCGTCCCGATGGTCGGGTTGGAATGGACCGTCAGGGTGACGGGGGTGCGGGTCGTGCTCACACAGGTGGTAGACGGATTTTTTGTTTCGGCAAAATAGGTGGTGGTGGCGTTCACCGGCGCCGGCGGGGTGTAAGTGTTGGAAGGGTTGGGCTGGAGCGGCGTGCCCCCGGAAGCAGCGGCGTACCAGAAAACCTGGAGATTGCCGCCGGGCGAGGCGACGGAAAGCGGCGGAATGTTGTTTTGCCCTTCGCAGACCGAAGCGCCAACCGGGTTTTGCGGCGCCGGCGGAAGCGCGTTCACCGTTACAGCCTCGTTATCGCTTCCGGTAATAAAGCAGTACTTGTTGGTGATGGTAACGGTGTAGTTATTTACGCCAACCGGCGGAATCCGGGTAATGACCCGTGCAGTATCGCCGGTGCTCCATTTATAGTTGTACAGGTTGTTGTACAGCGCGCCTGCATCGGCGGTCAGTGTAACGGGCGTGCCGGCGCAGACGCTGATGCTGCTCGGCACAATGTTTACCGCCTGGGGAATGGTGCAGGGGCCCATCTGCTCGATGGTGATGAACTGCCGGTACAGGTCGGGATGGTCCGTGGAGTAAAATTTCAGCACTACGCTGCGCGGGATGGCTGAGGTGTGCTGGGTAAACGTCATGACGATGACTTCGGCGCCGTTACCGCTCGTCTGGCTCAGGGTTAGCCATGGCGCAGGGCCGTTGACTTTTTCCAGGGCCCAATTTTCATTGGTGATAAAACTGAAGGCGACATTTTTGGCGTCCGGACCGGTACGCAGAAAAGACGTTTCCGCACCGAAATTCACGGCATCCACTTCCCGCAGTTTGGTGATCAGACTGAAACCGTCTTGCTTGAAGACCAGGGAATCGGTGACGCCGCCGCCGGCCGGGGAAGCGAAGGTGGGTTCGAACTGTTTGAAAGTACGGCTTCCGCCTTCCGTTTGGTGGATAAAAACAAAAAAGGTATCGTTGATGGTATACGAGCATTTTTCCCCGTCGCCGCCTTTATCCGCGTAGAGGTCGAAGTACATCGGCTGGGTGGAGTTGTGCCAGTAACGGCTGGCTTCCGTGTTGCCTTTCAGTTTGCCATCAGTGTTGCGAAAATAAAAATTGAAGTAATCGGAAGCTGTGTATGCCGGGCTGAAGGCAATACCCACCTGGTGCTGCACATCGGTGTCGGTCGGGCAATTGGTAAGATCGCCCGACAGAAAAGCATTCTGGTCGACGAAAGGCGAGTACTGTTCACAGTCGAGGCTCAGCGTAAAACCGGAGCCTCCGAACGGCGGGGTCTGGGGCACATGCCGGTCCACCACCAGGTAATAAATTCCCTCGTTCAGGGTAGCGGTCAGTGTACCGGCCGGATCGAAACTGGTATTTTCGGCATAGCCGAGGCATGTTTCGCCGCACAGGAACGAATAAAGAAACACCCCCAGCGCGCCGGGAGTGGCATCGGTGGCGGTAAGTTTCACGGTTACTTTGGCCGGCTGATCCAGTACGAACTTAAAGAAGGCTTCGCCGCCGTTATAAGTCCGGCTTCCGTTGTAACACTGCTGGTAAGCCTGGCCGATATCCGTGGAAAACTGGTCGAGCGGAAATGGGGATACCGCACTATTGACCGGAGTGCCGCAGGCAATGGGATCGGGATTTGAAGGGCAATCGCCCTGAGGGATGATGTTCAGGTTGGAATAGGTTTCCCCGACAGTGCCGGTTACCAGAAGGTAGTAAAAGTTGTGGCAATCGTTGATGGAAATATTATCATTGTTGCCGTTGGTGAGTAGCTCCTCGTAGCAGAACTCGCCGTCGGTACAAATTCCGGCATTGAGGTCGTTGGGGCCGGAGGCGTTAAAATCTTCGCTCCGGCAGGCAAAGTAGAAAGCCCGGACATTCTGGGAATTGTTGTCATTGAGGCTGACCCCAATGTTGTCGTTGTCTGCCCGGGAGAACACGTAAATGTCGGCACAAAGGTTGAACGGTATGCTGCCGCCGTAAGCGTCGATCACACATTGCTGGTTGTAGAGGGAGGCCGGCGCCCGGTCGGAGGCCGTGAAAACGCCGTCGTAGGTATCACCCCGGTAAATGGAGGTGCCCCCCAGATCGCAGACAGTATTGCAGGGTTCCATTTCATCGGATGTAAACAGGGCACAACGCGCCGAAGCGTCATTGAAAGCCTGGGAGCCGTTTTTCAGACAAACCGGATCATACACGATGCCGCCGCTGCATCCGGGCTTTTTCCACACGCAAAGGTCGTCCACATAAAAGTCGTTGCCGGCGGCGGCGTAGAAATTAAGCGCTGCCAGATTGGGGCTGTTGGCCGGCACACCGGCGTTGGTATTCCATTGATACACAAAATTTTCGTCGACGAATAAAAAAGTTTCATCGAGATCGAGGTCTACGATATAAACCACGTCGAACCATGCTCCCTCGGTGTAGGTAAAATTCGTCGCGGTCTGGGCTCCCTGGTCGGTGACCTCGATGCTGCCGGTACCGTCGCCGTCGAAAAACACCTCGCAAGTCCAGTTGCCGCCTGAACCGTCGGTTTCATTGGGCAGCAGGTGCTGAAAATTAAAATAAGCGAGTTTGGTATCGGGTACGAACATGCGCCAGGAAACCCGGTAGCGGCCGGTACTGAGCAAATTGCCGGCATAATTGCCCAGAAGATAGAGCATGTCCGGTTGAACGGCGCCGGCCTGCTGAAAGCGGGCGCAAAGGTTGGCGCCCATCGAGTCGACAACAGCTTGAGCGGAACTGTTCTGCCAACGACGCCAGCGGGTGGACTGATCGTCCAGTTTGCCGTCGAAAACATAATCGCTGAAGTTGTCGCAGTACAGCTTGCTGCCAAACGGTACGTCGTTTCCTTCAATGCAGGTACAGGAACAATTCATGGTTACGGTGAATGCCCCCCGGTACAGGTTGTTGGTGCTGATACCGTCGACGACCAGGAAATACGTACCGGGAGCAAGGTTGACGTCGAGTACTTCCCGGTAAGTGCCCGAAGCGATATTGTCTTCCTCGGAAGCCGCCAGGCACGAGCCTGTGCTACAAGCCGACAACAGGAACATATTGAGATTTTTGCCGGCTTCCATATCCAGGCGAAAATGGGCGCTGGTGTTGCCGCCGGCCGGAATCACAACGCGAAATACTTTGTCGTATCCGGAGTAGTTGTTCAGTTTGGCACAGTTATACCAGCCGGTACTCCACTGGAAGGCATTAACCTGGCCGCTTCCGGCAGTGGATGACTGTACGGACTGGTCGCAAGCCAGCAAAACGGCGTTGTCGCAAGGCGCGGAGGCGGGGGCCGGCGGTAAGTTTTGACAAAAAACGGAAAGCGGGAAAAGTAGAAAGCCGGTAAAAAATGGTTTCATGTTGTTTACTTTTAAAGTTGTCAAATTGGAATTTGCTGCAATGGGGGCGCATCCCCGGTACTTACGGGGGATACGTCGAGCGCGTTTCGAAAATCAGCATGAATTGGGCAAACATCCCGGCTGGAGCCACCGGGATAGGCTGGAATGCGATTTGGATTATGGGGCGTAGCGGGTACCGGATTACTATGTTAAGTGCAGCTAATGTAATTGCTATAAGTAATGAGCGTATATAAGACGGCGGGTTTTTTTGAGGTAAAATTCAATTTGCCGTTTCCTGCCGCCGGCGACATTCCTGCAGGAGTCGCTGCGCGTTGGTTTCACCCGGTTTCAACAACAAGGCTTTTTCAAACCGGTCGGCGGCCTCGGGATATTTTTGCGTGTTCATGAGCGCCTGACCGTGGAGCAGGTATTCGGCGAATTTGCTTTCCAGGTCTTTTTGCGTCTGGGTCACCAGATTGTCGAGGTGCGTGTCGGCCGCCACGTTTTGGGCCGCCTGGTATTGTGCCGCGGCGTTGCGCAGGTCGTCGAGGGCAGCCAGGCTGTCGCCTGCGGCCACGAATCCTTTTATTTGCCGCCACTGGTCGCGCAGTTGCCCCAATTCGTTTTGTTCAGCGGCGGGTAGCACGTAGGCGAAGCGCTCTGTTTCGCTCAGCTGAGCCAGGGCATCGTCGTATTTTCCTTCTACTTTCAGCATTAAGGCAATATTGCGGCGGGCGGCGGCGGCATTGCGGGCGGCAGCGCGGTATTGGTACAGCGCCTGGACAAAGGCCGCCAATGCGACGACTGCCAAAGCCGATACGGCAATCGCAATGCGCCGGGCCTGGCGGCGTTTGCGGCGTTCGGCGCTGAGTTCGGCCTGTTCCAGGGTTTCGGCCTGCGCATAACTTTCCCGGAGGAAGGATTTCGCCTCGGAGGAGAGCCGTGATTCCAGCTGCGGCAGCAGATCTTCCACAGCGTTCAATTGCCGGCGGCTGAGATATTCGCCGGTTTCCCGAAAATCCCGGCAGGCGCTCTGCACCCGGTTGTAGGCGTCGCGCAGGCGGCGCTGCTCTGCAGTACGCTGGTTATCGATGAGTGCGGCCAGCGCATCATGCGCCAGTTCCATATGGCCTTCCCCGAAGCGCAACAACCTCGCCCGTTCCATCGCCCGGCAGACGTAGGTCACCACTGCGGCATCGAAAGGCTCGAACAGGGGCCGGAGCCGGGGTTCAGGTTGTATCAGGTCATCCTGCCAGGTGTAACCGACCGGGCGTTTGGTCCCTTCTTCGGATACGAATACGTCCAGTACTTTTTTGACCGCCTCTTTGTCGGTCCCCGGGTGCTCCTGCTGTAGCCCGGCCTGCACCAGGTCCTGCTGCTCGCGCAGAAAACGTTCCAGAACGTTTTCCATCTTTCCCAGCGCCGTGATCTCCTTATGGGTTATATCTACCGGCAGTTGCCCACCGGCCGGAGGCTCCGCTCCGGAATAAGTCCGCTCGTAGCTGCTGCGGTACAGCATGTCGAGATACACCTGCAGGTAGGGCAACTGAATGCCGGCCCTGCCGCTGCTGATATTGTCGACAATACGGGAAAAAGTTTCGTCTTCGGGCGTTTCTGCCCGGATGTTGAAGGCCCGGAAGGAGCCGCGCAGGATGTCCCGGGCCCGGGTGGCGCCAACCGGTTCCACCCGCAGGCGGCGGTCGAACAGGCTGGGCACCGTTCTTTCGAACTCGTACAGGTGCGCCAGGTATTCCTCCCGGATCACGAAGAGGATGCGGCAGGGGGTGCTAAGGTCGAGGATGCTCCTGATGGTCCCGATGAACCGCAGTTGTTCCTCCCGGCTGCCGAGAATGAACAGTTCTTCCAATTGATCGAAGATCAGGTAGAGCGGGCGTAAATAAAGCAGGTAAATCTCTTCTGCCAGCCCGGTCACGCTAGCCGGTTCCGGTCTGCCGGCGATCCGGCCCAGACTTTGTTCGAGCACGCGGTTTAGGTCGTCCTGGCGCCGGATAAAGACCGGAAGCCAGTCGGTAGCATCGAAGTGCGCGGCGAGTCCGCACTGGATCAGGCTGGTTTTGCCCGTTCCCGACTGTCCGTAGACAAGGATCAGCCGGTTTTGGGTAACCATGTCGTAGAGCGCCGCGACTTCTTCGGAGCGGCCGAAAAATACGTCCCGGTCCTCCTCGGTATAAGCATCGAGGAATTTGAAAGGGCTTTTCATATGGCATTCAGGGGTTTTTGCAACAACAGGGCAGCGAAAGATTCAAATTGCTCTTTTACCAGCGGAAACTGTTCGCCGGTGACGTCGATCTGGGGATCGTCCGTTTTGTTGACGTATTTGAAAAACACCGTGTCTGCGGCTCTGGAATAATGGGAGAAGAAATAGAGTTTACAGATTTCGGTACGCTCGGTAAAGGCGTTCTTGTCGATGGCAAAGGGCGACAGGTTGAGGTATTCCCAGGTATCCTGGTTGATGAGCAGGATGGAGCGGTTGTCCATCGATTTACCCAGGTGGATTTCCGAGCGGGCAAAGCCGCCGAGCAGGTCGTGCAGCATGACCGTGGTGTGGTTGAACTGCGGCTCACGGCGATGCCGGTATTTTTCCACGTCGATGCCCTGGATGGTCGCCAGCCGGTACCGGGCCATAAAACCCAGTTTGGAATAGATACAGGCCAGGCTGTTCTCCGCCCGTCTGCACAGATAGCCGATGCTGCTCCGGTCGATGTCTCCCTGCCGCACCTGCAACCGCAGGCCGTTGAGGAAACGGAAGGCTTCGGAAAAGTCCTCGTCGGAGTCGGTGAGTTCGCGCACGCCGGCCAGTTCCGCGACAAAATAGCGCATGTTATTTTGCTCGAAGATGGCGCTGACGGTGCGGATGAGCGGGATAAAATCGAAGGCCTCCCGGTCTTTTTTCGACAGCCTGAAAAAATCGCGCAAGGCTTCCCGCTGGGCTTCAGTCATGTTCAGTTGCTTCAGCTCGTAAAAGGCGTCCCACAGTTGGGCAAACATGGTAAAGCCCAGGAGTTCCATTGCCGTATTGTACGCCTGGGCGATCTGGCGCAGCCGCGCTTCGCCTATTTTATCGTAGCCTTCATTTTCCTTTTCCACCGGCACCACGAGTTTGCGCAGCGGCTCGGCCAGCGGGGCCGGCAGGGCGTTGAGGACCTCCATGCGTTTTTTGGGCAAAGGCACCTGCATGCCGCTTTGCGATTGCCGGTAGAGTTTCAGGATTTCCGGGCTGAATTCGCCCAGCGACTTGAAAAGGGTGTCGATCAGGTGCTGGTTGGGGGTGAATCCCGGCACGGTCTCGGTGTCGGCAACCGGTTGGGCCGGCAGTTTCCAGTCGAGTACATGTTCGCTTTTTTCGGTGAAATAAAGTCCCCAGGCCGGCTCTTCCGCCGCTTCCGGAACCAGCCCGATGCTTCGATACTGCCCGGCTTCCACTCCGCCAAAAGCCGTTTCGAGGGCGCTTATGGCCATTTCAAAGGCTTCGCGGATGGAATACTGTCGTTCCAGGCCTTCGTAGAACCGGATGGAAAAAAACGTCGCTTTTTGGTCGTTTACCGGCGCGCTGGTGGCCACCACGACCGGTATGCCCTGTTCGAGCAGGGTGTCGACCTGGCCCCGGGTGGAGCAACCGTTCAGAACGACCAGTTTGAGGTGCCGGCAAAGCCCCAGCATCCGGGCGAGGCCCTGGCTGCGCGCGTCTCCGTCGCCCAGCAGCAGGCGGTCGCGCCCGGCGTGGCCGCTGAAATGGAACAACACGAGTTCGTCGCGGTACAGTGTGAGGTATGACGGGAGTTTATCCAGCGTAATGTAAGAGTCGCGGTGCAACAGAAAGTGGCGCTCTCTGAATCGCGGAGCCAACAGGCGGTACAGCGCATCGTCTTCTTCCTGCAAGGCGGGCAGCAGCGCGGAGGATTGGTTGGCGAATGTTAAAAACAGCGTATCCATAGGTCTTTCCGAATTTATGACCGCAAAAGAAAGGAATCCCCCGGCAATCGGTGCCGCCGGAGTGGCAATGTTACGTTTTACGCGCACATCAGTTCCTGAAAAGGTTTTCCGGTAGTTTTACTCTTTACCCAGATCAGCGTTTCCTCGAAGCCCAGAGGGATGCGCGGCGGCCCGGACGCCGCATAGTCTTCCATAGCCTGCTGGAAACCGCGCAATACAGGCATCAACGTCTTTTGCCACAGTCGCGGCGCTGTCATGTTTTGCAGATACAGGTCGGCCAGTTGCGACAGGTACGTCAGGGCGATCCGCTCGAAGTCGGGCGCGGAATGTCCGGTCGACAGGTTGTTGCGGGTAGAGGTCACAAACCGTTCGAGGGGGTCGTAGTTGCCGAGTTCCAGGTTGGAAATGACGCGCAGCAAGTTGCTGAACAGCTGAAGGTCGCGGTGTTGCTCCGACTTGCCATATTGTTTTAAAACCTCGCAGTTGAGCAAAACCTTCTCGTGTTGCCCCAATGCAAAAAAGGTCAGGATGATATGATACCGGATGCTGAACAGCCGCGATTTGTTGATCTTGAAGGCGTACTTTTTTAATCCCTTTTCGATGTGGGGGATCAGTTTGACCGCCTCGCCGAGCATACAGCGGTTCAGGTAGTGGAGTTGTTGTAAAAAAACCGTGTTCTGAAAAACTTCAGCTTCGTCGTCGGGGTTGGCCGGCTTGAAATTTTCCAGCGATCCGATGTGGCGTTCATAGGCGGCGTAGTTGCCGGTGGTGACACAAAAATTCAGGTAGTTCGACAAGTGTACGATGAACAGCCGGGGGCGTTCCTCCTGCATGTGGCGGTAAGCCGGGTCTTCCCACAATTCCACGACCCGGGCGAACATGGGCATGGCTTCCTGATAACCGGAGCGTAAGTGGGTCAAAATAGCCTGGGTTTGCCGGTAGTACAATTTGGAAAAAAAAGTTTGCGCCGTTTCGGGAGCCGCCACCAACGGGTGGTTGGTCAGTTGGGCCAGGTGCATTTCCGCTATTTCGGGTGTTATCCCCTTGGCAGTTCGAAACAAGGTAAGAGCCTGGTAGGCAAGTGAAAAAAGTTGCTGCGCTTCCATAAAATACCGCGCTTCCACTTCAATGTTTTGCAAATAAGTGGTCATTTTTTCCGTATACCGCTGGGTATCCCGCTGGCTGCGTATATATACCAGTTGAGACAGGGCTTCCACAGCCAGCGCGTGGTACTCATATTGGTGTGCCGTTTCAAAGGCTTCCTCCGCTTCTTCCTCCGCCCATTCGTACAGGCCCCGGCGGGCCAGCAGCCCGGCGTTTTTCAGCAGGATCTTGATGGCATCTTCCTTGTTGTGCTCCTCCTGCATGAGGCGCAGGGCTTTGAACAGCATTTGCGCCAGTTGGTAGCGAATGACGTGAAACTGCTGTTCCGGCACTCCCTTGCGCTTCATGCGAACAATCAGCGCGTCCTCATCCAGCGTGAATACCGGATCGTTGTGAAAGTCGCGGACAATACTGCCCTCCATGAGCTGGAAGAGGTGCATGTACTGTTGAGAACCGCCCTCCTGACGGCTTACCAGCAATTTGAAGAACCTTTTTTCGGCACTTTGCAGCGTCGAAATTAATCTGTACAATTTGTCGGTTGTAATCATCTAATTGATTTACAGAGATTTACAGACATTTTTAACGGGTGGATTCTTACAAAATGAAAGCATGTCCTCTTGACGTATGGATGATTGTACCGCACATTTGTGCATACAAAGAACGGTTAGCAGTTTATTTACGGGAATTAAATTTCAACCGCTTGTACGGAATGCAAATAAACAATCAATTTTCTTCGATCCGCGGTAAAATCGGCATTCTTATGATGGCGGTGACCGATAACGACGGGACCGATCAGTACGAGCGGATACTGGCCCTGCGTCACACCCTGCACGAACATACCAGCCTGCTGGTGTGGTGCAACAGCCGGAGCGCCCTGGAGCGCTTCGATACCTGGATGCAGGCACGGGGCGAAACGGCGGAACGACGGCAACTCGGTGACCGGCTGCCGGCGAAGTTCGGCTGCCTGCTGCTGGCACCGGCCGAGGAGACCGGGCTTACGTTCTACAGCCACTGGGTGCGCGACCCCTTCGTGTGGAAGTGGAACGAGCCGGAAGGCCCGGTGCTGCTCGACAGCCGCGACGCCGAAAACGAAGACAGCCTGTGGGGATTGCTGCACCTCAAGAACTTGCAGTTCGACGGCGCCGGTCCCGTAACCGTGAAAAGACTTGCCCTGCCGGTAGCCGGCGGCAACCTGCTGTTCGACGAGGATTTTGTGCTGGCCGGCGCCAAACAACTGCGACAGAGCGCCGCCCGGTCCGCCGATGCCGATCCTGCCGCCGTGCTGCTGCAAACGTTGAATGGCGCAGGTGATGCCAAACCCTTCCGCCGGGTGATCGCGGTGGGCGACCATACCGAACAGGAGCCACCCAAACTGATCCACATCGACCTGTACTTGTCCCTGACCGGGCAACGCCGCCAGGGCCGGTACCTCATCCTGCTCGGGCGCTGCGAACAGGTGTGCGGAAGCGCCGCGCCCGACCCCGACCTGGCGCGGAGCGTGGCCGGGATGAATGCCTATCTGGATGCCGTGGAAAATCAACTGACCGAAGCGGGATTCGCCGTGGAACGTAACCCCATACCGGTATTGCAAATGCGCAATGCCAACGAATCGTACCTGTGCGCCTATAACAATTGCCTGACGGAAGTGGTGGATGGAGCGCAGCCTGTCGTTTGGCTGGCCCGCCTGAGTTACGGCCAGGCGAACAAAGACTACTACGAAAACCTGCTAACCCTGGAGCGCGCCAACATCGAGCGGTGGGAACAGGCCGGATTCGAAGTGCGGATGGTGGACGCCGATTTCCACACCATCCTGGACGATCAGGGATCTTTACACTGCATCACCAACGAAATAATGCGTATCTGAATGCTTAAACCCCGGAAACCTTCAAAAAACCAAATGCACTTTTTAACATCGTAACCCTGGAAACCGACCCCAAAAAACCATTTGAAAACACCCCATTGCCAACCCCAAAAAACCATTTGAAAACACACCATTGTATGCCACACCATTGCCAACCCCAAAAAACCAATTGAAAACTCCCCATTGCCAGCCCCAAAAAACCATTTGAAAACACCCCTTTGCCCTGAATCCCCCCGTTGCCGCCCCAAAAAACCTGTTTCATTTAAATTTAAAAATAACATGCAGAGTACCACCATCCACTATCTGCCTACGCCACTGCCCCAACTCGATTTTTTGCCGCGCGGGGAAGGCGACATTTCCGTCGATTATTTTATCGGCGGTTTTCAGGGCGGCGCCCTCCAGTTCGAACACAAGATCACCCTGTCCGGCGGCGGTCAGGTCGTACAGGTCATGACCAAAGACACCGGCGGCCTGTTCACCCAAGCGCTGCCGCAAAATGCCTACCTGATCGACGACGATTTTCTCGGCATCCAGTTGTTTGCGCCGGTTTCCGGGCCGAACGGCTTCGAATTTTCGATGCGGGTATTCAAGGACAATACGACCCGCAACAGTACGGTACCGGGTACGCTCAGCCAGGTTGTATTGCCCGACTCCCAGAACAACCCTCCCAGGATAACCTTTGCCCAGGTGGACCACCAGATCGGAACTTCCATCGTGCAGGAGTTGAATATAATTGGCATTATCGATATCCGTGGTTTTTCCACGCCCCAGGTGAATATCCGCCCCGGACAAACCGTGTATGTCAAGCGTAACGCCGGCGGAGACATCGTGTTCCAGTTCTGATGACGGCTGATAAACCTCCAAACCATGAAGATCATCATTATTGACGCCAGAGCCGAAGCCCTGGCGGCAGAACTGCGGCAAGCCTTCGGGGACCTGGAAATCGAAGGTTTTGCCGACCCGGAGCAAGGTATCGAAGCCATCGGTTCCCGGGCGCCTGATCTGGCTACGGTCGACATCGACATCGCCAGTATCGGGCGCCTGGCGGACCTGCGGGGCCCGGCCGGACCCGAAACCGAATTCATCCTGTTGTCCGAATGGACCGCTTTCGCCTATGAAGCATTCCGCTTTGGAGCCGCCGATTTTCTGCTCAAACCGTTGCGCAGCGGAGAATTGGTGCAATCTTTCGGGAAGGTGGCGCAAAGGGTGAAGGATAAGTGGCTGATAAAAAACCGAATGGGAGAAAAAGATTAGATTTGCTGGTCGGCTTGGCCCGGATGATACCCGGGTACAGCGGCCACGTTAAACAGCCAAAAACTCAAACATGCCCCTGCGCGCTCTGCTGATTGCCGTAGACCAATACCACCCCGACAGCAACGTCCGGCCCCTCGCCGGCTGCCTCAACGACGTCAGCGCCGTCCGGAAATTCCTGCTGGACCATTATTCCGACCAACTGCCCGACCCGGAAAAACAAATCCGGATACTCCGCAACGAACAGGCCACCCGCGCCGGCGTCATCGACGCTTTTCGCGATCATCTGGGCCTGGCCGGCCCCGACGACACTGTCCTGATCTACTTCTCCGGCCACGGCGCCCAGAACATCACCGCCGCGGAATTTCAGCCTTTTGTGCCCGACGACAAGGAAGAGGGCTGGGTCCTGTACGACAGCCGGCTGCCCGGCCACTTCGACCTGGCCGACAAGGAGATCGCCCTGCTGCTCGAAGCGATCGGTCAAGGTCAACCCGCCGTCGTGCTGATCTCCGACTCCTGCCACTCCGGCTCTGTGACCCGCGGTTCGGAAGATTTTGCCGGATGGAAACCCCGCTTCATTCCCGGCAGCAAGGAACCCCGCCCCCTCGATTCCTACCTGAACGGCGAATACCGCAAACGCCTGGACCAGCAGAATATGCTGAGCATACCCGCCACCCGGCACATCGTGTTCTCCGCCTGCGACAACAAGGAGGTGGCCTGGGAAAGCGACGAAAAATGCGGCGTGTTTACCCGCGCCCTGCTCGACATCCTGGCCGAAAACGGCGGCAGCATCCGCTATGCCGATGTCTATACCCGGGTGTGCGCCTCGATACGCACCTACACCCGCCAGCAGAACCCGCAGGCCGACGCCCTGGGCGGCTTCAACCCCCGCGACGGCTTTCTGGGCAAACCCGTGCCGGCCGGGCTTCAACGGCGCTATTCCGTTTATTTTGACGAAAAAAGCCAGGCCTGGCGCATCCATATGGGCGCCGCACACGGCCTGCGTACCGATACCGACGAAGTGATCGCCGTACGCCTGTTCGACGCCCCTTCGGACGGCAACGACCTGGGTGCCGGGAACCTGACTTTCGTCGGGGTCACCGAAAGCGGACTCGACACGACCGGCAACACCGCTGTCAACCCGTACAAAACCTACTGGGGGGAGCCGCAGTCGATGCCCCAGACGCCTTTTCAGGTGTATTGCCCGGATCGGGCCGCCGTTGCGCCCTTGGAAGCGGTTCTGGCCCTTCAGCCGGAAGGCTCCATTCTCCTCAGCGACCGGCCGGAGGGCTGCGCCGTCGAACTGCGTTTCGAAAACGGCAATTTCGTGCTTTGCCGTACCGGCCATACGGCCTGGTTCCACGGCGTGGAAGGCCGGTCGGAAGCCGCCGTCGGTTACCTGCTCGAAACGCTGGACCACCTGGCCCACTGGTACCGGATACAGGACCTGCGCAACCCGCGAACCGGAATTCCTGCGCGCAACATCGTCCTCGACCTGCGGGTGCAGCAAAACGACGACTGGGTACCGCTGCCGGGAGAATCGGTGGCGCTGTCCATCCGGGGCCAACAGGTAAACTTCCGGCTGGATACGGCCAACTACACGAGCCGTCCGCTGTTTATGGCCCTCGTCTACCTGAACCCGCGCTTCGGTATGAGCGTGCTGTGGCACAGCACTTCCGCCGTACCGGCCGGTAAAAGCGGTCTGCGCATCCTCGAAGACTGTTTTTACCTGCCGCCCGAAATGGACGAAGAACTGGACACGCTGCACCTGATCGCTTCCACGGAACCCATTCAGCAGACGGCTTTTTCACGCCCCGACCTGCCGGTCCGTATTGTGCCGGCCGGGGGAATCACCAAGGGCGGCTTCCGCAGCATCGGCGGTTTGTCGCGGCCCGACTGGACCGTCCGGACCCTGCGGATCCGGCTGCTGCGCGACCGAAGCGACGGCGCGGTAGGCGCGCAGCCTGTAAAACTGGCCGGCGGGCAGGTAACCCTCGGCGCGCACCCCGCTTTTCGCAGTACGTTTGCGCTGACCGGTCCCGCAGCCACCCGCGGCCTCGATGCCGTACAACTCGACCAGGGGTTTTTCAAAAATAATCCGCAGGTTGAAATGCTTTCCCTGGCTGCCACCAAAGGTGCGGAAGCGCAGTTCCTGGACCTGACCGGCATCACGGCCGCCGAACAACTGGCCCAACAGCCTCTGGAGATCATCCTGAATCCGGAAGACCCGGACAGCGTGATCCTGCCGTTCTGGTTCGACGGTGAAAACTTCCTGCCGCTGGGCGAACCGGCGGTGCAGCCCGACGGCAGCCTGCAAGTCCGCGTGCATCACATCCCGGAAGATACGCCCGGCGTACCGACGCGCAGCCTCGGCAAGGCGTTGCGCCTGTTTTGTTTCAAATTCGCCAAAGACTACGGATTGCCGCTGAACACTCAATTCCTGCACCGGGTGCAGTTTTCTCCGCAGGGCAAGCCCGTACGTTCCACCGAAGGCGTAGCCGCCGCGGTGGCCAAAGCCCGGCAGATCGTGCTGCTCATCCACGGCATCATCGGCGATACCGGTTACATGGCCGAGGCCTTCCGTGCTTTCGCCGCGCAGGACGATGCGCTGGTGCTCACCTTCGACTACGAAAACCTCAATACACCCCTGGAAAGCACCGCCCTGGCCCTGAAAAACCTGCTGCTGAAGGCCGGTATCCGCTCCGACGACGGCAAGGAACTAACCGTAGTGGCCCAGTCCATGGGCGGGCTGGTGGCCCGCTACCTGATCGAGCACCTCGACGGCAGGCAGTTCGTTGACCGCCTGATCCTCACCGGCACGCCCAATGCCGGCTCCAGGCTCGGCAATACAGCCGACTACGTCCACTGGGTCTCGGTGATGCTGGGCCTGGGGCTGCGCTATTTTTCCTGGAGCCTGCCGGGCCTGGCCGGCCTGCTGGGCGCCTTGCAGTTTGCCAAAGAAAAACTGTTCGTGACCCTCGAACAACTGAAACCGGATTCCGAACTGCTCCGGATACTGGCCGCTGGCGCCGGTACCACGCCCCCCCTGCCGTACCGCATCATTGCCGGCGACATCGGGGCTTTCCTGAGCCAGGAAAACGACCCGGATTTCATGGTCCGGGTACTGGCCCAGACCGGCCGCCTGTTCTACGGTGATACCCGGAACGACGGAGCGGTCAGCGTCGAGAGCATCTGTTCCGTGGAAGGCGCCGAAACGCAGGTGCTGCCCGGCCACCACTACGGGTATTACCGGGAGGAGTTTAGAGTTGAAGGTTGAAGGTTGAAAGTTGAAGGTTGGCTTGAGCGGCTCCGAAACAATGCAACAATGCAGCAATGCAACAATGCAGCAATGCAACAATGAAACAATAGAACAATGCCAAACCACCATTCCCTGCACCTCGGCCTCAACAACGTAGATCCCGGCCACTACCAGCGTATCCCCGTCCTGCGGGCTGCCGTCACCGATGCCCACGACTGGGCACGCCTGGCCAAAGATATTCTCGGTTACCAGACCCAGGAGGCTTTGACCGAAGCACAGTCAACCACCGCCGCCCTGCTTTCGCGCCTGGAAGGGCTGGCCGGGCAACTGGAGGCCGGAGATGCCCTGCTGCTGACCTATTCCGGCCATGGCGGGCAGGTGGAAGACTCCCTTTCGGCCGAGCCGGGCGACGAGGACAAAGACGAGACCTGGTGTCTTTACGACCGGCAGTTGCTCGACGACGAACTGCGCGCCGCCTTTGCCAACTTCCGCCCCGGAGTGCGCATCAGCGTAGTGGCCGATTGTTGCCATAGCGGAACCGGCATCAGGGCCCCTGGCGACAACGAGCCGGCGGAAGTGATCGCAGCATATAATAACCGGATTGCCCTGGAGGCCGAAATGGAAAGTGCCGGTTTCCTGCCCCGCCGGTTGAGCCGCGACATCTCCAGCCGGATCTTTGCCGAATTCTACGAATTATACCGCTCCATTCTGGGCAAAAAAAACAAAGTGCCACGCGACGTAAAAGCCTCGGTACAGTTGTTCGCCGCCTGCCAGGACGACCAGATCACCTACGACGGCAAGGCGAACGGTATTTTTACCGATGTTTTTAAAACCCTGGCCTATTCCGGCGAATGGCGTGGCCTGAACCGGCCCGATGCCCTGCTTGCCCGCCTTCAGGCTGCCTACAAATACCCCAGGCCCAACTATATGACCATCGGCGAAAACCCGCTGGCATTCGCCGGTGCGTTCCCCCTGCTGGCCAATCTGTTGCCGACCGCGGAGCAGATTGCCGGCGCCGGTCCGGTTCCTGTTGCGGAAACCAAGATTGCCACGCCGGCCGCCGCGGACGTCCGCCCTGCGGCTCCCGCCTATCACAAGATCCGGATCGAATGGCCCGGCGGCGCCCTGACGCCCGCACTCATTGCCGAACTCAGCCCCGTCGTCCCGCTGAACGTGGAGGTGAAAGACGGCACCACCGCGCTGGTATGGTTCCCGGCCGACCGGTTCCCCTCCGTCTGGGAACCCGTACACCACCTGGCCCGCGAGGCGGACCGCCGGCAACTGCCGCTGGCTGTGGAACCCGTCGCGACGCCGGCCACGCCCCTGCAGGACCGGCTGGACGTGTCCCGGGAGAGCGAGGACGGCTACCTGCCCTATTGGCCACCGGCAACCGAGCAACTGGAGCCGCCCACCGGCTGGCACCTCGACGACGACCACAGCCAACTGGCTTCGGCCCGCGACCTGGTCTGGGACAAAATGCGTCGCGGCGAACTGACCGAAAACGTGCGCATCGGACACCTCGATACGGGCTGGTACCCCACGCACCCCGCCTTCGCCTTCAACCCGAACATCCGGCGCGACCTGACCCGCAGTTTTGTGGACAAGGAAAAGGGCATCAACCAGGCGGCCATCGATCTGCACTACAAAAACAGCGAACAGCAGGGCCACGGTTCGGGTACGCTCGGGGTATTGGCCTGCTGGCCGCTCGACCCGCAGTTCACCGGCGGGCAGGATCTGGGCTGTCTGGGCGCCGTTCCCTTCGCCGAAGTAGTACCCATCCGCATTGCCGACAGCGTGCTGATCTTCGACACCGACAACTTCTGCGACGGTCTCGAATACGCCATGGAGATCGGCTGCGAGGTGGTCAGCATGTCGATGGGCGGCAAACCCGGCGGCCGCATGGCCAAAACCATCAACCGGGCCTACGACAAAGGCATCACCATCGTGACGGCCGCCGGCAACAACATGGCCAAAGGACTGGCTTCGGTGGGGCCCAAAACGGTGGTCTGGCCGGCCCGTTTCCAGCGGGTGCTGGCCGCCTGCGGCGCCTGTCACAACCACATTCCCTACGACTTCGACGTACAGGAAAGATACGGCAACCGGCCCAAAACCAGCGATTACCGCTACATGCAGGGCAACTGGGGCCCCGCGGAAGCCATGAAAAAAGCGCTGGCCGCCTATTCTCCCAACATCCACTGGGTGCTGCGCGACGGCCCTCAGGCCATCGGCAAACGCGGCGGCGGCACCTCGGCCGCGACGCCCCAGATCGCGGCCGCCGCAGCCATCTGGATCGCCCTGCACAAAGCCGAACTGAAAAAACGCGGCTACGCCGGCACCTGGAAGCAGGTGGAAGCCGTACGGGAAGCGCTGTTCCGCTCGGCCGACAAATCCTTCGCCGAATCCGGGAAATACTACGGCAACGGTATCCTGAGGGCCCGCAAGGCCCTCGAATACGGCGTGCCCGACATCGGCGACGACCAGCGGGCCGAAGAAGCCAGCCAAAGTCTCTGGGGCCTGGGCGAAACGCTGACCCTGTTCCTGCACCGCCGCCGCGCCGGCGACATGCCCGGCCCGGCCCTGCACCGCAGCCTGGAACTGGAACTGCAACACCTCTTGCTCGACGACGCGGAAATGGCGGAAACCGGCAGGGTAGAGCCGGAGGATGCGGAGCAGATCCGGCAGGCGGTCGGCCGGGCGGATTACGTGTCGGAAGCGTTGCGCACAGCAATGGGTGCTTAGAATACTTTCACTATCTGAAATCAAGTGCCGCCATGAACCGACTGTTACTGCTGCTTGCTTTTGTATGGCCGTTTGCCCCTGCTCAGGGCCAGGTCGAGATCGTCGGGCAAAAGTTCGACTACGCCACTTTTACCTACGACATTACCCTGGTCAACCGCGACACCGGCAACGTACTGCTGCGGGAGATCGTCGCGGATTACGAGGTGTATGTATACATCATCTGGATGGGCATGGGAGATCCGCCGCGGGTCAAGAGTTCGGCTACTTATGAACTTCCTGTCTACCTGGCCATTGGCTGCCGGGATTCATCCCATGTGACCGGCCGGATTCACGAAGACGAAAAGGGCCCCGGGTTGTGGACTTGTCAAAGCTCTATACGAACCGATCCGGTGCTGTTGCTTCCGCCCAACCGGAAAGTCCGGTTCCAGGTGCAATTAAAACCGGAAGGGTATAAGGCTTATCTGGAGATGGAGGTGGACATGCAGTTGACTTTGCACTTTGACCATGGCCAGCCGGTAAAAATGGACCATACTCCGATCTTTTCCCAGGACATCATAGGCCATTTCCTCGCCGACCGGATTTTAAAAAAGCACCGGGTCATCCGACTGTTGGAGGACAAAGAAGAGACGGAGTTTATACAACTCCGAGCCGGTCTGGGCAAACTGGAATACAATTTTGACCAGGGTGAGGCCATCTGCCATTTGGACAAGTTTAGCCTGCCCGCCGATTCCATCAGGTACTGGTTGCGCCGGATGCTGCAACAGGAAAATGATGGCAACGCCCAGGCGGCCGCCTGCAAAATGATCCGGAAATACCGGCTCGCGGAGTTGACCGGTGACCTAAGGCATTTGTGGCAAAGCGGCCTGGAGAATTCCGGTCACCTGTACTCGGAGTTGGAAGTGTTGTATACGCTCCATCAATTGGGCGACACAACGATACTGGAAAAAACCTTTTCCGAGTATTTGGAAAGTAAATGGAACGGGGCTGGTTTTCAGCATTTTGAAAATCGGAGCGACCCTGGTTTTTATAGAAAGTTAGTGAAATTTTTACAAAAAAGACCTTCAAACCCGGCAGAAAGGACTTCCCGGCTGGCTGATCTATACGCCAAACTAACCGGGTATCACACCCCGGCGGTAACCCGGCTGTGGCGGCAGGCGCTCGAAAGCGATACCGTGCCGGAAGTAAGGGACGCCATTGTCAGCGGCCTGAAGGAGCGGCTTTCCAGGCGGCTGGCCGGCGATTCACTGGCCTATGCCTTTGCCGCATTGTACCCGAAATTTTACGAATCCAGCCGCTCCTACGACCGCAAGAACCTGCTCTATCTGCTCTGCCGGACCGGCGACGCCGCACAGGCGGAACGGTACCTGAAAAAAGCCATGCTGGACACCGACCGCTCCGTCCGGCAATACACCGTCGGGCTGCTGATAACCCTGGGGTCCGAAAAGTCGCCGCCCGGGGCTTCCGGCCGGCACTGGATGTGGGATCTGGCGCGCCTGCGCTTTCAACTGGATTCAGCGGTGCGCGATTCGGTCGCACGGGAGAGACAGGGCGGCTTCCATTTGCGGAGGCAGTCCGAAAGTAAGCCGGACAGCCTGATAACAGTCACCCGCGCTGCCCTGGCCCGGGGGGAAGAACCGCTGTGCCGCCCGGAAACCATCCTGACCATGTCGCCCGAGGATGCCCTGCTGCTGGCCGCCTGGCTGGATTACGAAGAAGAAGGCTCCTGGTCCAGGCATCCGCGGCGCCAGGCGGTACTGACCGCTATTTGCCAGCCGGCGGGTCTGAAAAAAATGTCGCCCGTACAACTGGGGGTACTGGCCACCCTGGTGTACGAACAGCGCGATTCCGCCCGGCTGGAAGCAGTCGTCCAGACCCTGGAGGCGCGCGTGCAGAGCCTGAAACGCCAGCCGCTTCCGGCAGCGGAAATGTTGGAAGCCGCCGTCACCGTGGAGCAAATGCTGGGCACCATGTACCAAAAGGACGCCCGGCGCGAGCGCTGGTACCGCCTGGTCACTGCGTACTACGAAGCGATACCTCCTTCTTTTCAGCCCGCGGCGCGCCCCGTGGCCCGGTGGAATACGGACCTGGCCTGGTTCGAACTGGAAAACGGACGTCCGGAGAAAGCACTCGCCGCCGCCGAACGCGCCCGGGCCGGTACGAATGACCAGTATGCCCGCGTCCTGTATGCCCACGCTTTGTTGCTGAACGGCCGGACCAAGGAAGCCCGGACTTTATACGAAGGGCTGAAAAAAGAGATCTGCACGACGCCCGGCTATTTCTACGAAGAACCATTACCGCAAACCCTGCTCTACCAACTGCGGCAGTTGATAGAAAACAATGCGGTACCGGAAGCGAGGAAACAGGAGGTGGAGGCGATCCGGGCCTGGCTGGAGAATTGAATATTATTACACTTCCTGATATGAAAAATGCCGTTCCTTTTGTCGTTTTTTTATTGTTTTTCTGCGGCCGCCTGACCGCCCAGGTGCGGGTAGTGGAGGACAAATTCATCTATCACAGTGCCACTTGCCGGCTGACGCTGCGGAACGAAGGGGAGGAGAAGGTGTTTTTGACGGGGGTGCAAGGGAGACATATCGCCTATTACGAGAATGATGATGCGTGTTTTTCTT
>WBZQ01000293.1_pt2 | contig 39183 bp, 32 predicted proteins | sample 5204251 | NCBI WGS metagenome assembly WBZQ01 (sample SAMN12412402, study PRJNA552823) | activated sludge metagenome | isolation source: activated sludge from nitrification reactor of wastewater treatment plant... | place: USA: Virginia | collected 2017-09 | reverse complement strand
CGTGGCGCTCGGTTTCGCTCTCACCATCCTCGTCGGCGCGGCGTTGCTGATGCTACCCATCTCCACCGAGGGGCCGGGCGGCGCGCCGTTTCGCGTGGCCGTCTTCACGTCGACATCGGCGGTCTGCGTCACCGGGCTCACGGTGGTCGACACGGCCACCTACTGGACGCCCTTCGGGCAGACCATCATCATGCTGCTGATCCAGATCGGCGGCCTGGGGATCATGACGGGCGCCTCCCTGCTGTTCCTGGCCGTCTCGCGCCGCATCGGGCTGCGCAACCGCATGATCGCCCAGCAGGAGCGCGGTTCGGTGAACCTGGGCGACGTCAAGCGGGTGCTCATCGGCGTGATCGCGTTCAGCGTCCTGTTCGAGCTGATCATCGCCACCATCCTGGCGATCCGTTTTTGGAGCGCCGACGGCGTCGGGGTGAGCAGCGCCCTGTGGCGTGGCTTGTTCCACGCGGTGTCGGCATTCAACAACGCCGGCTTTGCGCTGTTCACCAACAACATGGTGGACTACGCCACCGACCCGGTCATCATCCTCTCCATCGCCTTTGCCGTCATCTTCGGTGGCCTGGGCTTCCCGGTCTGGCTGGAACTGCGCTCGCGCTGGCGGGTGCCCGATCGCTGGAGCCTGCACGCCAAGCTCACGTTGGCCACAACCGCCGTGCTGCTCATCGTCGGCTGGGGGCTCCTCACCGCGGTCGAGTGGAACAACGAGCACACGCTGGGGCCGATGTCCACGTCGGGCAAGCTGCTGTCAGGCTTCTTCGCCTCGGTGGTGCCACGCACCGCCGGGTTCAACAGCATCGACTACGGGCAGATGCACCCCGGAGGGTTGATGATCACGGACATGCTCATGTTTGCCGGTGGTGGCAGCGGCTCGACCGCCGGCGGCATCAAGGTCACCACCTTCGTGCTCCTGCTGTTGATGGCAACCGCCGAGGTGAGGGGCAATCAGGATGTCGCGGCCTTCGGGCGCCGCATCGCCACATCCATCCAGCGGCAGGCGCTGACCGTCGCGTTCGCCGGAATCAACCTGGTGGTGCTCGGCGCCCTGATGCTGATGATCCTCACCCCGTTCGGCTTTGCCGAGACGATCTTCGAATCGATCTCGGCGTTCGGCACGGTGGGGCTGTCGATGAACCTCACCCCGAAGCTGTCGGGTGCCGCCGATGCCGTGCTGATCGGGTTGATGTACCTTGGACGGGTGGGTCCGCTGACCCTCGCCGTCGCCCTGCTCTTGCGACGGCATCCCGGCCGCTACCGCTTCCCGGAGGAAAGGCCACTCGTTGGATAGAGAAGAGATCCTGGTCATCGGGCTGGGGCGCTTCGGGCGCTCGCTCGCCAAGACACTGGTGGAACTCGGGCACGAAGTGATGGGTGTTGACGCCGACGCCGACTGCGTGCAGGCGGCCACCCGCGACCTCCAGCACGTGGTGCAGGTCGACGCCACCGACATCGACGCAATGCGCGATCTGGGCGCGGCCGACTTCGAGACGGCGGTGGTGGCCATCGGCAGCGACACCGAGGCCAGCATCATCGCCACCTACGTCCTGGTGGACTTGCGCGTCCCGCGCATCTGGGCGAAGGCCATCACCTCGTCGCACGGTGCCATCCTCGAGCGCGTGGGTGCCCATCGCGTGGTCTTTCCCGAGCGCGACATGGGCGTACGGGTGGCGCACACCCTGACGGGGCGCACCATCGACTACCTGGAGCTCGACCCGCACTTCGCACTGGTCGAGACCCCGGCGCCCCAGATCGTGATCGGCAAGCCCCTGCGCCACGCCGAGATCAGGTCCAAATGGGGGCTCACGGTGGTGTGCGTCAAGCAGGGCGAGGGCAACTTCACCTACGCGACGCCCGACACGGTGCTGCGCGAAGGCGACCTGCTGGTGGTTGCCGGCGAGCCCCGCAAGGCCGAAGAATTCGCCTCGCTCGACTAATCATCGGGGACGCCGTGACGCACGACACTCGAACGAGGGAGCGCTGTGGGACTACTTGACGGCAAGACCGCCCTGATCGTGGGCGTCGCAAACAGACGCAGCATCGCGTGGGCGATCGCCCAGCAGCTCGCGCAGCAGGGCGCGCGGTGCGCCTTCACCTTTCAGAACGAACGCGTGGAAGCCGACGTGCGGAAGCTGGCCGAGACGCTGCCTGACCCGGGGCCGGTGCTGCCGCTCGACGTGCAGGACGACACCCAGATGGCCGCCGCGGTGCACGGTGCCGCGGAGGGTCTGGGAGGTCTCGACATCCTCGTTCATGCCGTGGCCTTTGCCCGCGGAGAGGACCTCGGCGGACGCTTCGTCGACACCGATCGCGACGGCTTCCAACTCGCCATGGACATCTCCGCCTACTCCCTGTCGGCGATGGCCAAGCTCGCTGAACCGCACATGACGGCCCGCGGCGGCGGCTCGATCATGACCCTCAGCTACATCGCCGCCGAACGTGCCGTGCCCGGCTACAACGTGATGGGGGTGGCCAAGTCGACCCTGGAGTCGATCGTTCGCTACCTGGCCTGGGACCTGGGCGCCAGCGGCATACGCGTGAACGCCATCTCGGCCGGACCGGTGCGCACCCTGGCGGCCCGGTCCATTCCCGGGTTCACGGACATGGCCGAGAAGGCTGCGGAGCGCGCGCCGCTGCGCCGCTCGATCACACAGGAGGAGGTGGGCGGCTCGGCCGTCTTCCTCGCCTCGTCGTTGTCGACAGGTGTGACCGGCCACGTGCTCTACGTCGATGCCGGCTATCACGCCATCGGCCTCTGAGTCGGTGGTCGTGGTGGTGGCAGTGACCGCGCTTCGTCGTGCCGGGCGCATCGGAGCAGCCGCTGGCGATGACGCTATCGTTCGCCCCCATGTCGACCGCCGCTGACGCCCTACTCGGGCTGACCGTCCAGAGCGCCGCCGCCAAGAGCGTCGACGTTTCGTTCATCGCTTCCATCGCCGTGCTGGCGCAGGTCGCGATCGTGCTGCTCTTGGTGGGGGCCGTCGCATCGCGTGTGAGTCCGGCGGCACGCCAGGCGCTCGCGGCGCCACGCGACGCCGTCGGGCGCCACGGGGTGTGGCTGGCGTGGTTCGTCGCGACCTTCGCGACAGCCGCCAGCCTGTACCTGTCGGAGGTGAAGGGCTTTCACCCCTGCCACCTCTGCTGGCTGCAGCGCTACTTCATGTATCCGCTCGTGGGCGTGTTGATCATCGTGGCGCTGCTGCGCCGCCGCTGGCTCACGTGGGCCGCGATCATCATTCCCGTCATCGGCGCGTCCATCTCCGCCCGGCACGTCTACGTGGAGTACAACCCGTCGGCCGCCAGCCAGAGCTGCCGCATCGGAATCCCCTGCTCGTTCAAATGGGTGGACGAGTTCGGTTACATCACGATCCCGCTCATGGCCGGCACCGCATTCGTCCTGGTCATCGTCCTGCTGGCGATCGCAGGGGCACACCAGCGGACCGCCAAGTCGCTCGCGGCGAGCTCGGCCGCGTAGCGTGGACGTGTAGGGGGGTGGGTGAGCCGTGTTTCGGAGTTGCAAGCCCAGCCACGAATCTGTGGTCGGCGGGGACCATCGCACGGCCTTCGATCGGAACCACGACGGAGCGCGCACACGCACACGAAGGAGCCGACATGAGCACGACAGCCAAATGCGAAAGCTGCAGCATGCCGATCGAAAGCGGCCGCTACTGCGAGCACTGCGTCGACGAGCAGGGCAACCTGCAGTCGTTCGAGGAGCGCTTCGAACGCATGACCTCGTGGCAGGCGCAGCGCAAGCCGGACGCCTCACCGGAGGAGATCGCCGCCGACACGCTGGCCTTCATGGCCACGCTGCCCGCCTGGCGTGATCACCCGCGGGTGCGGGCGGCCCAGGGGGAGTAGGCCCTCCGCGGCGGGAAGCTCCCGGGACTTCACGTCGGCCGGATGGCCGTGTCGTGGCCGGCCCTGAAGCGGGAGCGACGGGACTCGAACCCGCGGCCTCCGGATTGACAGTCCGGTGCTCTAACCAAGCTGAGCTACGCCCCCTCAAGTCGCACTGGCCATGGGCGGTGACAGATTTGAACTGCCGGCCCCCTGCTTGTAAGGCAGGTGCTCTACCGCTGAGCTAACCGCCCGCTCGTGCGCCGCGGAAGGATAGCACCAAGCCGCCCACGCTCGCCACGCTCGGTGGGTGGTGATTCCGGGCGACTGGAACGACCCGTTCGGGGCCCGACTTACGCCTGCTCGTCCTCGTCCGACCCATTGTACTTGGCGCTGTACGGGCGAAACTCGGTCGCGGGTGCGACCGCAATGGACTTGATGGTGCCCGACCGGTAGGTGGGCGTCTTCGCCGGATCATTCCACGAGCCGCTCGTGTCGCGCTTCGGAGTGGCCGAGCCCTCCGCAACCTCGGAGTCCTCGCGCAGCGTCGGCCACTCCTGTTCCTGGTCCGGGGTGACGGGGGCGACCGGAGCCCCGACCTCGGCGTCCAGGACGTTCGAGCGCTTCAGCAGCGGGCGGGCACGGCGCTGCGAACGCGAGATCGCGTCGCGTCGCTTGCGACGGGGCGGACTCGGCTCGTGCACCGCGTCGTCGTCACGGGACTCGATGTGAGCCGACTCGAGCTCCAGTTCGTGGATCTCGTCCTCGACCGCTGCGTCGATGGCGGCGGTCGCCGCCTCGGCCTCTGCTTCGACGGCCGCGAGCTTGGCCTCCGCTTCGGCCGCGGCCTGGGCGGCGTCGGCCTTGGCCGCCTCGGCCCGTGCCTCGGCGGCCTGCTTGGCCTGTGCGGCCGTGGCCTTGGTGGCCGCCGCCTTCGCGGCCAGCGCTTCGGCCTTGGCGCGTGCGGCCTCCGCAGCGGCGGCCGCGGCCAAGGCCTGCTCGGCCTCGTCCTCCGCCGCTTCCGCAGCTTCCTTTGCCGCCGCTGCCTCGGCCTCTGCCTTTTCGGCCTCGAGCTTGGCTGCTGCCACCTTCTTCGCCGCAGCCTTGGCTGCGGCGATCTTGGCCGACTCCGCCTCGGCCTTTGCCTTTGCGGCCCTCGCCTTCTGGGCCTCGATCTTCGCGGCCTTTTGGCGCTCTGCCTCCGCCTTTGCCGCGGCGGCGGCCTCCGCCTCGGCCTTCGCCTTTGCCGCCGCCGCGCGCTCGGCCTCGGCCTTGGCTGCCGCCGCCGCCTCCGCTTCGGCCTTTGCCTTGGCGGCGTTGGCCACCTCGGCCTCTGCCTTGGCGGCCTCGGCCTTCTGTGCTTCCGCCTCCGCCTTCGCCTTGGCCGCCTCGGCCTTGGCGGCTTCGGCCTTGGCGGCTTCGGCTTCGGCGTTTGCGCGCTCGGCTTGGGCCTTGGCTGCCTCGGCGCGTGCGGCCTCGGCTTCGGCTTTTAACTTCGCCGCCTCGGCTCGTGCGGCCTCGGCCTCCGCTTTGGCCTTCTCGACGTCGGCCTTTGCCGCCTCGATCTTCGCCGCCTCGGCGTCGGCCTGGGCGCGCTCGGCCTCAGCCTTCGCAGCGTCCGTGGCGGCTTTGGCGGCCGCCTTTGCCTGTGCCTTGGCGAGCGCAGCCTCCTTCCGGGCGGCAACCACTTCGGCCTCCGCCTGCGCCTTGGCGCGAGCTGCCTCGGCCCGCAACGCCTGCGCCTCGGCCTTGATGCGCTCGGCCTCGCTCTTCTCTGCCTCCGCGGCCTCCGCCTCCGCCTTCGCTGCGCGGGCCTCGGCCTTGGCGCGCTCGGCCGCTTCCTTGATGCGCTTCGCCTCGGCTTTGATGGCCTCGGCTGCGGCCGTCTCCGCCTTGGCCGCTTCGGCTTCGGCCCTGGCGTGTGCAGCCTCGTCCTTGGCGCGGGCGGCGTCGGCCTTCGCCGCTCTGGCCGCGGCGGCTTCCCCTCCCTTGGCCTCAGTCTGGCGTGCCGGCCCCTGGGTCGCTGCGGTCGTTTCGTCCTGCGCCGGTTCGTCGTCGACGACCTCCCAGCGTGACTGCGGCTCCGGGGCGGGTTGGGGGGTGGGTGTCGCGTCGGCATCGTCCGTGTGCGCCGATGCCACCCATGGCTGGGTGAAGTCGATCTCGGGCAGCGGCTCGTCGTCTGCCGGCTGCTCCGGCTCGATGGTCCACGCGCCCTCGGGGAGGTGGAAGGCCGCGTCCATCTGCAGGTCGAGGCCCTCGCGCACGGTCACTGCCAGGCGCGGACGCGTACGCGGCTTTCGTCCCTTTGACGAGGTGCGCTTGACGTCCGACATTACGGGTGCCTCCGGGTCTGCTGGTACGCGCGAATGCGACCGCACGGTCGGGGTACCCCGAAGGGGGTCCGCTCCCAGCGTCCCTGCGTTCGCTTCATGCGTGTGTCCTTCCTGGACCGGTGTCACGAGGGCGTCACACCCGCCGATTCGCGTATCGGCACAGTGCAAACGCGGCGTTATCACGCATGATGCGGGAGACCTGCGCGGGCGCCGTCTGTGGATGTTGGGTGACGAACGTGTGTTCGCTACACTCCGGGTCGTGGGGGACCTGCCGTCCATCCTGCACGCGGACCTCGACGCGTTCTACGCGTCAGTGGAACAACTGCTCGACCCGACACTGCGCGGCCGGCCGATCGCGGTCGGTGGCGGAGTGGTTCTGGCGGCATCGTACGAGGCCAAGCGGTACGGCGTCTCGGGCGGCATGGCCGGCTGGCAGGCGAGGCAGCGCTGTCCCGATCTGCTCTTCGTGCCCGGACAGTTCAGGGAGTATCAGCGTTTGGGCGATGCGGTGTTCGCCATCCTGCGCGACTACACGCCGGCCATCGAGCGCATCTCAATCGACGAGGCCTTCCTCGACGTCGGCGGCTCGCGCCGGCTGTTCGGCGAGCCGGCCGACATCGCCGTGCAGATCCGTCGCCGGGTGCGAGACGAGATCGGCCTGCCGATCTCCGTCGGTGCCGCGCGCACCAAACACCTGGCCAAGATCGCCTCGCAGGTTGCGAAGCCGGACGGGTTGGTCGTCGTCGCTCCGGAGCGCGAGCGCGAGTTCCTCGATCCGCTGCCGGTGCGGCTGGTGTGGGGTGTGGGGCCGGCCACCGAGGCGCGTCTGACCCGCCGTGGCATCACGACCATTGGGCAGCTGGCGCGCGAGTCGCCCGAGGTGCTCGCCCGGATCGTCGGCATGGCTGCGGCGACCAAGCTCACCACGCTCGCGCGGAACGACGATCTGCGCGCCGTGCGGCCGGGGGAGCACGCCAAGTCGGTCGGTGCGCAATCGGCGTTGGGGAGGGTGGCGCCCACGCCGGAGCTCCTTGCGGAGGTACTCGGCCATCTCGCCGATCGCGTTGCCGCGCGCCTGCGCGCCAAGCACCGCACCGGCCGCACCGTCCATGTGCGGGTCCGTTTCGTCGGCATGCGTGCGGTCACGCGTTCGCTGACCGTGGCCGATCCCGTCGCCGCCACGCACACGCTGCGTGAGATCGCCAACGGCCTCGTGCGCCAGGCGCTGCTGGAGAACGCCGGCGAGCGGGACATCACGCTGCTCGCCATCTCGGTGAGCCACCTCGACCACGCGCCCACGGTCCAACTGGAGCTCGGCGTCGACGGCGACGACCCGCACCGGCTGGGGTCGCCGACCGGGGCGGCGCGCCTGGCCGTCGATCGCTCCATGGATTCGGTGCGCAGCCGTTTCGGACGGACCGCCGTCGGCTACGGCTCGGTGGTGCTGTCGGAGCGAGGGCTGGTGCCCGACGAGTTCCGGGAGCTGGCGGAGCGCGACGGATGAACGTCGCCCTGGCAACTCCTGGCTATGCCGACTTGATCTCGGCGCGCAGGACCCTCCAGATGCCGATGGCAAGTGGCACCCCGATCCACACCAGGGCCGACACCGCCAGCCGTGCCCACTGCACGCCGTGGATGGTGAACTCCCACAGGGGCGACGAGGTTCGGTTCATGTCGGCCCAACGGGCGACACCGTCGAGCGCGTCGATGAGCCCGGTGAGTACCGACCAGATCAGTGGCAGCACGTAGTACAGCGTGATCGCCGCGGCCGAGTTCAGGAAGAGCACGCCGAACGCAATGCCGGCCAGCACGTTGAGCAGCTGGCCGAGGGCGAGATCGAGCACTTCCGTCACGCCGAACGACCAGACCCCTGGCCAGTCGAACGCCGCGGTCCCGACCGCGTAGCCGGCGATCGCCACAACGATCACCACGGCGCCGACCGCCAGTGCGGCCACACCTGCCGCCGCGACCTTTGCCGCAAGCACGCGCCCGCGCCGCGGCTCCAGGGTGAAGGTGGTGAGCCCGGTCCGCTGACTCCACTCGCTCGTGACCGAAAGCACGCCCAGCACCGGGAGCAGCAGGGCCTGCGGAAAAGCAACCGCCTGCACCACGTCGTCGAACGTCGTCTGGTCCTCGACCGTGGCGGCAAACCACATCACCACCACGAGGATGACGGTTGTGGCAGCCATCGCGATCAGCAGCCACCGGCCGGCACGCGTGTCGTAGAGCTTGCGCAGCTCCACCCGCACCAGCCGGGTGAACGGGATGCCGGCCTGGTCGCCGCGGTGGAGGGTGGTGGGGGGCGCGAGGGTGCTCATGCCTTGCCTGCCGTGGTCGCGACGGGTGCCTCGGTGCGGGCGGTGTCGCCGGTCAGCTCGAGGAAGAGGTCCTCCAATCCGGCGTGGTCGGCGCGTCGCAGCTCTGTGACCCGCACGCCGTGTTCGAACGCCAGACGGCTGACCGCGTCGCTGTCAGCGCGCAGATGCAGGCCGCCTGACTGCTGCGGTACCACCTCGATGCCGGCGGCGGCGGCCAGCGTGGCCATGTGCGCGTCGTCAACGGTTCGCAGGAAGACGCCGCCGCTCGCGAGCATGTCCTGCTTCGCGCCGTGGGCGACGATGCGCCCTCGACCGATCATGATCAGGGTGTCGGCGACCTGCTCCACCTCGGCCAGCAGGTGGGAGGAAAGCAGGACGGTGCCGCCTCCCTCGGCGAACGAGCGCAGCAGGTCGCGCATCCAGCGGATCCCGGCGGGGTCGAGCCCGTTGGCGGGTTCGTCGAGGATCAGCACCTGTGGTGCTCCCAACAGTGCGTGGGCGATGCCAAGGCGCTGGCGCATGCCCAGTGAGTAGTTGCCCACCCGGCGTTTGGCCTCCACCGCGCTGAGGCCGACCACGGCGAGCATCTCGTCCACGCGCGCGTCGGGCAGGCCCATGGTCATCGCGCCGAGGTGCAGGACCTCGCGCCCGCTGCGCCCGGCGTGTTGGGCCGAGGCGTCGAGCAGCACGCCAACGCAGGTCCCGGGGTTGGGGATGCTGCGGTAGGCCGTGCCGCGCACGGTCGCGGTGCCGGCGGAGGGTGTCGTGAGCCCCACGATCATGCGCATGGTGGTCGACTTGCCGGCGCCGTTGGGGCCGAGGAAGCCGGCGACGCTGCCGGGTGCGACGCTGAAGCTGATGTCGTCGACGGCGGTGTGCGCGCCATAGCGCTTGGTCAAGTTGCTGACGGTGATCATCGGGGCATGGTGTCAGTCCATGGGCGGGGTCGGGTTCACGTTCAGTAAAACCGGCCCTGCTTGACCCGCCGGCGTCGTGCGCTTGCGGATGCGCCGCTGCTCTGCCTCGGTGTGGCTGGAGTTCGATGACCCTTTTCCCGTCACGACCTCCAACCCAACGGCGAGACGACCAACGCGCACGGTTGAACGACGTGCCGGGCACGGGTGTCGGTGCGTCGCCCTTCCTTCAGCGAAACGGCAACGTTGCGCCGATGCCTGCGTGGCGCGACGGTCCCTCACCCTGTGGTGACGGCTACGCGGGCAGCGTCGGAACGGCTTGAGCGTTGCGCTCGTCCGCGTCGGTACGCAGACCGTCCGGGTACGGCGCCGGCCGTCCCAGCAGGTACCCCTGCCCCAGTGGAACGCCCAGCCCGCGCAGCGCCCAGAGCTCGCCCTGCGTCTCGATGCCCTCGGCCACCAGTTGGGCGCCAAGGTCGTCTGCGAGCCGCAGCATGTTGCGCACCAAGGCGTGCTTGCCGGAGTTGACGTCCAGGCCGGATACCAGCCCACGGTCGAGCTTGATGAACTCGGGTTTCAGTTCGATCAGGTGGCTCAGCGACGCATGGCCTGCGCCGGTGTCGTCGATCGCGATCTTGGCCCCGCGGCCGCGCAGCGCGGCCAGGCGGGCGGCAAGCCGCGGGTAGTTCGCCACGCGCTCGTGCTCAGTGACCTCGAAGATGATCCCGGTCAGGTCGCGGCCGGCGAACATGGCGGTGAACTGGTCGGAGACGATGGCCTCGGGGCTCACGTTGATGGAGAGCGAGACACCCTCGTCGAGCTCATGCTGGCGGTGCCAGCCACGCCGCGCGCAGCTCACATCGAGGTCGACCCCCAGGCCGAGCACCGTGGCCTCGGCGATCCACTGGTCGGGTCGAAGCGGCGGGTGGGCGTGGAAGCGCGACAGCGCCTCGTAGCCGTGCACCGACATGTCGCGGATGCTCATCACCGGCTGGAGGAAGATTGAGATCGAGTCATCGGCGGCGATGATCTCCTGGATGCGCTGGCGGCGAATGGACAGGCTCGCATTGCCGGGCGTGGCGCTGATGCCGTCGAGCTCCCCGCCCGCGAAGGCGACGACGGGGCGACTCGCCTCGGACGCGGCGCGGAGCGCCTCGTCGGCTGCGTCCAGTGCCTCGGCCGCGCTCTGTACGTCGTGCGGAGGCTGGACGATTGCGGCGCGAACGGTCAGTGGTGCGGCGGCGTGTGCGGCGGCGTTGCGCAGGAGCTCGGCGAGCCCACGGTCGTCGCGAAGCCCGTGCGACACGGTGGTCAGCGCAAAGCGGTCGGCCTTCAACCGGCCCCACGCGGCGGCATCGGGTCCGCTGCTCTCGAGGGCCTGAGCAACCTCAACGAGCATCGCGTCCCCCGCCTGGTAACCGTTGCGGGAGTTCCAGGCGCCGAAGCCGTCGATGTCGACCACCAGCAGGAGTGACGGTCGGTCGCTGGTCGACTGTTGGATGACGCCACCGAGGTGGCGGGTGAACGCCCCCGGCTCCAGGAAGCCGGTCAGGACGTCCGTGTCCGAGTTGCCGTGTTCGCTGAGGATGCCGACCGCGCGCCAGCAGAGGAACGCCCCGGCGACGACCGCGGTCGGCTTGAGCGCGTCGGGTGCCACGTGCACCGCGAGGCCGGCCAGCGTCAGGCCGCCGACGGCGACGACGCCGATGGTGCTGCGAACGCGATTCTGCGCCTCGGCGATCCGCAGGGGGCGGATGGCCGCGAGCCGCAGCAGCAACGTCGCCACGAGATACCCGAGGGTCATCAATCCCACGAACACGAGCTCGCCCTTGATCACGGCGAACGTGACCACGATGTCCGAAAGCGCGAGGATTGAGAAGGCGTAGCCGAGCCACTTCAGGGCGCTGCCGGAGCTGACGTTGCCGCGCCGAACCGCACCGTAGAAGAGCGCGAGCAGCAACAGGTCGAAGATCGGCGGCACGAGTTGCGCAATGTTCTGGGCGGCGGGCCACGCCGGATTCCAAAGCAAGCTTCCCACGACGAGGGAGAGCATCAGCAGCGTGGCGAGCTCGATCGCAAACGATTCGGCCTGACGAATGCGCGACGTGGCGAGCATGGGCTGGCGCAGGCGCCAGAGGGCTCGGTACCAGGGCAGGTAGGCGGCGAGGAACCCGACCTGCGACCACGCCGCGGGCCTGAGCGGGTCACCGCCGGTGATGACGTAAAGGATGTATGTGAGTCCGCCGAGGGCCCAGACGACGGTACCGACGAAGACACCTCGCCAGGTTCTGGCCTCGAGGCCACTCGAACGGCGATACGCGCCCCAGGTCGCGAGGGCCGCAAGTCCGGCCGGCAGGGTGAAGCCGACGGCGACCATCAGCGGCGCAAGCGGCTGCGCGAGGTTCGTGACACCGGTCGCGAGCAGAATGGCGGTGATCCCCCAGAAGACCGCGAGCACCACGAGCCAGTAGCCGATCGCTCTGCGGCCGGAGTCGGGTCGGACGAGTGTCTCCGGCACTCTGAGGAGGCCCTTCATGCCGTGAACATCGGCATTGCGACCGTAATCCCTTATACCTTCAACGGATTGGTGTCGCGGCGACGAACGCTCAGACGAGCGTCGCGTCGGACTCGCTTCGCTCCCCGACCAGGGGGTGGCCTTGGAGGAGGGTGAGCTGCCGCAGCAGCCGTTCCTCCAGGTCGCTCTCGCGCATGAGCTCCGGCAGGAGCGTTTCGCTCCAGTGCCGACCTTCACGTCCGACCTGCAACCATGTCGGGTCCGGGTCGACGACGCGCTCGGCCAGGATGCGACGCGGGGCGAAGGCGTCAGGGTGGAGGAGGAAGTCGGCCCACTCGGTGGTCGGTATGGTGACCAGGAGGCTGCCCGGCACCATGAGATACGGACGCGGGCCCGCGATCTCCTGGTAGCCGAAGGTCGCGCACGAGAGGCGAACGCGGTTCGGCTCGGAGATCGCAATCATCCGGCGCGATTCGCCGACGCCGAGGTTCAGCCGCATGCCTGTGCCGAAGACCAGGGCTCCGATCTGTGCCATGAACCGCCGCCACTGCTTCTCGATCACCCACGCGTTGATCTCGAACAGCGAGTCGCCAGCCGCGCGGTACGCATCGAGCTCCTCAACGAAGGCGCGATCGGCCGGGAGGCCGAAGGGACCATCCTCGACGAGGGTAAGGCTCGCGATCGGCTCATCGTCGGCGTACGCGACGACGAACTCGGTACCGGGATTCAGGTATGCGGGGGAGAACCGCATCTGCGAATCGTTCGGGAGGAGGAAGCCGCTCTCGATGCCGCCACGGTAGCCGAGCCGCATCGCGTCGGCCGCCGTGTGCTCGTCCGCCGAGACGACGACCCTGACCTGATTCAAGCGAAGACCTGCGAATGCCATGTGATGCTACTTCTTTGCGTGATAGACGGGTTTGTGTTGAAAGTCGCCGGCAGCGTGGAACGGGTAGCTGTCGTGCGCGTGCAGACGGACGTCGCCGTCGACGCCGGTGATCTCGCGCACGAAGCGGCGCATGTCGGCGTGGAGACCGGGTGTGGGAATGGTCTCCGGGCGCAGCTGCAGGTGGAGAAGCGGCGTCGTCTCGGGCTCGAGGTAGAAGCGCCCGGTGAGGACGGCAGCCTCCGCGACAAGGCCGAAGAGGCGTTGCTTGATGTGCTCGGGGCGGATGGTGCGGGTGCCGATGTGGATGGCGTCGGACTGCCTGCCCCAGAAGGCGACGAGCGGCATCTCGATCCGGGTGGGAATGTCCACGCTTTCGAGGAGCGCATTCACACGCTCCGCCGGCACGATCTCGGCCAGATCGCCGAGGTCGTAGCGCACGAGCGGCAGCAGTCGCCGGCCGAGCGCCGTGAACGCAAGCGTGACCGACCCGTCCTGATGGGTACGCTCTTCGATGTAGATGCGCTCGGGGTCGTAGGCGAAGAGCGTGGGCGTGTAGCCGAGGCCTCCGCGCACCAGGCTCGCCCCGCGATCGACGCCATCGAGCATTGCGCGCAGGGCGCGGATCTCCGGGGTTTCGAACAGCAGGTTGAGGCCGAGCTCTGCGGCGCCCATCGAGATCATGATCCCCGAGCCCTCCAGCTCGGTCGCGGGCGGCATGCCGAGCAGGCCGCCGACGTAGCTGCGCCAGCTCTCCGACACCCATTCGCCACCCACGATGCAGAAGGTGGTGGTGGCCGACCAGCTGTTGCCGTGGGTCGCGAAGAGTCGTTCGGCGAGTTCCTTGAGGAATACCGGTTCGGCCAGGATGATCACCCGGTCGAATTCGGGGCCCAGACGCTCGTAGATCTCCTGTGCCATCTCCAAGTGCACCGACGGGGTGGCGATGGTCGCCAAGGTTGTGGGCACGTTGATGCCCATCGGCAGGCAGTTGATCATCAGCGACGGACTGGCCTCGCTGGCGCCGATGGAACGCAGCGCGAGGTCAGTGGTGGCCTCCAGCGCCTTGTGCTCCGCCCGCGAGGTGACACCGATCGAGAAGGCGCCGCCGCGTCCCGACGAGGTCAGCAGCTCGGCGGCGGCGGATGCATGCCCCCCGACGATCCAGGAGTTGACGCTGCCCTGGAAGACGTCCTGCTTGACGAGGTAGGGCACCTGGTCGAGGTCGGTCACCAGGGCCGGATCGATGCCGCGTTCGGCCAGCCAGCGGCTGTAGCCGGGTGATGCCGCTGCCGCCTGCCGGAACGCGGTGAGTGCGCGGGCGCGAAACCGCTCCTCGAGGCCCGCGAGTTCAGGAGTGCGGACTGACTCCGCCGACGGCTGTGGCACTTCGATCTCCTTGCGTCGCCGCGACCCGGTCCTCATGACCGGCTTGAGGGGCGCGACGAGTCCGGGCAAGGTATACCCGTATCCGGTCGTAATCAAACCATTTGCCTCGCAACGTTTTTACCCGGACCGGGTGGCCGGCAGGCGGGCCGTCGCGCAGCTGCCCCTGCCGCAGCCAGGGTGACCCCCGTTGCCGTTCGTCGGACGATCCCGCGGGCACCTTTGTCCGAGCGGCCAATGCGGTGGCGACGCCGCTCGTCGAGTCTGCGTTCATGGCCGCACGCAGGAGACGACAATGAGCGCGCTGTTTTCCGATTACGCCCTTTCCGGGTTCTACGACGAGATGTTCGCCGGCGAAGACGAGCCGCGCGCTCCCTATGCGGGCCTCTACAGCGAGGTCGCGACGCTCGACGAGGCGGTGTTCACACGCAAGTCGGACCTGGCCGGTGCGTGCTACCTGAACGAGGGCATCACCTTCTCTCACCACGGCACGGAGCACCCCTTCCCGTTCGACCTGCTGCCGCGGCTGGTGAGCGCAGAGGAGTGGCAGTGGCTGTCCGGCGGGTTGACGCAACGGGTACGCGCGCTTGACCTGTTTCTGGCCGACGCCTACGGTGCGCAGCGCTGCGTGGACGACGGCGTGGTGCCACGTTCGCTCATCACCTCGTGCAAGGGCTACATGCGTGAGATGGTCGGCTTGGAACCGCCCGGCGGCCGCTACGTGCACGTGGCCGGGATCGACCTCATCCGCGACGACAACGGCGAGTGGCGGGTGCTGGAGGACAATCTGCGCACGCCGTCCGGCCTGTCGTACGTCGTCCAGAACCGCAGCTTCATGCGCCGCGTCTTTCCCGAGGCCTTCAGCGGTTACGCCGTTCGCCGCGTGGACAGCGCGCCCATGATGCTGCGCCGGGCGCTGGTCGACGCGTCGCCGTCGTCGGGTGAGTCACGTATCGCGCTGCTCACGCCCGGACCGCTGAACGCCGCCTACTACGAGCACGCGTTCCTCGCCCAGCAGATGGGGGTGGCGCTGGCGGAGGGGCGGGACCTCGTGGTGCGCGGCCGGCGCGTCTACCTGAAGACCACCGCCGGGTACGAACCGATCGACGTGATCTACCGGCGCATCGACGACTGGTTTCTCGACCCCGTGTGCCTGCGGCCCGACTCGCTGCTGGGTGTGCCGGGGCTGATGGGCGCCTACCGGGCCGGCAACGTCGCCATCTGCACCGCGCCGGGCACCGGCATCGCCGACGACAAGGCCATGTACACCTATGTACCGGCGATCATCCGCTACTACCTCGGCGAGGAGCCGATCCTCAAACAGGTGCCGACATACTTGTTGGAGCACGACAACGATCGCGCCTTCGTGCTGGGCAATCTCGATCGCCTCGTGGTGAAGGCGGTGGACGGCGCCGGCGGCTACGGGATCCTCATCGGTCCGCACGCCACGCCGCAGGAGCGCGCCGAGTTTGCTCAGCGCATCGCGGTGAACCCACGTGGCTACATCGCCCAGGACACGGTGGCGTTGTCGCGGGCGCCGGTGTTCGTGGACGGTCGCTTCGCTGCGCGCCACATCGACCTGCGGCCGTTCGTCTTCTACGGCGACACGCCGGTGGTGGTGCCAGGGGGTCTCACGCGTGTGGCGTTGAACGAGGGCTCGCTGGTGGTCAACTCATCCCAAGGTGGCGGAAGCAAGGACACATGGGTACTCGAGTCATGACGCCGATGCTGGCCCGCGTGGCCGACAGCCTCTACTGGATGGCACGGGCCATCGAGCGCGCCGACACATACGCGCGCCTGCTGGAGGTGAGTCACGCGATGACCCGCGAGAGTGGCGACGTGCGCGGTGGCACGCGCACGGTGTGGGAGCCTCTGGTGGAGATCACCGGCGACCTGGACCACTTCCTCGCCATCCACCACTACGCCGACGAGGCCTCGGTGGTGCGCTTCCTCGCGTTCACCGACGAGAACCCCAACAGCGTGCGCTCCTGCCTCTCACGCGCACGCCAGAACGCACAGGCGGTGCGCGACCTGCTGCCCACCGAGGTGTGGGAGGCACTGAACACCGTGCACCTCGAGCTGTCGTCCGGTTCGCCGCTGCGGTTCTCGCGGGAGGGCATCTTCGTGTTCAGCCGCCAGGTGCGTCGCGCGGTGGCACTGCTGCACGGGCTGGTGGACGGCGGCATGCGCCGCGACGGCTCCTGGTACTTCCTGCGCCTCGGCCGGTTCGCCGAGCGCGCCGAGAAGACCGCGCGCCTGCTGGAGGTGAAGTACCGGTTGCTGCTGCCCGACGACCCGGCGCTCGTGCCGAGCACCGAACTGCATCAGTGGCGCAGCCTGCTGCGGTCGGTCGGTGCGCACGAGACGTCGCTGCGCCTCGATATCGGCCCCGACACGCCGCACGACATGGTGCACCTGCTCGTCAACGACGAGCGGTTTCCGCGTTCGGTTGTCTACTGCCTCGATCAGATCGCCCTCTGCTTGCAGCAACTGGTCGCGGGCGGTGACATCGCCGACGCCGATCAGGCACTCGAGCTGGTTGCCCAGACACGTCGGGAGCTGTTGGCCGATGTGCCCGGCGCCAACGGGTCGCTGCCCGCCGAGATGGACCGGGTACAGCGACGCTGCAACGCGATTCACGAGGCCATCGCCGCGAGCTGCTTCGCCTACTCGCCGAGCAGTGAAGGGAGGACCCAGCGTGCTCAAGCTGCACGTCAGGCACAGAACTGAGATGCGCTATGCGGGGGATGCGCACGACAGCATCAACGAGGTGCGTCTGAGCCCGCCCAGCAACGGGCGGCAGGTGGTGGAGCGCGCCGGCATCTTCGTCAAGCCGTATGTCGACGTGCACCGTCACACGGACGCGTTCGGCAACGAGGTCGCATGGTTCCAGGTTGAGGATCCGCACGATCGGCTGCTGGTGGAAGCCGAGGCTGTCGTCACGGTCACGCCTCACGCACCGCACCCCGAATCTGTGCCCTGGAGCGCGCTGGACGATCCGAAGCTGCGGTGCAACCTGCAGGAGTTCCTGTCCGGTTCGCGGTTGGTGCACTGGGCCGAGACGGTGGAGAGCTTCGCCGCCGAGCTCGGCCTCGACACGATCGATGACGTGCCGGTGTGGCTGCGGGCAACCGAGCGCGCCGTGTGCGACAACATCCGCTATCTGCCCGGCAGCACCAACGTCGACACCACTGTGCGCCATGTGCTGGAGGTGCGCAGCGGCGTCTGTCAGGACATGGCCCATCTGTTTCTGGCCCTCTGCCGGCGCCGTGGCGTGCCGGCCCGCTACGTGAGCGGATGGCTCTTCGAGCCCGGCCGCGACAAGCCGGCCGAGAGCCACGCGTGGTGTGACGCCTACGTGCCGGGCGCCGGCTGGGTGGAGTTCGACCCGACCCATCCGGAGCCCGATCTCAACCACTACATCCGCATCGGCGTGGGCCGCGACTACATGGACGTGCCTCCGATTCGCGGCAGCTACCTGGGTGCGGCCACCGAGCGCATGATCGTGACGGTCGAGGTGGACGAGGTGCCTCAGCTGGCCGCGTAGCGTCGACAACAGCGTCAGAAACAGTTCGCGCCCGCGACGAAAAGGCAAACGGTGTCAGACACCGTTCACACCTTCGATGTGATGCGGCTGCAGGGGCGGCGGGCTGTGGAACAAGCGTGGCAGAACGCGATCGCGTCTGCCTCGAACGGGTAAACGGTGTCAGACACTTAACATTCGTCGGGCGCGGCGGCAGTGGTCCGGTGGCATGCTCTCAGTGTCTGGCGACGAAGGAAGCGACTCGTGACGATGCTTGCGGTTGGCACGGCCAAGGGCGGGTTCATCCTCCACCCCCGTGACGGCGGTGGCTGGGATGTGCAGGGGCCGCTCTTCACAGGGTGGGAGGTGGGGGCGTTCGGGCGTGCCGCCGACGGCACCTGGATCGCGGGCGTCGGTTCCGGCTGGTTCGGTCCGGCGATCCATCGCAGCAGCGATCTCGAGAACTGGGAGCAGGTGGCGGACGGTCCGGCCTGGCCGGAGGGCACCGAGCGCAAGCTCAACCGGGTGTGGTTCATCCACCGCGACGGGCAGACGCTGTGGTGCGGGGTCGACGACGCCGGCGTGTTTCGCAGCGACGACCATGGCGCCACGTGGCATTCGCTCGTCGGGTTGAACGAGCACCCCACCCGGGACAAGTGGATGCCCGGCGCCGGCGGTCAGTGCGCCCATCACATGCTCACGAGCGGCGATCGCCTGGTGGTGGGCATCTCGGCGGTCGGCGTGATGCGCAGCGACGACGGTGGCGACACGTGGAGCCGCCACGACGAGGGCATTCGCTCGCTGGGCGGCGCGGAGGACGAGCCATGGGAGGGCTCGTGCGTGCACGGCCTGGTGGCCCATCCGGACAGCCCGGATCTGATCTGGCGCCAGGACCACTCCGGGGTCTATCGCACCGAGGACGGAGGCACCAGCTGGCAGCCGATCGAGCAGGGGCTGCCCGGAGTGTTCGGCTTTCCCATCGCGCGCGATGCGGCCAGCGGCGCGCTGTTCGTGATGCCGCTTGAGGCCGACGTCAACCGGCTACCGGTCGGCGGCGAGTTCGCGGCCTTCCGCTCCACCGACGGCGGCGAGAGCTGGCACCGCTCGGGCACCGGATGGCCGGCATCGCCCACCTACACCGGGGTCCTGCGGCGGGCGCTTTGCACGGATGGCGACGGCGGCGTGTTCGCCGGCACGACCGGAGGCACCGTGTGGGTGACCGACGACGCGGGCGACACCTGGCAGGCGCTGCCGATGACCTTCCCGCGCATTCTCACGGTCGCCGTGCTGCAGTGATGCCGGTGGTCCGGCTGCCAGGCGTGCTCGACCCCGCCACCGGCGGGCTGCGCCGGGTGGAGGTCGTCGGCGCGACGCTTGGGGAGGTGTTGGTCGACCTGTGCCGTCAGGTGCCGACCCTGCGCGTCCACCTGTTCGACGGCACACAGCTACGGCGCCACGTGATCTGCATCCACGACGGCATCACGCGCCGCCGTCTGGACCATCCAATCGGTGAGGGCGACGAGGTGGCGATCCTGCAGGCGGTGTCGGGGGGCGCCGCGTGATCGCTCACTCGCTGGGGGTGGCGGCAGCCGCCGTTGCCGTGATCGCTGTGGTCGGCTGCGGTGGCACCGAGCGCACGCAGCCGGTCGAGGATGGTGCCCTGAAGATCGATGCGCGCTCGCAGTAGGTTCTGCGAACGTGGCGACGATGCCCGTGTCGACCAGATGATGCGTCAGATGCAGGAGGCGGGAACACCGTCGATTGCGCACTGCTTCAGGACGTGCGTCGGGCGGAGGTACAGGCCGACCTCAGGACCGTGCCGGACGGGGCCGTCTGCGACGACGCCACGCCCTTCGCCGATCTGGGCGTGCGGTGAGCAGGCGTACAGGAGCGGGCGATCACTGAGCGCCGGCATCGTCGTTGCTCCGCCACGCCTGGAACTCCCCGCGATCCGCGTCGCGCGCTGACGCTAGCCGTGCGGGGTCGGTCTCACCGAAGGCTTTGAACTCGCGGGGGTACTCGGCCCAGGCGAGCACGTCGCGGTAGTCCTGCTTGGCGGTCTGCACATAGGTCTCGAGATCGCCCTGGCCGGTCTCATTGCACAGCTTGAGGATGGCGAGTTGTACCCGCCGCCGTTCCCGCTCGTATGACTCCACGCCATATTGGTCGAGACACGCCAGCACGTCGGCCGGCGCCCGATCGGGGAATACCTGCCCGATCTTCCGGAGGATGATGTGCAACCCCTCATCGGCCACGGGCGGCGGTCCTCCTGGAGGCCTGTGCGGAGCGTCCTGGACGGTGGTGCCGGGTTACTTCTTCTTGCCCTTCTTGCCCTTCTTGTCTTTCTTCTTCGACTTCTTGTCCTTCTTGCTCTTCTTGGACTTGGCCATGACGGCAGTTCCTTCGTGTCGGCGTGAGCGCTTGGGTTCGCAGACGTCACCCGTACCACCGGGACTCATTGTGACGGCACCCTGCCGAACACCGTACGCCGCGCTGGCAGCGGTGGCAACGGCGACCACCCCGCCGCCTGCAGCCGTGGGTCGCTCAGATCTCGACAATCGCGGCTCTGGTGTCCGACACAGGTTGGGCGTGGATGCGGTCACGCGGCGTCAGCGAGCCCACAGTCACCTGGGGAATCGACCCGCGGGCAGCAGCAGCCACGCTGCTTCTCCGCTCGGCGTGCGCCTTGGAGTCCCGCTCCAGCCCGCTGGCCGATGGCAGGTGCGATCGCGGCGGTCGAGCGCATCGGGCCAGCGATTGGACGTCCTCAGGCCGCTCGACTTGGGACGGCTTGACGAGGCTGCGCCTCCACCCGGCTCTCGAACCAACGACTGCCGTGCCGAGTTGAATCCGACCACCCGAGTCAAGTGGGGACGCTGAACCGATTGCACTTCGCGGGATTCAAGTCGACGTTGATTCGTCCCGCGGCGTGAGAATCGCCGTTGGCGCGCCTGCTGCGACGAAACTCCCTTGGGTGGTTGCTGCGGCAGGCGGGCTGTGGTTGGATCGGCATCAGTCCACTGCGACCAAGGGGGCGGAAAAGTGCTCGCCGACGCATCGGTGACAACCATCTTGCCCGTTGTCGAACCGGAACGGGCCCGAGCCTTCTATCGAGATGGGCTTGGGCTCGACTACCTTGGGACGAACGCGGAAGGGCAGGAGCTCTTCCGGCTCGGCGTGGGCGGTGTTTTGGCGCTGATGCCGAAGCCGGACGGACAGCAGGCGGAGCACACCGTCATGAGCTTCGAGGTCCACGACATCGGCGGGCAAATACGCGAGCTGGCGGGCAAGGGGGTCACGTTCGAGGACTACGACCTCCCCGGATTGAGGACCGTGGATCACGTTTGCGTCCTCGGCTCCGAGAAGGCGGCGTGGTTCAAGGACAGCGAGGGGAACATCCTCTGTCTGCACGAGGCGCTCCCCCGAGTCTGAAGCCGAATACGCCCAATCCCCGGGGCCTCCACTCCGGTTTCAACCTGAGTCGCACTGGAGTGACCAAACGGGCGACGTTCGAGCCAAATACACCTCGTGCGATTCAGCCGGGAACTCCCGTTCACGACGTGCGCAAACTCCCGGTTGAGCGAGAGGCTCCACCCGCGACGAGAGCGACCTTGAGGTTGATGCAATCGTCGACATCGACTCGGCATGGGTGCCTTCGAGGTCAAGCTCGGTGTCGGCCAAATCGACGCCGCAGCGGGCAGCCTCCGGCGATTTGTCGCTCGGGTCGACACATCGGTTCGCTACGAGCCGGCGGTGCTCGCTGTCATCGTCGGGGACGGGTTACGGCTTGGTGCGCGCGGATGGCGTCCACGTGGTCCCGATCGGCGCCCTCGGTCCGTAGATCGTTCAAGCTGAATCCCGCGCGGTCGACCCTGCCGTCGACGTTCGAACCGAGTACACCTCGCGCGGTTCAAGTTGAACTTGAACCGTCCCGCATCGTGAGGATCGCTCGACCGAGCAGAGCGTCAGTTGGTGGGGAACCTTCAGCGGACTTTGTCGACTTCCCGACTGGCAGCCATTCGAAGTCCCGGCTCTGGGGCTTTCATTCTCCCGGCGAAAACCTTTTCGATTTCCCGAGCGATCCGATACAGTCTCGGCGTGGCCTACCTGCCGAGAATCGTCGACCGAGAAGTCGAAGGTCGCCTCCGTTCCTCCGGGGCGATCGTCATCGACGGACCGAAAGCCTGTGGCAAGACGGCGACTGCGCGTCAACACGCCAAGAGCGAGGACCTCCTGGATGCGGATGTCGGAGCCGTACAGAAGATGCAGGTTGATCCAAGGCTCTTGCTTGAGGGTGAGGCACCGCACCTGCTCGACGAGTGGCAGGTCTTCCCAGAGCTGTGGAACTATGTCCGTCGAGAGGTCGACGAACGAGGAACCCCCGGCCAGTTCATCCTGACCGGGTCAGCGACCCCAAGCGACGACGACACCCGGCACAGCGGTGCCGGGCGTTTCGCGCGGATCCAGATGCGGCCGATGTCGTTACTGGAGGTCGGACACAGTTCAGGAGCGGTTTCGCTCGCCCAACTCGTCGAAGGCGTACCGAGTCGTAGCAAGGACCCCGGTCTCTCGCTCGACGATCTGATCGCGGAGGTCGTCCGGGGTGGGTGGCCCGGGAACCGTGACATGGCGGTGGTCGACGCACGACGCGCAAACCGCGACTATCTGGACCGTATCCGTCGGACCGATATCCGCGCCGTCGATGGGGTTCGGCGGGATCCCGAACGAGTCGGCGCCGTTCTGCGGAGCCTCGCCCGCAACACCGCGACAACAGTCAGCCTGACGACGATCGCGAGGGAGGCGTCTGGCGCATCGGGCACGAGCGTGAGCGACGACACGGTTGCCGACTACCTGAATGCGCTTTCCCGCTTGATGGTCATCGAGGATCAGTCGGCCTGGAACACCCACCTTCGCTCAAGCCACCAACTCAGGCGCTCGCCGAAGCGGCATTTTGTCGATCCGTCTCTCGCCGCTGCTGCGATGCGTGCCACTCCGTCGAACCTTCGGGCGGATCTCAACACGTTCGGATTCCTGTTCGAGTCACTCGTGGTTCGAGACCTCAGGATCTACGCCCAGCCTCTCGATGGCGACGTGTTCCACTACCGCGATCAGTCCGGCCTGGAGGTCGATGCCATCATCGACTTCGGCGACTCCTGGGCGGCAATCGAGGTCAAATTGGGAATTGGTCAGATCGACGAGGCCGCCTCGAACCTCGCCGCCTTCAGGCAACGGGTTGACACCAGCAAGCGCGGTGAGCCCACGTTCATGGCAATCGTCGTCGGCAGCGGGCTCGGCTATGTCCGTCCGGACGGCATCCACGTGGTCCCGATCGGCGCCCTCGGTCCGTAGCCGTTCAACTTGAATCACGCCGAGTAGACCTAACCGGGAACGTTCGAACCCAATACACCTCGCGCGATTCCAGTTGAGGTTGAACCGTCCTGCATCGTGAGACACAGGCACCGGCCCGGCTGCTCGGTCGCCGCCAAGATCCGCGTCCGGTTGTTGACTTCTCCGAAGCAAGGCTCCAATTCGGCGTCACAGAGATCTAGCTAGGACTGCTTCGGCGCTTCGCCTCTGCTCGAAAGCGGCTTGGAAGGGCACGACCACTGATTGCTGGCGCCGGGCCTGAAAGATCTCGATGTCCCGCACGACCTTAGTCCCATACGTCGCCTGCATGGCCGCAGCGAACACATACGAGGCAACCATTGCGCTGTCTTCGGTAAAGCGCGGGCCGTCCCAAAGCAGGACTCTGCCTGTCAGTTCGTTCCTGTCTTCAAGCACGACGTCAATTCTCGCGGCGATCGCGCCGCTGCCCATTGTCACCTCTTGACGATGATCGAGCGCAACAACCGCGCGGATGTCGTTTGACGTCACGTGGATGTACCAGTCGAGACCGTCGATCACTCGCTGGGCGTTCGTCGCCATACTTTGTCTTCGGTGATTGGCCCATCGCCCAACAACTGACTCATCGACGAGAAAGGCGCGTGCTCGCGCTGCGCCGGCGGAATGGTAGAGGCGGATCGCCCGTTGGGCGCAAGTCGTTGGGGCGACAAGAAAGGCGGGTGGCGCAGGAGCGTTTGCGGGCCGGATGTGATAGCCCGGCACCCGGCAGGCGCGCGAAAACTCGTGTCCCGTGAGCATGAGCTACCGTCTCCCTTCAGCCACCCACTCGAACGCTTACGATCTTGAAGTTCACCAACTCGCGGAAGAGATCCATGCCTTTGTCGCTCAGCTTGTCCTTCCCGAACGAGATGTATCCGATGCTGCTGAAGTTGGAGCCCAGCGTAAGGCCCTCTTCCTTGAAGATGATGATCCTGTTGTCATAGAGGACCGAGGCCGCACCGAGCTCGTGCGCCACGTTCTCGCTCGGGCGCCAGACAGTCGTACCGGCGGCATCGCGAAACTCCTCGTCGCCGGTAAAGATCAGTACTGCCGCACCGCATTCACGCATAGTCTCCGCAACCTTGGCCGGAATCGGGCGGCCTGCATTGGGCTCCGCGATGGCTTCTTTGTAAGGGATGCCGTACTCGTCCAGGATCTTTATGAGCTGTTCGAGTGGCTTGCGATTCTTGCCGTGCCCCAAGAATATTGCATTCGGTCGGGACCCCGCTTGCGCTGGCGGGTCGCCCTCGTCTTGTCCGCCGGGACTCGGTCGTGTGTCCTCGGCCCTATCCTCGTTCACCGCCTCAGACGCCTCCGGCGCGGGCGTCTCGGCCGGGTGCGGTGGGGCAGTCCCGGCGAGATCGACGTAGGTCTTGTCCTTGATCGGCTTGAGGAAGCCAACCGACTCGGCGTTCCCGATAATGAGCTGATGCACTTCTTGCGTTCGATTCGCGGGAACGCCTTTGGCCTCTAGGACGTTGAACAGCAGGTCAATGGGACTCGTGACGTTGCACCTTGGCGTGCTGCGGGAGACAGAGGTGTCGCTGACTCCCGGTCCGGGCGGTAAGCGAGGTTCGGCTTCGTCGTCCTTGTCGCGAAACCCGAATTCTTCAGTGGAGACGGGACGTTCGCAGACCGGGTGATGGTGAGGCGGGTAGCGATTCCGGGCCCAGTTTCAACTTGAATCCTGTCGCCTGGACCTCACCGGCGACGTTCGAACCGAGTACCCCCAACGGGATTCGAACCCGTGCCGCCGGCGTGAAAGGCCAGTGTCCTAGACCGCTAGACGATGGGGGCGGAGGGACCGCATGATAGACCGCGCTCGCGCTGGCGGCCGGACGCGCCGGGCAGGGCTCCGATGTTCAGCGGGTTGGGGCCGGCGTCGGGCGCACGACGAAAGCGCTCGCGTCCTCCGGCTCCTCGGCGCGAATGTCGATGCTGGTCACGGTCGCGGCCGGCGGCCCCACCCTGCAGAACGCGAGCACCGCCTCGACCGCTTCCGGCGCCCCTTCCAGGGCGGCCTCTACGGTGTCGTCGGGCAGGTTGCGCACCCATCCGGTCACGCCCGCCTTCTCGGCGGCCTGGCGGGTCGACTCGCGGAACCACACGCCCTGCACCTCGCCCCGCACGATCACCCGCCGCCGCACACGTGCCGACACGGTCTACCCCTTCACCTGCTCTACACGGCTGCGGATGTAGCTGTTGGCGGCCGCGCAGATCTCCGCCACCTTGCCGTCGATCGGCCACGATGCGACGCCGGTGACGCTGCGGACCGGCACCACCTCCTGGTAGCTCGACATCAGGAACGCGCCGTCCACGTGCGCCAGCTCGGCCATCGTCATCTCGCGCTCGCCGCACTTGACGGCCTCCTTCGCCAGCCGGCGCGTGATGGAGTCCAGCACGCCGATCTCGAGCGGGGGAAACATCATCGTGTCGCCCTCCAGCCATGCGAACGCAGTGGTGGGCCCCTCCAGGATCATGCCGTCATCGACGCGGTAACAGACCGCGTCGTGGGCGCCGCTCGCCTTCGCCATGCGGATCGCCCGCATGTTCGAGGCGTAGCTCAGCGTCTTCACGCCGACGAGTAGCGGGTTCACGCGCGTGGCGACGGGGAAGAGGTCCTCGCCGTCGGGGAAGTTCGGCAGAGGCTCCTCACGCCAGATCACGTGGCCACCGCGCGTGAGCATGAGGCGCACGCCGCAGGTGGGTGAGTTGGTGGCCCCACAGAAGGCGCGCATCTCGCTGCGCAGGCGCGGGCGGTCGACCGGAATTCCGCTCCCCTCGCCCGAAGTCGCCAGACGATCAAGATGCAGCTCCGGGGTGCGCGGCATCCGGTCGTAGAAGCGCAGGCCCTCGAAGATGCCGTCGCCGCGCACCAGGCCGTCGTCCAGCGCGACGGGCACCCCGTCGCCGTCGGGCACAACCTCGCCGTTGATCATCACCGCGTGTCGTTCGCTCATCGTCGCCACCCTATCCGTTCCCCTGCAAAGCCCGTGTTTTGACCGCGCCGGCGGAAAGATCGTTTCCCGGCCTGTGACGCTTTCCCGTCAGAAATCGTACGAAGGATGTATTCGTGCGCTGCGGTGGTGCTCTGTTCGACATTCGCGGCGTCATACCTCGGCGCCTTCGTGAGGAGGAACAGCGATGAATCCGACCGCCCCCGCACTCGATCACCTGGCCGTTTGGCGACTGCTCGAGCGGCTCGATCCCGGCCTGGACGGCGAGTGCTGCGTGCCCGGCTGCATCCACTGCGTGGCGGTCGTCGACCACGCCGCGTGCATGCTCTCGTCGGTCGCGTGATGAGCACCGCCCTGGTTGCGATGCTCACCGATATCGGTTGGCCACAGGACGTGGTCCGTCTGGCCGACCGGTGTGCGGCGGAGATGCGCGAACGAACCCAGCGGGAGGTCTCGTTCACCATCACCCCCGGCGGCATCACGATCACGCCGTGCCTGGATCAGGATCGGCTGCCCGCCGAATTGCGGATCGCCGTGATCGCCAACGACAGCGAGAGACCGACGGTGCCGGCCCCGGCTGACCCGGGACCGGCACCGCGGTGACGACCTACGGGACCTGCGCGATGCGGTCGGTGGGCGGCGGCGCCACAGGCGAGTGGGCCGTCAGGTACGTCGCGAAGGCATCGATGTCGAGCCCGCCGAAGTACTTGCTCGTGCCGCCCGCCAGGACGGTGAACCCGTCACCGCCGTCGGACAGGAACGAGTTCACCACCACCCGGTAGGTGGCGGCCGGGTCGAGGGCAATCATCGGCGTGGCCGGGTTGCCATCGGCGTCGACCATGACCGTGCCGACGATGCCGTTGGCGTCGGCCGCCTGTGCCTGTGCGAGGCTCCAGGTGTAGCTGAGCCCCGAGACCTGCAGGATGCGGAAGCTGGACGCGTTCAGTCCGTTCCACTGCTGGTTGAGCACGTCCAGGATCTGCTGACCGGTCAGGTTCATGGACACGTCGTAGTTGTTGAACGGCTGCACGCTGAACGCCGCCTCGAAGGTCACGTCGCCGGTGGCGTTCTCGAGCAGGTCGGCGCGGATGCCGCCGGGGTTCATGAACGCGATCACCGGAGCGGTGCCGCCGGGCGCGATCGTGCTGACGTCGGCTTTCTGGGCGTCGGCGATGAGGTTGCCGAGCGGGGAGTCGCCGCCGTTGGCGTCGGCGGTCCGCACCACCGAGGTGGCGCCGTCGATCTGGCCGATCACCCGGTTGGCGATGGCCGCCACCAGGGTCTTGTACTTGGCGATCAGCGCAGTGAGGTCGGTGCGTGCCGGCACGTCAGTGTTGGTCACGATGTTGTTCTGGGCGACGGCCGTGGAGCGCACGATGTCGTGCGTGCGGCGGTCGAGCTGTACCGACACGGTGGTCACCAGGCGGCCGATCGACATTGCGCTCGTGAGGAGGCGCGGCTTGCCGGCCGGGTCGGTGACCGTGCAGTTGTAGGCCTGGTGGACGTGGCCGGCGATGACGACGTCGATCGCCGGGTGGAGCTGTTGGGCGATGTCGACGCCGGGGCCGGTGACGCCCGCGCACGCGTTGTACTGCGTGGTGTCGGCCGGCTGCCCACCCTGGTGCAGCAACACCACGATGGCCCTCACGCCCTTGCGACGCAGCTTCGGCACCAGCGCATTCACCGTCTCCACTTCGTCCTTGAAGTCGAGGCCCTCGACGCCGGCCTTGGTGACGATGTCGGGTGTCTGCTCGAGGGTCATCCCGATGAACCCGACCTTGATGCCCTTGTACTTCTTGATCGTGTACGAGGGCAGGATGGTGCGGTTGGTGCCGGCGTACTTCACGTTGGCGGCCAGGTAGCGGAAGTGCGCGCCCGGGAACGGGGCGAGCGGGTCGGGGCAGGAGTTCTGGTTGTTCACGCCTGTGCCGTCGTCGATGCACCCACCGCGCTGCATGCGCAGCAGCTCCAGGTAGCCCTCGTCGAACTCGTGGTTGCCGACGGACGAGATCTCGAGGCCCATCATGTTCATGGCCTCGATGGTTGGCTCGTCGTGGAAGGCGGCCGACAGCAGGGGCGTGGCCCCGATCAGGTCGCCGGCCGACACGGTCACGCTGTAGGCGCCCTTGGCGCGCGCAGCGGCGCGGAGGCGGTCGAGGTGGGTTGCCAGGTACTCCGCGCCGCCCGCGGGAACCGTTGATGGCGGGTTGGTCGGCAGCGCCACACGGCCGGAGGAGCTGGTCGCCGGCACCTTCTCCAACTGCCCGTGGAAGTCGTTGATCGCGAGGATGTCCAGTTTGACTGGCTTCTTGACGTGGTGGCCGTGGCGCGAGTCGTGCGCGGCGGCAAGCCCTGGGACTGCGAGCAACGACGCCGCGCTGAGCGCGATCGCCACACGCGAAGGGGTCCTGTGCATATGTGGCCTCCAGCATGGAAGACGGAAAAGTGGACTGACCGTATCCGACGGTCGGAGTCACGCCAAGGTCGCCGATCGGTGAGCTGGTGACGAACCGGAGTCGCTTTGCCCGCACCGTGCTGGGATCCCTTACGCTGGAGGCCATGAATGTGCTCTTCCTCTGCACCGGCAACTCGTGCCGGTCGATCCTGGCCGAGGCCACCTTCAACCACCTGGCACCGGCCCCGTGGCGCGCGTTGAGCGCCGGCAGCCACCCGGCGGGGTACGTCCACCCGCGCGCAATCGCGCTGCTCCAGGCGGAGGGCATCGCCACCGACGGGCTTGCCAGCAAGTCTTGGATCGGTCTGGCCGAGGTGCCGGGAATCGTGATCACCGTCTGCGGCAACGCGGCGGGCGAGACGTGCCCGGCGTACCTGGGAAATGCGGTGCGGGCGCATTGGGGAGTTGAGGATCCGGCCCACGCGACCGGCACCGAGGCGCAGATCGACGCCGCATTCCGCGAGGCATACGACACGCTGCGCGCCCGCATCGAGGCGTTTCTCGCGCTCCCGCTGGAACGGGTGGCGGCCGACCCGTCGGCGTTCCAGGATGAGTTGGATCGCATCGGTGTGCTGATGCCGGCCGGTCGCGGGTAGTTCAGTGCCCTACGACGAGCAGCTGGCCGAGCGTATCCGTCGTTGCTTTCGCGACGAGCCCGAGCTGCGCGAGGTGAAGATGTTCAGCGGGTTGGCGTTCATGGTGGGCGAGCACATGGCGTGCTGTCTCATTCGCCCAGGACTGATGCTGCGTCTCGGCGAAGATGGCGCCGAGGTCGCGCTGCGGCGTCCGCATATCCGCGAGATGGACCTCGCCGGCCGCCCGATGGCCACCATCGTGATCGCTGAACCGGAGGCCTTGCGCGGCGCGGCGTTGGCCCGCTGGGTGAAAGAGGCACGTGCCTATGTCGCAACCCTGCCACCGAAGCCGCCGCGCCGGCGTCCCACGCCGCGTACGACACAAAGGTAACGGGTGTCTGGCACCGTTCACCAATGTGTCAGGCGCGTCGGCCCGCCGGTGAAGGAGGCACGCGCGGCCGTTGCAGACGCTGCCGCCGAAGCTGCCGCACCGGCGTCCCACGCCGTGTGCGACACAAAGGTAACGGGTGTCTGGCACCGTTCACCAATGTGTCAGGCGCGTCGGCCCGCCGGTGAAGGAGGCACGCGCCGCCGTCGCAGACGCTGCCACCGAAGCTGCCGCGCCGGCGTCTCACGCCGTGTGCGACACAAAGGTAACGGGTGTCTGACACCGTTCACCACTGTGTCAGGCGCGCATGTCGCCACGCTCCTACCGCAGCAGCACGATCGGTGCGACGCGCCGGCCCGCGTGTCGACCTTGCCGCAGCGGCCTGCCCGGAGCATGCTGTCGGTCGGGAGGTCGCCATGACGTACGACGAGAGCTTGCCAAGCGCGCCCGCGACTGTCCGAAGCGATTCGGACATGGTCAGGTGGGGGAACCTCGGCGGACTCGCACACGTGGGGTCTACTGACCACACGGGGCTCGTCCCGATCGCGGCCCCTTCGAGCAGGCGACGCTCACAGCCTGGCAGTCCCTGACCCCCGGAGGTGGATTCGATGCCGCCGTTCTCCAAGTCACCGCCCGAACTGGTCGCCCGGTTCGACGAGCTCGCCGCCCTCGTTCCCGACGCCAACCGCAAGCAGATGTTCGGCTACCCGACGTGCGTGCTTGGCGGGCACATGTTCATGGGCCTGCACCAGGAAGCGATGGTCATGAGGCTGTCCGCCGCCGACCGCGAGCAGTTCCTGCGCGAGTACGACACGCAACTGTTCGAACCGATGCCGGGGCGGCCGATGCGCGAGTACGTCGTCGTTCCCGCCGGGCTGATCGCGGGTGACGAGATCGGGAGTTGGATCGCCCGCTCCTACGAGTATGCCCGCAGCCTGCCGCCGAAGATGAGGAAGTCAACCACCGGTCGCAACACAAAGGAGTCCGCGAGCGCCGAGCGCTGAGCACAGGGTGACCATCAACCGACCGGTCGCGGCCGTTTTCGGTTATCTCGCCGACGGCACCAACAACGCGCATTGGCGCCCGGGCGTCGTTGAAGTCGAACGCACGTCGCCTGACGACGGACCGTCCGCCAGCTACCGGCAGGTGTTGTTCGGCCCCGGCGGCCGCAAGATCGACGGCGACCACCGCAACAGTTTTCGCCCACGAACCGCGCATGACCAAAACGCAAGAGGTTCGCTGGGTTCGCCATCACGGTGCGTGACCACATGTGTTGCGGGACCGTCGGCGACGACCTGATGTTAGGTCTGGGAGGGATGGCGTCGAGCGAGCGCTCACCCGCACTCATGTGCGGGTGATGGACTTCGGGCTGCGGCCCAGTAACACCATGGTGTTCGTCGTGCCGGCCGGTCGGAAGGGCGAGTTGGGCGACGGGTGGCGCAGGCGCGCGAGACTCGCGGCGACTCTACCGCCGAGGAATGCAACGGCACCCGCCGCGCGCCGGCGGCGCGGCCCGGCGACCGATCCGTGGGCGAAGTGTTGCCCGAGCTGGGGTCGCCGCTATCCGCGGCGTCACGCCTGACACGGCCACCGAGAACAGCGTCTGGTCAGCGCTCGGCGCGGCGGCGAAAGGCGTGCTCGGAGCTTGTGAGCGAGGCCTCACCGTGCGATGAGCTGGAGGATCGTCCGCTTCGCCGCCACCAGTCGTACGTCGATCGTGCCGGGTGCGGTCGGCGTGACCTTCAGGTTGGCGGGGACGCCGGGTGTCACGACGGCCGGCTGCCCGTCGCCAACACGCACGCGATCGCGCCTGTTGGCGATGACCTGAATGTGAAGCCGCGCTCCGACCGCCACACGCTTGCGGCCGCCCCCGCTGATCGTCTTGTCGACGACGATCACCACGAAGTCGGGCGACGGGGGTCGCCGGACATCCTTCTCGGCCACCGTCGGAGTCGGGAGGATTCTCTGCGTCGCCTGCTCGTCGCCGCACCCGGCGGCGACCGCGGCGACGATCATGGCCGTGACGACGACCGATGCCCTGGCACGTGCCTTCACTCTGCGCCCCTTCTCGCTGACCTGCTCGCTGACCGTACCGGCATGCGCGGACGTTGCGTCAGGAGTGAGGTCAATCCCGCACTCGTGCAGGAGCTTCGGTCAGAGAATCGAATCGATCAATAGTCCGCCGTACTTATCTGAGGAATGCGGGCGAAACGATCGTCTGCAGCATCAGTCAAGCACTATAGTTTTCTTTATATTCTCGCGCGAATCGGTTGCCATGAGTGCCTGCAGTGCATAGGATTCCTCGCCGATGGCGCTTCCCGGGCGCTCGCTGCCCGCACAGATGCGGACAAGGAACGGAGTAGCAATGCCTTCGACCGTCGTTGGTGCGGGTTGTGGTCGCCGCTGGGCAGTGACGCTCATGTGCGTTGGCGCCTCGGCTGTCGTGGCGGCACTTCCCGACTCGGCGTCTGCCTACCGCTACACGACCGGAGGCACCGGCTCGACGCTGACGATCCCCGGTGGCCCGACAACGACGATCTCCGTGTTCGACAGCGGCGGACCGGGCACCGCCGGCCTTTTCGGCGCGACCACCCTGAACGGATTCGGCAACCCGTCCGGAGCCTTCTACAACCCTTCCATACCGCTCAACGCGCGCGCGGTGGCTCCACAGCTCAGCTGGGGCGGATGCGGTGTCCAGCCGCTCAACGGCGCGCCTGCGAGCTGTCCGGGCATGGGCTTCATGAACGTCGTGTTCAGCCAGCCGGTCCAGGGGCCGCGGCTGCACATATCGGAGCTGGGTGGCTACTACTTCCTCGGTGCCTCCATCGTGGCCGGTGGCTTCACGACACTGTCCATGACCTCGGCGTCGAACGGGGCAACCGCGGTCACGCCGCAGCTCGCCGTGACGGGCAACAGCTCGATCGCGGCAGCCGGAAGCGCTGGCATCACCGTCACGTCCGTACCCACGAGCATCAACTGCCAGGCCGGCGCCCCGCCCGCGGGTTGCGGCACGGCGCGCATCCTTCCGACCGTCACCAACCTCGGCTTCAACCTCGGCATGGTCTCACGCCGCTTTGCCGGGACGGTCCAGTGGGACGTGCCCGATGCGTTCGCGATCGCGATCTCGGTGCCCGAGGACTACGGCGACGCGCCGGCCTCGTACGAGCAGGGCGTGGCGGCCAGCCACGTCATCGGCGACCTGCGCCTCGGCGGAGCGGCCATCTCCGAGGAGAACGACACGACGCCGAACACCGGTAACGTCACCGCGAGCCCCAAGGCGAGCGCGACGGCCTCGAGCGACGCCGAGGACGACGGCGCGGTGTTCCGTGATCTTTCGTTGGCGGAGATTGGTGCGACCTATGTGGTGCCCATCACCATCAGCGGTGCGTCCAAGGCCGGACGGGTGTGCGGCTGGGTGGACTTCAACCGCAACGGCACCTTCGACGCCGCCACCGAGCAGAGCTGCACCAACTTCGCCGCTGGCGCAACGTCGAGCGCGCTGTCGTTCACGGTTCCCGCCAACACCCAGCCGGGCGCCACGATCGCCCGGGCCCGCATCAGCTACGACCAGACGATGAACTCGCCTACCGGCCTGGTCGACTCGGGCGAGGTCGAGGACTTCCCCCTGACGATCCGGTCGGCGACCGACCTCCAGGTCGTCAAGGCCGGGCCGGCCACCGTCGTGCAGGGCGGACAGGTCACCTACACGATCACCGTCACGAACAACGGGCCGGCGGCCGTGACCGGCGCGTCCGTCGCCGACACCGTGCCCGCCGCGCTGACCGGCGTCACGTGGAGCTGCACGGCCGCCGGGACGGCCGATTGCGATACGACGGTGACCGGGACCGGCGCGTCGGGCAGCGGGAACGCGATCGCTCTTGGCAACGTGCGCCTCGACACCGCCGCCGGCAACAACACCCTCACGCTGACCGTCACGGGCACCGCCGCCACCGCCGGCAGCATCACCAACACCGCCACCGTCGCGCCGCCCGCGGGCGTCAGCGACTCCAACACGGCCAACAACTCCTCGTCCGTCGTCACCACGGTGACGCCGGCGGCCGACCTGGAGATCGCCAAGAGCGGTCCGGCGACGGTCGTGCAGGGGGGGACGGTGACCTACACCATCACTGTCACCAACGCCGGGCCGTCCGACGTGACCGGTGCCTCGGTCGCCGACACGGTCCCCGCGAACCTGACCGGGGTCACGTGGACGTGCGTCGCCGTCGGTACGGCCGACTGTGACACCGCGGCCACCGGCACCGGTGGCGGCGGCACCGGCAACGCGATCGCGCTGAACGCCGCCCAGCTGAACGCCGGCGCGGGCAACAGCCTGACCCTCTCGGTGACGGGAACGGCCGGCAGCTCCGGCAGCATCACGAACACCGCGACGGTCGCAACCCCTGCGGGAACCACCGATCCGACCCCGGCCAACAACACCTCGTCCGTACCGACCACGGTGACGCCCGCGGCCGACCTGGAGGTCGTGAAGACCGGTCCCACCACGGCCGTGCAGGGCACGCAGGTGACCTACACGATCGACGTCACCAACAACGGCCCCTCGGGCGTGGCGGCCGCCACCGTCGCCGACACCGTCCCAGCCGCTCTCACCGGCGTCACCTGGACGTGCGTGGCCGCCGGCGCCGCGGACTGCGACGGGTTCGTCGGCGGAACCGGAGCCAGCGGCAGCGGCAACGCCATCAACCTGACCGGCGTCGTGATCCCTGCAGCCGCTGGCAATCGCCTGACGATCAGTGTGACGGGCACCGCGAGCACCACCGGAACCGTGACCAACACCGCGACGGTTGCTCCGCCCGCCGGCACCACCGATCCCACGCCGGCGAACAACACCTCGTCGGTCACGACGACGATCACTCCGACCGCGGATCTCCAGATCACCAAAAGCGGGCCGTCCACGATCACCGGTGGGCAGGCCGTTGGCTACACGATCGTGGGGACGAACGCCGGACCGTCGAACGTGACCGGCGCCACGATCGCCGACACGGTGCCCGCCGACATCACCGGCGTCACCTGGACCTGCGCGGCCACCGGCGCTGCCGACTGCGACACCGGCGCGGCGGGCACCGGCGCGAGCGGCAGCGGCAACGCGATCAACCTCGCGGCTGTGCAGATCAACGCCGGCGCCGGCAACAGCATCACGATCACCGTGAGCGGCACGGCCGTCGGCGCACCCGCACCCGTGATCACCAACACGGCGACGATCGCCACGCCGTCAGGCACCACCGACCCCACGCCGGCGAACAACACCGCCGCCACCACGGCCAGCGCGCAGCCGGCCGCCGATCTCCAGGTCGTGAAGACCGGTCCAGCAACAGCGCTACAGGGCGACCAGATCAGCTACACGATCACGGTCACCAACAACGGCCCGTCGAACGTGACCGGAGCATCGGTGGTCGACGCCGTGCCGGCGCAGCTCACCGGGGTGACGTGGACCTGCGCGGCCACCGGCGCTGCCGACTGCGACACCGGCGCGGCGGGCACCGGCGCGAGCGGCAGCGGCAACGCGATCAACCTCGCCGCCGTGCAGATCAATTCCGGCGCCGCGAATCGTCTGACGCTGACCGTGACCGGGACGGCGAGCACCCCGGGACCGGGCGACGGCACCATCACGAACACGGCCACGGTGGCGACGCCCGCCGGCGTCGTCGACGGCAACCCGGCCAACGACTCGTCGTCCGCCCCCACCCGTATCACGCCCACCGCGGATCTCGCGATCGCCAAGACCGGCACCGCCACCGTCGCCCAGAACGGCACGGTCACGTACCAGGTCGTCGTCACCAACAACGGACCGTCGAACGTGACCGCTGCGACGATCACCGACGTGGTCCCGGCGAACCTCACCGCGGTCACGTGGACCTGCGCGAGCGCGGGGACCGCGAGCTGCGGCACGGCGTCGGGCGCGGGGAACGCGATCGGGCTGACGGCGAACGTCGACGCGGGCGCCGGCAACTCGGTCACCATCCAGGTGACGGCCACGGCCACCACTCCCGGCGCGATCGTCAACACCGCCGCGGTGCAACCGCCGGCCGGCACGATCGACCGGGTGCCCGCAAACGACACGTCGTCGCAGCCGACGGAGATCACGCCCACGGTCGACCTGGTGGCGACGAAGACGGGACCGGCCAGCGCCGTGCAGGGTGGACCGGTGACCTACACGATCACCGTCGAGAACAACGGTCCGTCCGCGGTGAGCGGGGCACAGGTCACCGACACCGTCCCGGCGCAGATGACCGGCGTGTCATACACCTGCCTCGCAACCGGGACCGCCGACTGTGACACGGGCGCCGCGGGAACGGGCGCGTCGGGAACGGGCAACGCCATCAGCCTGCCAAGCGTGCAGCTCGCGCCCGGCGCGGGCAACCGCCTGACGATCACCGTCGCTGCCACGGCGACCACGCCCACGGCGCCAGGCGCGGCGACGAACACCGTCACCGTCCAGCCGCCGGCGGGCGTCACCGACGCGAACTCCGCGAACAACACCTCGTCGGTGGCGACGGTGGTGGCCGGCATCCCGTCGGTCGCGGTCACGAAGGCGGATGCGGTGCAGGTCGACACCGGCGCCGCGGGACCCAGCCCCGGCGACACACTGCGCTACACGATCACGATCACGAACACCGGAACCGGCCCGGCAGCGGGGGTCACGATCGGTGACCTGATCGATCCGAACCTGCAGTTCGTCGCGACGGTGCCGGCCGGCGGCGCGACCTTCACGCCCGGCGGGGCGGCGCCCTTCGGCGGCTCGCTGTCGACGAGCCCGGCCAGCGTGGCGGCCGGCGGCTCGCTCACGCTCGTCTACGACGCCGTTGTCCGCTCGCCGCTGCCGGCGGGCGCGACGCAGGTCGCAAACCAGGCACTGGTGTCGGGCGGCAATTTCCCCACCACCCCGTCGAATGATCCCGACACCCCCGCCGCCGACGATCCGACCGTCACCCCCCTTACCGCGACTCCGGCCGTGAGCGTCGACAAGGCGGTCAGCATCGCGACAGACGCGGCGCCGGCCGGGCCGTCGCCGGGCGACGTGCTGCAGTACACGCTCACCGTCACGAACAGCGGCAACACGGCCGCCACCGCGGTGGCGGTGCGCGACCAGATCGACGCGAACGTGACGCTCCTGCCGGGGACGACGTCAGCGTCGCAGGGCACCGTCACCGCGGGTCAGACCGGTGGCCCGACCGTCGCCGCCACGCTCGGCACGGTTCCCGGTTCGGGCGGCACCGCCACGCTCACCTACCGCGTGCAGGTGCCGAACCCACTTCCCGCCGGGGTCACGAAGGTGGAGAACCAGGCCGTCGTGACCGGTGGGAACTTCCCGTCCACGCTCTCGAACGATCCGTCGACGGCGCCTGCCGGCGATCCCACGGTCGTGCCGCTCACGGCGTCGCCCGCCGTGGATGTGACCAAGGCCGCGAGCCTCGCGGTGGACGCCGACGGCGACGGCATCCCCTCGCCGGGTGACACGCTGCTCTACACGGTGGCGATCACGAACACCGGCAACCAGGCGGCGACCGGCATCACGCTCACCGACCCGATCGACGCCACCTTCTCGAGCATCACCGACGTCACCGCCAGTCAGGGCACGGCCGCGGTCGCCGGTCAGCAGCTCACCGCCAACGTGGGGACCATCCCGGGCGGCGGTGGCACCGCCACCATCACCTTCCGCGCGGTGATCCCGGACCCGCTCCCCGACCCCGCCACGACGAGCGTCGTGAACCAGGCGACGGTCTCCGGCACCAACGTGCCGGTCACCCCGAGCGACGACCCCGCGACCCCGACGGTCGACGACCCGACGCGCACGCCGCTGACCGCCAGCCCGCTCGTGTCGGTCGCCAAGCGCGACACCCTCTTCACCGACGCGGACGGCAACGGCGTGCCGAGCCCGGGTGACACGCTGCTCTACACGATGACGATCACCAACTCGGGCAATACCACCGCGACCGGCGTCGCGCTGAGCGACACCGTCGACGCCAACGTGGTGCTGCAGCAGGCCACCGTGCAGTTCAGCCCGGCGCCGGCAAGCTCCAATGTGACGGCGACGTCGATCACCGCGACCTTTGGCTCGATCCCGGGGCGCGGCGGCACGGCCACCGCCACGTTCCGCGTACGCGTGCGCAACCCGCTGCCGCCCGGTGTGACGCAGGTGGCGAACCAGGCGGTCGTCTCCGGCACGAACTTCCCCGCCACGCCCTCGGACGATCCGGACACACCTGCGGGGAACGATCCGACCGTCACCCCGCTGACGCTCAATCCCAGGATCTCGGCCAGCAAGGTCGACGCGCTGGTCGATGACGTGAATCGGGACGGCGTCGCCGGCGCCGGCGACGAGATCGCCTACACCATCACCGTGACCAACAGCGGGAACCAGGACGCACTGAACGTGCGGGTCCTCGACACCGTCGAGCCAAACCTCGTGCTCACGCCCGGGTCGATCCAGACCTCGCCGGTCACCACGCCGGCGGTGCTGAGCCCGGCGTTCAGCACCGTGTTCCCGGTCATCACAGGTGGCGGCGGCACCGCCACCATCACGTTCCGTGCGCGGGTCGTCAACCCGCTTCCGCTGGATGTCACGCAGGTGTTCAACCAGGCGACGGTCTCAGGGGACAACTTCCCGTCGACCGCGACGGACGATCCCGACACCGGGCCCGCGGGCGACCCGACCGCGACGCCTGTGTTCGCGGGCCCCGACGTCGACGCGATCAAGTCCGCCACCCTCGCGAGTGACGTGGACGGAAACGGCGTGGTGAGTCCGGGCGACGTGCTCCAGTACGTGGTGACGATCAGCAACACCGGCACGCGGACGGCGACCGACGTGCAGTACTTCGACACCGTCGGCGCCAACCTGACGATCGTGCCCGGCTCGCTTCAGACGAGCCCGGGTCCCCCGATCGCGGGCGGCTTGGTCGAGACCGCCACGACCATCGAGGCCCTGTTCTCGGGCGTTCCGGTGGGAAGCACCGCGACAGTGTCCTACCGCGCGACGATCGGCATCCCCTTCCCGGTCGGTGTGACCACCGTGTCCAACGAGGGCTTTGTGGTCCCGGGGCCGGGCGGCAACTTCGTGCCGGTGGCCACCGACGATCCATCCACGCCCGCCGTGGACGACCCGACCGTGACGCCGGTCGTCGCCGGACCGGTCGTGACGCGGGTCAAGACGGTTGCGATCGCGCCCGGTGGCGACGTCGCGCCGAGTGGTCCGAGCGCCGGCGACACCCTCCGCTACACCGTCACGCTCACCAATACGGGGAATCAGAACGCGACCGGCGCGTCCCTCACCGACACCCTCGACGCAACCTTCCAACTCCCGCCCGTGGCGGGGCCGACCGCGTCGGGCGGCGGCACGGCTACCCTGTCGGGCCGGACGATCACCGCCGGCTGGGCGACGATCGCTCCCGGTGCGGCGAACGCCGTCACGCTCACCTACGACGTGGCGATCCCGGCGTCGCTCCCGGCCGGGGTCAACGAGGTGCGCAACCAGGCCAACGTGACCGGCTCGAACTTCCCGGCGGGACCGACCGACGACCCGTCGACCCCGGCGCCGGACGATCCGAACGTGACGCCGCTGCTGGCCGCTCCGACTGTCGGCGCCACGAAGACCGTGACACTCGCCAACGACGCAGATGGCAATGGCTCGCCGAGTCCGGGTGACACGCTGGCGTACGAGGTCATCATCCGCAACACCGGCAACCA
>WBZQ01000337.1_pt1 | contig 39357 bp, 33 predicted proteins | sample 5204251 | NCBI WGS metagenome assembly WBZQ01 (sample SAMN12412402, study PRJNA552823) | activated sludge metagenome | isolation source: activated sludge from nitrification reactor of wastewater treatment plant... | place: USA: Virginia | collected 2017-09 | reverse complement strand
CGGCGACGTCGGCGACCGACTGCACCACCGCCCGCGCACCGATCTCCCGGGGCGACGACAGGTCGAGCCGGAAGTGCCGCCCCTCAACGATCGTGTCGGTGCTGATGGCGGTGTCGCCCGACGCGGCGAAGACGGCGGCGTCGTCGCCGGTACCCACGACAGTGATATCGGACGCGCCGGCGCCCCGGGCGGCAGACTCGTCGACGGCACCGATCAGTTCGGCGAGTACGGCCCGTTCGCCCACGTCACCGACAGTCCGGCCGACCGGCCGGGACGTGCTCCGGCCGGGAACGGAAGATTCCACAGCTTCTCCTCGCCGGCGCGCTTGAGTCGCGCACACCTGCGTTGTCAGTGACAATATGGCGACAGTGTAAGGGTCGGTACAGCGCGTACCGGCGTCATGCCATGGCGGCAATGCTGCCGGTGCCGGGTGGTCACCACGGCGCCGTCGGTCGGACACAGCGCCGGTACCCTGGTGCCGGCAGAAGACGGAGGACGCGAGTGGTCCAGGCATACATCCTGATCCAGACCGAGGTGGGGCGGGCCGCACTGGCCGCCGCGGCGATCGCACAGATCAGTGGAGTGTCCTCATCCGAGGAGGTCAGCGGCCCCTACGACGTGATCGTTCGCGTCGAAACCACCGATGCGACCAGGCTCACCGACGACATCGTGCCGCAGATCCAGAAGGTCGACGGCATCACCCGGACCCTGACCTGCCCGGTCGTCGGCGCACGCTGACCCGGTCGATGGTGCGATCGGCAGACCACGGCCGCACCCGCGCCGGAGCAGCCCGCCCGCGGCGCGTTTAGCCTTGACGGTTGTGAACGACTCTGGATCCGAGCAGCCCGACGACGGCCCGGTGAGCGAAGGCGGCCACGCGTCCACATCGGGGCCGGAGAAATCCAGCCCGGCAATCACGTCCCACGACCGGGAACCGCGGCGCCTCAGCCCGGCGCTCGTGGCCACCCTCATCGCCATTCCGGTGATGGTGCTGACGTTCTTCGTCGTGGTGGCGGCCCTCAAACCCGACGGCGAATCGAATCCGGTCGAGTCGCTCGCCGCGCCGCAGTCTGATTCGCCCGACTGCGCGAAGCTGGTCGCCGCCCTGCCCGAACGCTTCGACGGGTTCTCCGACAAGAAGACCGGCGACGGGATCGTCCGCTACACCAGTGACGACGGTGACATCATCGTGCGGTGCGGGGTGGAGCGGCCCAAGGATCTCGCACCCACCAGCGCCCTGCAGGTGGTCAACCCGGTGCAGTGGTTCATGACCGACACCCGGGAGGGCTCCGGTCAGGCGTACGTGGCCGTCGACCGCCGCCCCTATGTGGCGCTGTGGCTCCCGATCACCGCCGGCAACGCGCCCATCACCGACGTCTCCACGGCCATCAGCAAGGCGTTGCCTGTGGCCCCGCTCGAGTTCGGCTGAGTGCGGGGGCGCCCCGGCCGATCAGGCGGTGGGGTGGCCGTAGGTCTCCGGCTTGCGGCTGCGGCCGAGCAGGAAGACACCCGCCTCGCGGGTCGACATCCCCTCGTGGCACACCGCCGCCACCGCGTCGGTCAGCGGCATCTCCACCCCGTACTTCTGGGCGAGCGCCCGCACCGAGACACACGACTTGACCCCCTCGGCAACCTGCCCGTTGGTGGCCGCCTGCGCCTCCTCCATAGTCGCCCCCTCCCCCAGCTTGGCGCCGAAGGTACGGTTGCGCGACAGCGGCGACGAGCAGGTGGCGACGAGATCGCCGATGCCGGCCAGGCCCGCGAAGGTCTCGGGCTGCGCGCCGAGCGCGAGCCCGAGCCGGATGGTCTCGGCCAGACCCCGCGTGATGATGGTGGCGAGCGTGTTCATGCCGAAACCCATGCCGCCGGCCATGCCGCATGCCAGCGCGATCACATTCTTGACGGCACCGCCGATCTCGACGCCCACGACGTCGGTGTTGGTGTACGGCCGGAAGTAGCCTGTGGAGAACGCGACCTGCAGTTGCTTGGCGCGTTCCTCGTCGGAGCAGGCGATCACAGTCGCGGCGGGCTGTTGCTCGGCCACCTCGCGGGCCAGATTGGGGCCGCTGAGGACGGCGATCTGCTCGGCCGGGAAACCGCTGACCTCACCGATCACCTCGGTCATCCGCAGCAGCGTGCTGGTCTCGACGCCTTTGGCCAGCGACACCAGAGACGCGGTGGGCTGCAGGTACTCACGCCAGTGGGCGAGGTTGGCGCGCAGTGACTGCGACGGCACCGCGCACACGACGATCTCGGCGCCCGCAAGCGCCTCAGAGACTGACGACGTCGCGGTCAGCGTCTCGGGCAGCACGATCCCCTGCAGATAGTCGGGGTTGGTGTGCGAGGCGTTGACGGCCTCGGCCAGCTCCGGGCGGCGTGCCCACATCGTGGTGTCGACCCCCGCGTCGACCAGCACTTTCGCGGTCGCCGTCCCCCACGATCCGGATCCCATCACCACGGCACGCACACGATGTCCTCTCGCCGGTCCACACACGTTCGGGCGGAGCCGGATTCCGGCCCCGCCATACCTACCGACACAGTAGCCGCCGGACGCCGGGGACCGGGCGGACATCTGCGCGCGGTCCGTTCGGTCCGGGCGGCGCCGTCGCGGACCCGCGCGGTGTCGGCCATGATGGAGGCCATGACCTTGCCAGCCGGCGCGATCCTGGCCGTGAAATCCCTGGCCGGCGCCAAGTCCCGCCTCACCGGCTGGGATGACGAGCGCAGGCGCGCACTCGTGACCGCGATGCTCGCCGACACCATCGCCGCGATCCACGCGGCCGGCTGCACCCGGGTCCTGGTGATCTCGCCCGACCCTGCGGTCCTCGAGGAGGCGGCGGCCTGCGGCGCGGCGGGAGTGCGCGAAGACGGCGACGGCCCCGGCGGACTCAACCGCGCGATGGCCGACGGGATCGCCGCCGCCCGCCGGCGCTGGCCAGAGGTGCGGCGCGTCGCTCTCGTCCAGGCAGACCTGCCCGCCGCCACCGGCACCCAGCTCCGCGCGGCCCTGGCCGCGGCCGCACCGTACCGCCAGGCCTTCGTCGCCGATCGCCGCGGCGACGGAACCGCACTGCTCGTCCGCGACGCCGACCTGGCCACACCGACCCGCTTCGGTCCTGATTCCGCCGCACTGCACCGCCGTGACGGCCTCACCGAACTCGATCCGGCACATACCCTCTGGGCGGGTCTGCGCAACGATGTCGACACCGCCGACGATCTGGACGCGGCCCTCGAACTCGGGGTGGGTGAGCGCACCGCCGCGGTCGTCGGTGACCTGCCGGGTGACCACAGTGCCGCCGACGCCGGACAAAGTTCACCCACCGCACGCCGCCCCGCGCGCGGATGCGTCATGATTGACAGGTGAGCCCTGCCGACGACACCGCAAGCCCCGACAGCGTCAACACACTTCCCTCCGCACCCGTGGACGGTGCGGTGACCTCGATCCCCGGAGCACCGCCGGCGGCGACGCTCAGTCCCGATGAACTCACCGATCTCCCCGACGATCGTTACCTCAACCGGGAATTGAGTTGGCTGGACTTCAACTCCAGGGTGCTGGCGCTCGCCGAGGACACGTCGCAGCCGCTGCTGGAGCGGGCCAAGTTCCTGGCGATTTTCGCGTCGAATCTCGACGAGTTCTTCATGGTGCGCGTGGCCGGCCTCAAACGTCGCGACGAGACCGGGCTGTCGGTGCGTTCGGCGGACGGCCTGTCACCGCGGGAACAGTTGCAGCGCATCGCCGGACGCACCCAGACCATCGCCGACCGGCATGCGCGCGTGTTCCTCGACATGGTGCAACCGGAGTTGGCGGAGAACAACATTCATGTGGTCGGCTGGAAGGACCTGTCGCCACAGCAGCGCGAACGCCTCGTGGAACACTTCCACGAGGAGGTGTTCCCCGTGCTCACCCCGCTGGCCGTCGACCCTGCCCACCCGTTCCCCTACATCAGCAGCCTGAGCCTGAACCTTGCTGTGACGGTGCGGGATTCACCTGAGGGCCCCGAGCACTTCGCGCGTGTGAAGGTGCCCGACAATGTGAAGCGATTCGTCCGTGTCGACGACCTGATCCCCGATCCCGACGCCTCGGACGAGGTGCCCGCGAAGGCTGTCTTCCTGCCCACCGAACGGTTGATCGCGGCCAACCTCGAGCACCTGTTCCCTGGCATGGAGATCGCCGACTGTCACGCGTTCCGCGTCACCCGCAACGCCGATTTCGAGGTCGACGAGGACCGCGACGAGGATCTGCTGCAGGCCCTCGAACGGGAGCTCGCCCGCAGGCGTTTCGGCTCCCCGGTGCGGCTCGAGGTGGCCGACGACATGAGCGAGCACATGCTCGAACTCCTGCTTCGTGAGCTCGATGTCAACCCCGCCGACGTGATCCAGGTGCCCGGCCTGCTCGATCTGACCGCGCTGTTCGAAATCTACGGCGTCGACCGTCCTCAGTTGAAGGACCGCCCGTTCGTTCCCGCCACCCACCCCGCCTTCGGCGAGCGCGAGACACCGCGCAGTATCTTCGCCACGCTCAATGAGGGCGACGTCCTGGTCCACCACCCGTACGACTCGTTCTCCACCAGCGTCCAGCGGTTCATCGAGCAGGCCGCGGCCGACCCGCAGGTGCTGGCCATCAAGCAAACCCTGTACCGCACGTCCGGCGCATCGGGCGATTCGCCGATCGTCAACGCGCTCATCGACGCCGCGGAGGCCGGCAAACAGGTTGTGGCGCTGGTGGAGCTGAAGGCCCGCTTCGACGAACAGGCCAATATCCGCTGGGCCCGCAAACTCGAACAGGCGGGCGTGCACGTCGTGTACGGTCTCGTCGGACTCAAAACCCACTGCAAGACCTGCCTTGTGGTGCGCCGCGAGGGCTCGACGATCAAACGCTACTGCCACATCGGCACCGGAAACTACAATCCCAAGACAGCCCGCCTGTATGAAGACATGGGCCTGTTCACGGCCGCACCGGATGTGGGCGCCGACCTCACCGACCTGTTCAATACGCTCACCGGCTACTCCCGCAAGACCGAGTACCGCAACATCCTGGTGGCGCCGAACGGGATCCGGTCGGGCATCATCGACCGCATCAATGTCGAGATCGAGCGGGGCCGGGCCGGCGACGAGCGCGCCCGGGTGCAGTTGAAGGCCAACGCCCTGGTCGACGAGCAGATCATCGACGCGCTCTACCGTGCCTCGCAGGCCGGCGTGCCCGTCGAGGTGATGGTCCGGGGCATCTGCGCGCTGCGGCCCGGCATGCCGGGGATCAGCGACAACATCGTCGTGCGCTCCATTCTCGGCCAGTTCCTGGAACATTCGCGCATCCTGCATTTCGGCGCCGCGAACGAATACTGGATCGGGTCGGCCGACATGATGCACCGCAATCTCGACCGCCGCGTCGAGGTGATGGTGCAGGTGCGCGACGCGCACTCGGTCGCCGAGATCCGGGACATGTTCGAGTCCGCCTTCGACGCCCGCACCCGATGCTGGGCGTTGCAGTCGGACGGCAGCTGGGTGGCCTCCCCCGCTGCGGGTGAGGAAGTCCGCGACCATCAGCTGCAGATGATCAAGCGGCACCGGCGCAGGCCCGAACGGTCCGCCTGAGCCGCCATGTCGAAGAACACCACACCCGTGTGGGCCGCCGGGGGCGTGCTGTGGCGCAAGGGTTCCGGGGACCGGCCCGTCGAGGTGGGGCTGGTGCACCGGCCCCGCTACGACGACTGGTCACTGCCCAAGGGCAAGCTCAACCACGGTGAGACGCTCGCCGACACCGCGGTCCGTGAACTCGCCGAGGAAACCGGTTACGTTGTGCACCTCGGACGTTGGCTGCGCGACGTCGGTTACCGACTGCCCAAGGGTGACGACAAACGGGTCCGCTACTGGTCGGCACACGCGATCTCAGGCTCCTTCGAACCCAATCACGAGGTCGACCGGGTGTGCTGGTTCCCGGTCGGCACCGCGCGCGAACGCCTCAGTTACCGGCTCGACCGGGAGGTGCTCGACGAGTTCGCCCGGCTCCCCGCCGATCTGCACACCCTGCTGCTGGTGCGTCATGCGAAGGCCGGCAGCCGGTCGGAGTACACGGGCGACGACCGGATGCGGCCCCTCGACGGCACCGGGCGCGAGCAGGCAGCGGCGATGACGGCACTGCTGGCGGCTTTCGGGGCGCAGCAGCTGCACGCCGCGGATCGGCTGCGCTGCAGGCAAACCCTCGAACCGCTCGCCGAACGCCTGAATGTCCCGGTTCGGGACGAGCCCACGCTGTCGGAGGAAAGCTACCGCACCGGTCCCGATGCGGCGCTCGCCCGCATCACCGAGATCGCCACCGACCGTAAGCATGTCCATGCGGTGTGCAGCCAGGGCAAGGTGGTGCCGCCACTGCTTGCCGAATGGGCACGGCTCAGCGAGATCGCCCTGCCCGATGTCGGCAATCACAAGGGCAGCGTGTGGGTATTGACCCTCGACGGCCGGAATCTGGTGTCGGCCGACTACTTTGACAGCCCCCTGCCAGGTGCCGATCGTGCGCCCGACGGGTTCGCCTCGGGCGCTGTGTCTTCGATGACCCCGACCCCTGCCCCCTGAACACATACCTGCGCTGACGCGGCCCCTACCCTGACATGGTCCTGCCCCCGACGGGGGAAGTCCGTCGGAGGCAGGAAGGGGCTGACGTATTCAGACCAGGGCTGTGATCAGCGGGCGGTGCGGCGAGTGGTCTTGGCCGGCGCCTTCTTGGCCGCGGTGGTCTTCTTGGCCGCGGTCGTCTTCTTCGCCGCTGCGGTGGTCTTCTTGGCCGCGGTGGTGGTCTTCTTCGCGGCGGTGGTCTTCTTGGCCGCTGCCGCCGTAGTGGTCTTCTTCGCCGCCGCGGTGGTCTTCTTCGCCGCTGCCGCAGTGGTCTTCTTGGCCGCGGTGGTGGTCTTCTTCGCCGCGGTGGTCTTCTTCGCCGCGGCGGCCTTCTTCGCTGCCGCGGTGCTGGCCGCACTGCCGCGCTTGACGGCCGGGCCGTTGGCCGAAAGCTTCTGCTTTCCGGCGACGACGGCCTTGAACTGCGCGCCGGGACGGAAGGCCGGGACCGAGGTGGCGCGAACCTTCACGGTCTCGCCGGTGCGCGGGTTACGGGCCACACGCGGTGCGCGCTTGCGCTTCTCGAAGACGCCGAAGCCGGTGATGGTGACGCTCTCGCCGCGATGGACGGCGCGCACGATCGTGTCGACGACCAGTTCCACCGCCTCGGTGGCGGTCTTACGATCCGCGTCGAGCTTCTTGGTCAGCTCGTCAATGAGCTCTGCCTTGTTCATGGGGATACCTCCGCAAGCCGTTGTGAACCATGGGAATATGGTCAGCTAACCACACACGGTAAACGTCAGAACCGAAAAGGTCCATCTTCCACACGAATTAGTGAGGCGTGTCCCGAAAGATCAAGGGGTGTGCGGCTTACCGGAAACCGCGTTCAAGACCCTCGGGTATGGCACCCGAAGGTGCCACACCCGAGGCGCTCAGCTCAGGGCCGCAGCGTCGTCGGCTTCCACGACGGACGCGACTTCTCGTACGCGGAAATCGCTTCTACCTGGCGCAATGTCAGACCGATGTCGTCCAGACCCTCCATCAGACGCCACCGGGTGTAGTCATCAATCGCCAACGGCACCACGAGGTCTCCGGCGGTCACCGTCTTATCCTCAAGGCTCACGGTCAGTTCCAGACCGGGCTCCTGCTCCAGACGCTTCCACAGGAGTTCCACATCGGACTGCTCGACCTGTGCGGCCACCAGACCCGCCTTGCCGGCGTTGCCGCGGAAGATGTCCGCGAAGCGGGAGGAGATGACCACCCGAAAGCCGAAGTCGGACAGCGCCCACACCGCGTGCTCACGGGAGGAGCCGGTGCCGAAGTCGGGGCCGGCGACCAGAACCGAACCGCGGCTCCAAGGTTCGTTGTTCAGGATGAAGTCGGGGTCGGCACGCCAGCCGGCGAACAGTCCGTCCTCGAACCCGGTCCGGGTGACCCGCTTGAGGTACACGGCGGGGATGATCTGGTCGGTGTCGACGTTGCTGCGGCGCAGCGGCACACCGATGCCGGTGTGGGTGATAAAAGGTTGCATGTCAAAGCTTTCGGTTGTCTAACGAGTTCGGGAAAGGCTGCGGTCAGGCCAGATCGGCCGGTGCGGCGAGCGTGCCGCGCACCGCGGTGGCGGCGGCCACCAGCGGTGACACCAGGTGTGTCCGGCCGCCCTTGCCCTGTCGCCCTTCGAAGTTGCGGTTGGAGGTCGACGCGCAGCGCTCCCCCGGTGCGAGCTGGTCGGGGTTCATGCCGAGGCACATCGAGCAGCCCGCCTGACGCCATTCGGCCCCAGCTGCGGTGAAGATCTCACCGAGACCCTCGTCTTCGGCCTGCGCCCGCACCCGCATCGAACCCGGCACGATCAGCATCCGCATGCCGTCGGCGACGTGGCGCCCCTTGAGGATTCCGGCGACCGCGCGCAGATCCTCGATGCGGCCGTTGGTGCACGAACCGACGAACACGGTGTCGATCTTGACCTCGCGCAGCGGAGTCCCCGCTTCCAGGCCCATGTAGTCCAGGGCCTTCGCCGCGGCGAGCGACTCGTTCTCGTCCGGGATGAGCGCGGGGTCGGGCACCCGATCCCCAAGCGGCGCACCCTGACCCGGGTTGGTGCCCCAGGTCACAAACGGGGTCAGCTCGGAGGCGTTGATGTGCACCTCGGCGTCGAACTGTGCGTCGGGATCGGTACGCAGCGAATCCCAGTACGCCACAGCGGCGTCCCAGTCCTCGCCCTGCGGCGCGTGATCGCGGCCCTTGAGGTATTCGTAGGTGGTCTCGTCCGGCGCGATCATGCCGGCACGGGCACCGGCCTCGATCGACATGTTGCAGATGGTCATCCGGGCTTCCATCGACAGCTTCTCGATGGCCGGGCCGCGGTACTCCAGCACATAGCCCTGACCGCCGCCGGTACCGATCTTGGCAATGACGGCCAGGATCAGGTCCTTGCTGGTGACGCCGGGACCGAGTTCGCCCTCGACGTTGATGGCCATGGTGCGGAACGGTTTGAGCGACAACGTCTGGGTCGCCATCACGTGCTCGACCTCGGAGGTGCCGATACCCATGGCGATGGCGCCGAACGCCCCATGCGTGGAGGTGTGGCTGTCACCGCAGACCACCGTCATGCCGGGCTGGGTGAGGCCGAGCTGCGGACCGACGACGTGCACGATGCCCTGTTCCCGGTTTCCCATCGGGTACAGGCGAACACCGAACTCCTCGCAGTTGCGGCGCAACGTGTCGACCTGCAGGCGGGAGACCTCGTCGGCGATCGGTTTGTCGATGTCGACCGTGGGAACGTTGTGATCCTCGGTCGCGATGGTCAGGTCCACGCGCCGCAGCGGCCGGCCGGCCGTCCGTAGACCATCGAACGCCTGGGGACTGGTCACCTCGTGCACGAGGTGCAGGTCGATGTAGATCAGGTCCGGATTGCGGTTGCCCGCGTCGTCGACCTCGCCGCGCACGACAACGTGGTCGTCCCAGACCTTTTCGGCCAGCGTCCGCGGCCGGGTCCCGGAGTCACGCCGCGCTTCTTCGATTCGCTCACTGCTCATGACTTTTCTCGCATCTACTCATTCACCAAGCCGAACGGGGGCTGCTCCGCACGGCGCCTTGCGATACCTGCGCCCATCACCGGGACTTCCGCCCGATTTGGATATCCCACTATATGGACAGCTAGTATCGTCCTATGGGAAAGGATAGCGCACCCGAGGTCACCAGCGGAATCGGTGTCCTTGATAAGGCGGTCACCGTGCTGCGGGCGGTTGCCGACGCCCCGTGCAATCTCGGCGAACTGTGCGAGCGCACCAGCCTGCCCCGCGCCACCGCGCACCGTCTGGCCGTCGGGCTGGAGTCACACAGATTGTTGGCGCGCAACGCATCCGGCAGGTGGTATCCGGGACCGGCCCTGGGCGAACTGGCGTCCTCGGCCCACGACCCCGTCCGCGAAGCCTCGCTGATGGTGCTGCCCCGGCTGCGCGAGATCACCGGCGAATCAGTGCAGATCTATCGGCGCGAGGGCACCGAGCGAGTCTGTATCGCCGCGATGGAACCGCCCACCGGCCTGCGTGACACCGTCCCGGTGGGCACCCGCTTCCCGATGAATGCGGGTTCGGCGGCCAAGGTCCTGGCCGCCTGGACGGAGGGCGCCACGCAGCGAGCGCTGCTGGCCGACAGCGTTTTCGGAGAACGCGCGCTGCATGAGATCCGCCGCCGCGGCTGGGCGCAGAGCGCGGGCGAACGCGCCGCCGGCGTCGCCAGCGTGTCGGCACCGGTGCGCGATGCCGCCGGTGAGGTGATCGCCGCGATCTCGGTGTCGGGACCGATCGACAGGATGGGCCGGCGCCCGGGCGCGCGCTGGGCCGCGGACCTGCTCGCCGCCGCCGACGCGATCCAGAAACGCCTGGCGCACGAGGAATCCTGACAGCCGGAACACTCCGTTCGGCCGCGAGTATCCCCAGTGGCCGGTATCGCCCGCCCTACGCATAGCCGGTGTTGCGCGGCCGCACAATAATTCAGGCGGATGGCGCTTTGTCCGGTCTGCGCCTTCCGGGTGCGCTCCTCGTGCGAGGATCAGTGACAACACTGAATATCTGAGAGGACCTGGGACATTGGGCTACCCATACGACCCGAACCAGCCGGGCGACCCGCAGCAGCAGTATCCGGGCGGTCAGCAGTGGCCGCAGAATCCGCAGCAGAACTGGCAGACCCAGCAGGCCGGCCAGCCGCAGCAGGGGTGGCCCGGCCAGGCCGGTTACGGGACACCGGCAGGAACCCCGCCCGCTCCCCCGTCCGGCGGTTCCAAGAAGGTGTTGTGGCTCGGCCTCGGCGTGGCCGCACTGGTGGTCGTCGCCATCGTCGCGCTGGTTCTCGCGCTCACCACCGGTGGCGGTGACTCCGACGACGGCAAGAAGCCGCCCACGGCCGCTGCCAAAGATCTGGTGCTGCCCGAGTCCGGTTTCCCGAGTTCCGTGGGCGGCGAGTTCTCCACCTCCGAGGGCAACGACGATGATGATGACGACGACAACATCACGGTCGACAACGCGGCCTGCAACAGCATCGTGAACGCCGAGGACAAGAACACCGGCAGCGAGAAGGCGTCCCGGGAGCTCAAGATCTCCAACTCCGGCAGCACCTCGTTCTCCGAGCGCACCTACGAAGCGGAACTGACCAAGCCCGTCGACAAGGCCGATCTCGACTCGTTCGACGACACTGTGTCGAAGTGCTCGAACTTCAACATGACCATCGACAACGACGGCACGCCGGTCACGGCGAAGATGACGATGTCCAAGGCATCGCTACCGGGCATCACCGGCAAGTACAAGGCCGCCAAGGTGACCGGTGCGTTCGAAATGAGCGGGTTCAAGGTCAACTTCGTGATGCACGTGGTGCTCGGCATCGAACGGGAGGTCGGTATCGAGATCAACCACGGTCTGGTCAGCACGAGCAACGAGGCCGCATCGGGCGTCGAGTCCGATCTGACGTCGATGTTCAACCAGCAGCGTGAGCTGATCGCCAAGGCGTCCTGAGCATCGAAACCGAGGAAGGGGTGTCCACCGGGCCGGTGGACACCCCCTTTCTCTTTTGTGTTCATCATGGGCGACAAGCTGGGCGGGACATCCAGCGGCCATCAAGAAAAAGAGTTCGACCCCCACCTGCTCGGTGAGGGTCGAACTCGTTGTAGCCCCGACGGGATTCGAACCCGCGCTACCGCCTTGAGAGGGCGGCGTCCTAGGCCGCTAGACGACGGGGCCCTAGGTGTTTCTCTCGCTGAGAGACTGTAACAGTGTGTAACCGAACAGCGTCAGTGACTATACAGTCTGCGGGAGAAACCGCATATTCAGTTCTGAACTCTCACTCACCGTCGTGAGCGATCGCTCGCTGGGGTACCAGGACTCGAACCTAGAATGGCTGAACCAGAATCAGCTGTGTTGCCAATTACACCATACCCCAAGGGGTTTACCCTCTCGGCCCCGTTCAGGGCCGAGAAGAACAATAGCAAAGGTATACCCCTAAACTACAAATCGCCAGGTCAGGGGCACTATTTCGCGTAATTCGCGCGTGCCGAGCGCAGCCGGGCGAGGGTCTTGTCGCGGCCCAGCAGTTCCATCGACTCGAACAGCGGCGGGCTGACGGCCGAACCGGTGACCCCGACGCGGACCGGGCCGAACGCCTTACGCGGTTTGAGCTCCAGCCCGTCCACCAGTGCCGCCTGGAGTGCCTCCTGGATGGCGTCGGTGGTCCAGTCGGCCGATTCGAGCGCAGCAACCGCAGCGTCGAGCACGGGGGCCGCGTCGGCGCCGAGATTCTTGGCCGCCGACTTCTCGTCGACGGTGAACTCGTCGTCGGACACGTACAGGAACGACATCAGGCCCCAGGCGTCGCCGAGCACCTGGATCCGGGTCTGCACGAGGTCTGCGAGGACGGCGAACTTCTCGTCGTCGGCGCCGGCGGGCAGCAGTCCGTGGCCGGTGAGGTACGCCTTGAGCCGGCCGGCGAAGTCCTCCGGGGTCAGCCGCCGGATGTGTTCGGCGTTGATCGCGTCGGCCTTCTTCTGGTCGAAGCGGGCCGGGTTGGAGTTCACGTCGCGCACATCGAAGGCCTCGATCATCTCGTCGAGGGTGAACACGTCGACGTCGGCCTTGTAGCCCCAGCCCAGGAGCGCGAGGTAGTTGAGCAGGCCCTCGGGCAGAAAGCCGCGGTCGCGGTGGTGCAGCAGGTTCGATTCGGGATCGCGCTTGGAAAGCTTCTTGTTGCCCTCCCCCATCACGAACGGCAGATGCCCGAACTCGGGTACCCGCTCGGCGATCCCGATCCGGATCAGCGCCTCGTACAGCGCGATCTGCCGGGGCGTCGACGAGAGCAGGTCCTCACCGCGCAGCACGTGTGTGATCTTCATCATGGCGTCGTCGACCGGGTTGACGAGCGTATACAGCGGTTTGCCGTTGGCCCGGGTCAGCGCGAAGTCTGGGACTGTGCCCGCTTTGATGGTGGTGGTACCGCGGACCAGATCGTCCCAGGCGATGTCGCGATCGGGCATCCGCAGGCGCACAACCCGATCGCGCCCCTCGGCCCGGTAGGCGGCGCGCTGATCGTCGGTGAGGTCGCGGTCGAAGTTGTCGTAGCCCAGCTTCGGATCGCGTCCGGCCGCACGGTGGCGCGCCTCGACCTCCTCGGGGGTCGAGAATGCCTCGTAGGCCTCGCCCGCGTCGAGGAGCTTGCCGACGACGTCGAGGTGAATGTCGGCCCGCTCGGACTGCCGGTACGGTCCGTACGGTCCGCCCACCTCGGGGCCCTCGTCCCAGTGCAAGCCGAGCCAGCGCAGCGAATCGAGGATCGCCTCATACGACTCTTCGCTGTCGCGGGCGGCGTCGGTGTCTTCGATGCGAAACACGAAGGTGCCCTTGTCGTGGCGCGCCTGCGCGAAGTTGAACAGCGCGGTGCGCACCATCCCCACGTGCGGGGTACCGGTCGGCGACGGACAGAAACGAACACGAACCTGATCAGGACTGGACATGCCGATCAGGGTATCGAATCACCTTTCAGAGGCTTCTTGCGAAGTCGATTAGTAGGGCGTTGACCTTTTCCGGCTGTTCCAGATAGCCGAAGTGGCCTGCCTTCTCGACGACCTCGTAGCGCGAGCCGGGGATGGCGTCGGCGACTTCCTTGGCGAGTTTCACCGGGAGGGTGCGGTCGTCGGCGAAGCCGATCACCATCGACGGCACCGTGATGCCGCGGTAAGCGGCCAGCCGGTTGCCCTCGTGTTCGTGGATGCCGTACTGGGCGCGCACACCGGGGGTGACCTTCTGCGGCGAGAAGCCGATGATGTCGAGCCAGTCCTGCGCGGAACGGTCGTCGTCGAGGGTGTGCGGGGACAGGTTGAGGTGCGCGGTGATGGCGGCCTCGTAGTCGGGTGGCAGAGTGATACCGCTGTCGTAGAGGGCGCGCTCACCTGCCGAGATCGCCCGCTGCAGTGGGGTGTTGCGACCGTAGGTCGCGATCATCACGGCACCGCGCACCACGTCGGGCCGCGCGAGGGCGAGTTCCTGGGTGATGTGGGCGCCGAGCGAGGTGCCGACGACGATGGCCGGGCCTTCACCGAGATGCTCGATGAGGCCGGCGGTGTCGGCGACCATGTCGCCGATGGTGAATCCGCCGGGGCATTCCGAACTCGGGGCGATGCCGCGGTTGTCGAAAAGCGCGACACGGAATCCGGCTTTGACGAGGGCGGGCTGCTGGTTGGCCTTCCAGACCCGGCCGGGGCTGCCGGTGCCCATCACCATCACGATCAGCGGCCCGGTGCCGGAGACCTCGTAGGAGATGTCGATGCCGTTGATGCGTGCGATCTCGGGTTTCTTCATGCTTTGTCCACCACGGGGTTCGAGAGTGTGCCGAGGCCGGAGACCGTGACCGACACCCTCTGGCCCGCGGTCATCGGGCCGATGCCTTCGGGGGTTCCGGTGAGGATGACATCGCCGGGCAGCAGGGTCATCACGCGGGAGATCCATTCGACGATCTCGCCGATGCCGTGGATCATCAACGAGGCCCGCGAACGCTGCTTGATCTCGCCGTCGAGTTCGGTGGTGAGTTCGGCGTCGGACGGGTCGAAGTCGGTTTCGATCCAGGGGCCCAGCGGGCAGAAGGTGTCGTAGCCCTTGCCGCGGGTCCATTGGCCGTCGGACTGCTGATGGTCGCGGGCGGTGACGTCGTTGGCGACGGTGTAGCCGAGAATCACGCTCGCCGCCTTGGCCGCGGGAACGTCTTTGCAAGGCTTGCCGATGACGACGGCGAGCTCGCCTTCGTAGTCGACGCGCTGCGACGACGGGGGACGCACGATGGGCACCTCGGGACCGATGATCGAGGTGTTGGGTTTGATGAAGATGACCGGGTCCTCGGGCGCGTCACCACCCATCTCGGCGACGTGCGCGGCGTAGTTCTTGCCGATGCAGATCACCTTGGAGGCCAGGATCGGTGCCAGCAGCCGCACGTCGGCCAGTGGCCACGAGCGGCCGGTGAATGTCGGTGTGCCGAACGGGTGCTCCGCGATCTCCTTGGCGACGGACACGCCGTCGGCTTCTTCGATGGAGACGAAGGCGACGCCGTCGGGGCTGGCGATTCGACCTAAACGCATGCGAGCAGATTACCGACTCCCCGCTCCGTCCATGCACCCCGGCTCCAGACGCCACCCGTGCCGTACTAGAATATGGAACAGCGTTCCCAAATAATGAGACACTGTGAGATGGTCAGGAGGGCTCCACATGCACGACGACATAAGCGACGCCCGGCGGTGGACGATGCTCGTCTGCTCGATGATCGCCGCGATGACCACCACCTGCGTGGTCAGCGGTGTGCCCTATCTCATCCCGACACTGCACACCGGTGAGGGACTCTCGCTCACCACCGCCTCCGTCATCGCCACCGTGCCGACCATCGGACTGATGATCGGCATCATTCCGTGGGGCGTGCTGCTCGACCGCTACGGCGAACGGCTGGTGCTGACGGTATCGCTGTCGGGAACGCTGGTGGGTGCCGTCGCCTCGGCGGCAGCGGCGCTCGGCGACGCACCGACGGCGGCGCTGGCGGCGTGCCTGTTCGTCGGCGGGCTGTCGTCGGGGGCGGCGAACGGCGCGAGCGGGCGGATCGTGGTCGGCTGGTTCCCGGCGAACCAGCGCGGCACGGCGATGGGTTTCCGGCAGATGGCGCAGCCGCTCGGCATGGGATTGTGCGCGCTGACCATGCCGGTGATCGCCGCGGCCCACGGAGTCGGTGCCGCACTGATCGTTCCGGCCGTCGTGACCGCAATCGGTCTGGCGTGCTGTGTCTTCGGGATCAAGGATCCGCCGATGCGGACAGAACCCGCCGGCGCCACGGGCGCCGCCCAGCCGGTCACCCCGGCGGAGAACCCCTACCGGGCAAGCAGTTTCCTGGCGCGGGTGCACGCCGTCAGCGTGGCACTGGTGATTCCGCAGTCGATGCTGTGGACGTTCGTCCCCACGTGGCTGATCGTGGACCGCGGCTGGGCCCCGGCCACGGCGGGAACCCTCATCACCGCAACGCAGATCGTTGGCGCGCTGGGCCGGATCGGAGCCGGGCGGCTGTCGGATGTGATGGGGTCGCGGATGCGTCCCGTCCGGCTCATCGCGATCACCGCGGGCATCGCGACGGGGGCGCTGGCTCTGCTCGACGCCGTCGGATCGCCTGTCGCCGTGGCGATCATGGTGGTGGCGTCGGTGGCATCCGTCGCCGACAACGGGCTCGCTTTCACGGCTATCGCCGAATACGCCGGCCCCCGCTGGAGTGGCCGCGGCCTCGGAATCCAGAACACCGCACAGCATCTCGCGACAGCCGTCACCACACCGCTCATCGGTGCCACGGTCTCGCACCTCGGTTTCGCCGCCGCCTTCGGCCTGACCGCGCTCGCCCCACTGGTCGCCCTCCCCCTGGTCCCCCGCGACGCCACGTCGGTCTCCGACCTCGAAACCGATAGGAGCCGTGTGTCACCGGACAGATCCACCCCGAACCCCTGAGACGACGATGCCCGCGACCATCGCAACGATGGTCGCGGACATCGTGATCGGGGTCAGACGCGGGCGAGGATCCGGTCGCCGATCTCAGCGGTGCTCAGCGTCTCGTCGCCACGGGCTGCCACATCGGCGGCCACGGCGGCCTCGACGCGGGCGGCGTCGGTGTCGCGGCCGAGATGACGGAACAGCAGCGCCAACGACAGGATGGCGGCCGTCGGATCGGCCTTGCCCTGGCCGGCGATGTCGGGTGCGCTGCCGTGCACCGGCTCGAACATCGACGGGTTGGTGCCGGTGGCGTCGATGTTGCCCGATGCCGCCAGCCCGATACCACCGGTCACCGCGGCGGCGAGGTCGGTGATGATGTCGCCGAACAGATTGTCGGTGACGATCACGTCGAACCGCGACGGGTCGGTGACCAGGTAGATGGTGGCGGCGTCGACGTGGCAGTAGTCGGTGGTGACGTCGGGGAACTCTACGCCCACCTCCGCCACGGTCCGCGCCCACATCGACCCGGCGAAGGTGAGCACATTGTTCTTGTGCACCAGCGTCAGCTTCTTGCCACGCGCCTGCGCCCGCGCGAACGCATCGCGCACCACGCGCTCGATGCCGAAGCGGGTGTTGACGCTGACCTCGGTGGCCACCTCGTGCGGGGTCCCGACGCGGATCGCGCCACCGTTACCGGTGTACGGACCCTCGGTGCCCTCGCGGACGACGACGAAGTCGATCTTCGGGTTACCGGCCAGCGGCGACTGCACACCGTCGAACAGGATCGACGGGCGCAGGTTGACGTGGTGGTCCATCGCGAACCGCAACTTCAGTAGGAAGCCGCGTTCGAGCACACCCGACGGCACCGACGGGTCGCCGATCGCGCCGAGCAGGATCGCGTCGTGCTCGCGCAGCGAGGCCAGGTCGGCGTCGGTGAGCAGCTCGCCGGTGGCATGGTAACGCCGCGCACCGAAATCGTAGTCGGTGGTGGTCAGCTCCGGTTCGAGCTTGCGGGCCACCCGCAGCGCCTGGTCGATGACCTCGGGTCCGATGCCGTCGCCGGCGATCACTGCCAGTTTCATGCCAGATCCACCTGTTCGATCAGGGTGGCGTCCACGGCGTCGCGGATCTCGGCGACCAAGTCGTCGCCGAGTTCACGGTCGACGCGCAGGATCAGGGTGGCGCCGTCGCCCTCGACGTCCTGCGACAGCGCGGCTGCGAGGATGTCGACACCTGCGTTGCCCAGCAGGGTGCCGACCTTGCCCAGCGAGCCGGGCTGATCGGAGTAGCTGACGATCAGGTTCAGGCCCTCGGCCCGCAGGTCGATGTTCCGGCCGTTGATGTTGACGATCTTCTGCACCAGACGCGGCTCGGTGAGCGTGCCCGACACGTTGGCGACCGAGCCGTCGGCGAACACCGCCTTGACGTCGACGACGCTGCGGTGGTTGGGGCTCTCGGTGGCGGTGGTGACCTCGCTGGTCACGCCGCGCGCCTGCGCGACCGCGGGCGCATTGACGAAGGTGATCGGCTCGTCGAGCACCGCGGAGAACAGGCCACGCAGCGCCGACAGGCCCAGCACGTCGACATTGCCGGCGGCCAGTTCGCCGAGCACCTCGACGTTGAGCGACGTCGGCACATCGGTGGTGATGGCGCCGATGAGCACGCCGAGCTTGCGTGCCACCTCCAGCCAGGGGGCGACCTCTTCATCGACGGCACCGCCGGTGATATTGACCGCGTCGGGCACGAAGTGGCCGGCCAGGGCCAGGCGCACGCTCTTGGCGACGTCGGTGCCGGCCCGGTCCTGCGCTTCGCTGGTGGAGGCACCCAGGTGCGGGGTCACCACGACCTGCGGCAGGTCGAACAGCGGCGAATCGGTGCACGGTTCGGTGTTGAACACGTCCAGGCCGGCGCCGCGGACCTGGCCGGAGTTGATGGCGTCGGCCAGAGCCTGCTCGTCGATCAGGCCGCCGCGGGCGGCGTTGACGATGACCACACCCTTCTTCGTGCGGGCCAGCTGCTCGGCACCGATCAGGCCGAGGGTCTCAGGGGTCTTGGGCAGGTGCACGGTGATGAAGTCGGCGCGCTCGAGCAGCTCGTCGAGGCTGACCAGTTCGATGCCGAGTTGTGCGGCGCGGGCGGCCGACACGTAGGGGTCGTAGGCGATGATGTGGGTTTCGAACGCGGCCAGGCGGGCGGCGACGAGCTGGCCGATCCGGCCCAGGCCCACCACGCCGACGGTCTTGTCGAAGATTTCGACGCCGTTGAACGAGGACCGCTTCCAGGTGTGCTCGCGCAGGGTCGCGTCGGCTGCGGGGATCTGCCGCGAGGCGGCCATCAGCAGCGCGATCGCGTGCTCGGCGGCGGTGTGAATGTTGGAGGTGGGCGCGTTGACGACCATGACGCCGCGCTCGGTGGCCGCGGGGACGTCGACGTTGTCCAGGCCGACCCCGGCGCGGGCGATGATCTTGAGGTTCTTGCCTGCCTCAAGCACCTCCGCGTCGACGGTGGTGGCCGACCTGACGAGGATCGCGTCGGCGTCGACGACGGCCTCCAGCAGCTTGGGACGGTCGGGGCCGTCTACCCAGCGGACCTCTACACCGTCGCCGAGAGCCTCGACGGTCGAGGGGGCCAGTTTGTCAGCGATCAAGACGACCGGACGTCCTGCAGAGGTCACAGTTCTCTTCTCCAGTATTTCGGTTTGGGATCCACCCGACACCATGGTGCCGACCGGCGGAAACGGTACGTGCGCACCCGCTAGCTTAGAGGTCGCCGGAATGTACGGGACCAGCGGATCTGCCACACGTAGAGGCTGAACACATCGGTGTGTACATTGTGGTCGGTGTTACATGCCGTATGGTCTGTGCACGATTGGGACTTTTCGGACCCGATCGCGCCGAACGGACCACGACGGAACCAAACGGACCCGATCGGGACCCTATTGGCCCGGTACCGGGCATCATGAACTCCGGGAGAACCACTGCCGACGGTCGGTGGTGCGCACTGAAGACGAAGCGGGAGCGCGAATGGTGCAGAGACTGACGGCACTGGTGGCTGTGCTGGCCACGATGGTGCTGGCAGGTTGGGGGGCAGGCCCGGCGAGCGCGGCACCGGCGAAGATCCCCCTCGGCGGGGGGTCGGGCATCTATGTGATGAAGAGCAAGGACATGGCCTCGTCCTGCACCCTGACCACGATCGGCCGCACCAAGACCAACAAGCTGATCGGATTCACGGCCGGTCACTGCGGTGAACGCGGGCAGTACGTGCTGTCGGAGAAGTACACCGACCGGGGCATCGCCGGCATCGTCACCCGCTCCTTCGATGACCTCGACCTCGCCATCATCGAGTTCGACCAGAAGATGGTCACCCCGCTGCGCAAGGTTGCGGGCGTGACCATCAACGGTGTCGACACCCGGCCGCTGTCGTTCCCGACCATCGCCTGCAAACAGGGCCGGACCACCGGCAACACCTGCGGCATCGCCTGGTTCTCCCAGGGCCACGAGCACTACAGCCAGATGTGCATTGTGGAAGGCGATTCCGGTTCCCCCGTCGTCGTCGGCGACAAGCTCGCAGGAATGGTCAACGCCTACTACACCTTCGGCTGCATCGGCACCGAGACCGGCACCAATATCGGCCCCATCCTCAAGCGGGTCGCATCCATACCCGCATACAAGGGCTTCAAGACCATCTGATGATGCCATCAACCCCATCGATAGCCTGCGGCAGATAGGCACGGCAGGTCTATCGGTGGGGGCTATGGCCTCACACGTGGCGGCGAGTGCTTTCGACGAGTGACCCGTCCCTGATCCGGCGCAGCACTCTCACGTCACCGAGTTCGTCACGCAGTGACGGGTGTCGCGCGTAGAAGTCGAGGAGCCAGAACGCGGTGGGCGACCCGGTCGCCAGGTGGGACACGTCAAACGTCATCGCCGACGGCCCTTTTCCGACAGCCACCTTCGTCGATCCCCGCGTGCGCCGGCACGGCACGATCTCGTTGACCTGACCCCATCTGATGTGGACCGGTTTACCGTCGAGTGACCGCGCCACAACTCCATGCGCCGAAAGCACCAGTACATCGCGGGAACCACGCCCGATAACCAGGACACGTTCAATTATTACGCCGACAGCACAAATAATTCCCGTACTATACCATTTCGATTCATCAGACCCGTAGCCACATAATTGAAGGATCACCACTGCCACCAAGGAGATAATAAACGATATCACCGCTATCACATAAAGGTCCCACAATGGTTGATCCACTGGTATCGACAAGGATCTGTCGATGATACGTACACTGCCTTCTCGTGCCCGACGCTTGACAACCAGCACCTGAGCCCGCCAACTCGTCGCAGCCAAGAACAAGAACGGAAAGAAGAATAGGCTCCCCATAGCCACTTGCGCTATGCCCCCATAAAGACAGCAGACGACGAAAAATGTCAGCAGAATTAGCAAGACAATAATCTGCGTGACCACGAGTCCGCGAAAGTATCTGTCCCAGTTCTCCGGCACAGGAACATCCATCACAACCACCTCTCGACCAGCGCCATTTCGTCGGGAGAAAATTCAGTCACAGTACCTCCGGTTCGATACTCTTGGAGCAGCCGGCTCCTGAACACCTCTAATTCACCTTTGAGTGACTCGCGCACGTCCGCACCAATACTTTCGGTCTCTGACACGGGTATACGCCCGGTGCGCCACCCGCAATGCTGGTCATACCACCGGCTGATCGCCCTTCTGGTTCGCCGTTCCGCTTCCGCCTCAGCGACACGCGGATCAAGCCAGAAAAGCAGGTAGTCGTCCGATCTCCACTGCTTGGGCAGGGGAACAATCTCAGCGGCGAGAGTGCAATCGGCAAGTTCGTTCACTACGGCCAGAACTTGGGCACGAGAGTCCGGCATTTGGGCCATTTGATGTATGACACGAAAATACTCACAAGGCAATCCCTCCGACAATGATCCGCCTTTCAACGGGTACACACCCACGGCGCCATCTTCCCGCCGAGGTAGCTTCCTACCGTTCCACCTACCATTGATTTCGCAAACGCAGTCCAGCCATCCGGCATTACCATATTGGCCAGTACGGATCCGATCCCACCACCTGTTCCCCTGAGTCCGGCTTCACATGCTTCGTAGTAATTATCTGCCGTAGCAACGTAGTATGCGGTCGACAGCACTGTGATTGTGGCACTGGCCATATCAGCACCTAGCGCCAAACGCCCGACCCTCCTGGCATCAAGAAATGGAGTACTTCCTTTTCTCAATGAATCCGCATACTGGTCAATGTGCGGAGTCCCCGACATGAAAGTCGATTTCGCGGAATCCCATAAGTCGTTGACCTCGGAGACGACGAGGTTCTTGCCGTCCACACTGGCGACTGCATCCTTACCCGGCCTCTTCGTGACAGTGATCGGCGATTTCCCTTCCCGCTGCAAGGTCGTGATCACTGTTCCATCGTCCTGTTTGACCGAGTGTGAGACCAACGCGCCCTTCGGATCGTACAGATCAAACGACACTGGACGGTTACCATTGTCCGCAGAGGTGTGTACTTGACGACTACCATCGAGCATTTGTAGCTCGGTGATCACCTTGTCACCGTCATGGGAAATTTTCTTGCCGACAACGGTCCCGAACATATGTTTTTCCAGTGCTTGCTGCTGTTTCTCCCGCTCTCCTTCATCGTATGGTGCACCCGTGACATTCTTCGGACTGCCGGGTTGGTCCATCTCTTCCGAAAGGTTGATACCTAGCCAGGAACTGTTGGTATTCCGACGCACCGCCGCTGCGAACTCATTGTCCGCGTTACCCAAATTGCGCAGATGGGAATTCAACTGGTCCTGAAATCCCTGGGCTGCGAGCGCCATCAGTTTCGCCATATCTGGTGTCATCTTCTCCACCCGGACCAGTACCTGCCACTCGTCGGTGACGTACAGGCTTCCTTTCTCGATCACTCCCACCAGCTGATCGATCTTGGTGCGCTCGGATGCGACAAGAGTGCCGTACACGTCGAAGCTCTGCGCAATGCTTGTCCCGATGCAGCCGAGGCAATCGGCGAAGAAGCCGACGCGATCGGCAGCACTCGCCGCGGCGGGCTGAGAATCACCACCCCAGGCCGACCAGTGCTTCAGGGAGGCGATCTGCTGCCCGACTTTGTCGCCGGCCGTGCAGACCGCATTGCCGTCCGTACGAAACGATTCACCGAGCTCGGCGAGTTCGGTTGTCCGCCAGGTCGCGAGCACGCTGCGTGCGGGGATCACGACTTCGGCTCGATCTTGTCGAGCGCGGCCGACAGTTCCTCGTCGGTTGCCTCGTATTCGCCGGCCGCGTTGCGTACGGCACCGGCCATCGCTTCGTACTGCACGGCAACCTTTTTCGCCACCCGTTGAATCTCGGACATCCCGCCCGAGGCCATGAACGCCGTCCTCGAACCCGGTAACAGCCCGCTCAGTTCCTTCATCCTGTCCGGGATCGTGGTGTTCTTGATCGATGATGCTGTCGCATCCACAGTTTCGGCGTACTGCCGCAGGATGGCCGGATTGACCAGTACCCCCATGAATCCCCCTTGTCCACAACGACTGTGATGTGTCCCCCTGCCTCAGGTGCGAGGCAAGTGGCCGACAGAGTAGGACACACTACGGGGTATGGTCCACCACGTTGTCCACAGGCACACACGAACACACCCCCGCGTCCGGGACGCGGGGGTGTGTCGGGTGGCGAGTATGCCGGAGGTGGTTCGCTATTGGGCGCCGGCCAGCGACAGCCAGGTCTGCACGACGGTGTCGGGGGTCAAGGACATCGACTCGATGCCCTGCTGTACCAACCAGGCCGCGAGGTCCGGGTGGTCGGACGGGCCCTGGCCGCAAATGCCGACGTATTTGCCCCGGCGGACACAGGTTTCGATGACCGAGCCCAGCACCTTGAGGACCGCCGGATTGCGTTCGTCGAAGTCGTGGGCGACCAGGCCCGAGTCGCGGTCGACGCCGAGGATCAGCTGGGTCATGTCGTTGGAGCCGATGGAGAAGCCGTCGACGCGGTCGAGGAATTCGTCGGCGAGCAGGTAGTTCACCGGAACTTCGCACATCATGACGATCTGCAGGCCGTTCTCGCCGCGGCGCAGGCCGTGTGAGGCCATGATCTCCAGCACCTGGTCGAGTTCGTCGACGGTCCGCACGAACGGAATCATGATCTTCACGTTGCGCAGGCCCATGTCGTCCCGGACCCGGCGCAGCGCCTCACATTCGAGGGCGAAACAATCCCGGAAATCCGCGGAGACATAGCGGGCCGCGCCGCGGTAGCCGATCATCGGGTTCTCTTCGTCGGGTTCGTAGATATCGCCGGCGAGGAGGTTGGCGTATTCGTTGGACTTGAAGTCCGACAGCCGTACGATCACCGGTTTCGGGTCGAACGCGGCGGCGATCGTCGACACACCTTCGGCGACGCGCCGGATGAAGAACTCGGTGGGCGACGAGTAGGCGGCGGTGGTCTGGTCGACCTGCGCCTGTAGCTCCGGCGCCAGCTCATCGCGGTGAATAAGCGCCTTCGGGTGCACCCCGATCTGCCGGTTGATGATGAATTCCATCCGCGCCAGACCCACCCCGCTGTTGGGCAGTGCGGCGAACGCGAACGCCTGATCCGGGGTGGCGACGTTCATCATCAGCTTCACCGGGATCTCCGGCATCTCGTCGAGCGACGTGCGCTTCTCCTCGAACGGCACCAGCCCCCGGTACACACGGCCGGTGTCGCCCTCGGCGCACGACACGGTGACATCCTGGCCGTCGGTGAGCGCGGTGGTGGCGTCACCGGTACCGACGATCGCGGGCACACCCAGCTCGCGAGCGATGATCGCCGCGTGGCAAGTGCGTCCACCGCGCTCGGTGATGATCGCGGCGGCACGCTTCATCACCGGCTCCCAGTCCGGGTCGGTGATGGCCGCGACCAGCACGTCGCCGGGCTGCACCCGGTCCATCTCCTTGATCGAGCGCAAAACACGTACCGGGCCGGACCCGATCTTCTGCCCGATGGAGCGGCCTTCGACGAGCACGTCGGTGGCATCGGCGGCGGAGCGGTCGATCTCGAAGCGCGACAACGACTGTCCGTCCTCACCGCGGCGGGAGACCACGGTTTCGGGGCGGGCCTGCAGGATGTAGAGCTTGCCGTCGAGGCCGTCGCGGCCCCATTCGATATCCATCGGCCTGCCGTAGTGCTTCTCGATGGCGATGGCGTGCCGGGCGAGTTCGGTGACCTCGTCGTCGTCGATGGAGAACCGCAGCCGTGCCTGGGCGTCGACGTCCTCCCAGCGGGTGGCCGAGTCGATGCCGGTGCCCTCCGCGTAGCGCATCGCCACCGCCTTCTCGCCGACGGTGCGCGACAGGATGGCGTCACGCCCGCTCTTGCCCTCCTCGATGGCGGGTTTGTACACGTAGAACTCGTCCGGGTTCACCGCACCCTGCACCACGGCCTCACCGAGACCGTATGCGGCGGTGATGAAGACGGCACGTTCGAATCCGGATTCGGTATCGACGGTGAACATGACACCTGAGGCCCCGATGTCGGTGCGGACCATCCGCTGCACACCCGCAGACAGGGCTACCTCGTCGTGGATGAAGCCGTTGTGGACGCGGTAGGCGATGGCGCGATCGTTGTACAGCGAGGCGAACACCGACTTGACCGCTTCGAGGATGTTCTCGATGCCACCGATGTTGAGGTAGGTTTCCTGCTGACCGGCGAACGACGCGTCGGGCAGGTCCTCGGCGGTGGCGCTCGACCGGACCGCCCACGTCACCTCGTCGGGGTGGATGTCGGCGGCCACCAGCTTGTCGTATGCGGCGCGGATTTCGTGCTCGAGTTTCTCGGGGAACGGATGATCGAGGATGAGCCTGCGGATCTGCTCACCGCGTTTGGCCAGTTCGGTGACGTCTTCGACGTCAAGACCGTCGAGGATGCCCCGGATTGTCGCATCCAGGCCACCGTGGGCGAGGAAATCCCGGTACGCGTCGGCCGTGGTGGCGAAACCGCCGGGGACCCGGACACCGGCGTCGGCGAGGTTGACAACCATCTCTCCGAGTGAGGCGTTCTTACCTCCGACCTGCGGAACATCGGACATGCCGATTTCGGTGAACCAGAGAATCGTCGACATCGAAAAGCCTTTCGGGTGGTGTGCGTGACCTGTCAGCGGTGGCGCAGATTCATCGTTGTGAGAATGACACTGGCCATCTCTTCCACGCTCATGGCGTGGGAGTTTATGAACGGAATCCCGTTGTCCCGATAGAGGGTTTCGGCGTCCCGCAGCTCGGTGCGGCAGCGTGCGAGGCTGGCGTAACCGCTGCCCGGCCGGCGTTCACCGCGTACCTGACTGAGTCGTTGCGGTGTGGTGGTCAGCCCGAACAGCCGATCCCGATACGGCTTGATGGCCTCGGGCAGGACACCCGGGCGGTCGTCGTCGGTGAGTGGATAATTGGCCACCCGCAGACCGTACTGCAGGGCCAGATACATCGCGGTGGGCGTCTTGCCACAGCGTGAGGGCGCGACGATGATCAGGTCGGCCCGGTCGACATGCCGCAGGGACTGTGCGTCGTCGTGGGCGAAGGTGTACTCCACCGCGTCGATACGGTCGTGGTAGCGGGCGAGGTCGCCGACGCGGTGATACTCGGTGGCATCCCCGGTGCGGGTGGCGTCCAGGGCTTCCTCGAGGTGCGTGAGGTGCGGACCGAGAAGGTCGATGATCTCCCCCGGTGCGTCCTGGAACTCTTCGGCCACACCGGCGGCACGGACGGTGACGAACACGATCGGCTTCACCGCCGACCCGGCGGCGGCCGCACGGATGATGCCGACGGCGCGCCGGGCCGCCTCCACCGAGTCGGTGAACGGCAGGACGTGCCGTTCGAACTCGAAATCCGGGAACTGCACGAGCAGCGCGTTACCCAGTGTCTCCGCCGTGATACCGGTGCTGTCGGAGACGAAGAACACCGGCCGCTGCTTCGGACTCACCAGGCCCCCTGTCGACGTTGACCGTATCCGTCAAGATATCAACCGGGCCGATCCACACCGCGAGGTGATGCCTGATTCAGGTGCCCATAACGCAGCCGGCCCCGCGTCCGGCGGACGCGGGGCCGACGATGTGCGAGCCGAAAGGCCGCCTGGAATGGATGGCGCGCATGCGCTCCTTGGTGTCGGCGTCGATGACCCGCGGACCCGACAGGTAACCACCGAACTCGGCGGTGTCGGACACCGAGTAGTTCATGCGGGCGATACCACCCTCATACATGAGGTCCACGATCAGCTTCAGCTCGTGCAGCACCTCGAAGTAGGCCATCTCCGGGGCGTAGCCGGCCTCCACCATGACCTCGAAACCGGTCTTGACCAATTCCTCGGTACCACCGCACAGCACGGCCTGCTCACCGAACAGGTCGGTCTCGGTCTCCTCCTTGAAGGTGGTCTTGATGACACCGGCACGGCCACCACCGATCGCGGAGGCGTAGCTCAGCGCCAGCGCCTGACCCTCACCCTTGGGATCCTGATCGACGGCGATCAGACACGGCACACCCTTGCCGTCGACATACTGACGACGCACCAGGTGACCGGGGCCCTTCGGCGCGACCATACCGATGGTCACATTCGCCGGCGGCTTGATCAGGCCGAATTGACCGAAGAACAGTGCATCGCCACCATTGAGATACGAGATCTGCCATAGCATTTCCCATCAGCATCGTTGCATAACCTGACTGAATCAGGTAAATAAGGGCAATGAGTTCCATCACATGGCCCAGGAAAATTGTGCCTTTCGCAGTCGCCACCGCAGTGATCGCCGGGATAATACTTATTGGATGCCAAGCATGGGAGGAGTTCTGGGACCCACCAAGCCAGGTTAACCTCGACGCCGATGCAGCAAGGGAAATGCTGGCTAACACATCCATCCCTCCCGGTTTCCACTTCGTACGCGGCCGAAAATGGCCACCCGCGATGGCCGGAACTGCTCGGTACGCCATTCGTTACAACGGTCCTGCGAGTAGCTACAGGAATCTACAAAGCGGGTCGGTCTCGGACAGTCTGGCAGAATTCAAAGAGACTGATTGCGACAAAGCGACGCTCCCTTGGGAGACGCACGACCTCGACTGGATAGGGCTAGTTTGCCCGCCCGGAACCACGGTGCGCATCGCCCGATGGCCCGGCAGAACTCCCGAAGACTCGCTGGGTATCAGCGAAACAGCATTGGTCCTTGCACGTAACCACGATGAGACCCGACTCATCTTTCTATACGCTGGAACATAGACCCCAGCGATCAGTCGATCAACGAAGACCTTCCCATTTGATTTGGCTACCGTGCCCAAATACCTGGAACCACTTGATGATGCCGAGCTTGAATCCCTCCACCGCAACGGCGGCCGCAACGTCCCCATAGCCATCACCATTGTTGTTTTCGCTGTAGTCGTAGATATCGTAGATGTGCGCTTGCTGCGCAAGCCGGACGGGATGATTCCCCACAGTCCCGGGCTTCACAATCACCGACATCGAATGATGACCCAAGGAGAAATAATAGTCGTCCTTCGCTCCGGTGACAGTTTCCCATGAAAGTTTGTTCTTCCGGTTGACGGACATGAGGATCGCATTGAACGGACGATTCTGCATATCAGCCATCCGGATCGCAACAGCCACCGTGTTGTCCCGATTCTTTGCTCGCACTTCCACTGGGGTAGGAAACTGGGAATCATGCGGACTTGTCTCATTCATCCAGTCATTTACTGTACTGGCATCCAAAGTCACATCAATGCCCGGATGCTGGTACAGCCTCTTCCAAAGATACCGAGCATTATCCAATCCTCCTACGGCAATCATCCCCCCATCAACTGCAGCCGCCGCGTTACGGTTGTCCTCCTTCTGATCCCCAGAAGGATCCTCGATCGTGTTCCATTTTGCCCACAGATCGGCAAAGTCCTCATCCTCACGTCGGGGTCGTGGGTATTCAGGATACTCAGGAAAGACCCAGGTGTCGTCGTCACCGATTTCGTCGTCGGCGTAGTCGACCTGGTGCACACCACCCAACTGGCCATCCCACAGGACAATCTGGCCCTTCTCGAAGTCCTGCGACACATCGTCGCCGTCGTAGGTCGGTTCGTCGATCGGATACCCATAAACACCCGCTTCACGCCCCGCCAATGCCCAGAACCACTCGATCGGCCCGAACACCGCGTGCGCACCGGTGTCGGGCGACCAATAGATTGAACCATTCTGGAATGTGTTGAACCGACCTACACCGTCCGGCGTCCTGGTTTCATCCGAGGTCGGAAAGCCGAGCGTACCCGTCTCACCTCCGAGCGCCAGCCACTTGTCGAGGATCTCACCCCCGATACTGTGCGCCCATGTCACCGGGTTCCAGTAGATTCGGCCACCCTGGAACTCCTGTCGACGACTGACACCGTCATCCAGGACGATCTCGTCCGTCGTCGGATACCGCAAGAACCCCTGCTCATAGCTGTGATCCCCGTACTTGGTGAGGAAGTCGTGAGCCACAGGGTGAGCCCCTGACGCGGCAGACCAGTAGATGCTGCCACCGAAGAAATCGGACCTCTTTCCTGTGTTCCCGGGATTCGCCTTCTCAGCGCTCTTCGGGAACAGCAAGAAGCTCGTCGGCCCCCCCATCTGGTTGTATTTGTCCCGGATGGCACCGCATACCGAGAACGGCGATGGCGGATATGCCTGGCACCCACTCTGTGTGGCCATGTCAGCTCCTTCGTCAGGCGCAAGACCCTACGCTGCGCCACAGAGACGCGCACGCGAATCACCCAAATAGCCCACACCGCCATCCGCACTGTTCACTCCGACGCCACGCAAAAAGGGCTGCCCGGGTCCCCATCCACATGGATGCGAACCCGGGCAGCCCCGAAGAAGCGCTACGGATCAGGCGGTTTCGGTGATCGGGCGATCCACCCAGCTCATCAGGTCACGCAGCTTCTTACCGGTCACCTCGATCGGGTGCTCGGCATTGGCCTTCCGCAGACCCTCCAGCTCCTTGTTGCCACCCTCGACGTTGGCGACCAGACGCTTGACGAAGGTACCGTCCTGGATGTCGGTGAGGATGGCGCGCATGCGCTCCTTGGTGTCGGCGTCGATGACCCGCGGACCCGACAGGTAACCACCGAACTCGGCGGTGTCGGACACCGAGTAGTTCATGCCAATTCCTCGGTACCACCGCACAGCACGGCCTGCTCACCGAACAGGTCGGTCTCGGTCTCCTCCTTGAAGGTGGTCTTGATGACACCGGCACGGCCACCACCGATCGCAGAGGCGTAGCTCAGCGCCAGCGCCTGACCTTCACCCTTGGGGTCCTGGTCGACGGCGATCAGACACGGCACACCCTTGCCGTCGACGTACTGACGGCGCACCAGGTGACCGGGACCCTTCGGGGCGACCATACCGATGGTGACATTGGCCGGCGGCTTGATCAGGCCGAAGTGGATGTTCAGGCCGTGACCGAAGAACAGCGCGTCGCCGTCCTTGAGGTTGGGCTCGATGTCCTCGGTGAAGATGGTGGCCTGGCTGGTGTCGGGGGCCAGCAGCATGATGACGTCGGCCCAGGCGGCGGCCTCGGCGTTGGTGAGCACCTTCAGGCCCTGCTCCTCCGCCTTCTCCCGCGACTTGCTGCCCTCGCGCAGGCCGATCGCGACCTCCACGCCGGAGTCGCGCAGCGACAGCGAGTGCGCATGTCCCTGGCTGCCGTAGCCGATGACAGCGACCTTGCGGCCCTGGATGATCGACAGATCAGCGTCGTCGTCGTAGAAAAGTTCGATCGCCACAGTGGTTCCCTTCGATATGTGGCCCGCGGAGAAACTCGGCGTTCCTCACGGAGTGGGTATTGCTATCAGTCTTAGCCGATCGGCCCGGAACGAATCCCGGTGGGCCGGTCAGCGGTTGTCAGCGGTTTGTCGACATGCTCTTGGGACCGCGGCCCAGCGCCACGGCACCGGACTGCGCGATCTCCCGGATACCGTACGGGTCGAGCATCCGCAGCAGCGCCTCGAGCTTCTCCGAAGTGCCGGTGGCCTCGATGGTCAGCGACTCGGGCGAGACGTCGATCACCTTGGCGCGGAACAGATTCACCACTTCGAGAACCTCGCTGCGCACCGTCGCATCCGAACGCACCTTGATCAGCATCAGCTCACGCGCCACCGACGACGACGGATCCTGCTCGACGATCTTGATGACGTTGATGAGCTTGTTGAGCTGCTTGGTGACCTGTTCGAGCGGGAAGTCCTCGACGCTGACCATGATGGTCATCCGCGAGACGCCCTTGAGTTCGGTCGGACCCACCGCGAGCGACTCGATGTTGAAGCCGCGCCGCGAGAACAGCGAGGACACACGGGCCAGAACGCCCGGCAGGTCCTCGACCAGCACGCTGAGGGTATGTGTGGTGCTCACTGCTCGTCCTTCTTGCCTGTGGCGGCCGCGTCCGGGCGGGCCATCGTTTCGTGGATGTCGACGGGATCGGACACCGAGTCCTCCTCGTCGAACAGCGGCCGGATGTCGCGGGCGGCCATGATCTCGTCGTTGCTGGTGCCGGCGGCGACCATCGGCCACACCTGGGCGTCCTTGCCGACGATGAAGTCGACGACCACTGGACGGTCGTTGATGGCGCGGGCCTGCGCGATCACCTCGTCGACGTCGGCCTCGTTCTCCACCCGGAACGCCGCGCAGCCCAGGGCCTCGGCGAGCTTGACGAAGTCGGGGATCATCTTCGAATGCGTCGACAGGTCGGTGTTGGAGTACCGCTGGTCGTAGAACAGGGTCTGCCACTGGCGGACCATGCCCAGGTTGCCGTTGTTGATGAGCGCGACCTTGATCGGGATGCCCTCGATGGCGCAGGTGGCCAGTTCCTGATTGGTCATCTGGAAGCAGCCGTCGCCGTCGATCGCCCACACCTCGGTCTCCGGGGAGGCCATCTTGGCGCCCATCGCGGCCGGCACGGCGTAGCCCATGGTGCCCAGACCGCCCGAGTTGAGCCAGCTGCGCGACTTCTCGTACGAGATGAACTGCGCGGCCCACATCTGGTGCTGGCCGACACCCGCGACATACACGGCGTCGGGTCCGGCGGCCTTGCCGATGGACGAGATGACGAACTCCGGCGACATCGAACCATCGGACTGGCGGTCGTAGCTCAGCGGATAGGTGCTGCGCATCTTGTTCAGGTATGCCCACCACTCGCTGATATCGGGGACAGCCGGGTTGGTCGCACGCTCGCTGCGCAGAGTCTCGATCAGGTCGACGATGACAGCCTGGCAGTCACCGACGATCGGCACGTCGACGGCACGGTTCTTGCCGATCTCGGCCGGATCGATGTCGGCGTGGATGACCTTGGCGTCGGGCGCGAACGAATCGAGCTGGCCGGTGACGCGGTCGTCGAAACGGGCACCGAGCGTGATCAGCAGGTCGCTGCGCTGCAGGGCGGCCACCGCGGCGACGGTGCCGTGCATGCCGGGCATACCCAGGTGCTGCTGGTGGCTGTCGGGGAACGCACCGCGCGCCATCAGGGTGGTGACCACCGGAATGCCGGTCAGCTCGGCAAGTTCCAGCAGTTCGGCCGACGCGTTGGCCTTGATGACACCACCGCCGACGTAGAGGACGGGGGCTTTGGCGGCGTTGATCAGCCGCGCGGCCTCACGCACCTGCTTGCCGTGCGGCTTGGTGACCGGCCGATAGCCGGGCAGGTCGATCTGCGGCGGCCACGAGAAGGTGGTCTGCGCCTGCAGGATGTCCTTGGGGATGTCGACGAGAACCGCACCGGGACGGCCACTTTCGGCGATATGGAACGCCTCGGCCATCACCTTCGGGATGTCGGCGGCGGCCTTCACCAGGAAGTTGTGCTTGGTGACCGGCATCGTGATACCCGAGATGTCGGCTTCCTGGAAGCCGTCGGTGCCGATGAGATGGCGGGCCACCTGACCGGTGATCGCGACCACCGGGACCGAGTCCATCTGGGCGTCGGCGAGCGGGGTCACCAGGTTGGTGGCACCCGGACCCGAAGTGGCCATCATGACACCCGCACGGCCCGCGACCTGGGCGTAACCGGTGGCAGCGTGACCCGCGCCCTGCTCGTGCCGGACCAAGACGTGCCGCACCTTGGTGGAATCGAGCAGCGGATCGTAGACCGGGAGGACCGCACCGCCGGGGATACCGAAGACCACGTCGACGCCGAGCTCCTCAAGCGAACGGACCACCGACTGTGCTCCGCTGACCCGCTCGGGGGCCACGACGTTCTGGGAGATGGCACGGAGGTTGCCGGCCGCGGGCGACGGCTGCCGGCCGCGTGCCGCGCCTGCTGCGATATCTGAGACTGGCGCTTCGCCCGCCCCACTGCGTGCTGTTGGTGCGCTCACTGCACGATCCTCATCTGATTTGACTGAACTGCTGCTGACAACAAAAAACCCTCGACAGCTGTGCTGTGCGAGGGTGGCGCGTCGATGCTTTGGGTCTACGAAGTGACCGGTCAGGCGACGACGCGCCGGCCGATTACTACGAGAAACTCAAACTGCATCACGGCAAACACCGTAGAACTGTTGCTACCGCAGAGTCAAACTCCGTCCCAAATGGTCCCATATTCTGAGAATGCGCAGGTTGACTGCCGTCATCGCGACCCGCTACCCGGACGACGTGAACCGATCCCCCACAATGGACGCCGTGGAAAAGAACCCGGCCGACCCCTCGCGCAACACGGCGGAACCGACAGACACCGAGCCCACGGCAGCCGACCCGACGGACACCGCGGCAGCCCCCGAGATCGAGCTGCCGGTCTCCTTCCGCATCAGCAAACTCGCCTACTTCTCCGTGCCACCTACCCTGATCGTCGCGGTGATCCTCGCCGGCGCCTCCATCGCCTGGCTGAGCTGGACCCTGATCATCCCCGTCCTCCTCGCCCTGTGGATCCACCGCCTGCGCACCGACATCACCGAGACCGGCCTGCACGTCGTCCACACCTTCGGCACCCAAAACCTGGCCTGGGACAGCATCGAGGGCCTGCAGTTCCCCAAGTGGTCGGCGGTACGCGCCGTCCTCGAGGACGGATCCCGGGTCCGGCTGCCCGCGATCGCCTTCCGCGACCTGCCACTCCTGTCGGCAGCGAGTGCGGGGCGCATTCCCAACCCGTATGACAAGTGAGCTTTTGTTGAGGTCGGCGGGCTGGGCGTAATCTTGCTGGGTGTGACGCTCACAGCATGGAGCGAATAACAGCCCACCGCCCGGTGTTGAACCAGAACGCCGAGCGCCGGCCGGCCAGCGGGAAACACCTCTGCCCTCGCCCCGACCGGCATCACCCACCGCACCAGAGGCCTTGAGAGTTCCACTCTCTCAAGGAGATTCAGAGGACATTGCAATGCCAGCCCTGAGATCACGAACCACCACCTTCGGTCGCGAAGCCGCCGGCGCACGCTCACTGTGGCGCGCCACCGGCATGACCGACGACGATTTCGGCAAGCCGATCGTGGCCATCGCCAACTCGTTCACCCAGTTCGTGCCCGGGCATGTGCACCTGCGCAATGTCGGTGAGATCGTCGCCGAGGCCGTGCGCGCCGCAGGTGGCGTGGCCAAGGAGTTCAACACCATCGCCGTCGACGACGGCATCGCCATGGGTCACGGCGGCATGCTGTACTCGCTGCCCAGCCGCGAGATCATCGCCGACTCCGTCGAATACATGGTCAACGCGCACACCGCCGACGCCCTGGTCTGCATCTCCAACTGCGACAAGATCACCCCGGGCATGCTGAACGCCGCGATGCGGCTCAACATCCCCACCGTGTTCGTCTCCGGCGGCCCGATGGAGGCCGGCAAGGCGGTCGTCGTCGGTGACATCGCGCACCCGTCGTCGGACCTGATCACCACCATCTCGGCGTCGGCCAACAGCGACGTCGACGATGACGGCCTCGACGAGGTCGAGCGCTCCGCGTGCCCCACCTGCGGTTCGTGTTCGGGCATGTTCACCGCCAACTCGATGAACTGCCTCACCGAAGCCCTCGGCCTCGCCCTGCCCGGCAACGGTTCGACGCTGGCCACCCACGAGGCGCGGCGCGCGCTGTTCGAGAAGGCCGGACGCATCGTCGTCGAAGCCGCCAACCGCTGGTACCGCAGCGACGACGCGTCGGTGCTGCCGCGCAACGTCGCCACCGGCACCGCCTTCCGCAACGCGATGGCGCTCGATGTGGCGATGGGCGGCTCCACCAACACCGTGCTGCACATCCTTGCCGCGGCGCAGGAGGGGGAGGTCGGCGACTTCGACCTGGCCACCATCGATGAGATCAGCCGCCGCGTGCCCTGCCTGTCGAAGGTGTCCCCCAACTCCGACTACCACATGGAGGACGTGCACCGTGCCGGCGGCATCCCCGCGATCCTCGGCGAACTCCGCCGTGCGGGCCTGATCGACGACTCGGCGAGCACCGTCCACAGCCCCAGCCTCGCGCAGGCGCTCGACGACTGGGACATCCGCGGCGGCAAGGCCGTCGACGAGGCGTTCGAGCTGTTCCACGCCGCCCCCGGCGGTGTGCGCACCACCGAACCGTTCTCCACCGCCAACCGGTGGAGCAGCCTCGACACCGACGCCGCGGGCGGCTGCATCCGTGACCTCGCACACGCCTACACCGTCGAAGGCGGCCTGTGCGTGCTGCGCGGCAACGTCGCCCCCGACGGCGCCGTCCTCAAGACCGCCGGCATCGACGAGGACCTGTGGACCTTCGAGGGCCCGGCCCGCGTCGTCGAAAGCCAGGAGGAGGCCGTGCAGGTCATCCTGTCCAAGACCATCCAGGCCGGTGAGGTGCTGGTGGTCCGCTACGAGGGCCCCGCGGGCGGTCCGGGAATGCAGGAGATGCTGCACCCGACCGCGTTCATGAAGGGCACCGGTATGGGCAAGAAGTGCGCGCTCATCACCGACGGCCGCTTCTCCGGCGGATCGTCGGGCCTGTCCGTCGGGCACATCTCCCCCGAGGCCGCCTCCGGCGGCACGATCGGCCTCATCGAAGACGGCGACCGCATCTTCATCGACGTCAAAACCCGGGCCCTGAAGGTGCTCGTCGACGACGAGGTCCTCGCCGAACGGCGCGCCAAGATGGAAGCCTCCGAGCGGCCGTGGCAGCCGAAGGACCGGGTTCGTCCGGTCACCATGGCGCTGCGCGCCTACGCCAAGATGGCCACCTCCGCCGACAAGGGTGCGGTGCGACAGGTCGACTGACACCGCAGTTCCTGTTGGTTGAGGTGCGAGCTCGCGAGCCTCGAAGCCTGACGAGACGACATTGTCGGCTCGCGGGGTTTCGAGGCTCGTCGCTTGCGCTCCCCGCACCTCAACCGGCAGGGTGGAAGGCTTGCGCGATCAGGGAATCGGGTTGCCCGGGGAGTTCAGCGGGTTGGTCCCGTTGAACAGCACCCAGATCGCGGCCGCGGCCGCCACGCTGACCAGGATCAGGCCCAACGAGCCCCATTTGGGGTGAGTGGTCCAGCCCCTGCCGTAGTCCAGCGCGATCCGTCCCGGACCGGTGAGCAGGATCGCCAGCGCCGCGCAGATCAGCAGTAGCTCGTACTCGATGCCCACACCGGCGCCGGTGAAGTACCACAGGCCACCGGCGAGGGTGACCTTGTAGGTGGCGGCGACCAGCATCACGCCGAGTTCCGCCGACGCCGCGATCGGGGTGAGCAGCCCGAGGATCAGCAGCGCGCCGCCCGCGGTTTCGCTGACCGCGCCCAGGATCGACAGCCAGCCCGTCGCCGACCCATCGAAACCGATCGACGGATTGGCCGCGTTGGTGAGGAAGGCCTCGAACCCGTCGAGTCCGGGTCCATTCCACCAGCCGAAAAGTTTCTGCAACCCGTGTGCCAGCGCCGCGGCGCCGACCGCGACGCGCAACACCAGCAGACCGATGTCGGTGGTGCCGCGCCGGGCGGGCGCCGGTTCGGCGAGCGCGGTGTCGTCGGCGGCAGCCGGATCGAATGTGTCGCGCGGATCCGCGCCGTCGACCACGTCCGGAAGGCCGTACGGTTCCGCGGGGCCGGCCGCCGAATACGCCATCGACGGTTCCGGCGTCAGCTCGTCGGTCGGCCGCACCGTGGCCAGATTGTCCTGCTCGTCGACGCCGGGATCGACGGGTGCCGGATTCCGGGAAGCAGCCAACTGAACGGTCGCCGCATCGGAATCGGTTGCGGTGGACTCCTCCAACGCGGGCACCTCGGGGTCCGTGTCGACATCGCCGGACGCGACCGACGGATATGCGGCGGTCGCGTCCGGATCACCCGGATCGGGTTCGGCCGGCTCGCGTTCGGCAGGCTCGTCGCCCCGGACACCGCCACCCGAGCGGAAGCCCGCCCACCGGGACTTCTTCGCCGGTCCGACCCGTTGCGGTACCGCGCGGCCCGTAGGACGCGCGATGACCTCCGTGACCTCCGACCCGTCAGGAACCGCAGGCGTGGGTTCGGGCACCGGAGCCGGTGCGGCCGTCGCAGCAGGTCCCGGGGCCGGCGCCTGCCCCTGCGCCGCGATCCCCGGCGCCTCGGGAGTCTGCCTCGGCGCACGGGCAACGGGAGCAAGCCGTTCCACGGGCGCCGGCGGCGGACCGGGCCGGGCCGGAGCGCTCCACCGCCGGTCCGCGGCCGGCGGGGGTACCGGTGCGCCCGGCGCCGACGGATCCTGTCGCCTGCCACGCACACTGGGTGTGACTCCGTCCACCTCCCCGGGGTCAAGATCATCGAGGTCATCGACCCGGCGCAGGCCCGGCCGCGCATGCCGCTCGTAGAAGTTGTCCCGGTCGCCGCCGGCCCGGGGACCTTGGGAAGGGGCGGCCGGGGGCCGCAGGCCCTCCGGAACCGGAATCGCTCCCGTCGGCTCGTCGTACGGGCTTGCGCCGTTGCCGTCGTCGCTGTCACCGCTCACAGAATTGACTCTAGGCATTTCCGGCCATCGTCTGCCGGATGACGCGGCGGCGAGTCGGCCACAGCTGAACCCGGACCCCGCTCCGGTCAGGTCGGTACTGCTCGGGGCCGTCAGCCCGGGTTGCCCGGCGAACCCAGCGGATTGGTCCCGTTGAACACCACCCAGAGGGCCACCGCAGCACCGATGCCCAGCACCGCCAGTGCCCACGAACCCCACTTCGGGTGCGTCGTCCACCCTCTGCCGTAGTCCAAGGCGAACCGTCCCGGGCCGAGAAGCAGGATCACCAGCGACGCGCCGATCAACAGCACCGAGTACTCGATGCCGCCGTGGCCGTCGGCGAAGTACCACAGGCCACCCGCCAGCGTCACCCTGTAGAGCGCACCGACCACCAGCACGCCCAGCACCGTCGACGCTGCCACCGGCGACACCAACCCGACGATGAGGAGCGCACCACCCGCGGTCTCGGCGATGGCGCCCAACGGCGCCAGCCATCCGGTCGCCGATCCGTCGAACCCGATAGACGGATCGGGCGCATTGGCAAGGATGCTCTCGAATCCGTTCAGGCCGGGACCGTCCCACACGCCGACCAGTTTCTGCAGACCGTGCATGAGGGCCGCCGCACCGACGGCCACCCGGAGGATGAGCAACCCGATATCGAGCGCCCGCCGTGGGGGCGTATGAACGGGATCGGCCTCCTCCTGCGCGGCTGTCTCCTGCTCAGCGTCAGCCTCGTTCTCGGCATCAGCGGAGTCCGCCGGTTCGTTCCCTCCAACCGGTGCAGACTCTTCGGCGGTCTCGGGCGCAGCGGCTACGGGCATCGGACTGGTCACCGCGACCGCGGGAGGCACCTCCGGTTCGGCCGGAAACTCGTATACGACAGGCTCCGCCCACGCCCACTCCCCGGAATAGTCCACAGGCGTGGAGTACTGCGACTGCTCCGCCTGCGCGGGTTGCTCCGCCGACTCACCGGGAACGGACTGCTCGACCTGCTCCGCAGGGACCGATTCCATCACCGGCTCGACCTGCACGAACTGCTCCACCTGATCATCAGACGCGGGCCCCTCCACCTGCTCGACCGGTATGGACCCGGCCGACTCAACCGGCGAACAACAGTCCACTGCGTCGGTCGGGTCAGCCACACCGGCAGGGTCCGACAGGCCGGGTACTTCGGCGGGTTCGGTGGGCCCGGGTGGCATGTCCCGGGTGAGCTGCTCGGCCGAATCGGGTACCTCCACCAACGGCTCGTCGGTATCGGCACGCTCAGGTGTGACGAGGGCCGCCGACGAGGCCCGCGTCGTGAGCGGTGCCGCGACCGGCGGCATCCCCCGGACGGAGCGCCGGTTCATCAATCGCGCCACGACCGGAGCCCAGCGTGACCACCTGCCCTGCGACGCCACCGCTGCCGGCGCGGGCGGTCCGGTCATGGCCGACGGCGGAGCGGCCCCCTCGTCGGTTGCCGAAGGACGCTCCTCTTCCCGGTCTTCCACCCGATCCGGCCCTGCCTCCGGATGCGGTCGCCCGTCATCCACCGAGACGGCTCCGATCCTCTGATCGTTTGCGCTGCACATGATTCCATCCTCGTGATTGCTACCCTGCCTCTCTGAGTATACGGATCCGATACGGTTCTCAGCCGTAGGCGCGATAACCACCCGTTGGGTCTAGGCCCAGATCGGACTCGGGCCCGGGACCGGCAGATCGCTACTGTGGGGGCATGCGAGATCGGTATGCCACCAAGGCCCACGGTGCCGGGGATCGGGCCGCGACGACATCACCGAAACCTCGCCGGGCACTACTCGGCGTTGTGGCGGTGCTCGGCGCGGCGATGCTGACCCTGTCCGGCTGCGTCAGCTTCAGCGATCAGGACCAGACCCGGGAGGCCGGGAAGTTCAGCAACAATCCCGTTCCCGACATCATCGCTCCCAAAACT